>JAABUN010005117.1_pt1 | contig 16738 bp, 18 predicted proteins | sample 5559311 | NCBI WGS metagenome assembly JAABUN01 (sample SAMN10711877, study PRJNA513370) | rock metagenome | isolation source: Antarctica rocks | place: Antarctica: Victoria Land, Siegfried Peak sud
GTCAGACATGTCGAGGTCTTCCAGATGGGTGGTGTCAGAACTTCCATCATCGGAAGACCTCGACCCCTACCCGGTCACCGACGCGCCGCCACCTACACCGTCAACTGTGAAGAGCCCCTTTCGCTCCAGATCGGGCTCGCGCTCAGCGGGCCTCGTCGAGAGCGATGACAAGGCGATCCGCAATGCTCTCGGGTGTTGGCCAGGCGCCAACCGCACGCCGGGCGTGCCCCGTGGGACGGCCCACCAAGCTGATCCCGCCGGAGGCTCGGCGCTCGATCTTGGAGATGAAGGCTGGATCTCCCTCAAGGGCTCGCAAGGCGGCCTCGACCTGGTCGGCACCGAGTCCCGATTGCTGAACGATTTCGTCAGGTCGCATGACACGACTCGTTCGCTCGAACACTTCCACGATGGCCGTCAGCACGGGAAGGTCGCGGCTGGTCCAAGTCTCGTCCATGGATACATTCACGCAGATGCCGCTGACAGCCGATCGAAGCGCACTTGCTCAGGCATGCTGAGACGGTGACAGCGAGAGCGGACGGTCCCCGTGCCGGTCGGTGACTGCCAGCGCGCCTTCGCGGCGGCAGCAGAGGCCGACGGCGTTCTCCTCGGGCCCTCACGATTGCCCTGGATCAATCAACGCGGTCACTTCGGGCTGCCACCAGAGGCCGACGCGGCCAGGGTGCCGCTTGAGGCGATCTTCAGTGCGCTCAACGGCGATCCGGGCGCCCAGGCTGCCAAGCGGACGACGCCGCTGACCGGTGACTTCATCGAGGCCAGCACTGGCTCACTGATCGAGATAGACGAATCGCAGCACTTCACCTCGTTCAGAGCCACGTCGCTCGACCTCTACCCGTCCGACGCTCTTCTGGGCTTCGACCCGGACCACTACCTCGCCTTGTGCCGAGAGCTGGCCCGCGCTCCGATCGCTACCGGGCCTCGAAGGCAGCAGTCGGGTTCGGTCCGGGTGGACGCCAGCGCCAGCGCGCCTACCACGATGCCCTGCGGGACCTGACGGCGCCGGCTTGTGGGCGTCCGCCTGTCATCCGCGTGGCTGTTCTTGATGACGACGGACCGGGTGCGTACAAGCGCGAACGGGATCGGATCAGAGAACTCCTCGGGCACGGCGGACAGCCGCGCCCGCCCGTCGACGATCCGCCCAGCCTCGCAGTGGCGATCGAGGAGCTGAGAGATCTCCTTCGTGACTTCGACTCCGTCGAGCTCGCTGCGATGTCCGACCACTTCCACGTCCACGCCAACAACGAGCTGGACCTCGCTGGTCGCACCATCATCGACGCGTTCGATCGTGAGCGCCGGCCACCCCATGACGCCCGCGGCCAGTAGCGGCGGTCCTCGGGACGGGGACCCTGTCGACCCTTAGGGTTGCAATTAGTGAATACCGGTAATGGGGATCCTCAGTTGGCGGCGGAGCAGCGCGCACGCGTGCTCATCGACCGCCAGCTTGCTGATGCCGGTTGGTCGGTTCAGGACAAGCAGCACCTCAACCTCTTCGCCTCCGACGGCGTTGCCTGCCGTGAGGCCGTGATGAAGACCGGCCACGGCCGTGCCGACTACCTCCTCTACGTCGACAAGAAGGTCGTTGGCGTCATTGAAGCCAAACCTGAGGGCACGACCCTCTCCGGCGTCGAGTGGCAGTCCGCGATGTACGCCACCGGACTCGCTGCGGACGCGCAGCTCCGATCTGTCACCGTCGACGGCCGGCTCCCGTTTGTCTTCGAGGCCAGCGGCTCCGAGACGCACTTCACCAACGGCTACGACCCGCATCCCAGGGCTCGACGCATCTTCAGCTTCCCCAAGCCGGCCACGCTCGCCAAGATCGTGAGGGACGCCGAGGCGGACCGGGACAATCCGACATGGCGCGCCAAGGTCCAACACCTCCCAGCCCTCGACGAAGCGCCGCTCCGCCCGGCGCAGATCACCGCGATCACCGGGGTCGAGCAGAGCCTTGCCGACCAGCACTTCGACCGATCGCTGATCCAGATGGCCACTGGCGCCGGTAAGACGTTCACCGCCGTCACCCTCGCCTATCGACTCCTCAAGCACGGCGGCTTCCGCCGGATCCTGTTCCTCGTCGACCGCAACAACCTGGCCGAGCAGACCATCGGCGAGTTCCAGAACTACCGCACCCCCGACGACGGCCGCCGATTCACCGAGATCTACAACGTCGACAAGCTGACGAGCGCCGGGATGCTCGGCTCCTCCGATGTTGTCGTCTCCACTATCCAGCGGGTCTTCTCGGTCCTGCGTGGCAACGACGTCAACGAAGGGGACGACCCCAACCTCGACGACTACGTGCCCGACAGGCCCGTCACCGTCACCTACTCGCCCAACCTTCCGCCCGAGGCGTTCGACCTCGTCATGGTTGACGAAGCCCACAGGTCCATCTACGGCGTGTGGCGCGGCGTGCTGGAGTACTTCGACGCGCACGTCATCGGCCTGACCGCCACCCCCGGCAAGCAGACGTTCGCGTTCTTCCAGCAGAACCTCGTCTCCGAGTACACCTACCCCCAGTCCGTCGCTGACCGCGTCAACGTCGACTTCGACCTCTACCGGATCCGCACCGAGATTTCCGAGCAGGGCAGCCAGATCGACGCTGGCACGATCGTCCCCAAGGTCGATCGCCGCACCCGCAAGCAGCGGCTCGAAGCCATCGAGGAGGACTTCGAATACACCCACAAGCAGCTCGACCGGGCTGTCACCGCCAAGTCCCAGATCCGCCTCGTTCTGGAGACCTTCCGCGACCGGCTCTTCACCGAGATCTTCCCGGGCCGCTCAACAGTCCCCAAGACGTTGATCTTCGCCAAGGACGACGCCCACGCCGAGGAGATCGTCACCACCGTCCGTGAGGTCTTCGGCAAGGGCAACGACTTCGCCGCCAAGATCACGTATGCCGCGAAGGACCCCAAGGGCCACCTCCAGGCCTTCCGCACCTCCCCGACGCTGCGCATCGCGGTGACCGTCGACATGATTGCCACCGGCACCGACGTCAAACCCCTCGAATGCGTGCTGTTCATGCGCGACGTCCGCTCCGCGCAGTACTTCGAGCAGATGAAGGGCCGAGGAGCCCGCACCATCGCCCCAGCCGACTTCCAGTCCGTCACACCCGATGCCACTGCCAAGACCCGCTTCGTCATCGTCGACGCCGTCGGGGTCACCGAGCACGAGTTCGTCGACCCACCCTTGAACCGCGACAAGGGCGTCCCGCTCAAGAAGCTCCTCGACAGGGCCGCCAACCTCACCATTACCGAGGACGAGACCGCAACCTTGGCCTCCCGCTTGGCGAAACTCGAGCTCGAGCTGACCCCCGAGGAGCGGACTGAGCTCGACGACGTCGCCGGTGGGTCAGTTCGCGACCTCGTCCGCGGCCTTGTCGACGCGGTCGACCCGGACACCCAGGCCAAAGCCCTCGAAGGTGCATCCGACCCAGAGCAGTCGCGGCGCGACCTCCTCGAGCGCGCCGTCACGCCGCTCGCAGCAAGCCCCGAGCTCCGCACCCGCATCCTCGAACTCCGCGCGACGCACGACCGGATCATCGACGAGGTCAACAAGGATGTCCTGCTCGATGCCCATGGCGTCGTGGACCCAAGCCGCGCCAAGTCCGTCGTCGACTCCTGGGCCGAGTACCTGACCGAGCACCGCGACGAGATCACCGCGATCCAGCTCATCACCGAAGCCAAGGTGCGGCGTATCGCCTTCGCCGACATCCAGGAACTCGCCGACCGCATCTCCCGGCCACCACACAACTGGACCCCCGACATCATCTGGAACGCCTACGAAGCGGTCGAGGTCAACCGTGTCCGGCACAGCGAACGACACACCCTCACGGACCTGGTCTCCCTGCTGCGGTTTACCGTCGGACTCGACAACGAACTCGTCCCGTACGCGGCCCGTGTCCACGAGCGGTATGCCGCGTGGCTCGCTCAGCAGGAACAGTCCGGCACCGACTTCTCGCCGCTCGAAAGGTGGTGGCTAGACCGCATGGTCGACGTGATCGCATCCAGCGCAGGCATCACAACCGAAGACCTCGATCGCGCCCCCTTCACTGAGAAGGGCGGCGTGGACGGCGCCCTGCGTGACTTGGGCGATCGAACGAGCGACCTCCTCCGCGAGCTGAACTCGGAGCTCACGGCGTGAGTTCTTTGCCATTCGGATGGTCCGAAGGCCCGCTCGGGGGTGTGTGCCGGATCGTTTCGGGCGCTACCCCGAAGACAGGTGACGCCCGGCTCTGGGGCGGCGGAATACCCTGGCTGACGCCCAATGACATGTCCCGGGAACGCTCGCAGACCCTTGTGGTCGGGGAGAGATCTCTCACTCAAGCTGGCTACGACTCATGCAGCGCCAAGATGTTTCCGGCCGGATCAGTCGTCGTGAGTTCGCGCGCACCCGTGGGGTACGTGGCGATCGCCGGTCAGGACATGTGCACCAACCAAGGATGCAAGACCGCCGTGCGCCCGGAATTCATCGACTCCAGGTACCTCTACTGGTATCTGGTGGCCGCCAAGCCCGATCTGGAGGCCAGGGCCAGTGGGACGACCTTCAAGGAGATTTCCTCAAAGCGGTTCGCGGAGACGAGGCTCCGTTGGCCCGAGCTCGACAAGCAGCGGCGGATCGTCGAGATCCTCGAAGACCACCTCTCCCGCCTCGACGCGGCAGGTGAGTACGAGTCCATTGCACTCCGTCGGATCGCGTCTCTGCGTGAGGAGCTGGTTCGCCGAGCCGTGACCGGGGCCGACGAGCCAGGAGGACGGCATGTCGCCGACCTTGCAGACGTCGGCACTCTTGATGGGAAACTGCCCGCGTTGCCTTCGGGGTGGGCATGGCAACGCCTGGGTGAGATCGCTGAGGTCGTGGGTGGGGTGACGAAAGATGCCAAGAGGCAGTCACTCCCGGGCCTGGTCGAAGTGCCGTACCTGCGAGTGGCGAACGTCCAGCGGGCAGGCCTGCGCCTTGACCAGGTGACCACGATCAGGGTTACTCCCGAGAAGGCCCGCGCCCTACGGCTAGAGCCGGGAGACCTCCTGCTGAACGAGGGCGGCGACCGCGACAAGCTGGCGCGAGGCTGGGTTTGGCAAGGTGAGATCGACCCCTGCATCCACCAGAACCATGTTTTCCGGGCACGTCTGAGAGTCGAGGTCGATCCCTACTTTGTCTCGTGTACCGCGAACACGATCGGCGGCAGCTGGGCCGAACGCAACGGAAAGCAGAGCGTCAACTTGGCCTCGATCAGCCTTTCCATGATCCGCAGGATGCCTGTGATCGTGCCTCCTGCCGGAGTGTCGCAAGCAATCACCGGACGACTCCAGGATCAACTGGCAGAGACTGCTCGATTGGCCTCGGCAACCGAGGCTGCTGGTCGACGCCGCGATGGCCTTCGATGGGCCGTGCTGGCAGCCGCCTTCGAGGGGAAGCTGACGGGACGGCGGGCGGACGCCGAGCTGATCGAGGAGTTGGCGGCCGTATGAACGGCAAGCGGGTGAAGTTGTGCCTGGTCGACGTAACGCCCCGAGGTCTGACGACGACTGAGATCACGAACTGGACCGGTCACGTAATGTCGGCCCGTCGCTCGGATCTGGCTGAGTTGCTGAAGCGCCAGGAGGTCCGGTGCGCTACCTGCGCGGCGAGTACCCGCTCACTTGGGGCGACCACTCCCGGGTGGGCGCCCGTCCGACGGGAGCATTCCGGTCGTGACCATCGAACTGAGGAGAAGCCATGAAGTGGGGCCGTGCCGACGACGAGTGGCAGGAACTGGTCGATGCGACGGCGGAGTTCTTGGCACAGCAGGCACGTCTGGCTCGCCTCACCTCCTACACAGAGGTCAACACGGTCGTTCACCAGCGAACCGGCCTGCGGCCCTTCGACTTCGACCAAGAGAGTGAGCGTGCCGCCTTCGGTGCCGTCCTCGGCGAGGTCGCGACCGCGAAGCTCCCAGAGGTCGGGGCACTCATCTCCTCCATCGTCGTCTACCTAGGACAGAACGACGCCGGCCCAGGCTTCTTCCGTCTGGCGTCATCGCTCAACCTGCTCACTCACAAACCGAACGCAGACCAGAAACTCGCATTCTGGGCCAGCCAAGTGAAGAAGACCCATGAGCACTACGCCTGACTCACGCCGGCTCGTCGACAAGCTCTGGTCCTACTGCGACGTCCTACGGGACGACGGGGTCGGGGTCATCGAGTACACCGAACAGTTGACCTACCTGCTGTTCCTCAAGATGGCGCACGAGCGGGCGACGCGGAAGTTGAAGCCGCAGCAGATCGTGCCTGCGGAGTACTCGTGGCAGCGCCTGCTCGATACCCAGGGCGACCAGCTGGAGTTCGAGTACACCCGCATCCTCAACGGTCTCGCGAGGCGGCCCGGGGTCATCGGGACGATCTTCCGCAAGGCCCAGAACCGGATCCAGGATCCGGCAAAGCTCAAGCGGCTTGTCGTCGACCTCATCGGCAAGGAGAACTGGAGCCAGTCCGGCACCGACATCAAGGGCGACGCGTACGAGCAACTCCTGAGCAAGGGCGCCTCCGATAAGGGCTCCGGCGCCGGCCAGTACTTCACCCCTCGTGCACTCATCCAAGCGATCGTCGACGTCATGCGGCCGAACGTCGACGACACGATCGTCGACCCCGCCTGCGGCACGGCCGGCTTCCTCCTCGTCGCCCATGACTATGCCGAGCAGGGTGCCGAGTCGATGACTCCGACCCAGCGGGCCAAGCTTCAGGACGACCTCGTTAGCGGTTATGAGCTCGTCGACGGCACGGCACGCCTGGCCGCGATGAACCTGTTGCTGCACGGCATTGGAAGGGCTGATGGCGACTCGCTCATCGAGGTGCGCGACTCTCTCATCGCCGACCCTGGCAAGCGATGGTCGGTGGTCCTGTCCAATCCGCCCTTCGGCAAGAAGTCGTCGGTGACGATGGTCGGCGCCGACGGCCGCGAGGTCCGTGAGGACCGCGAGATCGAACGGCAAGACTTCGCTGCGACGACGAGCAACAAGCAACTCAACTTCGTGCAGCACATCATGACCATCCTCGACACCAACGGGCGTGCCGCCGTGGTGCTGCCCGACAACGTGCTCTTCGAGGGCGGCGCCGGCGAGACCATCCGTCGCAAGCTGCTTACCGACTTCGACCTGCACACGATGCTCCGGCTGCCGACCGGCATCTTCTATGCCCAGGGTGTCAAGGCCAACGTCCTGTTCTTCGACAAGAAGGTCGCCCGCCCAGGCCAACCATGGACCGAGCGGCTCTGGGTCTACGACCTGCGGACGAACACGCACTTCACGCTCAAGCAGAACCCGCTCCGGCGAGCCGACCTGGACGACTTCGTCACGGCCTACAAGCCGGCAAACCGTGGACAGCGCGAGGACAGCGAACGCTGGAAGTCGTTCACCTACGACGAGATCACTGTGCGTGACAAGGCCAACCTCGACGTCACCTGGCTCCGGGACGAGTCTCTCGAGGACCTCGACAACCTCCCGTCTCCCGAGGTCCTCGCCCGCGAAATCGTCGAGGACTTGTCCGCCGCACTGGCCGAGTTCGAAGCTGTAGCGGCAGCACTGGAAGAGCAACTCGGCCAGCCGCGCTGATCGACCCTTCACAAGAGCCCGGCATTATCGGTATGTTCGCAGAACGGTCAGTCGCACCGGATCCCCGATGGATCGAACGTGACCCCGGACGGTCCTGACCAACCCGTACGGTGGGGCTGCCACCAAACTCTGGCCCAACATGCAGGATGTTGAGCGCCGGAGGCAGGGATGGTCGACAAGCAGCCAGGCACACCGCGCCGGGGGCGTCCGCGCGTTCGCGCCATCCCGACCGACTGTCCCGTCAGGGTCGAGCTGAGGCTCGCGCCCGACGTCGCGCGACGGCTCTTCGCCGCCGCCGCGGACACGGGCCGCACGGTCAGTTCTGTCGGTGAGTCCGCGCTGCTTCAGGCACTGCCCGAGGAGCGGGCCATGTGATTCGCGTCGGGCTGCTTCTGGGAGCCCGAGATCCCCCAGACACGACGAAAGCCGGGCGGCTACCCGGCTTCGACGCGAAACGCGGCTGCTGCCGCGATCAAGTTTCCAATCGAACCCTTGAGGGGCTCGCTGTTGCCATTGTGGCGAACTGATCTGTCCGCGTCAACGCTGTGCTCCTCGTAGACAGGAGCTCCACCATGCGCAAACTCGATTCATCCGTCCCGCACAGACTGGGCCGGCGCACGAACTTCATCCCGCCGCTCGAAGGCCGCCCGGCCAAATGGGCCGAGGTCGTCGACGCTGCTGCCGAGCGCGACACCCGCGCAGCGGTGGCCAAGGCCAGCGTCGCCACCGTCCTGATCGCCGGCGACGACGGAGCCCCGCTCGTCGAGACGGCTGACGTCGATGCGCTCAAGGGCCTGTTGCTGACCAACTCTTCGCCGTTCGGCGCCCGGCGTCCCATCAAGGGATGACGAACTACATCTCGCGCGTCTGCGTGCCCAGCGAGGGCCAGGACGCCCGCGCCGTCTGGTGCGAGAGCTTCAACGAGATGAGTCACCTGCGGGACCTGCTGCTCACCGTGCGTCCGACACAGGTGGCGACGCAGGCCATGAGGTTGGAGTGGGTGTTTGCTTCCGGTGTCCGCAGCCATGTGCCCGACTTCTTGGTCAGGACGGCGGCCGGCCACATGATCTTGGTCGATGTCACGACGGCGACCAAGCTCGAAGACCCGAAGCTGAGGGCCATCTTGCAGCTGACCAGCGCGACCGCACACGTGCTGGGCTGGACGTACGAGGTGCGAACTGAGCTGCCACCGCAGCGGGTCCGAAACCTCAACTTCATCCACGCCAGCGGCCACGACACAGTCCAGGACCGGCTCGCCGCGGCCCGCAAGCTGCGTCAGGCTACCTGGCCGGTCGATGTCCAGCGCGCCAGTGAGCTGCTCGGCGGCGGGGCGAAGGGTTTCATGCGCTTGTGGGATCTGCTCGCCCACGGCTTCGCGCACGTTCAGCTCGACGACCCCATCGAACGCGACTCTCTGGTCACCTCCGCGCAGCCGGCCGGAGGTGCTTCATGGCTTCACGCGTTCTGACCCGAACCGACCGGCGCCAGGCACTGGGAGTGGGGTCGCAGATCGACGGCCGCCAGGGATCGGCGAAGTGGTACGCCACCACACGCAACGCGGACGGCCGACTCGTCGCCTGCCTCGACTACGGCGACCATCGCACCCGCGTCGCGTGGAGCTCACTGGTCAAGGAGGCGCTCTCGCAGCGTCGACCACCCGCGGCCGACGCCTTCGATGGCCACCCCGCCCCCATACTCGCCGAGCTCCCCGAGGACAAGCGGGCTGCCATCACCAAGCGATACCGGGACCTCCTTCACATCAAGTACGGCTCACCGCGCGGCGACGCGGAAGGGGACCGGCGGGCCGGGGTGCTCAACCCGGACTATGACCCGCTGGCCACCTCGCTGCCCCAGCGGGTCCAAGCCAAGCAGCGGGAGCTGCGCGCCCTCGGAGAGAGCCGGATCGCCAAGGCCACGATCTACCGGCAGCTCGAGCGCCTGGATGAAGGTCCGGATTTCCTCATTCATGGCAATCGGCGTGCCCTCTCCAACGGTTGAACGAGTACGACCCGATGGTCCTCGAGATCGTCCGTGCGGAGGTGGACGCTGAGCAGAAGCGTCCCCGCAAGAGTCAACGCAAGCTGCTCGCGCGGATCCGGAGCCGCCTGATGGGCGCGCAGGCGGGAGAGGACCTCACGCGCCATCAGCTCAGCGTGCTCGTGGGCGAGGTGTCCCGAGGCCTGGGGTTGCACCACCCAGCAAAGACCAGGCGAACCGAGGCAAGTCGGCCAGTCACCGTCTACGGCACGCGCAGGGTCAGTCGACCCGGGGAGCTCGTGCAGGTCGACGCCACCCCGACCACCGTCGCCATCCTCGGCCCGCTCGGCGTCTTCGTGCCCGCGGTCATACTCACCGCCATCGACGTCTATGACCGATGGTTCGTCGCCCTTCGCGTCTGCGTGGGGGCCGCGACCTCGCGAGACGTGTGCGCCCTCATCGCCCAGATGGGACGCCCCACAGTCACCCGGGCTGGCTATCCCTACGAACTCGACCAGTGGCACGGCATACCCGAGCTCGTGGTCATCAACGACGACCCTGAAGGGGAGAAGACCAGCGTGGACAAGGTCATCGGCCGCAAGCCAGCGATTCACCCGAGCACCATCGTTTTCGACCACGGTTCGGAGAACGCCAGCGACCACGTCATGAGGTACGCCGCGGAGTGCGGCATCGATGTCGTCTTCTGCCCGCCACGCAAGGGGCACGCCAAGGGGATCGTCGAGTCGGTCCACCGCATGATCGGCGATGTTGAGAGCACCATGCCGATCCACAAGGGGCAGAACGTCCTCAACCGGCCCGTCGATCTGGAGTGCGACATCCCGATCAAGCCCCAGGACCTGCAGGACATGCTCTGGGAGTATGTCATCGACGTCTATGCGCATGAAGAGCATCGCAGCCTGACCGAGTCGCTGGGATCCGGCAAGCCACTCAGCCCGGCCATGGTGTGGGGCGACTACGTCACCAACTACGGCGAGATTGATGTCCCCACCGACCCCTTCGTCTTCCTCAAGGGACTCGAGAGGGACCATCGCATCCTGACGCCAGCCGGGATCCGGCTCAACAAGGTCACCTACAACTCGAGCGAACTTCAGTCGCTCCGGTCGGTGGTGATGTCCGGCACGGGCACCAAGGCCAGACCGCTGACGATCTTCTTCGACCGTTTCGACACGACCCGCGTCTTCCTCGTGCACCCCGTCGAGCGTCACTGGCTGATGGTCCCACGAGCCGCCGACCGGAACGGCAGTACCGCGCCGATGAGCGGCCTCGTGCAACAGGCCGTGCTCCTCGAGACCAACCGGCACACACGACGGCCGCTCACCGAGGATGAGATGCACCGTGCCGAGTCAGCCCAGCTGCTGCGATGGAGAGAGGGCATCTTCACCAGCCGGCAAGACGCTCGGTTCGCGGCGATCGAGGACGCGAGGCAGCGCACCTACGCCCACGACCTTGAGCAAGCAAGTGAGGAAGTTCGCGCGCTGGCCTTTCCCGCGCCTCCAGAGGAGAACGATCTTCAGGTGTACCCCGACGGTCGCGACGACGATGACGAGATCGACTTCGACGAGGACATCCAGAACGAATCCCTCGATGACGATGAACGCGCCTGGGGGAGGCATGACACTTCACGCTCCGACGACCAACGCGCGCCGGCTCATGCCGCAGAACATCGACGACTGGCATGGGCTTGTCATGAGTGACAACCCCCGACCCGCAGTCTCCGGACAGGTGACCGATGAGCTGCGGCAACGGGTGGAGGCTTACAACCAGCGGATCGGGACCATCCCCACGCGCGATACCAGGGCCGTGCAGGACGCGATTCGCCGCGCGCACTTCGAGAACGACCACGCGGCATACGGCAGCGCCACTTGCGTGATTCTCAACGGACAGCCGATGGGCGGCAAGACGCATGCCGTGCTGTCGGCTGCTTTCACGGAGACGCGGCACGTCTGGCTCGCGTTGGGTCGAGCGCACGACGATCCGCAGTGTGATCGCAGCGTCCCGTGGATCTACGTCGAGGTTCCCAAGCTGGCTCGTGGACTGTCGCTCCTGAAGGCGATCTGGACCTTCTTGGGTCTGCCGCCGCTGCCGCCGCGGGCCACCTCGGCCGACTATCTGGAGGCCCTGCGCCGGATCGCACCCCAGGTCGGTCTGCGGGGCATCATCATCGACGACAGCCACGGCATTGGCGCTCGTCAAAGCGAGGACTCCCGCCTCCTCGCGGACGTCCTCAAGGGCATCATCACCGGATTGCCCGCGACGATTGTGCTCGTCGGCACCGGCTTCCACGAGTCCGGCGTCCTGCGCGGGTCAGCAGGTGACCAAGTCCGCCTACGGGGAGCACGCTGGATCGACGTAGGTCTCTGGGACCCGCCCGTCCACGGCAAGGTCGGCGAGTGGGAACTGCTCGGTCGGAGCCTGACCGAGCGATTGCTGCTCCCCTCAGACAGGGCCAAGGTCCGGTTCACGAACCGCCGCGTGCTGGATCGGCTGGTGCAGGGCAGCGACCATCGACCGGGCCTTGCCGTGGTGTGGGCCAAACGAGCGGCCTCGTATGCCGTGTGGAACGACACCGACCTCGACCTCGCCGCCCTGGACGCAACCCACGCCGGTCTGCCATCCCCGGAGGCGTCATGACCACGCGACTTCCCCTCCGGGTCGAACCGTCGCCCGGCGAGTGGTGGCGCGGTTATCTCCTGCGCGTGGCGGCGTACTACGGCGTCCACCCATTCAATCTGCTGGGCCGGCTTCACGGGATTGATGCGGTGGAACGTCGACATCTTCGATGGTCGGGTATCGCCATGCCCGACGACGTGGCTAGAGCCGTCGCGGCGATCGTCAACCTCAGCCCCGTGGAGATCCAAGGCATGCACCTGAGCGTCTTCGCTGGCTCAGCGCTGAACTTCGCCGTTCGAGGTTTCGAAGACTTCGATCCTGCCTTGGCGTTCAACGTCGACCGATTGCCGTTGGGCGGTGCTGGACCCCTCGTGAAGGCGACCCGCGACCGGTTCTGCCCGATGTGCGTCCATGCCACACCGGGCTACCGGGCGGCGAGTTGGAGACTCCAAGTGCACCTCGTGTGCACCCGACACCGCCTGCTTCTGAAGGGCGGTGAAGACACCGCCGTGAACGCCGTGATCGATGATGCTGTCGTCGACAGCCAGTGCGAGGTGCTCCAGCGCCTGACTCCGTCCGAGGAGAACGCGGCCTTCTTTGAACACCTCCATGCCCAGCTCGCCTCTTCTAACGGCCAGTGGAGGCAGAACCTGGAGCAGAACGTGCTCGTGGCGCCCGAGCAAGTGCTCGACACCTTCCGCCTATCGGTGGAGCGGGTCCTGACGCCGGGGTACCCCGACTACCAAGGCCTCGCAGGTTGGCCCTCCGGCATCGCCGCCAGACGCCTCCGGTCACCCGACCCCGCCGTCGGCGCCGATGTGCCTTCTGACTGCCTCCCGCATCTCCTACCCATGCACCTGTTCTCACCCGGGCTATCTGATCTACTTCACCGGGCCACGATCCGTCACGCTCGGGCGATCTCTGCTGTCGGCGCGTCGATGTGCGCCACAGGCCGGACACTTCACGCAGCTGCCGAAGGGCTGCCGTCGCGGCGCAGGGCCACTACATCGGCACTCTTCCTTGAGAACCTCATCCAGCTGGAGAAGGAGGGGCGCGCCGAACAGTTCTGGAGCCTGTGCGCCGCAGCCGCGATCGAGCTGCTCCGGAAAGGCACCAACTACCGGCGCCGTGAACTGGTTTGCAATGACGAGGACCTGTACCTTGTCGCAACCGCCGCCGAGCCGTCCGCATACGTTCGCACCGTCCGCACATGGCTCGTCGACCAATGGGCCTGCACCTACACCTCCAGCAACGTCCGGCCCAGCGTGCTCGACGGCAGCATCGAGCACTTCGACGGCCTCTCCGGACCCGGGATGCGCGAGGCGCTCGAACGATTCCTCCAGGAGCTGACGGCATGACGAGGCTGCCACTGTCGCTCGAGCCGTTGCCCGACGAGACTTGGCCGTCCTACCTGACTCGCCGAGCAGCCCAACACGGAACGACGCTGGCCGGCCTCGGGACGCATCTGGGCTTGCGAGATACCCGTGGCCGATGGACCGGACGGTTCGGGGTCGCGCTCGTCGAAGGCGATGTCCAGCGCGTCGCTCCGATGCTCGGACTGGCCCCGGCCCAAGTCGACGACATGCAACTCACGACTTACGACCAACTGGCATTCGACCTCAGGGGCCTGAGAGAGGGAAGCGCGATCGCCGGAACCCGGGCAGCGGCCCACACGGCGTGGGTCTGGCTCGCTGGGACCACGTTCTGCCCACGCTGCCTCGCCGACGACGACGGCGCCTGGCGACTGAGCTGGCGCATCCCTTGGAACACGACGTGTTTGCGACACCACGTCCACCTATTGGGTGCCTGCTCGGAGTGTGCAGGCGTGCCGGGTCTGGGGAACCGACTCCATGGCTCGGCACCGCCACGTGTGGCCGCCGCGCCAGACGGACGCCGGTGTCAGCACCCCGAGCCCGGCGGACACGTCTGCGGCGCTGACCTCAGTGCCCAGCGCACATTGCTGGCGGAGCCGGGTCGATTGCGTCGAGCCCTGACGTTGGCCGAACTCGCGGCTGGCAGGCGCGGACGAGTCGCCGGCGTCGAGGCAACGTCGCTCCAAGCTCTCCGGGCATGGCAGTCAGCAATCGGTATCGCGGTTCGACTCGGCGTGGCCGATGCTGACGGTTGGGGCCGCACCCATCGCTGGGCAAACCCTCCCCGCGACCCCGACCTCATCGACGGACTCCTCGAAGCCGTGGAACCCCTCGTCACGGCCAGCGACCCGAAGTCGGCGGCCGACGTTCTGGAAGCCTGGCTGCAGACTGCAGGGATCACCTCGCCGCATACCAACACCTTCGACCGGATCACCCAACCCGCCATCGCGCTGCAGCCCGTCCTCGACGAACTGCTCAGCAGGAATGGTCGCGCTCACACCCTCATCCAGCGACGCCTGATCGGGCAGGAAGGACACGCCATCGATCAGCGGGGGTGGGACGTCGACGACATCCCTCAGCTCGTCTGGCCGTGTGCCCTTCCGGAGCATTTGCGCGAGTCCACGCGCCCCGACCAGCGGATCCTGCGTGCCGTCGTCTCAATGATCCTCGTACGGATGGGCACCGACGCACGCGACTGGGTCGATGCCGGCGCCGCCCTCGGCTTCCCAGCCGACAAGGCTCGCAACTGGACCCGCTACGCCTTCGCCGGGCGGTGGGGCCTCAAGGATGAACTCGTTGCCGTTGCAGAACGCTTGGACGATCGGCTCTCGCACCAGCCCATGCCGGCCGTGTGGCGTCGCCGAGGTGCGGTCATCGGCTTCGGCGTCCACTCGCTGCGTCGCGCGCAATCACCGGTCTGCAGCCGTACCGGGGGAGCGTGGTGTGCGTGCCGGGCCGAAGGAACGATGCCGCAGGACCGCCACCCGTCCCCCGATCATGAAACCGAGGGACTGTGACCTCGCCGCCCGACAAACGAGCCAAACCGTCGCACGGCCCTTGTTGGCACGCTCGTTTTGGTCGGGGCTGGCGCAACTCAGGGGTCGAATCGAGAGTCTGAGCCGACCGACCGGCCCTCCACGAGGAGGGCGATGCTCCGGAGACTCTCGGCAACGACGATTCGGTAGTACTGCGGCGATCGCCCACCGCCGAGGCGAGGCAGGCGCTCGATAAGCCCGGCGTCTGCAAGCCGAACCATGACTGACCGTACGAGGCTGTCCGCAAGACCCGTCTTCGCTGCGATCGCACGAGTGGTCACGAGGCCATCAGGGCTGGACGCAACATCAAGTACGGACTCCGAGACCTCGACGAAGTAGCGGTTGTTGAAGATCGCGCCGGACCGCGACCGCCGCGCCTCCTTGCTCGCATCGTCCATGTAGATAGTGTGCCTTGTGTAGCGATTACTGTCACAGGAGACACTATGAAACGGTTCGACGTGGCAACCCGCAGCGGTCCAACTGTCAATTCGGCGCCAAGCCGGCATGGCCATGAGCCCATCGTCGTGGCAGGACGACACCTCGACCCCACCCCTGTTTTCGACACCTACTGGCGCTTCGCCGTCGAGCGACAGTCCATGTACGACAAGCGGGTGGCAGGACTCCCCGGCCCGTGGACGAGGGATCCCATCTTGGATCAGCACCGGTTCACTAACTGCTTCCGGGCCGCTGACCGGGTGAGCCAGTACCTCATTCGCGAGGTCGCCTACACGGGGAGCCAGACTCATCAGGAGGTCGTCTTCCGCATCCTCCTTTTCAAGATGTTCAACAAGATCGAAACATGGCAGTTGCTCCGTGAGACTGTTGGCGAGCTCAGCTGGGACAACTTCGACAGGGGCGCATTCGATCAGGTCCTGACTGCAGCCATGGACCGGGGTGAGCGGATCTACTCAGCCGCGTACGTGGTTCCTCCGCCGAGGCTTGGAGCCATCCGAAAGCACACGAACCACTTGATGCTGCTCAAGACGATGATCGAACAGGGCCTGCCCGATCGGCTGCAGACGTGCAAGTCCATGTCGGATGCTTTCGACGCCCTACGAGAGTTCCCTTCGATGGGAGACTTCCTGTCGTTCCAGTTCTTGATTGACATCAATTATTCGACTGCCTTGGCGTTCGACGAGATGGACTTCGTCGTGGCCGGCCCCGGGGCGCGCGACGGGATCCGCAAATGCTTCGGCGAGGGAAGCCGAGGCATCGAGCAGCAGTTGATCAAGTACATGTGTGACCGCCAGGACCGGGAGTTCGAGCGCCTGGACCTGAGCTTTGGTGGCCTCTTTGGACGGCGGCTCCAGCTCATCGACTGTCAGAACCTCTTCTGCGAGGTCGACAAGTACTCGCGTGTCGCGCACCCCGAGATCAAGGGAGTGTCAGGGCGCAGCCGCATCAAGCAGAGGTACAAGCGCACAGCGGAGTCGGTCCCGGCGTGGTTCCCTCCGAAGTGGGGCATCAATACGCGCAGTGGAAGCGTGGAATTGGCTAGTTGATCGCGATTGGAAGGCCGTCAAGGAACCAGGGGGTCGGCAAAGTCGGTTTCACGCGGCGAGGATGAGGTCGATGGGCCTGCTCGGGTCTCGTCCCTGATGTCGTAGGGCGGCGGCGATTCTGTT
>JAABUN010005118.1_pt1 | contig 16735 bp, 16 predicted proteins | sample 5559311 | NCBI WGS metagenome assembly JAABUN01 (sample SAMN10711877, study PRJNA513370) | rock metagenome | isolation source: Antarctica rocks | place: Antarctica: Victoria Land, Siegfried Peak sud
CCGAGACAGCAGGTTCGACCTCAAAGCGCTCCACGGCACCACCGCCGGAGCGTGAATCAACGACGGCCTCGTCAACGACCAGCGACCAGAGCAGGACGAAGCTCTCCACCGATCTCCTGAACGATCGGGGCTAGTCGCGACGATCGGCCTGCTGCTGGAGGTTGACGAGAGCCATGGCTTTGCTCATCTTCGCGGCCGGCCGGCCGGCCGGGCGACGGCGACGTCGTCTACCCGCGGCTCGTCGCGCGTCACACGCTCTCGTTCCACGTGAGCTCCACGGCGTAGGCCCAACCCGTCCACCTGATGGTCTCCCTGCCCAGCGCCTTGCGCAGTCGGCTCATGTGGCTTTCGATCGCGGCGCCTGGGCTCTTCGGCGTCGCTTCGCCCCACACGGCATCGATGACGAAGTCCGGATCGACGAGGTGGAAGCGGTGCACCACGAGGCATGACAGGAGTCGCCGTTCGATGCGACCGGAGAAGCTCGCGCCGTTCGCGCTCAGATCGCCGAGCACTTGACGCGCACGGCGGGAGCGTGCTGTTCGCCGCCCAGCGGATACGTCCCTTTCGGCTGCTTGTATCAGGACCCTGTCGAATCCCTCTTTCCAGGTGAGAGCGAGTGCCGAAGGACGGCGCTCAAAGGAGCCAACCATGGATGCCATCACCTACTGGAACGACGTGGCGCAGGAAGCCAACCGGGTCGCTCACACGACCCTGCAAGCAAGTGAGAGCGGGGCGAGGGGTCCCGCCGGCAGCTCGCGTGCATTCGCCATCGTGCACCTGGCCATGCACGACGCCTACTTCAGCATCGAGACCGGAACGCACACCCCGTACCTGGGGAGCCTCCCGGTGCCGCCTCCGGCCGCTTCTGCGCCCGCCGCGATCGCCGCGGCCGCCCACGTCACGCTCTCTGCGCTCTACCCGAGCCAAAAGGCCTCGTTCGACAGCGCCCATCTCGGTGCGGGTCTGGCGGGAAAGGGTGTCGCCGAGGGGCATGCCCACGGGCTCGCCGTCGGGCAGGCGCTTCTCACCGAGCGAGCCGGCGACCCCACCACAGCCGACGACGGCTACGCCGCCTCGATTGCACCTGGTCGTCACCGCCCGGACCCGGCCAACCCGGGCCAAGGCTTCCACGCCCCCTTCTACGGAGCGCGATCCAAGTGCTTCGCCGTGACCGTGCGGCACATCCTGCCTGAGGCCCCCGAGATCGGAAGCACCGACTACGAGAGCGCCCTCGACGAGGTGCGCGGCAAGGGCATCGCCGTCGAGCTGACCGGTACGCTGCCGCCGTCTCATCTGCCGCGATCCAGTGAGGAGACACTCATCGGGTTGTTCTGGGCCTACGACGGCGCCAAGGGACTCGGAACCCCGCCTCGCCTCTACAACCAGATCGTGCGAAAGGTCGCCGAGGCTCGCGGCAACACGCTCGCCGAGAACGCCCGACTCTTCGCGCTGGTGAACGCCGCCATGGGAGATGCCGGCATCCTGGCCTGGGACGAGAAGTACCGCCACGACGTCTGGCGGCCGGTCCTCGGCATTCGCGAGCACGACCCGTCCATGGGGCCGACCGGCATCGGAGGAAGCACCTTCGACACCGACTGCGACCCCTGCTGGCTGCCCCTCGGCGCTCCGAGCACGAACGAGCCTGGCAAGCCCAACACGACGCCACCGTTCCCCGCCTACCCTTCGGGTCACGCGACGTTCGGCACAGCCGCACTGCAGACGGTCCGGCGGTTTTACGACGTCAGCGCCGATGGCCCCGACGACCTCGCCGACGGCCTGTCGTTCGTCTCCGACGAGCTGGACGGGTCCAATGCCGACAACCGTGGCGTCGTTCGCCCCCGGCACGCTCGCAGCTTCCCGGACGGACTCTGGGGCATGATCGAAGAGAACGGCAGGAGTCGCGTCTACCTCGGCGTGCACTGGGTCTTCGACGCCTTCGCGGTGGATGCGAGCAGCGGCGAGATGGACCTCAGCCGAAGGGTTGGCGGTGTTCGCCTCGGCCTTGACATCGCCAACGACCTGGCCGTCAACGGCCTGGCAGCGGCGGCCGCCGCTCCGCCTCGCACGACCTGATCGCCGCCGGACCCCGCCCGGCTTGCTCTGGCCTCGGTCTCGTCCGCCACCCTCCCGACGACGTCGGGCTCACCTCGCGGTGAGCCCGACCGGGAACGGCGAATGGGCGGAGCGCGAAGAAGCTGCACTTCGAGCGCCACGCTCCCACCACCGGGTCCATCTGGTGCGGGCGCGCGCCACCTCTCGTACCCGTCTGCGACGACGGGGCGACGCTCGGCCACCAAGGCCGCAAGCACGACCCGCTCCACTGGGCCCCGCCGGCTGCTGACCGAGGCACACGAACGACTCGACGACAGCGGCGGCCAGAAGCTGGTCGGCCTGCTCGAGGCTGGCGACTCCTCGAGGCGAGGTGCGCACGGCATCGCACGCCACGGAGGTGGTCCGCTTGATCTACGACATCAACGACAGCGTCCCGGCAGGCGAGTTCGTCGACCAGCTCGTCATCGATCTCCAGATCCAGACGCTCGGCCGACCCCTGGCCCGCTGGCGGGACCAGATCGTGTTGCGGCATGGCGCCCACGTGAGCATCGGTTCGACCGAGGCAATGAACAACCTCATCGAGGATCAAACGAGTCGGCTTCAGGTTCCGCCGTTCGCGAACTCTCGCATCCGCGTCCTGCTCTACGCCGACCGCCCCAACTGGGACCTACTCGCCAAGTCAGACCCGCTGAGATCCGAAAAGCCAGACATATGGAGGCCGCGATGCGGCTCAGATCGGCGGCCTACAGCGCTCCTCAGCGAGTAGCGATCGGCGCGTCGCAAGCACCTCCTTCACCGGCTCGCGCGCCGCTCCAGGGCGTCTCGGTCGAGGATGCGGAAGCGGCCCCGGGCGAGCTCGATGGTCCCCGCATCGGCCGCCGCCCGCAGCGCCCGGTTGACTGTGGCCCGGGTCGTCCCCGCCAGCGACCCGACGTCCTCCTGGGTGACCTTGACCCACTCGGACCCGCCCGGGGTCGCCACGTCGGTCAGGAGCAGCAGCCTTCGGTAGACGCGCTCGTCGGCCGGGCTGAACAGGAGATCGGTCAGGTGCTCGCTCAACGCCCGGTTTCTCGAGGCCAGCACAGCGACGAGGAAGGCGTCCATGCGCGGGTTCCGGCGCCGGAGGTCGGCGAAGTCCTTCCGGCGGATCATCAGCGTCTCGCTGCGCTCGAGCGCGGCGACCGTGGCGGCCCGCCGGGCGTCGACCGACAAGAGGGCCAGTTCGCCGAACACGGCGTCCACCGGAAACAGGTTCAGCGTGACGACCTGGCCCAGCGGGGTGACCGTCCGGGCGGTGAGCAGTCCTCGCAGGACGATGTGGAACGTGTCGCCGAGGTCGCCCTGGTGGAAGACGACCTCGCCCCGCGCGTACCGGCGTCGAACGGCGACCTTCAGGATGGCGGCGCGCTCGTCCTCCCCGACGGAGCCAAGGAACGACTCGGTCACCTCGCAAGGTCAGCGGGCGACGTCGTCCTCGGCGAGGAAGGCGAGCGGCTGACCCTCCTCGTCGAGGGTCGCCACCGGGACGCGCCAGTTCAGCGTCAGACCGAGCTGCCCGAAGAGCCCGGCCCAGTCGAAGTAACGCCGGATCCTGAAGACCCCGTCCTCGGACCCGATCAGCGTGAAGCCCCGCATCACCACCGGCAACCCGGTGGCGACTATCCCGTTGAAGGTCCGGTCCTGGTCGTGGGTTCCCGCATAGCTCCACTCGACGCCGACGCTCGCCTCGCCGATGGGCCCCGTGCGGGCCGGCTCGTGCTGCCAACCGGTGGTCGGGGTGAACCACCGCTGCAACCGGGGGAGCGTGTCGGCCCGGGCGATCGCCACTTGGAAATCGATGTCCTCCCGCAGCGCGCCCACGAGCTCGTCGGCGTTCTCCCGGAGCTCGAGCAGTTGCTCCCGGTACCCCTGCTCCTCCAGGAGCTCGAGGCCAGCCTCGAAGGCGCCCCGGTCCTCGGTGGTGTCGCTCACGTCAGACCGTCCCGTCGTGCTCGACGCCACCGGCCGGCATCGAGGGGGACACCACCACCACCGGCTCCACCCCGGAGTAGATGGCTAGCTGGGGTATCTCCCAGTCGGCGTAGTCCGTCGGGACGGCCGGGTTGGTCGTGAGCACCACCGTCCCCGTCTTCACGTGGTCCCGGTGGGTGATGACCCATGTGCCGTACTGGCGGTCCACCGCCCTCGGTTGCTTGTCCGGCGGCCACTGTTGGGACCGAGGCCAGACCTGTTCGTAGTCGGCTTGCCAGCTCGGCACCCGGTAGGGGATCCCCGCCTTGGTCGGCTTCGGCGAGACGGCGATCGGGCTCTCGGCCACATTCGACCCTTCGTGGGGAGGACTCATGAAGATCACCGTGACCAGGCCCCGGTTGAGCCGCTTCCCACCGCCGCCCGCCGGCGGCGGCTGGACCGGTCGGGAGATGACCCAGCCCTCGAACCACGGGCTCGGGCACTTCCAGAAGAGCTCGATCTCCCACTTCGTCGACCGGCTCGGCCCTGTGCCGTCGGACTCGAGCCCGAGGGCGATCTGCACCGCCCAGGCCAACGTGCGGCGGACAACCTTGTCCACCGCCCCCTGGTAGGCAATCCAGTAGCCCGTGGTCGGGGTCTGCTGGGGCGTGTACGAACCGTCCTCTTGCGCGGCATAACCGAACCACTCCCGGGCGATGCGGTCCACCACCGCCGCGCCGTTCACGTTCGGGCCCCGTTCGAAAGCCGTGTCGGCCCACACCTCCTCCCCGAAGAGCCAGTCGAGGCTGGTGTCCTCGGCGTTGAGGCGCTGGAACCGCTGCCGCAGCTGGGTCTTGGTGAGCCCGTTCAGCGCGGACTCGAGCAGGCGCAGCGTCGGGCCCTTCTCCAGGTGGTAGGGCATCCCCTCCGGCATCGCAGTCCCTCCCCCTTGCCCGCGCCCGGCCGAGGCACAGCCCGGCGGAAAGTACCAGATGCCGTACAGGAGCGGCGGGGTCAGCGGGTCAGCATGTCAACCGGTAGAGCTCGACCGCGACGTCGAGGCCGCGCAGCTCACGGAAGCCGAGGGAGCGCTGGCCGACCTCGGGCGGGCAGCCGTCGGCAACGGCCTCGGCCGAGGCGAGCACCTCTCCGCCGGCGGCAGCCGCACAGATCCTGGCCGCCATCGACTGCACGACGCCGAAGAGGTCGCCGCCCGACGGGATCACCCGCCCCCTTGCCAGCCCGCACCGGATCTCCAAGGCGAGCTCAGGTTCATCGCGTGCCCACCCCGCAAGATCGTCCTGGATGGCGAGGGCGCAGCGGATGGCGCTTGGTGACCGCTCGAAGAAGGCGTTGATCCCGTCCCCGGTGTGCTTGATCTCCACGCCGCCGAACTCGGCCAGCCGGGCGCGAACGATCCGGTCGTGGGTCCGGAGCTGCTCGAAGTAGAGCGCGTCGCCGAGCCGGACGTTCACGGAGGTCGAGGCAACGATGTCGGTGGTGAGGATGGTGCGGGGCCGTGCACGATGCCCGGCCTGGGCTCCCGGGGGAAGTCGGTTCCGCTCGGCCAGCGCCTCGGCCCGGCGCACCCAGCCATGCATCCCCAGTTCGTCGAAGGTCCCGATGGCGGCCGCAGCCAGGGCGCTGGCGTCGTCTCGATCGCCTCCCCCCTGCAGCTCGAGGGCGGCCCGCTCCAGCTGGACTCGAGCCGCCTCCGCCGGCAAGTGGAAGGAGTCGCAGACGGCGTCGGCGTGGTCGAGGTGGCGGCGGGCGTCGTCGGCCCTCCCGTCGTGGCGCGCGACGGTGGCCAGGAGGCGGGGAACGAGCGCTGGCCACCCGTTTGCGACGGTGACGCCCAGCTCGTCGGCTTGGACCAGCGGCGCCTTGGCCGCCCGCAGCAGGTCGGGCCGCTCGAGCAGGTCGCCCACCTCGACGAGCGCCACGGCCACGGCCAGGCCGCTCAGCCGCAGGGGGCCCGTGAAGCCGTGGCGCCAGCGTGACCCGCCCAGCACTGCCTGCGCCGCCACCGCATCGCCGGACTCCGCCGCCGTCAACGCCCGCACGGCGGATGACCGGTGGTCTGACCCGTTGTCGTCAAGAGCGTCGGGCCCCCGGTCCCGACCGTTGCGGGCGGAGATGGCCGCTGACACCGGACCGATGATGAGGCCGCTGTAGGCGTACCCGCTCCGGCGGTGGAGGCGGCGGGCGCGATCCAGCAGGAGCGCCGCATGGGAGCTTCCCCCGACGGCGGCGAGGTGGGCCTGCACGGCCAGGGCGTAGCTCGCCTCCCCCCAGAACCGGTGCGCCTCGGCCAGGGCCTCTGCCCGGCGCAGCTTCTCGTCGGCCTCGGGCAGCGAGCCCAGGAGCACGAGGACGAAGCCCTGACGGGCGCGAGCCGAAACACCGAGCAGCGGGACGTCGGCAGCCTGGGCGGCCTCGATGGCCCGTTCGAAGCAGGCAAGCGCTCGGCCGAGCTCGAGGGCGGCCATGTGGTGCAGACCCTCGGCGAACTCGATGCGACCGGTGATCTCGGACCTCGGGTCGTCCCGGCTGTCGCCCCGGGCCGCGGCGACGAGGGCCAGCGCCCGGTCGGATTCACCCGACACGAAGAGCGCCTCGGCCAGGATGGCCCGTCCTTCGACGGCGGTGCGGGGATCGAGGTCGGTCGCCGCGAGTGCCGACTCCAGCTCTTGGACCCGGGGGCGCCGGCCGTGGCGCAGGGGCTCCTTAGCCAGGCGCTTGCGGATGAGGATGGCCGCTGCCGACAGGCGCAGCATCGACGGGACGTCAGCCGCCGCCAGGACCACCTGCAGGTGGCGCTCGCACTCCTCGCCATCGTTGGCCAGGTAGGCGGCGCGCGCGGCGCGTAGGTGGCGCTCCGCTCGCTCCGTGGGGCTCAGCCGCCCTTCCCCGGCGGCGGCGTCGGCCGCGGCCGAAAACAATCGGGCGGCCAGCTCGGGGGCATTTGAGCCCGCCGCCACCTGGCCCGCCCGCCAGCAGACATCGGCCACCTCTCCGGGAGCGGCGGCCGGCCCGGCGTCGGCGAGGTGGTCCCCCGCCCGAAGGAGGTCCTCCACCGGGACGTCGTCCGCGGCCAGCAGCGCCGCTGCCGCCGCCCGGTGCAGCCCTCGGCGCCCCTGGACCGTCATGCTGTGCTGCAGCTCGGCCCGGACCGTCGGGTGGTCGAAGCGCCAGCCGGAGTCGGCCCGCAGGACGAGGCGGGCCGCCGATGCGGCCCGCAGGGCGTCGTCGACCTCCGCCACTCGCCGGCCGGTGAGGGCGGCCAGCCGCTCGCCCGTCCACGGCTGCTCGAGCACCGTGGCCGCCGCCAGCAGCGTGCGGGTCGCCTCGTCCACCTTCTCGAAGCGGGGGGCCAGCGCGTCGGTCACGGTCTTGACCCGCGGTCGGACGGACGGGGCGATGGCACCAGCCGCCGGAGGGGCGGCCAGCCGCTCGATGGCCGGTTCCAGCAGCAACGGGAGCCCGCCGGTCTGGTCAAGGAGGTCGGCCACCATACGGGGGTTCGGGGGGACGCCGGCATCGAGCAGGAGCTCGTAGACGTCATGCTCGTCCAAGCCGCCGAGCGGGATGGCCCGGGCGTTGCCCAGCCGGAGCGCCCGAAGGGCCAGCGGCGCATCCGGTCCTGGTTCGCGCGCCGCCAGCACGGTGAAGCAGTGGACGGCCCCGGTGGCTCCGGCGTCGTCGAACGACGTCAGGACCTCCTCGAGAACCCGCTGGGAGCCGCTGTCGATCCCCTCGACGTCGTCCAGGAAGATGGCGAGGAGCGCCCGCCGCGCCGCGGACAGCAGATGTCCGGCCACCGCGCCGGTGATGGCCAGCTCGTCGACGGGTTCCTGCTGCGACTCCTCGCTCATCTCGGGGACGAGACGTCGGCTCGAGGCCAGGGGACGGAGGAGGCGTTCGAGGCCACCGTAGGGCAGCACGGCCTCGGTGCCGGAGGCGTGAAGTACCAGGGCACCGGCCGCCCCCGCCTCTGCGACGGCCCAGCGCCTGAGCGCCGTCTTGCCGACGCCCGCCGGCCCCGAGAGCACGGCGGTCCCGACCCGCCCGCGAGCCGCCTCCCGGAGCAAATGGCCCAGAAGCGCCCGCTCCCTGTCCCGTCCTACAAAGGGCTGATGCGTTCGCCGCCGACGCCCGTCACCCGGCACCCTGGCAGTCTGCTCGACGGCGACGGCGCCGACAGCCCGCGGGCGCAGCGACTCAGCCGTCAGCGCCGGCACGCTGGAGGAGGCTGATCCCTAGATCAGCGCGAAGGCGGCCGATGATGCGCTGACGGGTCGGGCCGATGCTGCCGATCGGCCGACCCAGCCGGCGACCGATCTCGACGTAGCTGGGGCGGTCATCGGCCGTGAGGAGGGAGAGCAGCTCCCGGTCCCGCTCCCCGAGGCCGTGGAGGGCGGCGCCGACGGCCGACGCCCGCTCCGACGTGGTGATTCTGGTCGTGACGTCGTCCTCAGTCGACTCCGGCGACGGGAGATCCTCCAGCCGCACCTCAGCGCAGGCCGGCCCGGCCGATGCGCAGCAACGGTGCGCGGCGTGGCGGGTGACCTGCCAAAGCCAGGCGGCGAGGCTCTCCGGTCGCCGGATGTCGACGATGTGCTCGAGGAAGGTGGCCCATGCCTCCTGGACGGCGTCCTCGGCGTCGGCTCGCGCTGGTGCGATGCGCTGCGCCGTCCGCAGCATCATGGGCCCGCACCGGACGAAGAGCTCCTCGATCGCCGCCCGGTCACCCTTCCGGGCGTCACCCAGCAGACCGGCCAACTCGTCCTCGTCCTGACACAGCGCCATGTCCAGAGGGGACCATGGCCATGCCCGGTCGGTCGTCGCGCTAGGACACCACCCCTGCGTGTCCGGGCGCACACATCGGCGGTCAACCGAAGACCATCCGGCCGCCGTCGACGACGAGCCCGACCGGCGCAGGGCGCAGCGGGCGAGCCCGAGGATCGACGCCGGCCAGGAGGTCGGCGACGACGTCCTGCGGCGCCTGCGGCCACCACCACGGGCGGGGCACCTGGCCGTGGCGCCCGCCACGTCGAGGATGACCAGTTCCGAAGGTCGCCACCCGGGTGACCAGCCATCTCTGACACGTTCCGGGGCGAGACTGAGTGTCACACTCCCGTCGTACGGTGCCTGCGTGCCCACGTTCGAATTCATGACGGTTCATCTCCCAACCATGTCGGGTGCGAGCCACCGCGTGAAGACGCCCGACGTCGAGGCCCTCAACGTTCTCGGCGCCGACGGATGGGAGGCGTTCGCCGCCGTCCCGGCGGCGTTCGACGGGTACGCGTACGCAACCACGGAAGGGATCCATGTCCTACTCCGCCGGTCGGTCTGTGGGGACCCGACTGATGTCGACCTGGTACATCGCCTCGCAGAATCCCGGGACCTCCTCCTTCCTTGATACCGACCTGGTCGCGGTGAACTTTTGGGTCCGGAGGCCAGTCGACGGTCTCGACGCCGATGGCATCAAGACGGTGGCGACCGGCCACCATCCTGAGTGGGATCGAAAGACTCCCGGCGTCCGAACCAACTCTTCGCCAGCCTGCTCGAACTTCTACCGGATTCCACCCGGTAGAAGTCGCGGTAGAAGACCATGGACCCGCGACACAGCCCTGGTCAGCCAAGCGGCTGACCAGGGCCAATTGGTGGCGGGGGCGGGAATCGAACCCGCGGCCCGCCCGGTCCGTCATCACCAGCCGAGCAGCCGCGATCCACGGTGCCGCCTCGGTGAACGACACGGTCGGACAACTCGGCGCGGGGCAGGTCCACCGGCGCTTGTGCCACACGAGGCGAGCCGGGCGACCGAAGGCGGCGAGGTCGACCAGCTCGACTCGGCGCCGGTCCTTGACCCACGCCGGCCCGCCGCAGCCCGGGCACGGTGGTCGCGGGCAACGGCTCTCGACATGGACCCGGACCGGGCCACCCGGGTCGTCCTCCGCGCCGAGGACGGTCACGTCACCGAGTCCGACCAGCAGCTCGCAGACGCGCGTAGGGTCGACATCCACAGGGGCTCTCGAATCTGTTGGCGTAGAGAACCGTCAGACTCGCAGGGCCCCTGTGCCGCGCCCGGGACCCTCAGGCCGAGATCACTCCCCCCTCAGATCCGAAGAGCCAGGTTACTTCCACCTCACCGCCAGCAACGCCGCCAGCTCGCTCAGCCGCTCGGTGCGGCGCTGGTGAGCTCGCAGACCGAGCAGCTCAGGAGCCGGGGCGTAGCGCGGCGAACACACGTCGAGCACTCCAGCTGCTGGCAGCGGAACGCCACCTGCCCGCACGCAGCCGAGACCCGACGGGGCCTCGGTCGGAACCGCCGGCGGCGGAACCCCCCACGGCTGGCGCAGACCGGTGCAGGCCCACGGTGCCTCGAGCTGCTCGGCGTCGGGCAACGGCAGCCCGAACCGGCTGACCACGACGTCGACGAGTGGATCGTGGTGGGGCCCGGTATACGCGCTGCCACCGCAGAACTGGCCACCCGGACCAAAAGAGCGACGGACCACCGGTGGTGCGTCGTTGAGATAAACGTGGGGGCTAAAGTGGGAGAATGCCGGTCGTGGTCGCGAGGCCTTCCGCGAATGTCTGATGAGCAGCGCGGTGCACTGGTCAGGATTGCCCGCTCGTCGTTGTTGCCGCACCGCGAGACCGTCCAGGTCACGGCGTTGTTGCTGACCGCGGACGGGGTCGCGACGACGACGTGGCTCGGCGTTGTTGGACGACGACGTGTCGGTGCGGGCGTGGCGGCGCCGGTTCGCCGATCAAGGGTTTGAAGCGTGGGGCGTATCACGGTGGCCGGGGCCGCAGGTCATGGCTGATGGAGTGGCGGCGGTGGCCGGCGACACGTTGCACAACAAGCCTGATGACGGCTCGACGCACAGGACGACACGGTTCATGGCGGAGCGTCACGGTATCGGGCAGGACACCGCGGCTCGGATCAGGCGGGAACACGGTTGCGACTGTGTAAGCGCGACACGCTCAAGATCTCCAAAGACACCGCCTTCGGGGCGGAGCTCGGTCAATGTCGTCGGCCTGTTCCTGAACCTGAACCGGCCGGAGCGTGCGGTTGTGTTCAGCTCCGAGGAGAAGACCCGGTGCCAGGCGCTGGGCCGCAGCCGGCCGGGCCTGCCGCTAAAGCCGGGCCAGGCGAGGACAATGACGCACGACTGCAAATGGATCAGGATGCTGGTCCCGCTCCCTTTTTGGCTCAGCCCCGGCAACCGAGTTCAGTCCTGTCTGTGTTAACAATCCCGGTTAACGAGCATTTACAACGTCTTTTCTGACGAGATCTTTCACGGGCTCATAGGTTCAGACGGCGCACATCGAAAGTGACGTAATGGGAGAGGAGATCTAATGAACAGATGGGCCAGTGACTTCGATCACACCGATGAGGTCTGGGCAGAAGACCCATACCCAATATGGGAGGAGTTGCGCCAGAGCTGTCCTATCGCCCACTCGGAGCGGTACGGCGGCGTTTGGATGCCGACCCGCTACGAGGACGTGGCGGCCGTTGCCAACGACATCGACCGCTTTACCTCTCGCAGCGTAATCGTCACCAACGATCGACCACCGCTCGAGCTCGCACCCCGGGGCATCGCTCCGCCTATCTCGTCTGATCCCCCCTTCCACTTTGAAGTCCGTCGGATGCTGATGCCCATCTTCTCGCCAAAGTCAATCGACAGGCTAGAGCCGTCTACACGAGCTTATTGCGATGAGTTATTGGTGAACCTTGAGGGGCGCGACGTCGTCGACGCCGCTGAGCAGTATGCTCAGCACATACCCGTCCGGGTTATTGCCAACATGCTCGGTCTGCCCGAGAATGACGCCGAGACCTTCCGTGGATTCGTTCACACGATTCTCCAAGCCGTCGCCCGCCCGCTCGATGAGCGTGTCGGTGACTTCATGGCGCTGTTCCGGTACCTCTCCCGGCATATTGAGGACCACATCGCCCATCCGCGTGACGATCTCATCACCTTTCTGCTCGGGTCCGAGGTAGAGGGACAGAAACTCACGACCATCGACGTCGTTCGAACAGTCGGGCTGTTGCTCATCGCCGGTATTGACACGACATGGAGCGCCATCGGCGCTTCTATTTGGCATCTTGCGAAAACACCCGCCGACCGGGAGCGGCTCATCGCTGAACCCGATCTACTCCCAACGGCACTGGAAGAGTTGCTGCGGGCGTACGCACCCGTCACCATGGCGCGCCTCGTGAAGCGGGACACGGAGTGGAATGGATGCAAGATGAAGGCGGAGGAATGGGTCCTGCTGCCGTTCCCGTCGGCCAATCGCGATCCGGCCGCTTTTGCCGACCCGAATCGGATAGATATTGACCGCCAGGTCAACCGCCACGCCGCTTTCGGCCTTGGTATTCACCGCTGCGCAGGTTCTTACCTCGCTCGGATGGAGCTACGAGTGGCCGTAGAGGTGTGGCTCGAGAGGTTCCCCCGTTTTCACCTCGCTGATCCTGACGCGGTTCGATGGTCCAGTGGTCAAGTGCGGGGACCGAGAGTACTGCCCATCAGGATTCAGGCTTGATCGACGTAGGAGGCTGCGATCGTTTGGGTGCGGGTGGGGCCAGATCAGGGGAACACACCCCGGCGCTCGCGTCAGTGGAGGTTGTCGCTGTGATCGTGTGAGTTGAGGTAGCGGTCCCCTGCCCGATGCCTTGCCTGCCAATTGGCCCTGGGTAGTGTCGGGCGACGCGAAGCCACTCGAACCCTCGGGCGATCGACGCCGGCGTTTCCTCGACGGCCGCCACCCGATCACACGCCAACGCCTCCGCCCGAGCCGTCAGCACCCGTCGCGGTGCGGCCAGGCCGGTCTTCTCCGTCCACGTCCTCGTCGGGCAGTCGCCTTCAGGGCACGCCCAGACCCGCTTCCGCCACCGGAGCAACACCGGCCGGCTGCCCGCCGGGGTGTCCCGCAACGTCACCCACCGGCGGTCCTTCGGCACCGCCCGCGTCCCACACTCCGCGCATCCCGTCACCCGGGCGGTGTCTCCACCTCCACCACCAGCTCGACGCCGACCTCGGCGACGGCGAGCACCTCGAACCCAGCCGCGCCGAACCACAGCGCAGCACCTTCGACCACCGGGGTCTCCCGTTCTCTTGACCGTCAGACAGAGTGTCACGAGATTCGTGGAGACCCCTCCCTCATAGGCGGACCCTCACGCCCCGGTCCATCCCAGGATCAACGCGCAGGGCCGGCAAAGACGTCATCGAACGCCTCGGGCTCGAGCGCACGCGTGATGTAGGTGCCTCCACTCGGTCGCCGTCTGGTGGGTCGCAGCCGACACGAAAAACCGGGCCGCCCCGACGACCGGCGCATGGTCAGGTCAACGGGACAGCCGCTACCCCCAGTTCTTGCAGTACAATCGTCCCTCACAGTTGCAGGGGCGCGATCTGAAGTTCGAGTGCGACTCCAATCGCTACCCAGCTGCTTGCCATGACATGAGAGGAAGGGGATATGCTGCGAAAAGCGGTGGAGGACGGTTTGCAGAACTGCAGCGTCCGGTTCTTGGAGTCGGGCCAAGAGTTTTCTGCGGAGCAGCTGCGTGAATTAGGAACGGGAGCGCTCGAGTCACTGGACGACCTCGGCTCCGATGGTGCCGTGGGGGTGATCCTCTCGAACGACGCGCTGTCAGTCGCAGTTCTGCTTGGTGCGCTTAGCTCGAACAGAACCCTGGTCTCCCTGCCTCCGCCCGGGCGAAGTGACATGAACGAGGAGTACCTCATCTCTCTGAGGAAGTCCTGCGAGCAACTTGATGTTCGTTCTGTCGTTGTCAACCCGGCAACGGCGGCAGTGCTTCGTCGAGATGACTCGATCCCGCCCGTTCTGGTGGACCACCACGAACTCACTAATTCTCTAGGCCGGCGCCGTTCGCCACTTGCTGAGGGTAAGGGGTTTCGACTTGTCCAGTTTACTTCAGGTTCCACTCGCGCACCCAGAGGCGTTGTTTTAGCCGACAGCGATGTTCTTGCGAATGTCGAAGCAACTCTTGCAGTGTTGGAGCCAACGAAGGGCGACGGGGTTTGCTCTTGGCTCCCTCTCTCCCATGATATGGGCCTTCTGGGAATGCTCCTGTGTCCGATCGTCGCCGCTTCCCCAAGTTGGGCGGGCTTAACGTCGGTGACGATGATGGAGCCGAAGACGTTTCTTCGGTCTCCCAAGAACTGGCTTCGTGCCATAAGTGAGGGCGGAGCCACGATTACGGCGAGCCCAGACCTCGGCCTCCGACTTTCAGCGAGACGAGCGTCCGGGACCGATCTTGACCTGTCGCGCTTGCGGGCAGTCATTGTTGGCGGTGAGATCGTGCGACCGCAGACGCTTCGGGACTTCTCGGACGCGTTCTCTTTCTCTGGCTTATCGGGTCGATCCATCTGTCCCGCCTACGGCTTTGCGGAGGCCGGGCTTGCGGTGACGCTCTCAAGCCCGCGCATTCCGTGGGATACTGCTTTTCTGGACACCACCCCCGACGACGACGCCGGCGCACCCGCCGGGGTCGACCCCGGTGCTCGAGGCCATCACCACTTAGAGGTGACCAAATGTGGTCCACCGCTGCCCGGTTACGAGGTGGTGGCCGGGAGCGACGGTCAACGGCAAGGCGTTCTTCGAGTTCGCGGCCCCTCCGTTGCCCGCAAATATGCCAATGGAGAGCCCGTCTCTGACCAAGAAGGGTGGCTGCGGACGAACGACCTCGGCACCGTCGTTGACGGTGACCTCGCTGTCATAGGCCGTTGCGACGACATTATGGTGGTGGGCGGCCGAAACATCGTGGCGACGGAAGTCGAAGCATCCCTGGACACCGTGCGAGGCGTTCGGCCCAACGGCGCCGTAATCGCCCAGTTGTCGGACGGACGATGGGCTGTGGTAGTCGAGATTCGCAGCACAACGACACCCAGTACCGCCAAGGCCGCGCTCTCGGAGGTTCGGCGGCGGGTGGTAGGTCATTGCGGAGCTGCCCCAGATCTTGTTTTAGCAGTCGGTCCGGGAGGACTTCCGACCACGACAAGCGGCAAGCGGCAACGCAGCGCGCTTGCCCGAGCACTCCGTGAGGAGAGCTTGGAGGTGCTCCACACTCTGTAACGCTTGATTGTCCAAGTCGTTACTGCGCTCGCGTCAACTATCAAGCAACGAATGGAGACCATTGCTGAGTTACGATTCATTTGCAGCGCGCGTCCTCGAACGGCTAAAGTTTGATCAACACCGCCCGGTCAACCCATACGATAGTCTTTACGATGATGTCGGCCTAGATTCCGTACAGGCCTTCGAACTGATCGTGATCATAGAGGCAATGGCGGACATCGAGTCACCGCCCGAAGAGATGCCGGAGATTTACACGATGCGAGACGCATTCGGGTATTATGTGCAACTTCATGATTAGCCCAATCCCGCAATGAGTTCAATCCTCATCTCCACCTTCGGATCCGGTGGAGACCTGTTCCCACTTGTGTCCATTGCCGAACAGTTGATCCGACGTGAACATCAGGTTACCTTCGTACTGCCACGAAGCCTCAGCCTTTACCTCCGGGGTAGTGACTTCGTCTGCCGGATGTACGGCGACGGGTCGGAAGCATCAGTGCTTTCTGATGAACAGATCTTCACGAAAAGGTTTGGCGGGTGGGCTTCCTGGCGAGAGACTGTCGTGCGGTACATAGCACCTCGCCTTCGATCCGACAGCGAACGCCTCACGTCGATCTTCGATGAAGTGCGACCTGACGTTGTGGTCACGTCCACCTTTGCGACTGCCGCCCGCATAGCTGTGAGACAAGTTGGCGCACCTCATGTCAGCACCTCAATCTATCCACACATGCAACGGTTTAGCGGTCGGAGTTCCACGGCGTTCGCCCGTCGTTATGTACAAGAGGTCGTTGACGTGAGTAAAGTCAGGCCCGACAAAACGGCAGAACTTATAGACCTCGCCTGGGGCTTCCCTTCTGACACCCTCCTGCTACATGACCGCGCCCTGCTGCCTGATGATTGGCTGTCACCCACAATCAACATCTCCGGATACCCGTCATGGGACAATGTGGCCGTCAGAGCGGAGGAACCAGAACGGGCCCTCGCGTGGATGACGATGGCACCAGATCCTGTAGTAGCCGTCACACTCGGTTCATTCCTGGGCCTCGCGCAAGGGAGAGCCTGGGGAAGAGCGCTTGAGGCCGTCACTTCTTGCGGGGTTCGAGCAGTTCTAGTCGGAGCGCATACAAGGTGGGCAAGAGAACATTGTGAGGGTCGCGAGGACGTCCTGACGACAGGCTACCTCCCGCTATCACAACTATTAAACGGCACCTCAGCGGTCATACACCATGGGGGACTTGGTACTACATTTGCAGCCCTTCGAGCGGGTAAGCCCGCTGCGGTGATGCCATTGGCATTCGACCAACAATTCAACGCCCGGCTCCTCGAACACGTCGGCGCGGGATTCGACAGCAGCGATCGTCCCTTGGCCGACGCTCTGCGTCTCGCGCTCGGAAGTTCAGAAACTCTGCGAGTCCAGCAGTTAGCCTCTCAACTTGTCGAACCGGGTGCGGCAGCTCGCCGAGCCGCAGACCGGATTATCTCGGCGGTAGTTCGATCCGATCTTTAGAAGAGGTTGTCCCGGTGATCGTGGAAGTTGAGGTGGCGGTCCCCCGCTCGGTGCCTGCCTGCTGGTAGGTGTCGGGCGACCGCCAAGTCACTCGACGAGAAGGGGACCACCACCCGTGAAGAAGGAATA
>JAABUN010005119.1_pt1 | contig 16730 bp, 15 predicted proteins | sample 5559311 | NCBI WGS metagenome assembly JAABUN01 (sample SAMN10711877, study PRJNA513370) | rock metagenome | isolation source: Antarctica rocks | place: Antarctica: Victoria Land, Siegfried Peak sud
GTTCGCCAGCACCGGGGAAACCGCGGAACCCTGTGGGGTGCCGCGGTCCCGTTGCACCAAGGTGCCGTCAGGGTGCTGCATCGGCGCGGCAAGCCACCGCTTGACATACAACACCACCCACGGGTCTGCCCTGTCGGTGCTCGATGAGCATCTGCATGGGCCGTGGCAGGCAGGCGGGTCCATGGCTACCCGCAGCAGCCGCGTCCGACGCCGACGCAAGGACCTGCCGAACTGGCGTGTCATCCGCTAGACGGCACCTCGTCCGGGCTGGTGCATTCCACCACCCGAAACGCGCCGGGCTCCTCAGGATCGGGATGCGCGCCCCGTCGGACGTCCACTACGGCCGCGCCGCCTTGACCCAGACCCGCCGAACCCGGGTCCAGACCGACGCCTACACCCCCACCCCGAACGGTTCGTGCACCGCCCGCCAGTCTCGCCCGGGTCGCTCGGCTTGTTCAGCCATTTCGGTTTGCCGAGCCGTGGGCTCTGTGCGCAAGAGACCTGGGCTTGTGACAGAGTTCGGTCGTGGCACATCAACGGAACGATGGGGGCAGTGAGGTCGCAGACTCACTCTCCTTGGTGCGCCATCCGATCACCGAGGATGACGCTGCGACCTGGGTAGCCAAGGCATTAGCCCGGTCAGCTCCCCTGGTCGCTCTAGCGGGAGAGGTCGGAGATCCGGCGCCGGTCGCATCGCGCGTGGTCAACGACGTGGATGACTGGCAGTTCGGTCGATTCATGCTCGCCTGGTTGGACCGCCAGGCCACGGTCCGGTTGGTGCACCACCTACCCGATGCGTCATTCTTCCTACGGCTTCTCGAACAGGCTTATCAGCCGGTTTTCGACCGTCAGCCGCAGTTTATCGAGCTTCTGCGCGATCAGAGCCGGCCGGAGATGTCTCTGACCAATGACGTCCTCCAAATCCAGCTTCACGACCTCGGCCCCCGCTACAGCATGGTCCGCCACCACTCGCTGATGTTGTTCCATGCCGCATTATGGCTGGAGCAACCTCGTCGTCTTCAGTGGCTCGCGCTCTACGATGCTGTGCTGACTCATGTCGATGAAAGGCCACAGGGGCGGCCGGGGCTTGCCGAGCTCGCGGACGTCGAGGCTGGGGCGTTCGAGGACTTTGGCCTTCTAGCGGCGCGGACCGTGGACGAGTCTGACAGCGCAATGCTACTGGCCAACGCCCAGCATAAGCTGGACCGGATACTTGACTACCAGCTGTACGCCGCGGCAGCGATCGGATTGCTGTGGCGTCAGTATCGAAGCCTGAGCGATAGCGAACGCGAGAAGTGGCTGCTGCACCAGTTCGCCGAGGCGTACATGGGCCTGGACTATCTCGAGGAAGAATGGACGACCAGGTAATGACACAAGCCACCGGTAGCCGGTCGGGGGAGGCGCGGACCGATCGTGGCGAACCGCTGCAACTCGTAATCAAGAACGCTCGGATCGCCACTCAAGACACCATCCTGCACCATATCGGCGTTCGCGACGGCCTCATCGTCTCCATGATGACGAGCGACGAGACGCCGGCCTCAGCCCTGACTGAGATCGACGCCGGCGGCCGGTGGGTGATCCCAGGCGCGATCGACACTCACGCCCACATCAACCAGAGGGCCGTCGAGTTCGACCACGTCCCTGGTCTGGGACCTGAGGACAACTTCGCCGGTGAGAGTCGCAGCGCTCTGGGTGGCGGCTGCACCACCGCGCTGAACTACGCGGCATTCGGTTCCCCGTCGCTGCTTGATGCCTACCATGCCGGGCTGCGCGCCGCAGGTTCTCAGTCGCGGATCAACATCTTGTTCCACGGGTACCTGATGAACTTGAACCACGTCTCCGAGGTCCCTCGAGGTGTCGCCGAAGGCTTGACCACGTTCAAGATGTTCATGCCGTACCGCGGTGAGGAGGCTCGAAACCTGGGGGGCATCGAGAGCCTCAACCACGCGCAGATGCGTGCTGCCTTCAGCGAGATCGCGTCGCATGGTGCCCAGGCACTCGTGCACGCTGAGGACGGTGACATTGTCGACGCCTGCATGCACCGTGAAAGTGTTGCCGGTCTTGAGTCGCTGGCGGGGTGGGAGCGGTCGCGTCCCGCGATTGCCGAAGGCGACGCCGCGTGGACGGCCATGTATCTGGCCGAAGAGGCCGGATGCCCCGTCACCATCGTGCACGTCTCCAGCCTGGAGGCAATGCGGGCCCGGGAAGCGTTGGGCAATCCGCAATCCGCGCTTGAGTCGTGCGTGCACTACATGGTTTTGACCACAGACTCCGACATCGGCCCCAGGGGCAAGGTCGCGCCACCCATCCGCGACGCACTGCTTTCCCGGGCGATCACGCAAGCGGTGCTGGACGGAAGGATCGACTTCTTCGGATCCGATCACAATGTGTGGCCAGCGGCCACAAAGACGGAGTGGGAGAGCGCCAAACCGGGGCTCCCCGGGATCGGCCTAATGCTGCCCCTGCTGCTCACACACCTGGTGTACACCCATGGCATGGCGATGGAACGTGCCATCCAGCTCACTTCGCGTAACGCCGCCCTTCGATTCGGCCTCCCGGGTAAGGGTGCTGTCGCGCTGGGGATGGACGCGGACCTCGTCGTACTAGACGAGGGCGAACGTACCGTACGGGTTGAAGACCTGCATTCTGCCGTCGATTACACCCCGTACGAGGGAATGACGCTTCGCGCGTGGCCAAAGATCACTGTCTGCAGGGGGACGGTGGTCTTTCGTGATGGAGTCTTCCCCAACGACGACTTTCGCGGTGAGATGCTCAACAGACGCTTCGCCCTGGCGGACCACGAACTACCGCGCTGACCGGCTAGAAACCGCCCCCTAAGGAGGACACAAGGCATGCCGACACCCGTCATCCTCGACGTCGACACAGGAACCGATGACGCCATCGCGATCATGATGGCGGCGCTCCATCCAGACATCGAACTGTTGGCCTGCACGACCGTGTGGGGGAACCGCCCGGTCGTCAACACCACGGACAACACCCTGCGAGTCCTTGACCACATCAACCGCTCGTCGGTCCCAGTCTTCCGGGGGCTAGACAGCCCCTTCGGGCGCATCAACGTTCCCGGACCGGTGGAGGACGACCAGAGCAGCGGCAAGATGCACCCAGCCCAGCTGGACCTCCCCGAGGCGACGTCGACGGCGCGCGCGGAGAACGCGGTCGAATGGTTGGTAGAGACCCTGCGCACCCGCACCGACCAGGTGACCCTGGTGCCCGTCGGCCCGTTGACGAACATCGCCGCCGCGCTCACCCTGGACCCGAAGATCGTCGACGCGGTGGCCGAGATCGTCATCATGGGCGGCGCCCACGCGTTCGGCAACTGCACCCCGTCGGCTGAGTCGAACATCTGGCACGACCCGGTAGCCGCTGACGTGGTCTTCACCGCGGGCTTCGAACGCCTGGTGATGGTACCGCTCGACGCCACTCATGACGCGCTGGTCACCGGTACGCAGGCGCTGGAGCTGGAAGCCATCGGAACACCGGCCGCCCTGGCAACGGCAGGCTGCATCCAGCAGCGGATCGTGGCCCACGACGAGAGCCAGCCTCAGGCGATGCCGGACAGCGCCCCCATCCACGACGCAGTCTGCGTCGCCTATCTCCTTGACCCTGCGGTCATCCCACTTAACGCCTACCACGTAGGAATAGAGACTACGGGCTTACGCACCTTCGGTCGGACCGTCATCGACGTGCGACATCGTGGGCATCAGGCGCCGAACGCTCACGTCGCACTGTCAGCCAATGCGGCGCTGTTCTACGACGTGCTAAGGGAATGCGTCTCGATTCCTCACTGACGACCCTCAGCCGCGCAGGCTGTCACCGTGCAAGAACGAACCCGTCGCCGGACGAGCGCACGCCTCGTGCAGCATGTTCTGGAACCGGTCGCGGTCGGCTCGGAGCACCACCTGCACGTTTGGCTGAAGATCGAGCAGGCCGAGCCGGTCGACGACGGTCATCCCGCGGGTGAGGGTGCCCGTAGTCTCCACCGCAACGTGTACCCGAAACGTGTCACGCGCCACCATCGGATCGATAGCGATCGCCATGGTCACCGGATCGGGAAGGTCGACGCCGTCGATCTTTGTGACGGTGCGGCAGAATTCACGCAGCTGCCGTTGGATGGCAGCACAGAACTCGCCGAGCGGGCCGAGGGTGGCCAGGTGATCTACCTCGTCTCCGGACAGGGTTGCGTCGGTTCGTGAGACATCCCAGCCGACCATCTCGATTGCCATACCAGATTTGAAGACCACGTCGGCGGCTTCAGGGTCGACGTAGATGTTGAACTCCGCGACCGGGGTGATATTGCCGCTGTGGTCCCCCGTGCCGCCCATGATGACGACGCGATCGAATAAGGTCGCGATGGACGGGTCACGCTGCAGTGCAAGCGCCAAGTTCGTGAGCGGACCGAGTGCTACCAAGGTCAGCTCTCCTTGATGGTGGTGGGCCAGATCGATAATGACCCCGACAGCGTCGTCGCTGTCGGCGGCAGCTCCGGCCAGCGGCAACCCGATGTCTCCCATCCCGTCGGCGCCGTGCACGTTCTGCGCGGTGACCAGCCCACGTTTCAGCGGCTGGTCGGCACCGATGTGGACCGGTACACTCGAACCGCAGAGCTCGCGCGTGTAGATGGCGTTCCGGGCACCTTGTGCCGCGGTGACGTTGCCGGCAACGATCGTGATGGCTTGCACCTCGACCCGCGGGTCCGTCAGCGCTAGGACGAGTGCTACGGCGTCGTCCGACGCAGTGTCGGTGTCGATCAGCATTTTTCGGGGCATCTCATCCTCCGGGGAGTGGTTGGGGTGTAGTTGTGGACGAAGCGACCGCAGGAGGACCATCCTTGGGTTGAGGTTGGAGCCGTTGCCGCAGTGCGTGTTTGACGTCAGATGGGCACCACGCTGCATCTAGTGCCTGGGCGTTCTGCTCTCGCAGCACATCGCTCGACCAGTCCAGCGCCGTGCTCACGGTCACGTAGTCGGCAGCCAGATCGGTGCCCCCCATGGCCGGATCATCACTTCCAAGCGAGATGCTCAGGCCGGCCTCCCGCATCCGGTGAAACGGGTGGTCGGCGAGGTCTCCACGAAAGTTGTAGGCGGTGGAGAGCCACGCGCATGTGAAGTGCACCCGGTCGTCTCGACACCGTTGGACGAGTCTCGGGTCTTCCAGGACGCCGTAGCCGTGGTCGATCCGGGTGCATCCTAGAATGTCCAGGCATTCGGCGACCTCGACGCTGGCGAACCGCTCACCTGCGTGCGCGGTGAGTTGGAGGTCAGCTTGTCCGGCCATCCGGTAGGCGTCGACGAACTGTGTAGGGGGACCCTGCAGCTCGTCTCCGTCGATGCCGACACCAACGACTTCTTCACGGCGGTGCGCGATCACCTGCTGAACCAGTTCGACCGCAGTGGTGGCGGAGTGCCCCCGGTAGATGGACGGAATCAGCCTGGCAACGATGCCGTGCTCGGCCTGTGCGGCAGCCAGGCCTTCGCAGATTCCGGTGAGCATGTCCGGGTACGTGCAGGCGGGGTGGGTGGTCGGGTTGAAGAACATCTCTCGGTAGACCACGTTGGCTTGGGCCGCGTCTACGAGCGCCTCATAGGTGATCCGAGCGAAGTCCGACGGGGTGCGCAGGGCCGCGCCGACCTGTTCAAAGATGGCCAGGAAGCTGGCCATGTCGTGATACTCGTAGAGAACCGCCGGATCCTTTGTCGGGAGGGCGATGTCGTTCTTGTCAGCTACCTCCAGCAGTGTCTGGGGTCGCACGCACCCTTCCAGATGGCAGTGCAGCTCGATCTTTGGCATCGCTCGCAACGCGGTTCGCAGCTCGTCCGCCGCGGACGGCGTCTCTTCTTCGATCTTGCGGCTCATGACGTCTCCCGGGCGAGCCACCTGACCAGCTGATCCCACAGGATCGGGTAACCGTCCCACTGCAGGAAGGTGGGAGGAGCCCAGTGTGGGGCCATGTCGGAGGTGAAGGCGGCCGTCCGCCCGTGACCGTACTCCCCGACCACCAGCAGCGGGTATCCACCACAGTGCACCAGCGTCGCGGCGGCCGGTTTGGGAACTACCTCGTTCAAGCCGAGGAGCAGGGGCCAGACGGGGGGCAGGTTATGGACGACCTCGTGTTCGGCGACGACGGACGGTTGCTCGCCGGCAGGAAGCTCAACACGGTCGTCCCGGTCGAGCACCTGAACCGGGAGGGCGTCGGCTAGCGGCGTACGCCCCCACCGGGCCTTGGCATCGATGCCGCTGAACGTCAGGTAGCCGCCCACCATCAGCAGCCCCCCGCCTCGAGCGACGAAGTCCCGCAGCACTGCGGTCTTGTCCGGCGTCGGCTCGGAGCGATCGAAGGTGGCCGGTGCGAGCTGGAAGCTGTTGGCGCCCGCGTCACTTATGACGACGACGTCAAAAGCCTTCAGGCCCTCGGCAGTGCTGGGGACACGAGTGTGAATCTGATGGGACGGTACGTAGGTGACGTCGTGGTGTCGATCACGTAGGGCAGCCAGGAACACGTCGGCACCCTCCTCGTACGCGGAGGTGTAGAAGGCGTCGAAGCCCTTCTGGTGCACCGTATACATGAACCACGACTCCCCCACCACAAGGACGCGGGCCACCGCTATTCCCCCGTCGCTGGTACTGGCATGCCTGCGAATGTCTGCGTGAGTAGACGCACGAAGAGCGCCGCGTCGGCGTCCAACGCCACATCACAGTTGGGCGGATCGCTGTCGTGGGTCCTGGTGTCCATCACGGTTCGTCCCAACGTCAGGCCACCGGTGGTCTCGACGCGGACGTGCAGCGGCCGGGTGGTCACGACCGCAGGGTCGACGAGGTAGGCCGTGCAGAGCGTGTCGTGAACGGGGGCCGCATCAGCTGCGGAGACCCCGCGCCCACTGGAGTACGCCGCGACGCGCCTGCCGATGAGACGGTCCGCGGCGATCCCCGCAGGGGTCCCGAGAGCCGCAAGAGCCGCGCAGTCGGAAGCCGAGACCAGGGCCTTATGTGTGGCATCGAGGGGGACGAGGGTCACCTTGTTGAAGCCGGCTGTAAGCACCATGTCGGCGGCTTCCGGATCGGCCCAGATGTTGAATTCCGCCGACGGCGTCTCGTTGCCGATGTTGTGACCTCCTCCCATGATGACCACCTCATCGACGGCCCCGGTGATGGTGGGGTCCAGTGCCAGCGCGGCTGCGATGTTGCTGAGCGGACCGACCGGAACCAACGTGATGGGGGTGCTTGTTGCTCGGAGAGTCTCGAGCAGGAACTCGACGGCACCACCGGGCTGTTTGACCGACCGTGGATCCGGCAGTGGTAGCACCGTGCCGTGCATGTCCCGGGCAGAGTCACGCTCGAACCTCTTGGCGGTGGGGAAGCTGTGGCGCACGATGGGGCGGGAGAGACCCTCGTACACCGGAATGCTGGAGCAGCCTATGAAGTCAAGGACTCGTAGCGAATTGTCCGTGCAGTGTTCGACGGGGACGTTGCCGTTGACGGTGGTTACAGCGAGCAGGTCGATGTCGGGGTGGAGGGCTGCGAACATGATCGCGACGGCGTCGTCGGTGCCGGTATCGACGTCAAGGATGACCGTGCGTGGCATGGGTGGATACCTTTCGTTGTGGGTCGGTGATTCACAGGTGGGAGTCGGTGAAGAAGAGGGACTTGATCAGGACTGCTGGATCACGATGTCGCCGACAGCCGGGTGGTCGACGCCCGCCTGAATAGCGCGGCCGGGTTGTCAGCCAGCAATCCGGCAGCGACGTGCGGGTGCACGCCCAGGTCGACCAGACGCGGCAGGAACACCCGAGGAACGAAGGCGTACCCGTTACCACCGTGCCGGGTCCACATGCCCTTGAGGAACACGTCGTGCGAGAGCAGCAGCTGGCCGGCGAGGCCATCGGCGATGAGACCCGCCACCACGCCCGCCGTCTCGTGGACCGCTGGTGACTGCCCCTCTCCCGGGAAGTTGTACGGCATGCCAATCATGTCGAACTCCAGCCACACCCCCCGGGTGGCTACCTCGCGCTGATATCTGTGGTCGGAGCCGGACGGGTCCATGTGGCACAACACAACCGCTGCGGGGTCGACGCCGTGTTCGAACACGACGTCCAAGGCCTCATGCGCCCGACGCTGCCAACCGGGCAGATGGATCAGCAAAGGAAGACCGGTGTGCCTCTGCGCGATGGCGGAGGCGATGAGGGTAACCCGCTCGGAGGCCGTGAACAGGGGACCGACGCCGATCTCGCCGATGATGCCCGGCCGAACCCGCGACCCGTCCGGGAGTAGAAAACCCTGTTCGATCTCCTCTATGAGGCCATGCGCTGCTGCGGTGGGATCAGTATTAGCCCACGAGTCATCGTGGCCGTGCGCGAGGCACCAGCCGCTGCCCATGACCACGTTCAGCCCGGTGCGCTCAGCCACCCGCCGCAAAGCGGCAGGATCGCGGCCCACGCCGGTGCTGTTGTCGATGATCGTGCGCCCCCCCGCGGCTACGAGCAGGTCGAGTTCCTCGCAGGTGGCGTCCTCGTCGTCCAAGCGGCAGTTGTCCGGGTTGCTGTACGGGTCCTCACGCAAAGCCCACGCGATCTGCGCACTCATCGGCTCCGCCGCCAGGTCTGCCAGGAACGGGCGGGTGCCTGGGTGGACGGCTTCTAGAAGATTGCCGAACAGGTGCTCGTGCGTGAGCGTGACCCCGATCTCTGCGACCGGCACCGGGCCCAGCACCGTCTGCACGGCGACAGCGGCTACCCTGGTCCCGGCCGGTTCGGCGCCTCGAGGTGGCTGGGTTGCGTCGTGGCTACGGCTAATCGGGCTATCGGGCGAACTTGTCATGGGGCGCTCCAGGTGTTTTCCGCGGTAGGTGGGGGCCAGGTGCGTCGGTGATGTCGGCGGCTGAGGTGGCCGGCGATCATGGAGGTGAGCAGAGCCGCGCTGCCTGCAGCGGCGAACGACCAGGAAGCGCCTGCCGCATCGACCAGCGCCCCTGCGACGGCAGTTCCCGCTCCCGCACCGGTGGTGATACTGGTGGCGAGCCACGACTGACCCTCGTTGACCCGCGCGGACGGCGTTGCGACATCGACCAGGTTCTGCAAGATGATCAGGGTCGGTGAGATAGCTAGCCCCGTGAAGAACAGCAGCGGCAGTAATAACAGCAGCGCCGGTGTCGACTCGCCGAGGATGATTGACAAGGGGATCAGACCGCCGGCGAACGCCAACGGCAGGAACGGAAGGAACCGGATCTGCAGTGGGTGGGCGACGTCGCGGGTGCCGAACCACAGACCCCCGCAGGCGCTGCCGCCAGCGAGGGCGGCAAAGAGAAAGCCGAGCTGCGACGGGTTGCCCAAGACGTCCCTGGCGGTCGCCGCCAAGGACGTGTCGATGGCGCCGAACGCGACAGCCATGCAGAGGCTCGTAGCGAGAACAGGTACGAGTCCAGTCGGCATCACCCGTTCGAAGGTGCGGCGCGGCCGCGAGGTCGAATCCGGGGTGACGGCGTGGAACGGCACGGAGTTTGCCGACGCCGGGGGAGCCCGACGGCCGTGAGTCGCGCCTCGAGCCGCCGCGGTTCGCGCGTACAAGAGGCCGCCGATGAGCATCAGCGCGGCAGTCACGAGCAGAGGAACGGCGGGAGCACTAACCAGCAGAAGCATGGACAGCAGCAGCGGACCGGTGATGAAGATGGTCTCGACCGCCACCGCGTCGAGGGCGTAAGCCGCTCGAACTTGGCCCTGGTCGGGTAGCGCCACCCGCCAGGCGGCCCGCATGGCGGGTGTCATGGGTGGGAAGGTGATACCGGTCATAAGAGCCGCGGCGAGCAGGATCCCGAGCGGCGCGCTGCTCACGCTGGTCAAGGCCAGCACCACCAGGAAGGTTCCGCTCAGGGCTGCGGTGGGGGCCACGACGCGCGGCTGTCCCCACCGGTCGAGCGCTCGACCCCAGAACGGTGCCCCGGCAGACGTTCCCACAGCGAACGCGCCGGTGACGGCGCCGGCACGGCCGTAGGAGCCACTGACCTGCTGAACGAGTAAGACGATGCCCAGAGGCGTCATCGAGATCGGCAGACGCGCAATGAACGCCGCAGCGAACGGCAGACCCGCAGTACGCCGGCCGACGATCCGCAGGTACGTCGCGACTCCCCCCCCGCTAGCCATCAGCGCTCTCCCCTGGGCGAAGCTACTGGCGTCATCTAAGGGTCGCGCCGGCGTCGACGACGAGCTGGCTGCCGGTGAGGTACCTCGCTTCGTCCGAGCAGAGCCACCTGACGGCGTGGGCAATATCGACGGCCTCCATCCGATGAATGGGCAGCGGAAGCTCAAGTGCGCCACCGACTCCTTCGGCGTCTCGCTGCCATGCTTCTGCTGCAGGGTTCTGCGTCATGGGTGTCCCCGTACCACCGGGGTGCACGATGTTGACGCGGACGCTAGCGCCAGCCAGCTCCAGCGCCAAGCTCTTCAGCAGCCCGACCAACCCGTACTTCGCTGCCGAATAGTGACCGATGGTCGGCAACGGCTTGATCGCGGCCGTCGACCCTACGAACACGATCGAACCGCCCCTACCGCCTTCGAGAATTGCAGGAATTGCCGCTCGGCAGGTGTTCCAGGTGCCGGTGAGCACCACATCGATCATCGTGTTCCACTGTTCCTCGCTCGCCTGCCACGTGCTGGTCGGCCAGCTCGCCACCCCGGCGTTTGCGACAACCAGGTCGAGCCGACCGAAGTGCTCGCAGGCGAGACGCACCGCTGCAGTGAGGGCGGTGAAGTCCCGCACATCCACCGTCGCTGGGAACGCCTTCCCGCCAGACCTTTGTACCAAGGAGACCGTCTCTTCGAGGTCGCGTCGCGACGCGGTCTCGTACGTCAACCCCGCCACCTGATCCTCGACGTCAGTGACAACTAGGGCCGCGCCTGCGTCGGCCAATGCGACCGCGGTCGCGCGACCGATGCCTCGTCCGGCACCGGTCACGAGCGCGACACTGCCGCGTAGGTCGATCATCGGTCCCCAGGGGTGTCCCCAGAGGCGGGGTCCCGGTCACTGCGGGGTCTGACGTCGAACGGCGCGTCACCGGCTGCCGCGATTAGGGCCACCACCTGGTCCGCGAAGTGGGTATCCGCTTCCAGCACCACCGTGCAGTGCGCGCCGGGCTGCCGGGGATACCCCATGTACATGCCGCGCAGATCGCAGACCGTCTGGCCTCGACCAATTCCACTGCCGGAGTCCACCGCCGCCCGCACCGTCGGAGCCAGATCCGGCACAAGGGTGCCGCCGGCCACCGCCACCGCCATCGTGTCGTGCAGGCAGCCGCGGCGTTCACCGAACGATGTGGTAGCGAAGAAGGCGAAGTAGAAGTCAAGGATCCTGGACATGTACTGGCCGATCGTGCCCCCCTGGGACAACGTGGTGCGGTGGCCTTCGTCCAGGGTGGTACGCATCGTGACATCGAGACCCACCATGGTCACCGGCCAGTCGGCGTCGAAGACTGCCGCAGCCGCCTCGGGGTCATGCCAGACGTTCGCCTCCGCAACTTCGGTGACGTTGCCCGGCGCGAGAGCGGCGCCGCCCATGATCGTGATGCCACGAACCAGCGTTACCAGGCGCGGCTCGATGCTCAGTGCCAGTGCCACGTTCGTGAGCGGGCCCACGGCCACGATCTCCACCTCGCCCGGGTGGGCGAGCGCTTCCTGAACGAGTTGCTCGGCGGCAGACATCTGTACCGGCTCCCCCACGACGACGCCAGTGCCCGCGTTGCCCTGCCCGTCGTCACCGTGGACGTGGTAGGCCAACTCGATGTCGGCGCCATTGCTGGGGCCGGCTGCCCCGGGCGCCACCGGGATGTCCAGCCGCCCCACCATAGCCAGGGTATGAAGACAGTTGCGGGTGGCGAGCCCCACGTCGACGTTCCCCCAGACCGATCCGACGGCCAGGAGTTCGATGTCCGGGTGCAACGCGGCATACAGCAGTGCCATGGTGTCGTCGATCCCGGTGTCGCAGTCAAGAACGATTTTCGTGGCCATGCGGGCGTTCCTTCCTCTGAGGGCGGTGCACTCGTGGTGCTTTCAACTTGGTTGGTTGTGCTGGCCGGCCTGACCTCCGGCTTAGGCGCCGAGCGCGGATAGGAACCGTTGGTGAAAGGCGCCGGTGTCGAGCGCGTCAACGATTCGGATCACTCCAGGCTCTCGCGGGTTGTCCGGGTCGGGGTGGTAGCCCCGCAGGTCGCCGACGAGCATGCCGCGGGTGCGGCCGGGGCTGCACTCGACAAAAGCTCGCAGCATGCGATACGTCGCGAGTGTCGGCTCGATGGCGAGGGCGACGGCCAGAGGGTCGTGAAGGATGCAGGTCCTCTCCTTCAGCGATTGTTCGTATACGTCGAGATAGCGCTGCATGATTTTCCAGGCAATACGGGCCCGCGGATCGCGGCTGGCCGCGATCCGCGCGAGGACATCCTGGGGGAGGGCTGTTTGCATGGTGATCTCGAGCCCGACGAACAGCACGTCCCAGGCTGCCGCGACGACCAGGGAGGCCGCCTCCGGGTCGTGCCAGATGTTTGCCTCACCGGTCTCGGAGGCGTTGCCCGGCGCGCCGATCACGCCGCCCATCACGACGACGCGCTGGATGAGCGTCGGGAGGCGGGGCTCGAGCAGTAGGGCGATTGCGACGTTAGTCAATGGGCCGATGGCCACCAGTATCAGCTCGCCGGGCATCTCCCGGGCCAGCCGTACGATCTCGACAGCGGCCAGGTCACCCGAGATGGGATGGGTCGACGGGGTGATATCGGCGTCCCCCAGACCGTCCTGGCCGTGGACCAGTTCAGCGGTCATTAGGGGTTGAGCCATCGGTTGAGCGGCTCCCTCGTAGACCGGTACATGGCCTAGTCCGGCGACGTCGAGGACAGTGCGGGTGTTGCGGGCGCCGAGCGGCACTGGCACGTTGCCGTGAGTGACCGTGCACGCTCGCACGTCAGCGCCGTTGCCGGCCGCATAGAGTATTGCGAGGGCATCATCGATGCCGGTGTCGCAGTCGATCAGAAGTGGCGTCGTCATACCCCCGCCTCGGCCCTCGACAGTGTTTGAACCGCTTCTAGGGTCATGTCCCACAACGCGTCCTTGCGCAGGCTGACCGCGACCTGCGTGTTGTGGGGTCTTTCGTAGGCGTTCCCAAAGTCCGTGACCGTCATCCCGGTCGTCCAGGTGCCGGTCAACTCCACGGTGACGAAGGCGTCTCGGGTGCCTACCACGCTCGGGTCGATGATTGCCGCGATGCAGCAGGGGTCGTGGACGGGCGGCGAGTCGAGGCCCTGCTGCTTTTTGTAGGAGTCCCTGAAGAACGACAGAACGTCGACGACGAACCGAGACAGCGGCGAACCGATGGCGGCGAACCGAGCAAGGACCTGAGGGTCGGCGGTGGCCTGATGTGTCAGGTCGAGGCCGACCATGGTGACGGGCCAGGGGGCGTCGAACACGGCATAGGCCGACTCGGGATCGGCAGCGATGTTGAACTCGGCCGCTGGGGTCCGGTTGCCGCGGGTGTATGCGCCGCCCATTAGGACCACACGGTTGACGGCAGAGATGATCCTGGGTTCCTTTCGCATTGCCAATGCGATGTTGGTTAGCGGACCCGTGGGCACCAACGTGACAGATTTTGGCTCGTGGGCCAGCACGGTGTCGATGATCAGGTCGACGGCGTGCCGGGGGTCCAGCTCGCGGGTGGAGCTGGGCAGCACCGGTCCGTCTAGCCCTGATTCCCCGTGGATGTCGGGGGCGATCATTTGGGGGCGCACGAGGGGGCCGCTAGCTCCTGCCGCCACGGGAACATCGATCCCCGCGACCTCGCAGACGGCGAGTGCGTTCCTGGTCACCTTCTCGATGGTCTGGTTGCCGGCGCAGGTTGTGATCGCCAACAGGTCGATTGTGGGATTGCCCGCAGCCAGCAGGATCGCGATCGCGTCGTCGTGCCCCGGATCGCAGTCGAGGATTACTTTGTGGGTTGTCATTGTCTCTCCCGCCCCTTCGCGTCAGGACCAGCGCCGGCCGGGTGTCGACGAAGGCCGGAGATCATTTTGGTCACGATGTTGCCGGCTGCGGTGTCCGGTTAGCGGCCCGTGCCGCGAACACTTTGCGGATCCGGAAGCTGGCGAGCACCAGTGCCACGATGGTGATGATGTAGGGCGTCATCAGCGCCAAGTTGGAGTTGACACCCGCGACGCCGAGTTGGTCGGCTACGGCGTCCGCGGCGCCGAAGATGAGCGCTGCCACCATGGTTCGGACCGGCTTGGCTAGACCGAACGTCAGCGCCGCCACCGCGATGAAGCCGCGACCTGCGGTCATGCCGGCACTGAAAGCGCCCAAGGTGGCCATGGCGAGCTGGGCTCCGGCCAACCCGCACAGGCCGCCGGAGATCAGAATGCTCACGAACTTCATCCTGCGGATGCTGATGCCGGCGGCCTCGGCTGCGCCTTCGTCCTCGCCCACCGCGCGTAGGTGGACGCCGAACTTGGTGCGGTACAAGAAGAAGGAGTACAGGGGGACACACAGGAAGGCCAGCCAGACCAGCGGGGTCTGGTTATTGGCGGCTTCACCGATGACCGGGATACTTCCGATCGGTCCGAGCGGAATCCGCGGCAGGCTGATGGTGACCGTGGGTGGGGTCAGTCCCGGGTTGCCGTAGATGACCTGCAGCAGGAAGACCGACAGACCCGCTGCCAGCAGGTTCACGCCGATCCCGACGACGATGAAGTCCGCTTTGAAGAACAGGGTGACCAGGGCGTACAGCAGGGCGAGCACGATAGCGGATACCACGGCCGCCGCGACCCCCACCAGGGCGTTCCCTGCCAGTGAGCCCACCGAGATTGACGTGAAGGCCGCGATCAGCATCATGCCTTCCAGGCCGATGTTGAGGATGTTGCCCTGCTGGGTTACTGCGCCACCGATGGCCGCCAGGAGGATGGGTGCCACCTTCAGGAGGATGACCGCCAGCGTCGTAGCGGTGAAGAGATAACCCAGTACGGTGCTCACGATCGTTCGACTCCTTCCGTGGCACTCGACGCATAGTCGGTGCGCGATGTGGGGGTCGACGACGAGGCTTCGCCGCCGTCAGCGGCGTTGCCGTCGGTAGCGGCCGACCTGGTCATATCTGCTGCGCCCGCACGTCCTCCGCGCCGGGTGACGAGGAATACAGCGGTAATGAGCAGGATGATGAGGCCTTGCAGAACATTCACCAGGGGGTATGGGACGTTGGTGTTTATCTGCATGCCGTTGGAACCGGCCATCATGTTGGCGTAGAAGACGGCGGCTACGATCGCCGCCCAGGGGTTCAGGCGCGCCAAGAGGGCGACGGTGATGCCCAGGAATCCGTAACCGGGTGAGAAGGTCTGCAGGAAGCGCCCGCCGTTCGGGCCGAGGACGAAGATCGCTCCGGCCAGCCCGGAAACCGCGCCTGACATGGCCATCACCTGCATGCTCATGCGCTTGGGGCTGATACCGGTGTAGGCCGCGAACCGGTTCAGCTGTCCGACCGCGCTGACTTTCAAACCCCACACCGAGCGGGTCAGCACAAGCCCTAGCGCCACCGCCACGACGAGTGCGAGGACGAGATCCAAGCCGATCCCATACTCCGGGCTGAAGACCGGCAGCATTGCCGAGTCTGCGACCTTGGGCGAACCCGCCAACCCGGCCGCCGGATCCTTGAATGGCCCGGTGACGAAGTACGCCGTCAGTAGCACGGCGATGGAGCTCATCATCAACGTGGTGACGATGATGTCCACCTTCCAGAAGGCGAAGAGCGCCCCCGGGATAAAGCCCCACGTGAGGCCGGCTGTAAAGGCGGCGGCGAGACAGAGCAGGATGAGCAGCGGCCCGGGTAGGCCCTGAAACGTGAATCCGACCCATGCCCCGGCGAAGGCACCGACGTAGAGTTGGCCCTCGCCTCCGATATTGAAGAAGCCCGCGCGGAAGCTGACGTTGACCGCGGACGAGAGGATTAGTAGAGGAATGAGCTGCGCAATCAAGGCGCCAATACCTTGCGGTGAGGTGAAGCTGGAGAAGAACAGCTCGTTGTAGGCCGCGATCGGGTCCGACCCGATGGCAAGGATGATGCCTACACCGATCAGTAGCGAAAGTGCGACGGCAATCACCGGCTGGGCCGCGCTGGTAAAGACTCCAGCCGCTACGTCACGCATCCAGGTGCCGGATACGGTGTCGGCTTTCGGTTCTGTCGTGGGCCTGGGCGTCGGTGTGGGGTCCTTGGGCGGCTCGCTGGGGGGTCCTGACGGGTCGACTGGTGCCAGGCGCTTCGCCGCGTGCGTTGATGAGACGAGTGCAGCGATCTTTTCGTGTTCGGCCTCGGCCTCGGCGACGGTTGCGGCATCGGGTGCCACGCCCGCCATGGCCAACCCGACCGCGGTCTCGGTCATGTCATCGTGCGTGAACTGAGCGGCGACCGCTCCGCGGTACATCACCAGTAGACGGTCGGACAGCGACATGACCTCGTTGAGGTCGGCTGACAGCAGGAGCACGGCTGCCCCACGGTCCCTGGCCGAGACAAGCGCGTTGTGGACGAACTCCATGGCGCCAACGTCCACCCCCCGGGTGGGTTGACTGACGAGGAGGACTGTGGGCTGGGCATCGAATTCTCGCGCGATGACGACCTTTTGCATGTTGCCGCCCGACAGGGTGCCAACGGCGGTGCCCGGGCTGGCACCGCGGATGTCGAACTCCTGGATGAGGCGCCGAGCCAAC
>JAABUN010005120.1_pt1 | contig 16729 bp, 16 predicted proteins | sample 5559311 | NCBI WGS metagenome assembly JAABUN01 (sample SAMN10711877, study PRJNA513370) | rock metagenome | isolation source: Antarctica rocks | place: Antarctica: Victoria Land, Siegfried Peak sud
CGAAGTTTGAGTGTGGTAACCCAATCTTCTCAGGAAACGGGCCGTCGCCGTTCACGACACGCCGCCATATATTCACTTGTCAAAACGATGCAGCTGAAAGAGCTGACCCCCTGCTGAATAACCCTCATGGTGTGCTCTTTGCCGCTGTACCCGTCCCAGAACAGCTCGCGTGGATCGCCGCCACGAAACCCCGACGCGCTGCGCACGCGTTGCGCCGCCTCCGTGAAGGTCTCGCTCGCCAGGAGGGACAGAAACTCGATCGCGTCGAAGACGTTGGACTTACCGATTCCGTTCGCGCCGGCGATGCAGGTGAACGGACCAAAGGCGACGTTGACGTCGAGCAGGTTCTTGAAGCCCTTGACCTCGAGCCTGGTCAGCACGAGATCAGCCTACGCGCGAGCCGCTCAGAAGCGGTCGCCCTCCACGTGCCCGCCGGACAGCGTCGACCACAGGTCTTGCAGGTTCTCCAGCTCGAGCTCGCCGGGCAGCATCTGCAGCGGCTGGAGCACCGTGTCGGGCGCCTCGTTCTCGAGCGCGACGGCTACCAGCTGCGCGGCGGTGGCGGGCCAGACCCGACCGAGGTAGGAGGCGATCTCGCTGCGCCGTTCGACGTCGCGCTCGCTCATGCCCTCCGGCGTGCCGCCGGCGAGCGTGCCGTCCGGCACCAGGTCGACGTCGGGCTGGTCCTCACCGGAGGGCTCCGGGGAGTTCCAGTCACCGCGGCTGTCGTGACCGGATCGGATCAGCCCGTCGACGTCGTGGGACATCGCGTCGTCCATGCGGGCGCTGTGCTTGTCGCTTCCTCGCTGCATGCTCAGCGCCTACCCGACGGGGGCGCCGCTACTCGCTGCCGCCCTCGGTCGTGTCCTTGTCGGCGGGCACGTCCTCCGAGCGCAGGCGGTAGCGGTCGATGGCCTGCTCCGGAGCGTCGGCCCCGACCTCACCGCGCCGGGCGAGCTCGCGCAGCACCGCGACGACGATCGACTCGGGGTCGATCCGGAAGTGCCGGCGCAGCGCCGCCCGGGTGTCCGAGCGGCCGAAGCCGTCGGTGCCGAGCGAGGTCCAGTCGCCGGGCACCCAGCGGCTGATCAGGTCCGGGACGGCGCGCATCCAGTCGCTCACGGCGACCACGGGTCCCGGCGCGCCCTGCAGCGCCTCGGTGACGTAGGGGGTGCGCTCGTCGCCGGGGTGCAGGAGGTTGTGCTCCTCGCAGGCGACGGCGTCGCGTCGCAGTTCGTTCCAGCTGGTAGCGCTCCACACGTCGGCCGCGACGCCCCAGTGCTCGCGCAGCAGACGCTGCGCGTCGAGCGCGAGGCGCACGCCGATGCCGCTGGCAAGCACCTGCGCCCGCGGTCCCTCACCGCCCGCCTCCGCGCAGCGGTAGAGGCCCTTCAGCACGCCCTCGCGCAGTCCGGGCAGCTCGGGCATCGGCGGCTGCGGGTAGGGCTCGTTGTACACCGTCAGGTAGTAGAAGATGTCCTCCGGCGCCTCCCCGTACATGCGGCGTAGCCCCTCCTCAACAAGGAACGCCACCTCGTAGGAGAACGCCGGGTCGTAGGCGCGCACCGCCGGGTTGGTCGCGGCCAGCAGCAGGCTGTGGCCGTCCTGGTGCTGCAGGCCCTCGCCGTTCAAGGTCGTGCGCCCCGCCGTCGCCCCGAGCAGGAAGCCGCGGCCGAGCTGGTCGGCCATCGCCCACATCTGGTCGCCGGTGCGCTGGAACCCGAACATCGAGTAGAAGACGTACACCGGAATCATCGGCTCGCCGTGCGTGGAGTAGGAGCTCCCGGCGGCGATCACCGAGGCCATCGAGCCGGCTTCGGTGATGCCCTCGTGCAGGATCTGCCCCGACGTCGACTCCTTGTACGACAGCAGGAGCTCGCGGTCGACCGCATCGTAGGTCTGGCCCGAGGGCGAGTAGATCTTGGCGGTCGGGAACATCGCGTCGATGCCGAAGGTGCGCGCCTCGTCGGGGATGACCGGCACGATGCGGGCGCCGATGCCCTTGTCCTTCATCAGGTCCTTGAGCAGCCGGACAAAGGCCATCGTCGTCGCCACCGACTGCTTGCCCGAACCGCGCTTGAGCTCGTCGTAGACCTCGGTAGGCGGCAGCGGCAGCGAGGCCCGCGACACCACCCGCCGCGGGATCGCGCCGCCGAGCGCCGCCCGCCGGTCGCGCATGTAGGCGATCTCGTCGGAGCTCTCGCCCGGGTGGTAGTAGGGCGGCAGGTCGCCCTCGAGCGCGCTGTCGGGGATGTCGAGGTAGAGGCGGTCGCGCAGCTCCTTGAGCTCGGGCTTGGTGAGCTTCTTCATCTGGTGCGTGGCGTTGCGGCCCTCGAAGTCCTTGCCGAGCGTCCAGCCCTTGATCGTGTGCGCGAGGATGACGGTCGGCTGCCCGGTGTGCCGCACCGCGCTCTGGAAGGCCGCGTACACCTTGCGGTAGTCGTGCCCGCCCCGCGGCAGGTTGCGGATCTGGTCGTCGGACAGGTGCTCGACCATCTTCAGCAGCCGGGGGTCGGAGCCGAAGAAGCGCTCGCGCGTGTAGGCGCCGCTCTCGACCGAGTAGGTCTGGAACTGTCCGTCGGGGGTCGAGTTCATCGCATCGACGAGCAGGCCGTCGGAGTCCTTGGCCAGCAGCTCGTCCCACTGACGACCCCACACCACCTTGATGACGTTCCAGCCGGCGCCCCGAAAGCTCGACTCGAGCTCTTGGATGATCTTGCCGTTGCCGCGCACCGGGCCGTCGAGGCGCTGCAGGTTGCAGTTGACGACGAACACCAGGTTGTCGAGCTCCTCGCGCGCGGCGACGCCGATCGCGCCCAGCGACTCGGGCTCGTCCATCTCGCCGTCGCCGAGGAAGCACCACACCCGGCTTTCGGAGGTGTCCTTGATGCCGCGGTGCTGCAGGTAGCGGTTGAAGCGAGCCTGGTAGATGGCGGCGAGTGGGCCGAGGCCCATCGAGACCGTCGGGAACTCCCAGAAGTTCGGCATCAGCCGGGGGTGCGGATAGGACGGGAGGCCGCCGGGTCGCGACTCCTGCCGAAAGGCGTCGAGCTGCTCCTGCGTCAACCGGCCCTCGAGGAACGCGCGGGCGTAGATGCCGGGCGAGGCGTGGCCCTGGAAGTAGATCTGGTCGCCGCTCTGGAAACCGTCCGACCCGTGGCCGCGGAAGAAGTGGTTGAACCCCACCTCATAAAGGCTCGCGGCGCTGGCGTAGGTCGCGATGTGGCCGCCGACGCCGATCTCCGGCCGGTTCGCGCGGCTGACGCAGATGGCGGCGTTCCAGCGGATGTAGGCGCGGATGCGGCGCTCGGCCAGCTCGTCGCCCGGGAAGTCCGGCTCGCGCTCGGGCGGGATCGTGTTGAGGTAGTCGGTGCTGCGCAGCGCGGGCACCCCGACCGCCTGCTGGCGCGAGCGCTCGAGCATCTTGAGCATGAGGAAGCGGGCCCGGCCGCGGCCGGCGTGGTCCAGCACGGCGTCGAAAGAGTCGAGCCACTCGGCGGTCTCGTCGGGGTCGGCGTCCGGGAGCTGGCTCGGCAGCCCGTCGAGCACCACCGGGCGCTGCGGGGGGCCGGGCTCGGCGGGCGTGCTGAGGCTCGTGGTCACCCCCCCATCTTCACCCTTGCCCGCGCGTACGTCGTGCGCACCCGGGCACGACGCGGGCCATGCGATCACGCGAGCTCACGGTGCGCACCGGCAGCCGCGAGGCGGTGCTGGACCTGACCGGCCAGTGCCGCGACTTCGCGCGCGGCGCCGGCGACGGTGTGCTCCACGTCTTCGTCCCGCACGCGACCGCGGGGATCGCGGTGCTCGAGCTGGGCGCCGGCTCCGACGACGACCTGCTCGCAGCGCTCGCCGACCTGCTGCCCGCCGACGACCGCTGGCGTCACCGGCACGGCTCGACCGGGCACGGGCGCTCGCACGTCATGCCGGCGCTCGTGCCGCCGTTCGCCACCGTCCCGGTGCTGGCGGGCCGGCTCGCCCTCGGCACCTGGCAGTCGATCGCCCTGGTCGACCTCAACGTCGACAACCCCGAGCGCACGGTGCGCCTGTCGCTGCTCTCAGACGGCGCCTGAGCGCGCGCCCCGCCGCAGGAGGCCGGCCGCCACCTCCGGCACCAGGCCGGCCTCCAGCGCCGGCGCGTAGAGGGACCCCTGCAGCCGCGCGCAGCCGAGCCGGAGCAGCGCCTGCTCCTGCTCGGGCGTCTCGACGCCCTCGGCCACGCTCTGCAGGCCGAGCGCGTCGGCCATGGCGAGCACCGCGCCGACCAGCCGGCCGGCGCTGCCGCCCTCGGCCACCCCGGCGACGAACGATCGGTCGACCTTGAGCAGGTCGAAGGGCAGCCGGCCGAGGTAGGACAGCGCCGAGTACCCGGTGCCGAAGTCGTCGACGGCCAGGCGTACGCCCAGCGCGCGCAGCCGGGACAGGCGCTGCAGCAACGGCCAGGCGTCGTCGACGAGCAGGCTCTCGGTGATCTCGAGGACCAGCGCCGAGGGTGGCAGCCCGGCGGCGACCAGGGCGTCGTGCACGGTGCCGAACAGCTCCGGCTCCTGAAGCTGTCGGGCGGACAGGTTGACGCTGACGTCGATCCCCGACAGGCCGGGCAGCTCCCGCCACCGGGCGGTCTGCCGGCACGCCTGCTGCAGGACCAGCGCACCGATCTGCGCGATGAGCCCGATCTGCTCGGCCGCCGCGACGAAGTGGTCGGGACCGAGCAGACCCCGCGTCGGGTGCTGCCAGCGCACCAGCGCCTCGGTGCTGACCACCTGCCCGGTGCCTGCGTCCACCACGGGTTGGTAGCGCACCGCCAGCTGGCCCTGCGCCACCGCGTCGCGCAGGTCGATCTTGAGCTGGCTCGCGGCCTGCAGGCTGTCGCGCATCTGGCTGTGGAAAACCACGAAGCGCTGCTTGCCGCCCGCCTTGGCCCGGTACATCGCGACGTCGGCGTCGCGCAGCAGCTCGAGGGCTGTGAGGTCGCCGCCGGTGGCGCTCACCAGCCCGACGCTGGCCCCGACGTGCACCCGCTGGCCGGAGAGCTCGAACGGCTCGGCCAGCGCGCCGAGGATCCGCTCCGCCGTCCTGGTCGCCGAGCTCTCGCCGGTCGCCTGGAGCAGGATGGCGAACTCGTCGCCGCCGAGGCGGGCGACGGTGTCGACGCCTCGCGTGCAGGCCTCGATGCGACGGGCGACGGCGGAGAGCAGCTCGTCGCCGACGAGATGACCGAGCCCGTCGTTCACGAGCTTGAAGTCGTCCAGGTCCAGGAACAGCACCGAGACGGGCACCGCACGCGCGCCACCGCCGGTGGCGGCCGCGAGGCGCTCGAGGAACAGCGCCCGGTTGGGCAGCCCGGTCAGGCTGTCGTGCAGGGACGCGTAGGTCGCCTGCTCCACCGTGGCCTGCAGCTGCCCGACGGCCTCGGCGTCATTGAGGGCCAGGCCCACGTGGTCGGCAAAGGCCATCAGCGCCTCCTGCTCCTCGACGCTGTAGGTGCGGCCGGGCCGCCGGGTCGCCACGGTGAGGCTGCCGATGGCGACCCCGCCCCGCCGGACGGGCGCGGCCATCGCCGCCCGGACGCCTGCGTCCCGAAAGCCCGGGAGCGAGCGCGCCTGCTTGCCGTAGTCCGCCACCAGCACCAGCTGGTTCTGCGCGACGGCCTGCCCGCCCACGCCGAGGGCGAGCGGCTGCCAGCGGTGCTCCGCGACGACGCCGGCCGGTACGCCCACCGACGACACGAGGACGATGCGATCGGGGTCGGTCTGGTCGAGCAGGCGCAGGCCCGCGATGTCCTCGCCGAGCAGCTCGGCGGTGCCGTCCACGATCGCGTCGAGCACGTCCTGCAGCGGCTGCCGGGAGGAGATCGCGCGCTGGATGCGCGCGAGCTGCTCCAGCAGGCTCCGCTGCCCCTGCAACGTGGCCAGCAGCTCCTGCGACTCGCGCACCTGCTGCTCGCTGCGCGCCCGCAGCGCGCGCTCGGTCCGCACCAGGGAGCGCGCGCGCAGGCCGAGCGCCACCAGGCGGGTGGTGCCCTCGAGCATGACCTGCTGCTCCGGTGACGCGCCGGCGCTCCCGGAGAGCTCGACGCCCATGCGGACGGCGTCGATCGCGCTCACCGCCACCGCCCGGTCGCCCGGGTCGCGTGGGTCGCCCTCGCCCTGCTCGATCTGTCGGCGCAGCGCCGTGTCCTGGGCCGAGCCGGGTTCGAGGTCACCGGTCCGGAACGTCTCGTCGCCGGCCAGCAGCATGCCCGCCCGGCCGGACAGGGCCGCCACCGCCCGCTCGAGCAGCAGCGCCGGCGAGGCGTCGCCGTCGGCGACCGAGGCGGCGACCTCGACCAGATCGGACAGGTGCCCGACCGTCGCGGAGCGGCGGCGCTCGACGTTCACCGAGCCTGCGCGTCGTCGTCGATGCCCGGGTGCATGGGGGCATCATCCGGTACGCGACGACGCGCCGGCAGCCGTTCGCGCGGTCCACCGCTCGGGCGCGGCACTTGCGCGCGGGGCACGCGTCCGGTGGACTACCGCCACGCGCCCCACCGGGGCCGACGAGAGGGGCGAGGGTTGAGCACGTCCGCGGACCATGCCGCGCAGCGGGGCCTTGCCGAGAAGCTCGGCATCGAGTCCGGCCAGCTCGTCCAGGTCGTGGGTGCCGACGGCCCCGGCGCAGCCACCGACGCGACGCTGCTCGAGGGCGTCGCCGCCCGTACGGGCACCGAGCTCATCACGGGCGAGGACAGCGACGAGGTCGTCGATGTCGTGCTGCTGTGGTGGCGCGAGGGCGACGGCGACCTCGTCGACGCGCTCGTCGACTCGCTGACCAACCTCGCCGACTCGGGGGTGGTCTGGCTGCTGACGCCCAAGGCCGGGCGCGACGGGCACGTTGAGCCGAGCGAGATCGACGAGTCGGCACCGACGGCGGGGTTGACGAGCACCCGCAGCACGAGCGCGGCCCCCGAGTGGTCGGGCACCCGCCTGGCCTCGCCGCGCGCGGGCAAGGGCAAGCAGCGCCGCTGAGCCGCCCGGCCGGCAGGTGACGCCCGAGCAGGCCCGGCTGCTGCTCGGCGCGGGCGGGCGCGCCGCCGTGGCCGCGGCCTCGGCGCTCGACCTGTCGCCCGCCGGCCGGATCGCGGCAGCCGAGGCGGTCCGCCGGGCACACGGTCCCGTGCTCGGCCCGCTCGCCCTCGAGCAGGCGCTGCTGCGCAGGCGGGCGCTCGCCAAGCACCCAAAAGGCAACCGGCTGTGGTGGACCGGTCCTGCGCTCGAGCAGGCCAGCTCGGCGGCGGTCGCGGCCTGGCGGGCCCGCCGGCTGCCCGGGCCGGTGCTCGACCTCTGCTGCTCGGTCGGCAGTGACCTGCTCGCTTTTGCGGGCGACTCCTGCGGGGTCGACCTCGACGAGGCGCGGCTGCTGCTGGCCCAGGCCAACGCGCGCGAGCTGGCCCGCCCGGTCTCGCTGCTGCGCGCCGACGTGACTCTCCTGCCGCTGTCGATGTCCGCCGACGTGTTCGTCGACCCGGCCCGCCGCGCCGGGGGACGGCGGGTGTTCGACCCCCGGTCCTACCGACCGTCCCTCGAGGTCGTGCTCGACTGGCGACGCGTCGTGCGCTCGCTGACGGTCAAGGTGGCGCCGGGCATCGACCACGCCGCCCTGCCCGCCGACGTCGAGGTGGAGATCGTCTCGCTGGGCGGTGAGGTCAAGGAGGCGGTCCTGCGCTCCGGCGCGGCGCGCTGCGGCACCGCCCGGTCGGCGAGCCTGCTGCCGGCGGGCACCGCGCTGGCTGCGGACGCCGTCGTGCCGGTGCTCACGGGCGAGTCGGTGGCGGTGCCGAACGTCCGGCCGCCCGGCCCGTGGCTGCTCGACCTCGACGGCGCGGTGGTGCGCGCCGGGCTCGTCGCGCAGGCCGCCGCCCCCGTCGACGGCTTCCTGCTGGACCCGACGATCGCCTACGTGTGCGCGCCCCAGCCGGTACCGACGTCCTTCGGGCGTTGGTATGAGGTGCTCGAGGTCCTGCCGTTCGGGTTGAAGCGGCTGCGCGAGGTGCTGCGCGCCTACGACGCCGGCCCGCTGGTGGTGAAGAAGCGCGGTACGGCGGTCGAGCCGGACGAGCTGCGTCGGCGGCTGAAGCTGTCCGGCACCCGGGAGGTGACGGTCGTGCTGACCCGCTCGGCCGGTCGGCAGATCGCGATGGTCGTGCGGCCTGCCTGACGGTGCTGCCTACTTGACGGTGCTGGCTACCTGACGGTGCGGCCTACTTGACGGTGCTGCGTACCTGACGGTGCTGCCTACCTGACGGTGCGGCTTACCTGATGGTGCTGCCTAGCGCCCGAGCCGGCCGAGCCGGCCGAGGGCCCTCCCGGCTGCGCCCGTCACGTCGCCGGCCAGTCCTGCGAGGCCGCCCGCGACGCCGGACACACCCCCGACCGCGCCCCGCAGGGCGGCGCCGCCGGGCAGGCCCGGCACGTCCTCGAGCAGCGGCGCGAGGCGCATCCACTGCGGCAGCTGCTGCACCGCCAGGCGCCGGGTGACGAGCAGCTGCAGCAGGTTCGTGCGGCCGCTGGCCGCCTCGAGCAGGTCGACGGCGGTGCCGCGCACCCCGACGCCCTCGAGCGGCCCGGCCGGGTACGGCGTGGTCGTCCACCCGTCGGCCGCGCTGTCGAACGTCCAGCCGCCGGCGGGCGTGGTGCCCGTCAGGCGCAGGTCGACGTCCTGGCGGTGCGCGAGCGCGCCGGTGATGTCCAGCAGCGCCGCTAGGCCCCGGTCGAGCAGCAGCGGGTCTGGCGGGGGAGCGCCGCAGGGCGCGAGGTCGAGCGCGTGCACCGCCAGCTCGAAGGTCCCGGCGTGCACCAGGCACAGCACCGGCAGCGGGCCGACGGTGCTGCGCGTGACGATGCGGCCCCACTGCTCCGCCTCACTGTCGAAGAACTCGGCCAACCGGTCGCGGGCGTCGTGCAGCGCCTGCACAACCTGTTCGTTGCTCGCGTCGCGGTGTGCCCTGTGCAGCACGTCGTTGGTCGCGTCAGGGTCGGGGCTCGTGCCGGCCCCGCCCTCGGCGGCCGAGGCGAGCAACCCATCGACGATGCGGGCGTCGGGCCACGAACCGAGGTGCACCAGCACGTCGCGGCCGGTCCAGCCCGGCAACCTGCTCGGCCGGGACAGGTCGGTGGCGGGGTCCTCGACGACGGCGAGAAAGGCGTCCCAGGCTGCCAGCACCGCCTCGCCGACCTCGTCGACCGGATGAGCGGCGATCCCGCAGCGCCCGGGGGCGGGCACCGGCCCGGTGGCTACCATCTGACTCCCCATCCTGCCCCCATGAGGAGACCTCCGTTGGTCGACGTCGGCGACACCGCACCGGACTTCACCCTGACCGACCAGGACCAGAATGCGGTGACGCTCTCGTCGCTGCGTGGCGAGAAGAACGTCGTGCTCGTGTTCTACCCGCTGTCGTTCACCGGCGTGTGCGAGGGCGAGCTGTGCGCGCTGCGCGACTCGATCGCCGACTTCGACTCCGCCGACGTGAAGACCCTCGCCGTCAGCGTCGACAGCGGCCCGACGCACGCCCGCTGGGCCGCCGAGCAGGGCTACACCTTCCCGCTGCTGGCCGACTTCTGGCCGCACGGTGAGGTCGCGCGCAGCTACGGCGTCTTCCAGGAAGACCTCGGTCTCGCGCTGCGCGGCACCTTCATCATCGACAAGCAGGGCACGGTCGCCTACAAGGTCGTCAACGCCATCCCCGACGCGCGCGACCCGCAGGAGTACCGCGACGTGCTGGCGAAGCTGTAGCAGCGGGCATACTCGGCTGCACGCGCATCCGGACCCATGGCTCAGTTGGTAGAGCAGCGCCCTTACAAGGCGAAGGTCGGCAGTTCGAGTCTGTCTGGGTCCACCCGCCCGATCGGTCGTCATGCACGCTGGTGGTCATGAGCGTCCGCCGCCGTCCCGCCGCCGCAGTGGCAATGCTGATCGCCGTCCCGCTCGTCCTGGCCGGCTGCACGAGCCAGACCACGCCGGCCGACGCGCCGAGCCCGCCCGCCCTGCTGCCCTCGCCCCCGGCGCCGCCGCCGCAGACCCCGGCGCCGTCTTCGCCTCCGGCGCCGCCCTCGCCCACGGCGCCGCCCTCGCCCACGGCGCCGCCCTCGCCCACGGCGCCCCCGGCGCCCTCCGGGGCCGTCACGGGTGATCCGGCCGCGGTGCTGCGGGTGCCGGACCAGCGCAGCGAGGGGCCGACGGTGAACGTCGCGGCGGTCGCGTTGACGCGAGGGGGCTTCGTCGTCGTCACCGGCCAGGCGGGGAGCAACGTGCTGGGCTACAGCGAGGTGCCGGCGGGCACCACGCCGCAGCCGGTGCAGGTCTCGCTCGCCGAGGTGTACACCAAGGTGGTGCCGCTGCAGGCCCGGCTGTATGCCGACACCAGCGGTGACGGCGTCTACGGCGCGGGCGACGAGCCGGCCCTCGGACCGGACGGCAAGGCCGTGGTCGTCGATTTCGCTTTCGCCGGCAAGCCGGTGATCACGAGCTGATGCTGCTGCGCGAGCTGGTCGGCGTGCTCGAGCAGCGCTTTCCCCTCTGTCGGGCCGCCGAGTGGGATGCGGTCGGGCTGGTCTGCGGCGATCCCGACCAGCCGGTGCAGCGCGTACTGCTCGCCGTCGACCCGGTGGCGGGCGTGGTCGACGAGCTGCTCGACGGCGGCTTCGATCTGCTGCTGACCCACCACCCGCTCTACCTGCGCGGCACCAGCTCGGTCGCCGCGACCACCCCGAAGGGGCGGGTCGTCACCGGCTGCTGACGGCAGGCGCCGGGCTCTACGTCGCGCACACCAACGCCGACGTCGCAGACCCGGGAGTGTCCGATGCGCTGGCCGCGCTGTTCGGCCTGACCGACCTGCGCCGGCTGGAGGCGTCCGGGCTCGGCCGGGTCGGCACGCTGCCGGAGCCCATGCGCCTCGCCGAGCTCGTGCGCCGGGCGGCGCAGCTGTTGCCCGCCACTGCCGCCGGCGTGCGGGCGGCCGGTGACCCCGACCGGCTCGTGCGCACCCTCGCCGTCTGCGGGGGCGCGGGCGACACGCTGCTGAGCGCGGCCGCGCAGGTCGCCGACGCCTTTCTCACCGCCGATCTGCGCCACCACCCGGCATCGGAGGCGCCCGAGGGTCTCGCGCTGCTCGACGCGGCGCACTGGGCCACCGAGTGGCCGTGGCTGCCCGAGCTCGCTGCCTGGCTGCGCGCGAGCACTACGGTGACCGCCGTGGTGTCGACCCGCGTGACCGATCCGTGGACGCTCGCTGCCGCAGGCGCGGCCTCGTGAAGGCCGATCCGTTCGTGCAGCTGCGACTGCTCGAGCTGCAGGGCCTCGACAGCCGGCTCGACCGGCTCACGCACCAGCGCCGCACGCTGCCTGAGCTGGCCGAGATCGGGCGCCTCGACGCCCTCGTCGAGGCCCAGCGCGACGAGCTGGTGCGCTGCGAGACCGAGGTGTCCGACCTCGGCCGCGAGTCGGCGCGCTTCGAGCGCGAGGTCGAGCAGGTGCGCACGCGCCGCGAGCGGGACGAGGCGCGTCTCGCGTCCGGGTCGGTCACCGTCCCGCGTCAGCTGCAGGACCTCGAGCACGAGGTCGCGACGCTCGCCCGTCGCCAGTCCGACCTCGAGGACTCCGAGCTCGAAGTGATGGAGCAGGCCGAGGCGGCCCAGAACCGGCTCGACACCGTCAGCGGTCAGCGGGCCGAGCATCTGCAGGCGCGCGAGCAGGCCGCTGCCGCCCGCGACACCGCGCTGACCGCTCTGGACGCCGATGCGGCGGGCGTGCGGGCCGAGCGCGACGAGCTCGCCCCGACGTTCCCCGCCGACCTGCTGGCGCTGTACGAGCGGATCCGGCGGGCCGAGGGCGGCGTCGGCGCCGGCGAGATCGCCCAGGGGCGCTGCGGCGGCTGCCGGCTGGACCTGATGAACAACGAGAAGTCCGCGATCCGGGCCGCGCCGCCCGACGAGGTGCTGCGGCACGACGAGTGCTCGCGGATCATGGTGCGCACCGCCGAGTCGGGGTTGTGAGCCGGCGCCTGATCGTCGAGGCCGACGGCGGGTCGCGCGGCAACCCGGGGCCGGCCGGATACGGCGCGCTGGTACGCGATGCCGACAGCGGCGAGCTGCTCGCCGAGCGGGCGGCCGGCATCGGGTCGGCGACCAACAACGTCGCGGAGTACGGCGGGCTCATCGCCGGCCTGACCGCGGCGCTCGAGCACGCCCCCGCCTCGGTCGAGGTGCGGATGGACTCCAAGCTGGTCGTCGAGCAGATGTCGGGCCGCTGGAAGGTCAAGCACCCGGCCATGCAGCCGCTCGCGCGCGAGGCCGGCGCGCTCGTCCGGCGGCTCGGGACGGTGCGCTTGCGCTGGATCCCACGGGCGGAGAACGGCCACGCCGACCGGCTCGCCAACGAGGCGATGGACGCGCAGGCCAAGGGGCTGACGTGGCGGGCCGGCGGCGACACCGGACCTGCCGACGCCGCCGACGCCTGGCTCGCTGCGACGCCCGCGCCCCCTGTCCCGGCGCCTGCTGCCCCGGCGTGGCGGGGTCCGACCGGCACGCCGACGACGACGCTGCTGCTGCGGCACGGGCAGACGGCGCTGTCGGTCGACAAGCGGTTCTCCGGCGTCGGCGATCCCGAGCTGACCGCTGTCGGGAAGGACCAGGCCGCCGCGGCCGCCACCCGGTTGGCGAGCAGCGGTGCGACGGCCGTCGTCTCGAGCCCACTGCGCCGGGCGCGGGCGACGGCCGAGCACGTGGCGCGCGCCCTCGGGCTCGACGTCGAGCTGGAGCCCGGCCTGCGGGAGACCGACTTCGGCGCGTGGGACGGGCACACCTTCGCCCAGGTGCGCGAGCGCTGGCCGGACGAGCTGAGCGCGTGGCTCGCCGACCCGGCGGTGGCGCCGCCCGGCGGGGAGAGCTTCGCCGACACGACCGTGCGGGTATCCGGGGCCCTGGACCGGATTCTCGCCGCGCACGAGGGGGAGCGCCTGGTGCTGGTGAGCCACGTGACGCCGATCAAGACGCTGCTGCGCCTCGCGCTCGACGCCCCGCCCTCGGCCCTGCACCGGATGTACCTGGAGCTGGCGTGCCTGTCCGAAGTCGCCTGGTTCTCCGACGGGCCGTCGGTGGTGAGGTCGCTGAACGACACCGCCCACCTGGCCGGCCTCTTGTGAGACATCGGGGAGTTCACCGGGTCAGCGCCCTGTGCACTCCCCGATGTCGGCGGAACGCGTTCGGGCTCAGCTGGCCTGGCCTGACCCACCGCCGTCGGCATGAGGCGTCGGTCGGGGCCGGGCTCCGAGCCGCTGTAGCACTACCGGTCGTCTGCCCGGGTCGTCGGCGAGGCAGCGCTCGGACGTCGACATGTCGATAGCCAGACGGCTAGGGGAACGCCACCGGTCGGAGCAGTCAACGCTGGCTGCACGGCCCCCCTGCCATGGGCTTGGGTAAAGGTCCTGCGTCGGCGTGCGCTCCGAGGAGGGCTCGACAGCACGACCGACGACGCAGCCGCAGACGCCGACAAGGGAGCTGATCACCATTCCTGCTCTTCCTCAGGACGAAGCCACCGCTCAGCGCACGTACGTCCTGCCCGGGCTGACAGAGCCGGTACGGATCATCGTCGACCGTTGGGGTGTCCCGCACATCTACGCGGCGACGACGTACGACGCCTTCCGAGCCCAGGGCTTCAACGCCGCGCGTGACCGGCTCTGGCAGATCGACTTCTGGCGACGTCGTGGCCTGGGCCGCCTGTCAGAGGTCTTCGGCGCAGAGCACGTGGAGCGGGACCGGGCCGCGCGGCTGTTCCTGTTCCGCGGTGACGCGCATGCCGACTGGCTGTCCTACGGATCGGACACCAAGCGGGCGAGCACAGCTTTCGTGGAAGGCATCAACGCCTTCGTCCAGCTGACGCGAGAGTATTCGAGCCTGCTGCCCGTGGAGTTCCGCGAGCTCGGCTACCAGCCGTCCTTCTGGGAGCCGACGGACGTCACGCGCATCCGCAGCCACGGGTTGTTCTACAACCTGCGCGAGGAGGTCGCCCGGGCTCGCACCGTGCGCGACCACGGGGTGGCCGTCGAGGAGCTGCGTCGACGCCGGGAGCCGCATCGGGACCTGGTCGTCCCCGAGGGCCTCGACCTGGGGCAGATCCCGGACGACGTCCTGGCGGTGTACGACTTGGCCACGACCCCGCCGGTCTTCGCCGCCCCGCACGCCGACGACGCCCAGGGCGAGGTCCTGCCCGAAGGCAGCAACAACTGGGTGCTCGCAGGTGACCGGACGGCTACCGGGCGCCCGCTGCTCGCCAACGACCCGCACCGCGCCGCGGCCGCGCTGCCGGGCCTGCGCTACCTGGCCCATCTGAGCGCTCCCGGCTTCGACGTCATCGGCGCCGGTGAGCCCGGGCTGCCCGGGATCAGCATCGGCCACAACGGGCAGATCGCGTTCGGCCTCACGATCTTCGCGGTCGATCAGGAGGACCTGTACGTCTACGAGCTGAACCCGGACGACCCGCTGGAGTACCGCTACCAGGACCGCTGGGAATCAATGCGCGTGGAGCGCGACACCATCGAGGTGTCAGACGGCCAGCAGGTCGAGGTGGAACTGGCGTTCACCCGGCACGGGCCGGTCATCCACACCGACCCTGATGCGGGGGCGGCGTTCGCCGTCCGGGCCGCATGGCTGGAGCCGGGCATGGCGCCCTACCTCGGGAGCATGGACTACATGCGGGCACGGAACTGGGACGAGTTCCTCGGTGCGATGAACCGTTGGGGCGCGCCGCCGGAGAACCAGCTCTACGCCGACGTGCGGGGCAACATCGGTTGGAAGACCGGCGGCCTCACGCCGATCCGCCCGAACTGGGACGGCACGCTCCCCGTGCCGGGCGACGGCCGGTACGAGTGGGCCGGCTTCTACGACATGGACCAGCTGCCGGGCTCCTACAACCCCGCGCAGGGGTGGATCGCCACGGCCAACGAGATGAACCTGCCGGACGACTTCCCGGTCGACCGGCACATCACCTACGACTGGCACGCTCCGTACCGGCGGCACCGCATCGACGACGTCCTCGCCACGACGACCTCGGCGTCGGTCCAGGACATGGTCGACCTGCAAGGGGATTACGTCAGCATCCCGGCACGACGGATCCTCGCGGCGGTACGCGGACTGGCCATCGCCGACGCCGACCGGGTCGACGGGTGGGGTCTGCTCCTTGGCTGGGACGGGGACCTGCGCGCCGATTCGGCAGCAGCGGCGCTGTTCGAGGTCTGGTATCGGCGGCACCTGCGGCCAGCGGTCCTCGACCGGGCCCTCGCGCAGGTCACGGGACGCGACGTCAACGACGACGTCCTTGCCGCCATCGCCAACAAGGAGGACCTGCTGGCCGATGCGCGGATCGACATCGAGCTCCTGGAGTCCCCGGGGGACCGGCTCGGCCCCGATCCGGCCGGCTTCCTGGCCGGCATGGTGCAGCGGACACTGCCGGCGGCGGTGGCCGACCTCGAGGAACTGCTCGGGTCTGACCGCTCGCAATGGGCGTGGGGCCGTCTGCACGTCACGCGCGCGCAGCACCCCCTCAAGGCGTTGCTCACCGGCGTCGCGGACGACAGGCTCTCCGTCGGGCCGCTACCTCGCGGAGGCAGCGGTGACACCGTCGGCAACACCGCGTACGGACCCAACTTCGTGCAGGCCGCAGGATCCACTTTCCGCATCGCGATCGACGTCGGCGACTGGGACGCCTCCCTCGCCATGAACGCCCCTGGACAGTCCGGCAACCACGACAGCCCGCACTACACCGACTTGTTCCAGCCCTGGGCTGACAACAGCGCCTTCCCGCTGCTCTACACGCGAGACAGCATCGAGGCCGCCGCGGAGCAGGTCATCGACCTGAATCCGCCTTCCGACTGACGCGTCGACGACCGCCGCGCACCCGCCGTCAACAGAGCACTACTGCTCGGCCGCGCTGTCGCGCACTACTGCTCGGTCGCGCTGTCGCGCACTACTGCTCGGTCGCGCTGTCGCGCACTACTGCTCGGTCGCGCTGCCGCGCACTACTGCTCGGTCGCGCTGCCGCGCACTACTGCTCGGTCGCGCTGTCGCGGGCCACCCTGAGCAACTCGACTAGTCCGGCGGCGTATTCCTGGGATTCTGCGTGCGCTTCGTCGTAAGGGGGCTGGAAGCCCACTGCCTCCCAGCGGGAGGCGGCCGGATTCCAGATGTCATTGCCGACCTCGAAGTCCCACGCAGCAATGCCGAACTCATAGTAGAGCTCGTCGGCCGAGTTGCCACCGGCACTGTACAAGACGTCCGCGACAGGTCCGGTGTTGGACGGCCAGGTGACCGTGCCCCGCTCGGTCGCGATAGCCCCCACGATGCGCTTGGCAGCTCGCAAGAACGCATACTCTTCTGTGGCGTCCGGCCGTGGCAGGGTGATCCGACCAGGCGAGGCATATGCTCCGGGAGGCCACATGAAGTAGCCGCCGTAGCTGTGCACATTCATTGCGTAGCGATGTTGGAGTGCTGCTTGGCCAGTGAGACGACGTTGCTGCTCTCAGCCTCTGACAACTCACCGGTGCCGGCTGCCACTGCCGACAGGCAGTTCAGCGGTAACCATTCAGGTCGTCGCTGGGCTGGACGTGGGCCGGGCCGGTGCGGTGTGACTGGTGAGGCTGGTGTGGCTGCGTGTCGGCGTGTCGCCGGACAGCGGTACCGCCGGGGCTGATCATGCCGGT
>JAABUN010005122.1_pt1 | contig 16719 bp, 16 predicted proteins | sample 5559311 | NCBI WGS metagenome assembly JAABUN01 (sample SAMN10711877, study PRJNA513370) | rock metagenome | isolation source: Antarctica rocks | place: Antarctica: Victoria Land, Siegfried Peak sud
TCGAGCGCCTCCCGCACGCACGCGGTGGCCTGCTCGGCCTCCACCTGCGAGCCGTGCGTCAGCCAGTTGCCGTAGCTGATCTCCGAGACCTTCATGCCGCTGCGCCCGAGACGCCGAAACTCCATGCCCCGACCGTACGTGGCTCAGCTGGAGCGGGCATCTCCGGGGGTGACCCGCGGCGGGGGTAGCCGGAACCGCCGGAAGACCGTCGAGCGGAGCAGTCCGTACGCGATGTGGCGGCCCGTCCGTCCCTCGTCGGGGAACTCCGCGCGCACCGCCTTGCGGATGGCCACGCCGGTGAGCACGAGGTCGGCGGCGAGAGCCAGCAGGCCGGCCAGCCAGATCAGCAGCGCCAGGTCGAGGATGCCCGGCTCGTCGGTGGCTCCGGCCACGACCTGCGCGACGACGAGGATCACGGCCAGGGGCAGCAGCAGGACGCCGACGTTGCGCCGCAGGTCGACCGTGTCGCGCACGAGCGCCCGGACCGGGCCGGCGTCGCGCTTGCTGAGGTAGCGGTCGTCTCCTCGGGCCGCGCCCTCCTTGATCCGGGTGCGGGAGGCCGCGGCGGCCTCCTTCGCCCGCTGTGCCGCCTCCTTGCGGGTCTGCGGCGGGGGAGCGACCGGGCCGGTGCGCTTCCGCTGCGCCTCGCTGCGCTTGGGCGTCGGCCGCCCTTTGCCGACAGGGTCCTTGCCGGCGGGTGTCGTCACCGCCACAGACTAGCGACGAGCGCGCCTCCGCACCGACGATCAGCTGCTACGGCAGCGCGAGCATCTGGTCGAGCGCTGCCTTGGCGTGGCGGGCCGTCTCCGGCTCCACGGTGATCCGGTTCGGCACGCGCCCCTCGACGAGCGACTCGAGCGTCCACACCAGGTGGGGCAGGTCGATGCGGTTCATGGTCGAGCAGAAGCAGACCGTCTTGTCGAGGAACACGACCGTCTTGTCCGGGTGGGCCGTGGCGAGCCGGCGTACGAGGTTGAGCTCGGTGCCGATCGCCCAGGCGCTGCCGGCGGGCGCCGCCTCGAGCGTCTTGATGATGAACTCGGTGGAGCCGACGAGGTCGGCCGCCTGCACGACCTCGTGCCTGCACTCCGGGTGGACGAGGACCTGGACCCCCGGGACGCGCTCGCGGACGTCGCGGACCGAGTCGACGCTGAAGCGGCCGTGCACGGAGCAGTGCCCCTTCCACAGGATCATGGTGGCGGCCTGCAGCTGCTCGGCGGTGAGGCCGCCCCCGGGCTTGTGGGGGTCGTAGACGACGCAGTCCTCGAGCGTCAGGCCGAGCTCGCGCACGGCGGTGTTGCGGCCGAGGTGCTGGTCGGGTATGAACAGCACCTTGGTGCCGCGCTCGAGCGCCCAGCGCAGCGCCCGCTCGGCGTTGGAGGAGGTGCAGATCGTGCCGCCGTGCCGACCGGTGAAGCCCTTGATGGCGGCGCTGCAGTTCATGTAGCTCACGGGCACGGTGGACTCGGCGACGCCGGCCGCGGTGAGGTCCTCCCAGCAGCGCTCCACCTGCTCGAAGGTGGCCATGTCGGCCATCGAGCAGCCGGCGGCGAGGTCGGGGAGCAGCACCGCCTGATCGGGACCCGTGAGGATGTCCGCCGACTCGGCCATGAAGTGCACGCCGCAGAAGACGATGAACTCCGCCTCGGGCCGGGCGGCCGCCTGCTGGGCCAGCCGGAAGCTGTCGCCGGTCACGTCCGCGAACTCGATGACCTCGTCGCGCTGGTAGTGGTGACCGAGCACGAACACGCGGTCCCCGAGCGCGGCCTTCGCCGCCCGGGCGCGGGCCACGAGCGAGGGGTCGCTCGCCGCCGGCAGGTCACCGGGGCAGTCGACGCCGCGCTCGGACGCCGCGTCGCTCTCGCGGCCGAGCAGCAGCAGTGCGAGCGGCGTCGGCTCGACACCGGGCATCAGGTCGAGCTCGGGGTGGGTCGTCACGGGGTGCTCCTGTTCGACGGCCGAGATCGTGTCGCTTGGACGATAACACCGCAGGCTCGCTCGTCGTTCCCGGTGCGTGCGAGGCTGGGCCGGTGCGCGTGCTCCTCGCCCCGGACGGCTTCGGCGGCACGCTGAGCCCGCGCGAGGCTGCCGACGCGATGGCCGCCGGCTGGCGGGCCGCCGCTCCGCACGACGAGCTCGACCTCGCCCCCCTGTCCGACGGCGGACCTGGCCTCGTCGACGTGCTGGCTGCCGCGCTGCCGGGGGCGGTGCGCCGGGAGGTCGTCGTGTCCGACCCGCTCGGCCGGCCGGTCTGCGCGGCCTACCTGCTCGACGGGTCGACGGCGTACGTCGAGAGCGCGCAGGCCTGCGGTCTCCACCTGCTCGCGGAGGCCGAGCGCGACCCAGGGCTCACCACGACGCACGGCGTCGGGCAGCTCCTGCTGGCGGCGCTGGACGCCGGCGCGTCCCGCATCGTCGTCGGGCTCGGGGGCAGCGCCACCAACGACGGCGGCGCCGGGATGCTGGCCGCACTCGGCGTGACCGGCTACGGAGGTGACGAGGCCCGACTGCCACCTGGGGGTGCGGCGCTGCGCGGTCTCGTCCGGCTCGCCGGCCACCCCGATCCGCGTCTCGCGGCGGTCGAGCTCGTGGCGGCGACCGACGTGGACAGCCCGCTGCTCGGCCTGCTCGGCGCCGCTGCCGTCTTCGGACCGCAGAAGGGGGCCAGCCGCGAGGATGTCGCGCTGCTGGACGCGGCCCTCGCCCGGTGGGCGGACCTCGTGGAGGCTCACCTCGGCATCCAGGTGCGCGAGCAGCCGGGGGCCGGCGCGGCGGGGGGTGCGGGTGCCGCGCTGCTGGCCCTCGGCGCCGTCCGCGCGTCCGGCCTCGGCCTGGTCGAGCAGGCGGTGAGGTTGGCCGACCGGGTGGCAGCGGCCGATCTGGTCGTCACGGGGGAGGGGACCCTCGACGGGTCGAGCCTCGCGGGCAAGGTCGTCGCCGGGGTGGCGGCGCTGGCCGCCGCCGAGGCGGTGCCCTGCCTGGTCCTCGCCGGGGCCGTCCGGCTCGGCCGCCGCGAGCTGGGTGCGGCGGGCATCGAGGCGGCGTACTCCCTCGTCGAGCAGTCGGGCGCGCAGGCCGCGCTCACCCGACCGGAGCAGGAGCTGGCGTCGCTCGCGTCACGCGTCGCGCGGGAGTGGTCGCGGCCGGGTCGTGCGACAGTGGAAGGGTCCGGCACGTCGACGCGTTGACCGGAGAGCACGACCGTCCGGCTCACGCCCGGCCACGCCCGCCACACCTACGGCCAGACCCACGGAGGCCCCATGACCGCCCCGGAGACCACCTCTCCCGAGACCACGACCGAGTCCCTCGTCGGGGTCGTGCTCAGCGACCCCGCCGCCGACAAGGTCAAGGCGCTGCTCGCGCAGGAGGGTCGCGACGACCTGGCACTGCGCGTCGCCGTGCAGCCAGGCGGCTGCTCCGGCCTGCGCTACCAGCTGTTCTTCGATGAGCGCTCGCTCGACGGCGATGCCGTCCAGACCTACGCCGACGGCAGCGTCCGGGTGGTCGTCGACCGGATGAGCGTCCCCTACCTCGCCGGCGCCACGATCGACTTCGTGGACACCATCGAGAAGCAGGGCTTCACGATCGACAACCCCAACGCCGGCGGCTCCTGCGCCTGCGGGGAGTCGTTCCACTAGGCAGTCCTCGGCCGATCAGGCCGCACGCACGATGACGGCGCCGCCCCTGTCTGGGTGCGGCGCCGTCGTCGTGCCGGCCTAGCTGCCGTAGTCGCCATACCCGGCGAAGGCGCTAGCGGTGTCGGCGTCGATGTCGAGCGGCATGACGGCGCCCGAGTCGGGCAGCCGCACGACCAGGGGCAAGAACGTCCCCAGCACTCCGGAGACCTCCCGGCAGTCCTCGACGAGGTCGATGATCGAGCCCGCTTCCACGTCGGCCGGCACGTGCGGGTGAAGGGTCATGGCCTGACCGTAGGCAGTTACCCGGGAGTACCCAACCCCCTACGCGCCGGTAACGTGCCGGGCCGCGCGGCTAGGGTCCTCGGATGCGCATCGCCGTCGCCGGGTCCATCGCCACCGACCACCTGTTCACCTTCGAGGGCCGTTTCGCCGAGTCGCTGCTCGTCGAGCAGCTGAGCAACGTCTCGCTGTCCTTCCTCGCCAGCGACCTGCAGGTACGGCGAGGCGGTACGGGCGCCAACATCGCCTTCGGCATGGGCGTGCTGGGCGCCTCGCCGGTGCTCGTCGGTGCCGTGGGCACCGACGGGGTGGAGTACCTCTCCTGGCTGCAGGAGCACGGGGTGGACACCCGCCACATCGTGGTGAGCACGACGCAGGCCTCGGCCCGCTTCACCTGCACCACGGACCAGGACCAGGCGCAGATCGCGACCTTCTACCCGGGCGCCATGTCCGAGGCCGCGCAGATCGACCTCGCGGTCGTCGGCGAGCTGGACCTGGTGGTGATCGCGCCGGACGACCCGGGCGCGATGCTCCGCCACACCGAGAGCTGCCGGGACCGCGGGATCCCGTTCGCCGCGGACCCCTCGCAGCAGCTGACGTTCATGGACGCCGACGCGATCCGGGCGCTGCTGGACGGCGCCACCTACCTGTTCAGCAACACGTACGAAGCCGGGCTCATCCGCGAGAAAACCGGCTGGACCGACGAGCAGGTGCTCGCCCGGGTGGGCACGCGCATCACCACGTCGGGCGCCGAGGGCGTGGTCGTGGAGCGCGCGGGCGAGCAACCCGTCCGGGTGGCGGCGGCGCAGGCCAGGGTCGTCGCCGATCCGACCGGTGTGGGCGACGCCCTGCGGGCCGGGTTCGTGACCGCCACGGGCTGGGGCCTGTCGCTGGAGCGCTCGGCACAGGTCGGCGCCGTGCTCGCGACCCACGTCGTCGAGACGGTCGGGACCCAGGAGTACGTGCTGTCCCCGCCGGACTTCCTGCAGCGCCTGGCGACGGCGTACGGCGACGCGGTCGCTGCCGAGGTCGCGCCGTTCCTCGCGGACTGACCTCAGGTCGTCCGGCGCACGCGGTGCGCCGTCGCCGCGCCGACCTGGCGCGCCCCGACGTACTCCTGGGACCTCATCCGGCACCAGGCAGGGATGTCGAGGGCTGCCGCCGGGTCGTCGCTCAGCACGTCGAGCAGCTCGCCGACGGCGACGTCCGGCAGGGCCCGGGCCAGCTCGATCACCGGGACGGGGCACGGCCGGCCGAGGCAGTCCACGACCCGCGCGGCAGGCTCGGCGCCTCGGGCGCTCACAGGTCCGCCACCCCGGCGTCGCGGCGCAGCCGGTCCACCACGTCGGGCAGCACGGCGAGGAAGCGGTCCACGTCCTGCTCGGTCGTGGCCCGGTGCAGCGACACCCGGACGTTGCCCGACGTGAGCACGCCCATCGCGGCCAGCACGTGGCTCGGCTCGAGCGTCGACGACGTGCAGCTGGAGCCGCTGCTGACCGCGAACCCCTCCCGGTCGAGGGCGGCCAGCAGGGACTCGCCGTCGAGATAGAGGCAGGAGAAGGTCACGAGGTGGGGGAGCCGCCCCACGGGGTCGCCGACGACCTCCACGTCCGGCACGGTCGCCGCGATGCGCTCCCGGAGCCGGTCGACGAGCGGTCGGAGCCGGGCGTCCTCGGCCGCTGACTCGGCGACCGCCGCCTGCAGGCCGACCGCGGCCGACAGCACCTGGGGGAGGCCGGGAGCTCCGGCCACCCGTCCGCCCTCGCGCTCGTCCGTCGGCATCGGCGAGCGCCAGCGGGTGCCGGTGCGGACGGCCAGGACGCCGACCCCGGGCGGACCGCCCCACTTGTGCGCGCTGGCGGTCAGCAGCGACCAGCCCCCGGGGACGGCGCTGCGGCCCACCGTCTGAGCCGCGTCCACGAGCAGCGGGACGCCGGCGGCGGCGCAGTGCTCGGCGACCTGCTCGACGGGCTGCACCGTGCCCACCTCGTGGCTGGCGCTGATCAGGCAGCCGAGCACGGTGTCGCCACGGAGGGCCGACGCGAACCCGGTGACGTCGACCCGCCCGAGGCGGTCCACGGGTGCACTGGTCGCCGCTGTCCCGAGGTGAGCGACGGCGTGCGCCACGGCCGCGAGGACGCACGAGTGCTCGACCGCGGAGTGCACCACGTGGGAGCCGTGAGCGGACCGACCGCCGAGGGCGCCCAGCACCGCCAGGTGGGCGGCGGACGTGCCCGAGGAGGTGAAGGACACCTCGTCGGAGCGGGCCCCGATCGCGGCCGCGACCGCCTCCCGCGCCCCCTCCAGGAGCAACCGCGCCCGCCGGGCCGCGCCGTAGAGGCGGGTCGGGTCCGCCCAGCCGTCGGCCAGGGCGGCCAGCAGCGCCTCCCGGGCGGCCGGCGACAGTGGCAGCGCCGCCGCCGCATCGAGGTAGCTGGCCATGGCAGGGCACGGTAGCTGCGGGGGACTGCCGCGGGTCGTGCCACGCGCGGGCGAGCCCCAGCAGGAAGCCTCGATGGGCCTGGGATACGCTCGCCCCCGCAGGATCCAGGGCTTCCCGACCGCGTGTCGAGCAGCCCCTGGGACCCGCCTCCCGTCCGCTTTTCAGGAAGGCCCGAGAGGTTGAGCCCCACCCCCTCACCGGTGCGCAGCAGCCGGTTCCGCTCCAGCGCTCGACTGGCAGCGGTGCTGGTGCCTGCCGGTCTGCTCGCGAGTGGCTGCACCGCTCGTGACGCCTACGAGAACAGCTTCTCCCTCGGCTTCCCCGAGCCGGTGACGAAGGAGGCGGAGGAGATCTACGAGCTGTGGCTGGGCTCGGTCGCCGCCGCCGCGGCGGTGGGGCTGTTCGTCACCGTCCTGATCGTCTTCACGATGCTCCGCTACCGCAAGAGCAGCGACACGCTCCCGCGCCAGGTCCGCTACAACCTGCCGATCGAGGTGCTCTACACCGCGGTCCCCTTCGTGATCATCGCGGTGCTCTTCTACTACACGACCCTCACGCAGAACTTCGTGAACGAGGAGCAGGAGGGCGGCGCCGACGTCAACATCGGCGTGGTCGGCTTCCAGTGGAACTGGACCTTCCGCCACGACGACGCGGGCGTGCAGGTGACCGGTGTGCCTGGCCAGCCGGCGCAGCTGGTGCTGCCGACCGACACCCGGATCCGCTTCACCGAGACCTCGCCCGACGTCATCCACTCCTTCTGGGTCCCGAACTTCCTGTTCAAGCGCGACGTCATCCCCGGCCGCGCCAACGTCTTCGAGATCACGATCACCAAGGAGGGGGAGTACATCGGGCGCTGCGCCGAGCTCTGCGGCGAGAAGCACTCGGCCATGAACTTCTCCGTCCGGGCCGTGTCCCCCGAGGCGTACGAGGAGTACCTCGGGGACCTGCGTGACAACCCCGACAACGAGATCGGCACCGGTGCCGGTGACGGCGCGGTCCGCGACGCCGAACAGATCGCAGAGCAGATCGACGGGAGACCCTCATGACCCTGCTCACCGACGCCACGACGCCGGTCGACGTCCGCCGGCCGAGCCCAGGACCGGGCAGCAAGCTGGCCAAGGTCCTCACGACGACCGACCACAAGACGATCGGCATGCTCTACCTGTGCACGTCGTTCGGCTTCTTCCTGCTCGCCGGCGCGATGGCCATGATCATCCGCGCGGAGCTCGCTCAGCCGGGCCTCGACCTCGTGAGCCCCGAGCAGTACAACCAGCTCTTCACGATCCACGGCACGATCATGATGTTCCTGTTCGCCCCGCCTGCCGCCTTCGGCTTCGCGAACTTCATCATGCCGCTGCAGATCGGCGCGCCGGACATGAGCTTCCCGCGGCTCAACGCCTTCGCGTACTGGCTCTACCTGTTCGGCGGACTCACGGTCGTCGCCGGCTTCCTGACTCCTGAGGGCGCCGCGTCGTTCGGGTGGTACGCCTACGCACCGCTCAACGACGTGATCAGGTCGCCCAGCCTGGGGTCGGACCTCTGGATCCTCGGTCTGCTGACCTCCGGCCTCGGGACCATCCTCGGCGCGGTCAACTTCATCACGACGATCATCACGCTCCGGGCCCCGGGCATGACGATGTTCCGCATGCCGATCTTCACCTGGAACATCCTGGTGACGTCGATCCTGGTGCTGCTGGCCTTCCCGGTCATCACGGGCGCGTTCTTCGCCCTGCTGGCTGATCGTCACCTCGGGGCGCAGATCTACAACGCGGACACCGGTGGGGCGATCCTCTGGCAGCACCTGTTCTGGTTCTTCGGCCACCCCGAGGTCTACATCATCGCGCTGCCGTTCTTCGGGATCATCACCGAGATCATCCCGGTGTTCAGCCGCAAGCCGGTGTTCGGCTACAAGGGCCTGGTCTTCGCCACGATCGCGATCGGCGCCCTGTCGATGACGGTGTGGGCCCACCACATGTTCGCCACCGGCGCGGTGCTGCTGCCCTTCTTCGCCTTCCTGAGCTTCCTCATCGCGGTGCCGACCGGGGTCAAGTTCTTCAACTGGATCGGCACGATGTGGCGAGGCCAGATCACGTTCGAGACGCCGATGCTGTTCTGCCTCGGCTTCCTCATCACGTTCCTCCTGGGGGGCCTCACCGGCGTCCTGCTCGCCAGCCCGCCGATCGACTTCCACGTGACCGACACCTACTTCGTCGTGGCGCACTTCCACTACGTGGTGTTCGGCACCGCGGTGTTCGCCTTCTTCGCCGGCACCTACTACTGGTTCCCGAAGTTCACCGGCCGGATGATGAACGACCGGCTCGGCAAGGTCCACTTCTGGACCCTGTTCATCGGCTTCCACCTCACGTTCCTGGTCCAGCACTGGCTGGGGGCGGAGGGCATGCCACGGCGCTACGTCGACTACCTGCCGAGCGACGGCTTCACGACGCTCAACATGGTCTCCTCGGTGGGTGCCTTCGTCCTCGGAGCCTCGACGCTGCCGTTCATCTACAACGTCATCGTGAGCTTCCGCCGGGGTGAGAAGGCGGTCGGCGACGACCCGTGGGGCTTCGGCAACTCCCTCGAGTGGGCGACCTCCTGCCCGCCCCCGCGGCACAACTTCGTGACCATGCCGCGCATCCGCTCCGAGCGCCCCGCCTTCGACCTGCACTACCCGCAAGTGGCGGGCAAGGCGGAGTTCCACGCCTCTCCCGAGCAGGAGGTGACCCGATGAGGGTCGAGGGCTACCTGTTCGGCTTCATCGCCGCCTTCCTGCTCCCGGTCACGATCATCTACTGGCTGCTGTCCAAGGACCCGACCGGCACAGCGTGCCTCGTCATGTCGATCGGCCTGGGCTTCCTGGTCGCGTACTACCTGCTGTTCACCGCCCGCCGGATGGACGCCCGTCCCGAGGACCGGCCGGACAGCGAGATCAGCGAGGGATCCGGCGAAGTCGGCTTCTTCCCGCCGCACTCGTGGTGGCCGATCATGTTGGCGGCGTCCTTCGCCACGACGATGATCGGGCTGGTGATCGGGCCGTTCCTCGCGCTGATCGGCGGCGTGATGCTCTTCATCTCCGCCTCCGGGCTGCTGTTCGAGTACTACGTCGGCATCAACCGCAGCCAGGGGTACACGGTCGGCGAGCTGGCCGCCATGGGCGAGAGCCCCACGAGTCACCGCAAGTTCCTCGGCGAGTAGCTTCCCCGCACCTCCACGACGATGGCCGGTCCCGAGGGGACCGGCCATCGTCGGGTCGGGCGCGGCCGGACGGTGGGGTGAGGGCGGATCGTCTGCCGCCGTGAGCACCGGTCCAGCCCGCGTCCCCGGTGGCGCTCGGGTGCGGTGCTGCTGGTGGCAGGGGCCTCCGGGCCACCCGGCCGACCCTCGGCCCGTGGTCTCGCCCGCCGTGGGGTGACCCGCGGTCAGGGAGCGCCGGGCCTCGACTCGCAGGCGATCAGATCGCCGTCGGCGTCGAGCCTCGCCACGTCGCCGTAGTAGGGGAAGTACCGGTCGAACCAGGCCTGAGCGTCGACCCACCTCAGGAAGTCACCGCAGTTGACGGCGTCGCCCGGATTCCCCGGCGGCGGAGGCGGCGGGGGCGGCGGAGGCGGCTCGGGTGGCGGGATCACCACGATCGGCGGAGCGGACGGGCCGAAGAGCTCCTCGAAGCGGTACAGGTAGGCAGCGAGCGCCTGTCGGGTGACCGGTGCCGTGGCACGGAACGTGCCGTCCGCGTACCCGGTCGTGATGCCGGTGCTGGCCAGCCAGGTCACCTGGGGGCAGAAGCCGCCGACACCGACGTCGGAGAAGCGGGACGCGTCGCAGTTCGTCGTGGTGGGGGCCGCCGCGGCGCGGTAGCGCTGCAGGAAGGCAGCCATCGCCTGCCGCGAGATGGCTCCCGTCGGGCGGAACCTCCCGTCGTCGTAGCCAGCCGCGATGCCGGTGCCAGCAAGCCACGTGATCTCCCCGCAGAACGGGTCCGCAACGGGCACGTCGGGGAACCACAGCCGCGTGCAGGCGGGAGCGTCGGCGCCGGCGTGGGTGTACCGGTAGAGGTAGGCGGCGAGCGCCTGGCGTGACACCGTCGCGGCTGGCCGGAAGGAGCCGTCGGCGTAGCCGGACGTGATCCCGGAGCCAGCGAGCCAGGCGATCTCGACCAGGAACGGGTGGTCCTGCGGCACATCAGGGAAGGGGCTCGGGATGATCGGCTGGGGGACCGGGTCGGGGGTCACCGGCGGGTCCGGGGTCTCGGCTCGCGTCGGCGGCTCGACGAGCGGATCCCCGCAGTCGACCAGCAGCCGGTCGAGCAGCACGGCCTGCTCCGCGGCATCGACGGACAAGCCCCAGCGGTACTTCACCTGGACCCACGTGGTCAGGTAGCGGCACAGGACGTCGGGCACCGGCGGGAGCCACGTCGTCGGATCGCTCGCGCCCTTGGACTGGTTCACCTCGTCGGTCACGGCCTCGAGCGAGCCGGTGAACCCCAGGTCGTTGCCGAAGGCTCGGCGCTGGTCCGGTGTCCAGGCGTGCGCCCCCGAGCGCCAGGCCTCGGCCAGGGCGACGACGTGGTCGACGTCCACGTCGGCAGGATCGACCCAGCTGGCTCCGTCGTACCAGGAGAACCACTGGCCGGACACGGCGCACCCGGCGGTGATCGTCGGCGCCACGGCCGACTCGGCGATGAGCACCTCCCGTCGGGTGTCGCAGCCGTCGCCATCGGCGTCCACCCAGTGCTCGAACAGCGCGCGGTCGTAGAGCGTCGTGCTGTCGGCGGACACCACCAGCTGCTCGAGCAGCTCTGTCACGGGGACAGCCGCGCCGGGCTCGGCAGCCCCCGGCTCGGTCGTGCCCTGAGCCGCCAGCGCAGGCGCGGGGACCGGTGGGGTGGACGCGGCGGCCTGAGTCGCCAGGGCGACCGCCAACCAGCTGGCGGCGACGGAGACGGCCCAGCCGCACCGGAGGGATCCAAGCACCCGAGTCTCCCCGTCGTCGTGCGAGCACCGCTGACGCGTCGGCACGGGAGCGTCATCGCCGTGCGACGTCCGTCCACCATGGATATCAGGCGCGTGCCGCCCGCGCAGCCCGTTCTCGGAACTCGCCCGACGACGACGGCCCTCGGACCCCGGTGGTGGCGACGAGACGGCGACGAGCACGTCTGGGCGCCCGGGGCCACACGACGAAGGCCCCGCCCCCCGAGATCGGGGAGCGGGGCCTGTCGACGTGCCGTGCGATCAGAGCTTGCGGCTGCCTGTCTCCTCGAGCGACGGGAGAGCCGCCTCGACGCGCTCCGGCTCGCGCGTGCGGCGCGGGCGGAAGAACCCGTCGCGCTCCGGCGCCTGCTCGAGCGCCGGCTGCTCGTAGCCGGGCCCATCGGGAGCTGGCGTCTCCGGGCCGGCGTCGAGCGCCTCGGCCTCCACCCGGGTGATGCCCACCTGGTAGACGTCCGGCAGGGGCACGGTCTCCTCGACGAACTCGCCGTTGGGCAGTCGCCGGATGGTGCCGGTCTCGATGCCGTGGTGGACGAGCTCCTGATCGCTGCGCTGCAGGGCCAGGCACCAGCGCTTGGCGATCAGGTAGACGATCGGCGGGATGATGAACAACCCGACCCTGAGGAACCACGTCATCTGGTTGATGCTCAGGCTGAACACCGACGCGATGACGTCGTTGCCGCCAGCGATCATGAGCACCACGTAGAACGCGATGGACATGGCGCCGAGGGCCGTGCGGACCGGGCGGTCGCGCGGCCGGTCGAGCAGGTTGTGGGTGCCGGTGTCCTTGGTGAACTTGCGCTCGAGCCAGGGGTAGACGCCCAAGACCGTGAACAGCAGGCCGGGGAGCACGACGGTAGGAATGAGGACGCTGAGCGGCACGGTGTAGCCGAAGGCGCTGATCTCCCACGGCGGCATGAGACGGGTGGACCCGTCGAGGAAGCCGATGTACCAGTCGGGCTGCGATCCGGCGGAGACCTGCGAGGCGCTGTACGGGCCGTACAGCCAGACGGGGTTGATCTGGGCGAGGCCACCGAGCGCGGCGAGCACAGCGAAGACGAGGAAGAAGAAGCCGCCGGCCTTGGCCGCGTAGGCGGGGTAGAGGCGCGACCCGACGACGTTGTGCTCGGTGCGGCCCGGCCCGGGGAACTGGGTGTGCTTCTGATACCAGATCATCAGCATGTGGAAGGTGATGAGGCCCAGGATCGCCAGCGGGAGCACGAAGATGTGCAGCGCGTAGAGGCGGTCGAGCAGAGCGTCGCCCGGGTACTCGCCGCCGAAGACGAGGAAGGCGGCCCAGGTGCCGACCACGGGGATCGACAGTGCGATGCCGTTGGCGATGCGGGCGCCGGTGCCGGACAGCAGGTCGTCGGGCAGGGAGTATCCGGCGAAGCCCTCGGCCAGGCCCATGACCAGCAGCAGCACGCCGATCACCCAGTTCATCTCACGCGGCTTGCGGAAGGCACCGGTGAAGAAGACGCGGGCGAGGTGGACGACGATCGCCGCCATGAACAGCAGCGCCGCCCAGTGGTGGATCTGGCGCATGATCAGGCCGCCGCGCACGTCGAAGCTGATGTCCAACGTCGAGGCGTAGGCCTGCGACATCGTGACACCCTTGAGCGGGATGTAGCTGCCGTCGTAGACCACCTCGGTGAGCGAGGGGGTGTAGAAGAACGACAGGTAGGTGCCGGTCAGCAGCAAGATGATGAACGAGTAGAGCGCGATCTCGCCCAGCATGAAGGACCAGTGGTCCGGGAAGACCTTGTTGAGGCTCTTGCGGATGTACCCGGCGCCGCCGAGACGGTCGTCGACCCACCCCGCCGTGGTGTCGGCGCCCTTCTCGAGAACACTCATTAGCCGCGCTCCCAATAGCTCGGTCCGATGGGCTCCTGGAAGTCGCCCTCTGCCACGAAGTATCCCTCGTCATCCACCGAGATCGCCAGTTGAGGCAGCGGCCGGGCGGCCGGGCCGAACAGCACCTCGGCGCCACGGTCGGCGGCGAAGGTCGACTGGTGGCACGGGCAGAACAGGTGGTGGGTCTGCTGCTCGTAGAGCTTGACCGGGCAGCCGAGGTGGGTGCAGATGCTCGAGTAGACGACGTGGCCCTGGTAGGCCCACTCATCGGCCTGGCCCTCGAGCAGCAGCTCCTCGGGGCGCATCCGGATGAGCAGGGCAGGGGAGTCCGCCCGAAGGGTGCCGTGGAAGACGTCAGGGAAGACGCTCTCCACCGCGCCCACCTGCAGGTCACCCAGGCGCACGGGGGTGCCGTTCTGACGGATCAGCCGGACCCCGCCTGCCCAGCCGGTGGTGGCGAGCTCGCGCTCCTTGTGCTGGAACCGGCCGAGGAAGCCGACGAAGGGCAGCGGCAGCAGGGCCAGCGACCCCGCGCCGAGGATGAGGCTGTTGCGGAGCAGCTTGCGCCGGGGCAGGCCGCTGTCGGCCAACCCCTGCCGCAGCGCCTTGCCGGTCGCCGCGCGCTCCTCCGGCGAGGAGCCCATGTCGTGGCGCTCCTGGACGGCCTCCTCGTCGACCATGAGCAGCTTGGCCCACAGCACCGCGCCCGCGCCGATGCCGGTGAGGGCGAGCGCCATGAAGGTGCCGAGCAGGGGGGTGAAGTAGACGTTGCCCGGCTGGCCGAACTCCTGCTCCACGACGAAGAACGTGACGACGAAGCCGATCACGCCGACGACGGCGAGCAGGAAGACCGAGGCCACGATGCGCTCGGCGCGCTTGGCGTCGCGGTCGCTGAGCGGGAGGTGGCGCTCGTTGGGCGTGGGCTGCGGAGTGGCGTCGCTGCGGTACTGCTGGTCGCCCCGGCCCTGCGCCGCCAGGTCGGCGCGGCTGTCGCCGTTGCGGAAGCTGGAGTCGGAGACGTCGGACTCGCGAGAGTCGCCGCCGCTGCTCGCCTGGTCGCTGGACACAGGGGAGGTGAGCCGGTGACGGATCGAGCCGGGCTCGGGCGTGCCGGGAGGGGTGCTCACGAGCGTGCTCCGATCCAGAGGGTCAAGCCGACCAGGGCGGTGACGCCGACGATCCACGCCACGAGGCCCTCCGTCAGCGGGCCGTAGCGGCCCAGGCTGGCGCCGCCGACGTCCTCGGACTGGGTGATGTAGCGGACGTACCGCGTGATCGCCTTCTTCTCCTCGACGGTGAGCTGGTTGTCGCCGTAGCGGGGCATCGACTCCGGACCGGACTGCATCGCGGTGTAGATGACGCGCGCGCTGGACGGCGTCAGCTCCGGCGCGTACTTGCCGTAGGTCAGCGCCCCGCCGGAGCCGGCGAAGTTGTGGCAGCTGGCGCAGTTGGTGCGGAACAGCGCCCCGCCGAGCTGCAGGTCACCGTCGGTCAGGTCACCGGAGGGCAGCGTCGGCCCACCGCCGTTGCTGCCGATGTAGGCGGCGAGGGCGTCGATCTCCTCGAGGGTGTAGCGGACCTTCTTGCGCGGCGCCTGCTGGAGCCCGGCGTTGAGCGGCATGCGCCCGCTCTCCACCTGGAAGACGACCGACGACTCGCCTACGCCGATGAGCGACGGCCCGCCGGCGCCACCGGCCAGGTCGAGGCCGTGGCAGGTGGAGCAGCCCGACAGGTAGAGGTCGCGGCCCTCCTGCACCTTCATCGACTGGTTGGCGGCGGGGGACTCCTCCTGCGCCGAGCTGGGCGCCGCGACCGCGGTGTAGAGCGAGCCGACGGCCACGAGGGCCAGCAGGAGGACGGCGTAGCCGCTCATCCTGGACCGGCGAGCCCGTGCCTTGGTGCTGGTGCTGTTCACAGCGGCCCTTCCCTGCCCGTTCACGGGATCGATCACTGGATGATGTAGATCGCGGCGAACAGCCCGATCCACACGACGTCGACGAAGTGCCAGTAGTAGGACGTGACGATCGAGCTGGTGGCCTTCTCCGGGGTGAACCGACCGACCGTCGAGCGCACGAGCACGACCACGAAGGCGACGAGGCCGCCGATCACGTGCAGCCCGTGGAAGCCGGTCGTCAGGAAGAAGACCGAGCCGTAGGGCGCCGAGGCGATCGTCAGCCCCTCGTGCACGAGCTCGCGGTACTCGTTGACCTGGCCCAGCACGAAGATCGTGCCCATGATCAGCGTCAGCACGTACCACTTGCGCAGGCCGAAGACGTCACCCCGCTCAGCAGCGAAGACGCCCAGCTGGCAGGTCACCGACGAGGCCACGAGGATGATCGTGAAGACGAGGGCGTACGGCACGTTGAGCTCGGAGGTGTACTCGGCCCAGACCTCGGCGCCCTGCACCGAGCGGATCGTGAAGTACATCGCGAACAGCGCCGCGAAGAACATGAGCTCGGACGACAGCCAGACGATGGTCCCGACGGCGACCATGTTGGGTCGCGTCAGAGATCCGTGTCCTGGCGGCTTCTCGAGGGCGGGAGCGGCAGTCACAACGAGCATCCTGCCAGGCCGGGGCCACTGCCACCACGCGGGGTCGTCCGGCGCGCCGCACCGCCGGACCGGGCCTACCCTGGAGGGGTGCTCGACTCCTCGACGACCGTGCTGGCGCACCGCGAGGGGCTGCCCGAGTTCGACGCTCTGACGATCTTCACCGAAGCCCGTCTCGAGGTCCTGCCGCTGCTCCTCCTGCTCGTCCCGGCAGTCCTCTACGTGGCCGGCGTGCGCCGGCTGCGCTCCCGCGGCGACGCCTGGCCCGTCGGCCGCACCGTGTCGTTCCTGCTGGGCGGTCTCGGCACCATCGCCTTCGCCACGATGTCGGGGCTGGCGGCCTACGACACGAGCCTGTTCGGCGCCCACATGATCCAGCACATGCTGCTGTCGATGGTGGCCACGGTGTTCCTCGCGCTAGGCGCACCGGTCACCCTCGCGCTGCGGACGCTGCCGAAGCGCCCGCGCGGGCGGCTGATGTCCGTGCTGCACTCCCGGGCGGCACGCGTGCTCAGCTTCCCGCTGGTGGCCTGGGTGCTGTTCGTCGCGAGCCCCTTCGCGCTGTACTTCTCCGGCTGGTACGAGGCGACCCTCACGTCACCCGTGCTGCACGAGCTGCTGCACCTGCACTTCGTCGCCGTCGGGTCGCTGTTCTTCTGGCCGCTGCTGGGCGTCGACCCGGTGCCCGGCCGGTCCAGCCACCCCTTCCGGATGCTGCTGGTGGCCGCGACCCTGCCGTTCCACGCCTTCCTCGGCGTGGCGATCATGAGCGTCGAGCCCGACGGCCGTGGCCTGATCGCTCCGGACTACTACCTGTCGCTGCACGAGCTGGAGGAGGCGGTCTTCCAGCAGCAGCTCGGCGGTGGGCTGCTCTGGTCCTCCGGTGACCTCGTGGGTCTGCTGTTCCTCGGCATCCTGCTGACCCAGTGGATGCGGGCCAGCGAGCGGGAGGCGCGCCGGGAGGACCGCC
>JAABUN010005123.1_pt1 | contig 16718 bp, 8 predicted proteins | sample 5559311 | NCBI WGS metagenome assembly JAABUN01 (sample SAMN10711877, study PRJNA513370) | rock metagenome | isolation source: Antarctica rocks | place: Antarctica: Victoria Land, Siegfried Peak sud
CGCCGAGCTGCTGAGCGAGCTCGGCCGCCAGTCCCAGCCGGACCGGGCCGCTCTCGCAGTCGACGACCACGCAGGCCGCTCCCGACCGCGCGAGGTGACCGGCGGCCAGCTCGGGGGGCGCGCCGCTGGTGTGCCGTCCGTCGGTGACGACCACGACGAGGGCGCGGCGGCCCGGGTCACGGACCGCTTCGACGCGCAGCACGTCGGCGGCGCGGAGCAGTCCGGCCGACAGCGGGGTACGACCCCCGGTCGGCAGCGCAGCCAGCAGCACCGCGGCGGCCTCGACGCTGCTGGTCGGCGGCAGAGCGACCGAGGCCTCGGCGCCGCGGAAGCTCACGACGCCCACCTTGTCCCGGCGCTGGTAGGCGTCCAGCAGCAGCGACAGGACGGCTCCCTTGACCGCGGCGGTCCTCGACCGCGCCGCCATGGACCCGGACGAGTCGAGGACGAACAGCACGAGGTTGCCCTCGCGCCCTTCCCGCACCGCCTCGCGCAGGTCCGAGCCGCGCAGGACGACACCGGTGCCGGTACGACCGCGGGCGCGCTGGTGGGGCGCGGCGGCCTGGAGCGTCGCGGACAGGTGCAGCGACTGCAGCCGCCCCTGCGGCACCCGGGCGGCGGTGAGCTTGCCGTTGCCGCTCTGCGCGCGGGACCGGCGGCCGGCCGCGCCGGAACGGCGGTTGACGCCCGGCACCTGCAGTGCGACCGCCCGGAAGGGGTCGCCGGGAGCCTCGGTGCGGTCGGCCGCGGCCGGCTGCTCGACCTCGTCCCCGCCCGGCGGGGACGGCACCGGGTCGGACGTCCCAGGGTCGGACTCGGGGGGTGTGTCGCTCGCGCCGTCGGCCGGACCCGTGGGCTCGTCGCTCGACGGGCCGCTGCCGCCGTCCGGACGATCCTCCGGGCCGTTCGGACGGTCGTCCGGTCCGTCGGGACGATCGTCCGGGCCCTCTTCCGGCTCGACCGAGGCGAGCGCGTCGTCCAGCTGCTGCTCGTCCAGGCCCGGCGCCTCGAACGGCGTCCGGCGGCGACGGTGGGGCAGCGCGAGCCGCGCCGCGGTGCGGACGTCCTCGGTCGTGACCGCGTCGCGCCCGGCCCACGCCGCGAGGGCGACGGCAGCCTTGGCGGTGACCAGGTCGGCGCGCAGCCCGTCCACGCCGAAGGACGCGCACACGGTGGTGACCTCGCGCAGGGCGTGGTCCCCGAGCTCGACACGGGGAAGCCGGTCGCGGGCCGCGGCGATGTGCGCCGCGAGCTCCCGGTCGTCGGCGGCCCACCGGGCGGCGAAGCCCTCCGGGTCCAGCTCGTAGGCCATCCGCCGGCGCACGACCTCGGCTCGCTCGGTGGCGTCGCGCGTGGCGGCGACCTCCACGGTGAGCCCGAAGCGGTCGAGCAGCTGCGGGCGCAGCTCCCCCTCCTCGGGGTTCATCGTGCCGACCAGCAGGAAGCGCGCGGCGTGCCGGACCGACATCCCCTCGCGCTCGACGTAGGAGGTGCCGAGGGCAGCCGCGTCGAGCAGGAGGTCGACTAGGTGGTCGTGCAGGAGGTTGACCTCGTCCACGTAGAGCACGCCACGGTGCGCCTGCGCGAGCAGCCCCGGCTCGTAGGCCCGCACCCCCTCGGTGAGGGCGCGCTCGAGGTCGAGCGAGCCGACGAGCCGGTCCTCCGACGCACCCACCGGCAGCTCGACGAGCCTCGCGGGCCGCGTCGCGGGGGTGGCTGCGTCGTGCGGCCCGTCCGGACAGCGCGTGTCGGGGGCAGCGGGGTCGCAGGAGAAGCGGCACTGCGCCACGACGTCCAGCGCCGGCAGCAGCGAGGCGAGGGCCCGCACGACGGTGGACTTGGCGGTCCCCTTCTCGCCGCGGACGAGGACCCCGCCGACCGACGGCGACACCGCGTTGACGATCAGGGCGAGCCGCAGGTCCTCGAGACCCACGACGGCGGAGAACGGGTAGCCGGTCGTCACCGGGACACGCAGACAGGGAGCGCAGACGGCGTCATGAGCGCCTTCCTCGGGGTCCGCGCCCCGTGAGAGCTGATCGACGGAAGGAGTGTCTGGCTCCCTGGGGCGAACCCCAGGTCACAGTGGCGGGACCGCGCCGGGTTCTCACCGGCTTCCTCCGCTGCCGTCGGATGGCGCGGCCGACTCTACGCGCACCCATCAGCCCTCCTCGAGGTCCCCCTCGAGCTGGAGGTAGGTCTGCTTGAGTCCGTCGATCGTCGCCGCGTCCGGCTCGGCCCACAACCCCCGGTCGGCGGCTTCGAGCAGCCGCTCCGCGACGCCACGCAGCGCCCACGGGTTGCTCTTCTGCATGAACGCCCGGTTGGTCTCGTCGAAGACGTAGGTCTGGGCGAGCTTCTCGTACATCCAGTCGTCGACCACCCCCGCGGTGGCGTCGTAGCCGAACAGGTAGTCGACGGTCGCGGCCATCTCGAAGGCGCCCTTGTAGCCGTGCCGCTGCATCGCGGCGATCCACTTGGGGTTGACCACCCGCGCGCGGAAGACGCGGTGGGTCTCCTCCTGCAGGGTGCGCGTCTTCACGGTGTCCGGGACCGCGCTGTCGCCGACGTACGCCTCCGGTGACGAGCCGGTCAGCGCCCGCACCGCCGCGACCATGCCGCCGTGGTACTGGAAGTAGTCGTCGCTGTCGACGATGTCGTGCTCCCGCGTGTCCTGGTTCTTGGCGGCGACGCGCACCCGCCGGTAGACCCGCTCCATGTCGCCGCGGGCCTCCGCGCCGTCCAGCCCCTGACCGTAGGCGTAGCCGCCCCACACCGCGTAGACCTCGGCGAGGTCGGCGTCGGTCCGCCAGTCGCGGCTGTCGATGAGCGGCAGCAGACCGGCGCCGTACGCCCCGGGCTTGCTGCCGAAGATGCGTGCGGTCGCCCGCCGCGGGTCGGCCCCCGCGGCGACGTCGGCGTCGACGTGGGCCTTGAGCAGGTTGTCGTCCGGCGCCTCGTCGAGCCCGGCGACCAGGCGCACCGCGTCGTCGAGCAGGGCGACGACGTGCGGGAACGCGTCGCGGAAGAAGCCGCTGATCCGCAGCGTCACGTCGACCCGCGGTCGGCCCAGCTCCGCCAGCGGCACGACCTCGAGCCCGGTGACCCGGCGCGACGCCTGGTCCCACACCGGCCGGACGCCGAGCAGCCACAGGGCCTCCGCGATGTCGTCCCCGGAGGTGCGCATGGCGCTGGTGCCCCAGACCACGAGGCCGACCGACGCCGGGTACTCGCCGTGGTCGGCGAGGTAGCGCGACAGCAGGGAGTCGCCGAGGGCCCGGCCCACCTCCCAGGCGTTGCGGGACGGGATCGCCTTCGGGTCGACAGAGTAGAAGTTGCGGCCGGTCGGCAGGACTCCCACGAGCCCCCGCGTGGGCGACCCCGACGGACCGGCGGGGACGAAGCCACCGGAGAGCCCGTGCAGCAGGTGGTCGATCTCGTCGGTGGTGCGGGCGAGCCGCGGGACGACCTCCTCGCAGGCGAAGCGGAGCACGGCCTCGACGTCCGGGACCGGCCGGTCGAGCACGTCCGCGACGATCGCGGGCACCGCAGCGGCGTCCCACCCCTTGAGGTCGACCGACTGGACGAGCTGACGGGCCATGCCCTCGAGCTGGTCGGCCTCCCGCCGGTCCTGCTCGGACAGGCCGTACGCCGCACCGAGCGCGCGCCGCAGCCCGGGCAGCGCGTCGGCGTTGCCGGCCCAGGTCTGCTGGGCCCGCAGCACGCCGAGGACCAGGTCGACCTGGGCCTCGCCGGTCGGGGGTTGGCCGAGCACGTGCAGGCCGTCGCGGATCAGCACGTCCTTGACCTCGCAGAGATAACCGTCGACGTGCAGCAGGAAGTCGTCGAACTCCTCGTCGCTCGGCGTCTCGGACACGTGGAGGTCGTGGTGCAGCTGCGCCGCCGTGACGAGGTCCCAGATCTGCCCCCGGATGGTCGGCAGCTTCGCGGGGTCCATCGCCTGCACCTGGGCGTACTCGTCGAGCAGCTGCTCGAGCTGCGCCATCTCGTCGTAGGACTCCGCCCGCGCCATCGGCGGCACGAGGTGGTCCACCACGGTCGCGTGGGCGCGGCGCTTGGCCTGCGTCCCCTCGCCCGGGTCGTTGACGATGAACGGGTAGAACAGCGGCAGGTCCCCGAGCACCGCGTCGGGCGCGCACTGCGCGGACAGGCCGAGGCCCTTGCCGGGCAGCCACTCCAGCGTGCCGTGCTTGCCGAGGTGCACGACCGCGTCGGCGCCGAAGCCGCCCTCGGACTCGGCGGCCGCCAGCCAGCGGTAGGCCGCGAGGTAGTGGTGGCTGGGAGGCAGGTCGGGGTCGTGGTAGATCGCGATCGGGTTCTCGCCGAAGCCGCGGGGCGGCTGGATCATCAGGACGACGTTGCCGTACTGCAGCGCGGCGAGCACGATCTCGTCCCCGTCGACGTAGAGGCTCCCGGGCGGCGGTCCCCAGTGCGCCAGCATCGCCTCGCGCAGCGACTGCGGGAGCCCCTCGAACCAGCGCGTGTAGTCCGCGAGGGGCACCCGGGCCACGGCGGCCCGCAGCTGCTCCTCGGTCAGCCACTCGACGTCGTGGCCACCGGCCGCGATGAGGGTGTGCACCAGCTCGTCACCGTCCTCGGGGAAGGATCGGTCGTCGCCGGGCCCGCCGCCGAGGTCGTAACCGGCCTCCCGGAGCGCCTGCAGCAGGCGCACCGCGCTCGCCGGGGTGTCCAGGCCGACGGCGTTGCCGACGCGGGAGTGCTTGGTCGGGTAGCTCGACAGCACGAGCGCCAGCTTCTTCTCGGCGTGGGGCACGGAGCGCAGCCGAGCGTGTGCGACCGCGATCCCGGCGACGCGCGACGCCCGCTCGGGGTCGGCGACGTAGGCGTGCAGGCCGTCCTCGGTCGTCTCCTTGAAGGAGAACGGCGCGGTGATCAGCCGGCCGTCGAACTCCGGGATGGCCACCTGCATCGCGGCGTCGATCGGCGCCAGGCCGGCGTCCGAAACGGCCCAGTCGGCGCGCGAGGAGGTGACGCACAGGGCCTGCAGGACCGGTACGTCGAGCGCGGTCAGCGCGCCGGCGTCCCAGCCCTCGGCATCCGAGGCGTTCGCACCGCCGGACGCCAGCACCGTGACGACGAGCACGTCGACCTGCCCGGTGAGCAGCTCGCAGACCGGCAGCTCCCCGGCCGCGTCCGGTCGCAGCGACGCCGCGTACACCGGGCGCGCGTTGGCGCCCTGGGCCTCGATCGCGTCGCAGAGCACGTCGACGAACGCGGTGTTGCCGGACAGCTCGTGGGCCCGGTAGTAGACGACCCCCACGGTGGGCCGGGCCGGGTCGTGCCGGCGGCCGCCCCGCAGGCCGTGCGCCGGCAGCGACTGCGGCGGAGCGAAACCGTGACCGGTCAGGAGCACCGTGTCGGACAGGAAGGCGATCAGCTCGTGCAGGTTGGCGCTGCCGCCCTCGCGCAGGTAGGCGCCGGCGTCCGCCACCACGCCGGCCGGCACGGTGGAGGCGGCGGTGAGCTCGGCGTCCACCCCCTCGCCGCCGAGCGCGACGACGGGGATGCGGCGGGCCGCGGCGTCGCGGAGCAGCGCGTCGAAGCCCTCCCAGGCCCGACGGCCGCCGAGCAGCCGGACCACGACGAGCTGCACGCCCTCGAGGTCGACCTGCTCCAGCCGGACCGGGTTGCCGAGGCGCAGCGGCAGGACCGGGCCCGGCACCGCGCGGGCGGCGAGGAGGTCGGTGTCGGCGGTGGACAGCAGGAGGAGGCTCACGTGGGACATCCTGCCTGCTGCGGCTACGGGGCCCCTGGCGGCACGAAGGGCAGCCCGACGGACGCCCCCGTCTCGATCAGCCGCAGCACGGCGTCGGTGTCCAGGTGGTCCGCCACGAGGTCGCCGAGCGCATCCAGCCGCTGCTGGCGCAGGTCCTCGAAGCGGGCGGCCCCCGGCAACCAGCGGCGCCCGGTGGTAGCGGCCACCTCCGCCAGGTAGCTGCGCCGCATCTCGTCGCTCTCCAGCGCGCCGTGCCACACGGTCCCGACGACCGACCCGTCGCGGCAGCCCTCCGCCGGGTCGAAGACCGGGACACCGCCCTCGACGTCGACCCGCCCGTGGTGGATCTCGTACGCCGTCGACACCGGATGGTCGCGGTAGGTCCCTCGCGGTCGGCCGAGGGCCTTCTCTCGCTGGAAGGTGGTCCGGACCGGGAGCAGGCCCAGCCCGTCGACCCGGCCCGCGCCGGACTCGACCTCGTCGTCGATGGAGCGGCCCAGCATCTGGTAGCCCCCGCAGACGCCGAGGACCGGGCGGTCCTCGGCAGCCCGGCGGGCCAGCGGTTCCGCCAGCCCCCGCCGGCGCAACCAGGCGAGGTCGGACACCGTCGCGCGGGTGCCCGGCAGCACGACCAGGTCGGCGTCCGCGAGCTCCTCAGGAGTGGTCGCGTAGCGGACGAGCACGCCGGGCTCGCTGCTCAGCGCGTCGACGTCGGTCCAGTTGGACATCCGCGGGAACCGCACGACCGACACGCGCAGCACGTCGGCGCCGACCGGCGGCAGCGGAGCGACCGGTGCGGCGAGGTCGAGCGAGTCCTCGGCGTCGAGCTGCAAGCCGGGGATCCACGGCAGGACACCGAGCGTCGGCCGCCCGGTCAGCTGCTCGAGCATCCGCACGCCGGGCGCCAGCAGGGCCTCGTCCCCCCGGAACTTGTTGATGACGAAGCCGGCGACCAGTGCCTGGTCCTCGTGGCTGAGCAGCGCGAGCGTCCCGAACATCGACGCGAAGACGCCGCCGCGGTCGATGTCGCCGACGACCAGCACCGGCAGCCGCGCGGGCCGGGCCAGCCCCATGTTGGCGATGTCCGTGGCGCGCAGGTTGATCTCGGCGGGCGAGCCCGCCCCCTCGCAGATCACCACGTCGTAGCGGGAGCGGAGGTCGGCCAGGCACTCGAGGGCAACCTCGAGCAGCGCCGCCTTGTGCTCGCGGTAGCTCGTCGCGGACACATCCGCCCAGGGCTTCCCGCGCACCACCACCTGGCTCGTGCGGTCGCTCCCGGGCTTGAGCAGCACCGGGTTCATCGCCGCCTCCGGCGCGACGCCGGCTGCGGCGGCCTGCATGGCCTGCGCCCGTCCGATCTCGGCGCCGTCCGCCGTGACGGTGCTGTTGAGCGACATGTTCTGCGCCTTGAAGGGAGCGACGCGGATCCCCTCGCGGGCGAGCCACCGGCACAGTCCCGCGGTCACCACCGACTTGCCCGCGTCGGACGTCGTGCCGGCGACCAGCAGCGCGCCGCGGGTCACCGGCGCCGCCAGTCCAGCCGGAGGCGGAGACCGACCGCGAGCAGGCCCGCCGCCGTCGACACCGCCGCGGACAACCGCGCAGCCCGCGCGATGTCCGCCGGCTCGGGCGTCGGACCGTCACCGAGCGTCGTCCTCGGGTCCAGCCGGCCGGCGTACGTCACCGGCCCGCCGAGCCGCCTGCCGAGCGCCCCCGCGAAGGCCGCCTCCACCCGCCCGGCGTTGGGGCTGGGGTGCTTTCCCCCGTCGCGCCACCACACCTGCAGGGCGGCTGGGGGCCGACCGCCGACGAGCGGCGCGAACGCCGCCGCCAGGGACGCCGCCAGCCTCGCCGGGACGAGGTTGGCCACGTCGTCGGCGCGCGCCGACGCCCAGCCGAAGTGCCGGTAGCGCTCGCTGCGGTGCCCCACCATGGCGTCCAGCGTGTTGACCGCCCGGTAGCCGAGCAGGCCGGGGGCCCCCAGCAGCGCCCCCCACACGAGCGGACCCACGTGCGCGTCGCTCGTGTTCTCGGCGACGGACTCCACGGTCGCCCGCGCCAGGCCACCGGCGTCGAGGTGCCGGGCGTCGCGACCGCACAGGTGGGACAGGCGCTGCCTGGCAGCCGGCAGGTCGTCCCTCTCGAGCAGGGACGACATCACTGCCGCCTCGCGCCGCAAGGTCGTGCCACCGACGACCGACCAGGTGCCGAGGGCGGTGAGCGCGACGCGCGCGGGCGTGGTGCGACCTGCTCCGTGCCCGATGACCCCGAGGGCGGTCGCCACGCCCACCAGCAGGGCGGCGTGGACCGTCCCGGGCAGCCGCGCGTCGGCGTAGAGCAGGCGCTCGCTGGCACCAGCCAGCCTGCCGAAGGCCGCGACCGGATGGCCGCGACGCGGGTCTCCCACCAGGTGGTCGAGCAGCAGCCCACCGGCCAGCCCGGCCCCGGCCGACCACCAGGCAGCGGTACGCGGATCCCGGGTCGGCTGCGTCACCGGCGCGAGGATACGGGGGCCCGACCGCGCCGCGTGCCGTCTGTGGCTACGGTCAGCACGATGGAGCTCCTCCTGCTCGGCACCGGCAGCGCCCGGGGGTGGCCCGAGCCGGGCTGCCCCTGCGCCTCCTGCTCGACGGCGACGGCCCTGCGGACGGCCCGAGCGCCGTCGGCAGCCCTCGTGGACGACGTCCTGCTGCTCGACGGCAGCGACGACGTCGAGCGAGCCGCGGCTCGGGCCGGGCGCAGCCTCGCTGCGGTGCGACGGGTACTGCTGTCGGGAGGTCAGGATCGGGGGGCGCCCCTGGGCGAGCTGGTCCGCTCGCTGGCAGCAGCCGCATCCGTCGAGGTGCTCGGCCCACCGGGCGCGCTCGCGGCGTACGAGCCGTTGTCCCGAGCGGACCCGCGGGTGCGCCTGGTGCCGGTCCGGGCTGGTGACCACCTCGCTGCGGACGACCACGCGCTGCGCGTCATCGCGCAGGGACCCGGCATCGCGTGGTCGATCACCGGGCAGGACGGCACGCACCTCCTCTACGCACCGGGCGAGGGCTTCCCAGCGGAGCAGCCCGGCCCTGCAGCGCCGCAGCACGGCTACGACGTGGTGCTGCTCGGCCTGGGATCGACAGCGCCGGGTGCCGCCGCCGGTCGGCGAGGTGGCACGCACGCCCTTGCACAGCTGCGGTCGGCAGGTGCGGTGACCCCGTCGACACAGGTGCTGGCGATCGGCTACGGCCACGACGCAGGCATGCCGGACTCCCTCGTCGCGCCCCTGCGGTCGTGGGGCGTCGAGCTGCCGACCGACGGGACGACCCTGGCGGTGCGTCGCGAGCAGGCGCCGGGTCCGGGCGGTCCGCAGGGGCGGACGCTGGTGCTCGGCGGAGTCCGCTCCGGCAAGTCGGCTCTGGCGGAGCAGCTCCTCGCCGCATCCCCGCAGGTCACCTACGTCGCGACCGGCGGATCCCGCGAGGACGACGGCGAGTGGCAGCACCGGGTCGCGGCGCACGTCGCCCGCCGCCCGGCCTGGTGGTCCACCGTCGAGACGACGGAGGTGGCCGCCTGCCTCCTCGACGCGGCGGCGCCGCTGCTCATCGACTGCCTCGGCACCTGGCTCACGGCCAGGCTGGACCACCACGGCGTGTGGGACGGCGCTCCCACGACAGCCGTGGACGAGGACATCGCGCAGCTCGCGGCGGCATGGCGCGCGGCGACCGTCCCGGTGGTCGCGGTCAGCAACGAGGTGGGAAGCGGCGTCGTCCCGGCGACGCCGTCCGGTCGTCTGTTCCGCGACCTGCTCGGCCGGCTCAACGCCGCCATCGCCGCCGAGTCCGAGACCGTCCTGCTCGTCGTGGCGGGCATCGCCGTACCGCTGCGCAGCCCGCCGCCGACGTGAGCAGACCCGGGAGCATCAGCCGCACGGCCACCGACGGGGCCCGGCTGGCCGTGGGGCTGCTCACGGTCGCGCCGGTCGGCCACGTGCGGAGCGACCGGCGCACGGCGCGCGCCGCGTTGCTGCTCGCCCCGATCGTCGGGCTGGCGCTCGGCAGCATCGCCTGGGCAGTCGGCGCTGTCGTCGACGCCACCGGTGGGGGGCCGGTCCTGGCGGCGGTGGTGGCCGTGGCGACCCTCGCCGTCGCGACCCGCGCCCTGCACCTCGACGGGCTCGCGGACCTGGCTGACGGGCTGGGGAGCGGACGGCCCGCGGACGAGGCCCTCGCGATCATGCGCCGGTCCGACGCGGGGCCCTTCGGCGTCGTGACGCTCGTCCTCGTGCTGCTGGCGCAGGTGGCGGCCCTCGCGCAGGCGTGGGAGGTCGGCCTGGCGGCGCCCGCCCTGCTGGTCGGCTGCGGCACCGGCCGCCTGGCGCTGCTCTGGTCCTGCCGCCCGAGTGTCCCCGCAGCGCGGCCGGACGGGCTCGGGGCGCTGGTCGCCGGGGTCGTCCCGGTCCCCGCCGCGGCGCTGCTCACGGCCACCGCCGTCCTCGGCGCGGCCGCGCTCGGCTGGTCCGTAGGCAGCCGGCAGGGACTGGCGTGCGCGGTCGCCGTGCTGGTCGGCCTCGTCGCCGGCGCGCTCCTGCTGCGCCGGGCGGTCCGTCGGCTCGGGGGCGTCACCGGCGACGTGCTGGGAGCGGTGGTGGAGGTGGCGACCACCGCCGCGGTCGTGAGCCTGCTGCTCACCGCGTGACCCTGCGCCGCCGGCTGCCAGACTGACCGTCGTGGACGTCCTACGAGCTCGGCTGGCCGCGCAGCTGCTGACCGGGCCGCCCGCCACCTCCGTCGGCGCCGCCGTCGAACGGCTGCTGGCCGTCCAGTCGCAGGAGCTGAGGGCTGCGCGGCTCGGGGTCCGGGCACGCAGCTCCGGAGTGCACAGCCAGGACGTCGACGACGCGCTCGCCGACCGGGAGCTGGTGGTCAGCTGGCTGAACCGCGGGACGCTCCACCTGGTACGGGCGGAGGACTACCCGTGGCTGCACGCACTGACCACGCCGCAGCTCGCGACCGGCAACGCCCGACGGCTGCGCGAGGAGGGGGTCTCCCCCGCGCAGGCCGAGCACGGCGTCGCTCTCGTCGAGCGGGAGCTGACCGACGGCCCGCGAACCCGCTCGCAGCTGCGGGAGGTCCTCGACGCAGCAGGCGTCCCCACGGCGCGGCAGGCGCTCGTGCACGTCCTCCTGCTCGCGACGATCCGGGGGATCTGCGTGCGGGGACCCGTGGTGGGCGCCGAGCACGCCTTCGTGCTCGTGCGGGACTGGCTCCCGCCGGCCGAGGGCGTGGACCACGACGCGGCCCTCGGCGAGCTGGCCCGCCGTTACCTCGCCGGCCACGGCCCGTCGTCCCACCGGGACCTCGCCACGTGGGCCGGGATCGGGCTGCGCGAGGCACGCGCCGGGCTCGTACGAGCTGGGGCTGAGGGGTCGGACCTGCTGACCCTCCCCGGCGCACGGCAGGGCGAGCTGGCACCGGGACCGCCGCGGCTGCTCGGCGCGTGGGACGAGCTGCTCATGGGCTGGGTCGACCGCGCGCCGGTGCTGGCCGACAGCACGTCGGTCGTCACCAAGAACGGCATCTTCCGGCCCATCGCCGTGGTGGCCGGCCACGCCGTCGCGACCTGGCGACTGGTCGGTGGCCGCGTGATGCTGGAGCCGTTCGCCCCGCTGCCCGACGACGTGGTCCGCGCGCTCGAGCAGGACGCTGCGGACGTCGAGCGCTTCGTACGCCCGCGGGTCCCGCTCCCCTGACGGGATGTGGCGATCACGCCAGCGCCGTCCGCCTTTCGAGATCGCCACATCCCGGCGGAGCCGCGAAGGCCCGAACCGAACCCCGACCCGGACCCTGACCCCGACCCTGACGGGATGTGGCGATCACGCGAGCGCGGCTCGGCGCCGAGATCGCCACATCCCCGGCTGGTCGAGCCGCGCTGCACGCGTTGGTCCGAGCGGGCGCGCGAAGGCGGCCGGCTCAGCCGGTGCGCAGGGCGAGCGCCATCGCCTCGACGGCGAGCAGGTGCGCGACGTTAGCGTCGAGGGCGGCACGGCAGGCCAGCACGGCGTCGATCCGGCGCAGCGTCGACTCCGGCGTCGTTGCGCGCGCGATGGTGGTCACCTGCTCCACCAGGTCGCCGTGGACGAGCGCGGCGCCGGTGGCGAGCTGCACCTGGAGCACGTCGCGGTAGAAGGCCGCCAGGTCGACCAGCGCCCGGTCGAGGGCGTCGCGCTGCGTGCGCTTGGCGCGGTCCTTCTGGCGGGTCTCGAGCTCCTTCAGCGCACCGGCGCCCCCCTTGGGCTTGCTGCCGGTGAAGCCCTTGCCTGTCGCGCCGGCCCCGAGCGCGCGCGACAACGACTCGGTCTCCTGCGCGTCGCGGTCCTTCGACAGCGCGAGCGCTTCCTCCTTGGCCGTCGCGACGAGGTCGTCAGCCGCAGCGAGGGCGGAGCCGACGCCCTGCAGCGACCGCGGGAGAGCCAGCACGTCGCGCCGCTCCCGCCGGGCCGACTCGTCGGTGGCGAGCCGCTTGGCCCGGCCGATGTGGCCCTGCGCCGCCTGCGCCGCGAAGGCGGCCATCGCCGGGTCGACGCCGTCGCGCTGCACCAGCACGGAGGCGACCGCCTCGGCCGGCGGGGTCCGGAGCGGGACGAGCCGGCAGCGCGAGCGGATCGTGGGGAGCAGGTCCTCGACGCTCGGCGCGCACAGCAGCAGCACGCCGTGCGGCGGCGGTTCCTCGATCGCCTTGAGCAGCGTGTTGGAGGTGCGCTCCTCCATGCGGTCGGCGTCCTCGATGAGCGTGACCTGCCACCGCCCCCGGGTCGGTGCCCGCGAGGAGCGCACGATGATCTCCCGAGCCTCCTTGATCTTGAGGTGCAGGCCCTCGGGGACGATGACCGCGACGTCGGGGTGGGCTCCGGCGAGCGACTGGGTGCAGGCCTCGCAGTGGCCGCACCCGGTGCCTTGCTCGCACTGCAGCGCCGCGGCGAAGGCCCGCGCCGCGACCGAGCGTCCCGAACCCGGCGGGCCGGTGAACAGCCAGGCGTGGGTCATGCCGCCCGCTCCCACCGCGCGACCGCTGCGCACCCTCGCGGCAGCGTCGGCCGCGGCCTGGAGCTGAGCGACCACCACCTCCTGCCCGACGAGCGCGTCGAAGACGCTCACGTACGCACCAGCGTCGGAGCCGGCACCATGGCCTCGATGCGCTCGCGCACCTCGCGCTGGACCGCCTCGGGCGCCTGGTCGGCCGCGACGACGACGTAGCGGTCGGGGGCGTCGCCCGCGAGCTCCAGGAAGCCAGCCCGCACCCGCCGGTGGAAGCCGAGCGACTCGGCCTCCATCCGGTCCGGTTCGTCGCCGGCGCGGGCGAGGCCGACGACCGGGTCGACGTCGAGCAGCACGACCAGGTCCGGTCGCAGCCCGCCGGTCGCCCACGCCGACAGCCGGGCCACCTCGTCCACCTCCAGCTCGCGGCCGGCCCCCTGGTAGGCCAGCGAGCTGTCGACGTAGCGGTCGGTCACGACGACGGCCCCGCGTTCCAGCGCGGGCCGGATCACCTCCGCCACGTGCTGCGCCCGGTCGGCGGCGTAGAGCAGGGCCTCGGCGCGCGGCGACAGCCGGGACTGCGGGTCCAGCAGCATCGCCCGGATCTGGGCGCCCGACCCCGTGGCCCCGGGCTCCCTCGTCACGACGACCTCGTGGCCCCGCTCGGTCAACCACTGCTCGATCAGCCGCAGCTGCGTGGACTTGCCCGCCCCCTCGCCGCCCTCGAGCGCGATGAAGGTGCCCGTGTGCGTGGGGTCGGGCGGGGTGCGGCGGATCCGACGGATCAGGTCGGCGCGCAGCGGCACGCCCGGCCGGTCGTCCATCTGCCGGTAGGAGACGAGCCCGACCAGCACGGCGAGCAGGCCCCCGACGAGCAGCACCACCGAGACGCCGTTGACGTTCAGCGTCGGTCCACCGCCGGGGAGGTCGACGGTGCGGGTGCCGATGGTGCCGGCGATGAACGGTGTGGTCGCGGTGACGAGCAGCAGGTCGATCCGCATCAGCGACTGCACGAGACCGAAGGTGCGCCCCCGCAGCTCGTCGCTGACCTCGAGGCCGAGCAGCGTGATGCCGATGACGTACGCCACGCCGGCGAACGCACCGACCAGGACCGTCGCGACGGTGGCGAGGAACAGGTTGGGCACGAGCGACATGAACACGAGCGACGCGCCGGCACCGACGATCGACGGTCCGAAGATCCGCTTGCGCGACAGGTCTCCGAGCGCCATGGGGCCGAGGGCGACACCGAGCGCGATGCCGGCGAAGATGGCCCCGAAGAGCAGGGCGTACGCCGCGTCGCCGCCGCCGAGCACCGACAGCGCGAACAGCTTGCCGAGCGCGATGATGGCGCCACCGGCGGCCAGCGCACCCAGCATGCCGATGAGCAGGCCGCGGGCCAGCGGCGTGCGGCCCATGAACTGCAGGCCCTCACGCAGGCTCGCCAGCAGCGTCGGCGCATCGCTGCTGGTACGGGGCGAGCGGGCCGGGCTGGGCAGCCCGCCCATGCGGTAGACGGTCCCGGCGGCGAACAGGAACGTCGCCGCGTTGACGTAGAGCGCGAGGTCCACCGGGCCGGTCGCGAAGTAGTCGAAGCCGTTGCCGAGCGCGTTCGAGACCAGGCTCAAGGCACCGAAGACGACGGCCGCGACCGGCGCCGAGCCGTAGGTCGCGATGAGCGTCAGCTGGTTGGCCCCCTCGAGGTGCTCGCGCGGCACGATGTTGGGGACCGACGCCTCCTTCACCGGGATCCAGAACAGGCTGGCGGTCTCGATGAAGAACGACGCGACCAGCAGGTAGATCAGCGTCGTGCCCGACGACGTGGCCGTGCCGACGAGCGGGATCGACAGGAACAGGCAGAAGCGGATGACGTCGCAGGTGACCATCGTCCGGCGCCGGTCCCACCGATCGGCGAACGCCCCGGCGAGCGGCCCGAACAGCACGGCGGGCAGCAGGCGGAAGACGAGGACGCCGCCCGTGGCGTAGGCCTTGCCCTGGAAGGAGTCGACCAGGGCCGCGGCCAGCGCGGTCGTGGCGAGGAAGCCGAGCCAGTCACCGAAGCTCGACAGCACCAGCGCGCCGTAGAGCCTGCGGAACAGCGGGTTGCGCAGGGCGGCCCGGGGACCTCGTCCGACCGACGCGGTCGCTGCCGGGCGGTCGTTCGGCAGCGGCTCGGTCACGGGGCGAGCCTACGGCGTGCCCCCCGGTCAGCCTGAGTACGACTACCCGGTCTCAGGCCGGGTCGCCGGGGGCCTTCTTGGCCGGTGCCTTCTTCGCGGGCGCCTTCTTGGCGGCAGCCCTCTTGGCCGGTGTCTTCTGGGCCGGTGCCTTCTGGGCCGGTGCCTTCTTGGCGGCAGCCTTCTTGGCGGGCGCCTTCTTCGCGGGCGCCTTCTTGGCCACCTTCTTCGCCGTCTTCTTGGGCGCCGGACCACGAGCCCGACGCTCGGCCAGCAGGTCACTGGCCCGCTCGTCGGTGAGGCTCTCGATGTCGTCGCCCTTGCGCAGCGAGGCGTTGGCCGTGCCGTCGGTGACGTAGGGCCCGAAGCGGCCCTCCTTCACGATCATCTTCTCGCCGCTGACCGGATCGACGCCGAGCTCCTTGAGCGGCGGCTTCGGGGCGGCCCGCTGCCGGCCGTACTGCTTGGGCTGCGCCAGCAGGGCCAGCGCCTGGTCGAGCGTGATGGTGAGCAGCTCGTCCTCCGAGCCGACCGAGCGGCTCTCCTTGCCCTGGCTGACGTAGGGGCCGTAGCGCCCGTTGAGCGCCTGCACCGGCTCGCCGTCGACCTCGCCGAGCGTGCGGGGCAGGGTCAGCAGGGTGAGCGCCTGGTCGAGCGTGATCGTCTCGAGGTCCATCGAGGCGAACAGCGACGCCGTTGGCGGCTTGGCTGTCCCCGACTTCGAGGCGGAGCCCTCGGGCAGCACCAGCGAGACGTACGGCCCGTAGCGACCGGCCTTCGCGACCACCTCGTAGCCGGTGGTCGGGTCGACGCCGAGCTCCCGGTCGCCCGACGGGGCGGCGGCCAGCTCGACGGCCTTGTCGACCGTCAGCTCGTCCGGCGCGAGGTCGTCGGGCAGCGACGCCTTCTGCTGGCCCTCGCCGTCCGGGCCGACGGTCACGTAGGGGCCGTAGCGGCCGACGCGGACGACGACGTCCTCGCCCGCAGCGCTGCGGCCGATCGGGAGGGTGTTGATCTCCCGCGCGTCGATCTGATCGAGGTTCTTGCCGATGAGCTGCTTGAGGCCGCCGAGCTTGGCGAGGCCGCCCTCCTTGCCGTCCGCCGAGCCGAAGTAGAAGGCGCTCAGCCAGTCGACGCCCGCGCGGCCACCGGAGGCGACCAGGTCGAGGTCGTCCTCCATCGACGCGGTGAAGCCGTAGTCGACGAGCCGCTCGAAGTGCTGCTCCAGCAGGTTGATCACCGCGAAGGCGAGCCAGGTCGGGACGAGGGCCGAGCCCTTCTTCCAGACGTAGCCGCGGTCCTGGATCGTCGTGATGATGCTGGCGTACGTCGACGGCCGGCCGATGCCGAGCTCCTCGAGCCGCTTGACCAGCGAGGCCTCGGTGTAGCGGGCCGGCGGGCTGGTGGTGTGGCCCGAGGGCTCGAGCGCGTCGGCGGTCAGCGCGTCGCCCGCGCTGACCCGTGGCAGCCGCCGCTCGGCCGTCTCCAGCTCGGCGTCGGGGTCGTCGGAGCCCTCGACGTAGGCCCGCAGGAAGCCGGGGAAGGTGACGACCTTGCCGGACGCGCTGAACTCGGTGTCCACCGCGTCCTGACCGGGCGCGGCCGGGGCCGTCGCGCCGAGCCGGATCGTGGCGCTGACACCCTTGGCATCGGCCATCTGGCTCGCGACGGTGCGCTGCCAGATCAGCTCGTAGAGCCGCAGCTCGTCACCGGAGAGCTCGCGGGCGAGCTCGCCCGGCGTGCGGAAGACGTCGCCGGACGGGCGGATCGCCTCGT
>JAABUN010005124.1_pt1 | contig 16710 bp, 16 predicted proteins | sample 5559311 | NCBI WGS metagenome assembly JAABUN01 (sample SAMN10711877, study PRJNA513370) | rock metagenome | isolation source: Antarctica rocks | place: Antarctica: Victoria Land, Siegfried Peak sud
CAAAGTCGCGCGGCTTCCTGGCCATGACATTTCCTTACTGGCGCCATCAGAGCTGAGAACGATAGCAACGCCGGGTTCAGTGTGGAAGGCAAGCTGTCGGCTGCCACACGCTTATCGCACGAGAGCTAGCGAAAGCTGAGCATTTGAGAATCATGGGGAAGCGCACGATGCCGGTTCACTGGATGACGGACGGGAGGGGACTGCATCATGCAGCTCAGTTGCTTGGATGGCGGGGCACCTTACAGATTCAAATATACAGCTCGGGCGGGAGCGGGTGGAGCTGGCACGTGTGGGAGGAGTCTGGCCGCGGTCAGCAGCGGTATGGGGAGGCAGATAGCCTAGCAAGTGCAAAGGGAAAGGCCGAGAATGCACTGGACGCCCTGGCCGAGGAGCTTGGTCTAGCAGCATAGGTAGGTGCCGAGTTCACCAGATGTCCAACGCTGACTAAGGCGTGAGCGGCCCGTCATCTTTGGACCGGAGCACATGCGGAGGTCTATCAGGAAATGCACGATGCTGGTTCACTGGATGACGGACGGGGACGGGCTGCACTACGCAGCTCGGTTGCTTGGGGCACGCGGTACCTTGCACATGCAGGTGGACAGCCTTGGCGAGAGCGGGTGGGACTGGCATGTGTGGGAGCAGTTGGACCGCGGGCAGCAGCGATATGGTTTGGCTGACACGCTGGACGAGGCAAAGGCCAAGGCAGAGAATGCACTCGACGGCCTAGCGCGGGAACTTCGCCTGACGGCGTAAGCACTGCTGTATCCGCTCTTACCCTGGACCTGGCCCACCTTTGGCCTGAACGCGAGCAGCCCGTCATTTCTGCTGCGGAGTGAAACGGAGAAGATTAAGAAATGCGCGCTTAAGCATTGCGTTGCAATGTGTGCTGGCCCACTGCTAGCCTGCCAAGAGACAACACGAGCCGCCCTACCGTATGGCCCTCTACCACTTCTCAGCCAAGGTCATCCAGCGCTCGCAGGGGCGCAGCGCGGTGGCGGCTGCGGCCTACCGCGCGGCGGAGGAGCTGCACGACAAGCTGCTGGACCAGGACCACGACTACACCGCCAAGCAGCATGTGGTGCATAAGGAGATCATGCTGCCCGACGGTGCGCCGGAACGCTGGACGGACCGCGAAACGCTGTGGAACGAGGTAGAGGCGGCGGAGCGGCGCAAGGACGCGGTGCTGGCGCGCGACATCGAGATCAGCCTGCCGCGCGAGCTGGGCCAGGCGGAGGCGGTGGCGCTGGTGCAGGACTTCGTGCGCGAGCAGTTCGTGGCGCGTGGGATGGTGGCGGACCTGAACGTGCATTGGACCAAGGCGCGGGACGGCGGGGAGCAGCCGCACGCGCACGTCATGCTGACCATGCGGAGAGTCGAGGGCGACGGGTTCGGGCTGAAGCAGCGCGCGTGGAACGACAAGGCGCTGCTGCGGACCTGGCGGGAGCGCTGGGCGGAGGTGGCGAACGCGCGGCTACACGAGCTGGGGCACGACGCGCGGATCGACCACCGCTCCTACGCCGCCCAGGGCATTGACTTGGAGCCGCAGCACAAGATCGGGCCGGCGGGCGCGCGGCGGGAAGAACGGCAACACCCAGAGCCGCAGACGGCGCAGGAGCCGCCGGTGCAGAACGCGGAGCGGCGGGTGGAGCACCGGGCGATAGCGCGGCGCAACGGGGAGCGGATCGCGGCTGACTCCCTGGTGGCGCTGGACGCGCTGACGCGACAGCACTCGACGTTCAGCAAGCAGGACCTGGCACGGTTCGTGGACCGGCACAGCGACGGGGCGGAGCAGTTCGGTGCTGTGATGGCGAAGGTGGAGGCGTCACCGGAGTTGGTGCGCTTGGGGGTGGACGGTCGGGGGCGGGAGCGGTTCAGCACGCGGGGGATGCTAGAGGCCGAGCAGCGCATGGAGCAGGCCAGCACGGCGCTGGCTGGGCGCGGCGGGCACGGGGTGCTGCGGGCCGCGGCCTTGCTGGCGGCGCGTGCGGCGGAGCGGGACGGGCTGGCGCTGGGCAACGAGCAGGCTGCGGCATTGCTGCATGTGACGGGCGGGGCGGACTTGGCGCTGGTGGTTGGGTTCGCCGGGACGGGCAAGAGCGCGATGCTGGGGGTGGCGCGGCAGGCGTGGGAGGCGGCGGGCTACCGGGTGCGCGGGGCGACGCTGTCGGGCATCGCGGCGGAGGGGCTGGAGGCGGGCAGCGGCATCGCGTCGCGCACGCTGGCGAGCCTTGAGTTCGGCTGGAAGGACGGGCGGGACGCGCTGACCAGCCGGGACGTGCTGGTGGTGGACGAGGCGGGGATGATCGGCTCGCGTCAGATGGAACGGGTGCTGTCCGCGGCGTCGGCGGCCGGGGCCAAGGTGGTCTTGGTGGGCGACCCCGAGCAGTTGCAGGCCATTGAGGCCGGGGCGGCGTTCCGGGCGCTGTCGGAGCGGCACGGGGCGGTGGCGGTCACGGCGGTGCGCCGGCAGCGGGAGGCGTGGCAGCGGGAAGCGACGCGGGAGTTGGCGACGGGGCGGACGGCGGAGGCGCTGGACCGGTATGCCGCGGCGGGGATGGTGCAGGCGTCCGGCACGCGCGCGGCGGCGAAGGCGGCGCTGGTGGCCGGGTGGGACGCGGTGCGCCAGGAGAGTCCCTCCAGCAGCCAGGTGATCCTGGCCTACACGCGCGATGACGTGCGGGACCTGAACGAGCTGGCGCGGGGGCGGATGCGGCTGGCGGGCGTGCTGCGCGGGGCGGACCAAGTGGTGCAGACGGAGCGGGGCGAGCGGGCCTTTGCGGCGGGCGACCGGATCATGTTCGGGCGCAACGAGCGCGGGCTTGGGGGGCACCACGACCGGGCGCAGGGTGTGGCGGTCAAGAACGGCAGCTTGGGGACGGTGCTGGCGGTGGAGGCCGGGGGCGAGCGGCTGACGGTGCGGCTGGACGGGCCTGGAGCCGGGTCCGGGGCTGGGCAGGAGGGAGGGAAGGGGTCGGACGCTGCCCCGGTGGTGACGTTCTACGTGCGGGATTACGGGCACCTGGACCACGGCTATGCGGCGACGGTGCACAAGGCGCAGGGGGTGACGGTGGACCGGGCGCATGTGCTGGCGACGCCGCACATGGACCGGCACGCGGCGTATGTGGGCCTGACCCGGCACCGGGACGGGGTGGCGCTGCACTACGCGGTGGAGGACTTCGCCGATGGGGCGCGGCTGGCGCGGGCGCTGGGGCGGGAGCGGGCGAAGGACACCACGCTGGACTATGGCGGGGAGGACGACCCCGTGCGGCGGTATGCCGAGCGGCGCGGGCTGGACCCGCTGCGGCCGGAGAGCGAGATCGTGGTGCAGCAGCCGGCGCCGGAGCGTCCGGCGGAGCGGCAGCCGGCACCGCCCGGCCTGCCGCCCCGGCCGGCACCCGACCCCGGGCTGGCGCAGGCGGTGGCTTTGGGCCGGGCGGGGTTCCGGGAGCGGTTTGAGGCGCACCGGCGGCAGCAGGCCCAGGCGGCACAGGATCAGGCGGCGGCGCGCGACCTGGTGGGATCGTGGGAGCGGCTGCTGAGGGCCTACAACACGGCCTTACCGGGGCTGGAGAGGGACCCGGCGTTGGGGGGCACGCGGGCCGAGCTGGTGCGGTTCGCCCGCGGCTTGGGGGAGCAGCCCGGGGTGGTGCGGGTGCTGCGCGAGCAGGGCGAGGCATTCGGCATGGCGGAGCGGCCCAACCTGGCGCGGGTGCTGGCTGACCCGCAGCCGGAGCGGGTGGTGGCCGGCATCATGGCCGCGGCCGAGGACGGGATGCGGGTGCAGTTGCAGCAGGCGGCCGAGCAGGAGATCGCCCGGCAGCAGGAGGCCACCCGGCAGCAGGCGGTGCGGGCCAGGCAGCGGCCGAGCCAGGGGATGGGGATGGGATGAGCGAGGCCGAGGACAGCCGCCTGTATGGGCTGATGGAGATTGCCGAGGGGCAGCAGGCGGCGGTGCAGACGGCGTTGGAGGGGCTGGCGGCGGAGCGGGCGGCGCTGCGGCGGGAGCGCGAGGCGCTGGCCCGGCAGGTGCAGGCAGTGGAGGGGGGTGCGCGGGCGGCGGTGCGGGCTGCGGTGGTGGACAGCCTGGCCGGGGCAGCGACGGAGGGGGCGGCCGCGGTGCAGGCGGCGACGCGGCCCTTGCTGGACCGGGTGGCGGGGGTGACGGCCGAGGCCGGGCAGGCGGAGGCGGCGCTGCGGGGCGTGGTGCTGTGGGCGAGCTGGCGGCTGCTGGGGTGGGTGGTGGCCGTGGGGGCGGCGACGGTGGTGCTGGGGTGGCTCATGAGCAGCGGGGTGCTGTGGTGGAACACGTCGGCCATCGGGGCGGCGCAGGAGCGCAAGGCCGAGCTGCAGGCCGAGGTGGCGGAGCTACAGGCCAACCGGGATGCTTGGGTCAAGGCGGGCCTGATGGCGAAGCTGGAGCGGTGCGGGCCGAAGGCGCGTCCGTGCATCCGGGTGGACGAGAGCGCGGGTGGGTTCGGAGAACGGGGCGACTTCCGGGTGATTTTAGGCTACTAGAGGAGCGCGCATGACGGAAATATTACCGTTTGGAACCTTCCCTATTTCTGATCGGAGCGGATAGAGGTTTCATGCATGTCCCCATGCCTAAAGGTGTCCAGCTATCGGCCAAACTGCCTGAGTGGGTGCGTTTTGCCATAGCGGATGCCGTGGTCCTGTTTGGCAGAATGGAGCAGGAAACCATCGAGATTTCGTGGCTGCTGAACGATGCCAATCTGAAGGAAAAGCTGAAACTCGCCCGCAATCCGGCCACGGACAACTTCCTTGCCATCCTGGCAAGTGTTGAGCAGCAGGAACAGGGATTGAAGCTTGACGCGCTTAAGGACGGCTTCACCGCTCTTGCTCAGGAGCGCAACCTAATTGTGCATGGCGCATGGACGATGGTGGACGAAAGGCCATGGGTGGTCTGGCACAAGTTTCTTCAGGATGATGACAGCATCATCGGGGAGTTTTTCGAGGCGTGGCGGTTTGAAAGATTTACCGTGAAAGGCGAACGCATTCTGGACATGCTGCGGCGATTCCACGACATGCGGGAGGAGCAAATCGGTAAAAAGACGAGCGCTGTTCCCCGTGCCTGACGCTGTCAGTCCCCTACCTACATTGGAGATGGCCTGGTTGTTCATAGTATTGAGCAAGCCGTGAGGTGATTTCTACTAAGCAGACTTGCGCGGCCTGCCACACACCGTGGCGGCGATCCGCCGGGGGCTAGCAGAAAGCTCACACTATTTTGCATCAATAATTATGAGGCAGTGCCAAGGCTCTGTTAGTATCCTGCCGGCGATGGTGGCGGTGGGGTCAATGGCCGGATATTACGTTTACAACTTGATTGATGCTGACGGCGTGGTGCGCTACGTCGGGAAAGGGACCGGCCGCCGGGTCGATTCCCATCTTGGCATGATCCTAGCGCTCGCTGCGGGCGCACCGGCGACAAGGGCAAGCAAGGTGCATCGCCGTTTCGCCGCCGATATCCAGATCGGCCGCCAGTTGCGAGCGGCCGTGGTGGCTGGCGGGCTGAGCCAGGCCGACGCCTATACAATGGAGGCCAGTCTGATCGCCAAGCACCGGCGCGAGACTGAAGGCGGCACCCTATGGAATGTGCTTGCAGGCGGTGAGGGATTTCAGGGGATCCTCCGTGATGACTGGCTGCTGGTCGCTCGCCAGGCCGCGGCGACCAAGAAACTTAGCGGGTCCGGACTGCGTGCAGGAGCCAAGGCCGCCGTCACCAAGGCATTGACTGGCTCGGGTTTGCGCGCGGGAGCCAAAGCCGCGGCGACCAAGTTAAAACGGCTGCAACGGCCGCCGCAGGGTGATGGTGGATCGAGCCCGCGCGTCTAGGCGGTTCACGAGCAAAATCTGCGGCGACTAGCCGGGCGCCTGGCTCAAGCCTGTTCCGCATAAATCAAGACTTTCGGTAAGGGAGCTTGACCCTGTTGCATCAACGGGTTAGGCTTACCGCAACATATGACCGAAACTTCCCCCCAGACTCGACGCCTAGGCTATGCCCGCGTCAGCACCTACGGCCAGACGCTCGATGCCCAGCTTGAACAGCTACGCGGCGACGGCTGCACCACGATCTACCGCGAGAAGGCCAGCGGCGCACAGGCTGACCGGCGCGAGCTGCAACGCCTGCTGAAAGCGACTCAGCCCGGCGACTTGGTGATAGTGACACGGATTGACCGGCTGGCCCGCTCGACCTTCGACCTGTTCGCCATCGTCAAGGCCATCACCGAAGCAGGCGGCCAATTCCGGTCACTGGCGGAGCCGTGGGCCGACACTGCCACCAGCACCGGGCGGCTGATGATTGCCGTCCTGGGCGGGCTGGCGGACGTGGAGCGCGACCTGATCCGCACCCGCACGGCAGAGGGCAGGAGCCGCGCCAAGGGTCGGGGGCAGCATATGGGCCGTCCGCCCGCCCTCACCCCGCAGCAGCAGGCAGAGGCCCGTCAACGCCGAGCAGACGGGGCTACGCTCAAGGAGCTGGCGCGGAGCTACGATGTGGGAATTGCTACCATTGCGCGGCTGAAGGCGAGCTAGCCAGCCGTGGATTGCCTTCGTCCCTAGTACCCGGCAGGGTGGCGCGGGACGACAGGGCGCAGTGTGGTCGTTGACTGATCGAAGCGACAAAGGGCATGATGAACCTGTGAGATGAACCATGACAGATGATAAAAAGCTAACTTTCTATATCGACGTGTATTCGCCCGATACTATTCCCATGGCAAAGCTGGCGGAATATATGGGGGATTTTGCTGCGCTTCTCGGCAAGGAGCATAGCGTTCACTTCGATCATCTGGAAATGGGCAGCACCAAGATTGTCAGCCGCATCGAGTTTGAGGACACGCCTAAAGTCATTACGCGCTTGCGCGATATCAGCCGGGGCAACCTGACTAAGGAAACGGCCCGGATCGTTGAACAGATCGACGACCGGCTGGCTAACGACAACGCTATCGGCCGAGTTTACGAAGTCGATGCGGAAGGCCATCCGGGCGCTGAAATTATCGCTTTTGCCGGTCGCAGCAGGCCGAAGCCGCAAAGCTATGGCCCCTTCACACAGGAAGGCCATTTAGACGGCGTGCTGATCTCGGTGGGGGGCAAGGACGAGACTATCAGCATTCGCCTCCAAAATGGCGAAATGACATACAGCAAGTGCGAGACGAGCCGCGCTGTTGCCCGCGAACTTGGCAAATATCTGTTTGAGCCTGTACGCATTCATGGGATGGGCCGTTGGCTCCGAGAAGAAAACGGCAAATGGAATCTGATTGGTTTTCGTGTGCAGTCTTTTACCGCGCTTGAGGATGGATCGCTACGCGACACCATAGCTGCTTTACGGGCAGTACCGGGCAATGGCTGGAAGGATGTGAGGGACCCACTTACAGAGCTGGACGATATCCGGCGTGACACAGATGAGCTGCACTGAATGGTAGTATTTGACGCATCTATTTTGCTATTCGTGTTTGATCCGAATACCCCGGCATCCATCACCAAGGCTAGAGAACGTGTTGAATTTCTGATCGACAGGCTTTCGGAGGCGGGCGAAAAAATCATCATTCCGACCCCTGCCCTTAGTGAATGCCTAGTCTATGCCGGGCCTGCCGGACCCGACTATCTCACGATTATCAACAAACGCGCTTGTTTCCGTGTTGCCAGTTTCGACCAGAAAGCCGCCATTGAAGCAGCTATCCGCACCTTTCAGGCCCGTCAGCGTGGCCACAGAAAAGGCGGTAATCCCGACGCGCCAAAGGCCAAAATCAAGTTTGACCGGCAGATTGCCGCCATTGCAGCCGCCGAAGGCGCATCAGCTATCTATTCCGATGATAGCGACGTAATCAACTACGCCAAAGAGGCCGGCATGCAGGGGTATCGGCTTGCTGACCTTGATCTACCACCGGACGATCCGCAGGCCAGTTTACTAGACAATCTTTAGGCTAGACTAAAGCCCATAACGGCAGATATGGAAAACCAACTTCCTATTCCGTTTCGTCAAACGCTCGTTCGACAAGACGCTATGGCTGCTCGGGTCTATGTTCCGGTCTGCTGCAAGCTGCAATCAGCGCTGGGGCTCGGGCGCGGGTAAGTTCCCAACCTTTCCAGGCACATTATGACGCGGAGCCGTCACGGTGTCGCGGTATGGGTGGGGCATGACGGCACTCGTCGATCAGGGTCTCGGGGTATGGGGGCGTGCGGATGACCCGCAGGCGCAGGTGCGGCTGCGCGACCGTGCGCTGGACAAGCTGCGCCAGGGCCTGTGCGTGTTCGACGGCCAGCGGCGGCTGCTGCTCTTCAACCGTCGCTACGCGGAGATGTATGACCTCCGGCCCGAGGACCTGTGGATCGGCATGACCCTGGAGCAGGTCGCCGACCTGCGCTACGCCGCCGGCACCGGCCCGGACATGCCGAAGACGGAGTACCTGGCCTGGCGCGACCTCATCCAGGTTTCGGATCGCATCGTGGAAACCGTGGTGACCCTGCGCAACGGTGACATGCACGAAATCCATCAAGAGCCGACGGCGGATGGCGGCTGGGTCGCCACCTTCGACGATATCACCGAGCGGCGCCGGGTCGAGCGGCGCATCCAGCACATGGCGCACCACGATGCCCTGACCGGCCTGCCCAACCGCGTGCTGTTCGCTGACCGCCTGGCCAGCATGGTGGAAGGGCTGGGCGACACGGCGGAGTTGGTGGCGGTGCTGTGCCTGGACCTGGACAGGTTCAAGCAGGTCAACGACACCCTGGGCCACCCGGCCGGAGACGAGCTGCTGCGGCATGTGGCGGCGCGGCTGCGGTCCGAGGTGCGCCCGACCGACACCCTGTCACGGCTGGGCGGGGACGAGTTTGCGATCATCCTGAACAGCTTGCGAAACCCTGGGACTGCCGCAAGCTTCGCCGACCGGCTGATCCGCGTTATGTCCGCGCCGTTTCAGCTGGCGTCGCAGGCGGTGACGATCGGCGTCAGCGTCGGCATCGCCCTGTGCGACGGCGCGGCGGTCGCCGCAGGCGAGGCACGGCCGGACCCGGATGGCGTGCTGCGCTGCGCGGACATGGCGCTGTATTGTGCGAAGGCAGAGGGGCGGAACAGCTACCGCTTCTTCCAGCCCAGCATGAACACGCGGCTGCACCGCCGGCACTCGATGGAGCAGGACCTACGGCGGGCGCTGGCGGAAGGCCAGTTCCTGCTGCACTACCAGCCGCAGTTCGACCTCCGCACAGGCCGGATGACGGGGGCTGAGGCGCTGCTGCGCTGGCGCCATCCGGACCAGGGCATGATCCCGCCCTCCGAGTTCATCCCGCTGTGCGAGGAGACCGGCCTGATCGTGCCAGTGGGCGAGTGGGCGTTGCGGGCTGCGTGCGCACAGGCTGCGCGGTGGCCGGGGATACGGCTGGCGGTGAACCTGTCCCCGGTCCAGGTCCGGCGTCCGGGGCTGGTGGCGCTTGTGGCGGAGGTGCTGCGCGACACCGGGATGGCGGCAGGCTCGTTGGACCTGGAGATCACCGAGGGCACGCTGCTGCACGACACCGCGCACACGCTGAGGACCCTGGGCGGCATCCGCGCCCTGGGTGTGGGCATCGTGCTGGACGACTTCGGGACGGGGTACTCCAGCTTGGGCTACCTGCGGCGCTTCCCGTTCGACAAACTGAAGATCGACCACGGCTTCGTGGCGCATGTGGTGGAGGATGCGGGCGCTGCTGCCATCGTGCGGGCGGTGGCAACGCTCGGGCGGTCCTTGGGGATGCGGGTGACGGCGGAAGGGATCGAGACGGCGGCACAACTGGCCTGCCTTGACGAGCTTGGGTGCGACGAAGGGCAGGGCTACTTCTTGGGGCGGCCCATGGCGTGGGCGTGCTTGGCAAGTCTCGTGGCCGCACATCACTCCTTCTCCCGACACCGAGTGAAGCTTCGGATCGTAGGCTGACCCTAGGGCTTGGTCATGGCGTATCCATGCTGCACCGCACCATCGCCGAATCGCCATTATGGAAAGGGCGCCAGAGTTGCGGGGAAGTCCTGCAACAGTCCCCAAGCCTGCCGACGGGCGAAGCCGCGCCGGGACTTGGCCGGGGGCAGTATTCGGACCCGACCGGAGGCGCCCAAGCGGGTGCGAGGACTTGCCGGGGTCGTTGCGCTATCGGTCCTGGGCACCGTGCCAGACCCGCAGGATGCTGACCACCCCCGCCGCTTCGTCCACCTCGTACACCAGCAGGTAGGGGGACGCCGCCACCAGCTCGCGCGTGTCGGGCGCCAGGCCGCGCCGGCCGCGCCAAGGGAAGCTCGCCAGGCCGTCCGCGGCCAGGATCAGCGCCTCCACCAGCCGCGCCGCGGCGGCCGGGTTATGTTCGGCCAGGTAGCCGAAGACCCGCTGCCGGTCGTCCCGGGCCGCCCCGAGCCAAACCACCCTCATGCCGGCGGCAGGGCCTCCATGCGCCGCCGCAGCTCTTCCAGGTCGCGCAGCATCTCCGCCCGCACCTCCTCGTGCGGGATGGCGGGCCGCGGATCGGCGCGGGCTTCGGCTACCGCGGCGATCAGCGCCCGGCGCTCGGCCTCGTCCAGGGCCTCGGCCGACATGGGCGTGTGGGCGTCGTGTGGGCCGTCTGGCATGGCTTCCTCCTACTTCGCCCCCGGCGGCGGTCCGCCGGGCTTCATGGCAGCCAGGGTGTCCACTAAATCGAGTTGCCGGGCCGGCATAGCGGGCGCCTCGGCCTGGCCCATCTTGGCCGGTTTGCCGCGCCCCGTCTCTCTGCTCGCGGGGGCGCTGGGCGGCTGCGCCTGGGCCATGCGCCGCAGCCGGGCCGTGCGCCCCTGCTTCGGCTGCTGCTGCTCAGCATACGTCGCCCGGAAGGCGTCACCCTCCTTGCGCCACCAGGCCAGGGTCACGGCGGCAATCGGGGCGCGGGAATGCCGGCGCACAACCTGGAACTCGACGCTGTAGTCCGAGAGGCCGTTGACCTCTAAAGTGGCAGCATCCAAGCATTTCCGAATAAAATCCGGACCTTGCTGGTATGCTCCTTTGGGCACGCCCATAAGGTCGCGGAAGCGCTCTATGGGGAACGTCTCGATGCATCGGTCCAGGCCGCCGCGGAGCTGGACCATTTCGTAGAGCGCGATGGCGTACTTGCTGGTCATGGCGCAGACGGTTTCGGCCTTGATGCGGCCCCAGCGCCCCGAGGCGACCAGCACCGGCTGCAGCTGCTTGGGCAGCCCGAACCGGATGGTGGCGCCGGCGGCGTGGACGTTCGCGGACAGATCGAAGAAGTCGAACAGGTGCGTCTTGATCAGCCGCGGCTCGCCGGTCTTGGCCGAGAACACGGGCACGGTGACGACCACGCGCATGAGGCGGTCCAGAGCGGCATGGAGCCTGTCGTTGCTCTCGTGCTTGGAGATGCGCAGGGCGGTCATGGGCAGGGTCCAATCCGCGGTCACGTCCTGCAGCCGGCCGCTGTCGTGGGCGTGCTGGTAGAGGACGTTCATAATCGCCCTGTCCTGCGCCTCAAGGGCTGAGGTGCCGGTGATCTCGATCAGCTCGGCAGGCTTCGGGAAGCCGACAGCGTTGGTGATCTGCTGCATGGTCGAGGACATGTTCCTAGCATAAAACAGACCACACTTGCTGCCTAGGTATGGTCTGAAAATTGGCTGGCCTACTTAGGCTCTGCTCACAGGCTTACCTTATTTAGCTCGTCTCATGATGCATAGAATGTACGCCCGTTTGGTCTGATCTAACCGCCCGTTTGGTCTGATCTAACCGCCCGTTTGGTCTGATCTAACCGCCCGTTTGGTCTGAAATGAACCAATTTTTATCAGCAATATCAAGAACTTGCAAGGCACTAAATTGAACTTAAGAAGAACTTGAACTTTTCCGCTGTGGACAACCTTCTACCTGTGAATAACTCCGCCCATCCCTCACAGCAGAGATGCCCCGGTGCTCGCTGCGGGGAAGAGGTGGGTCCTCCCCGTGCTCGCCGCCAAGAAGCGGCTGCGCGTGACTGCGCGCGGGTCCGGTCCCAACGCCAAGCGGCGCCGCCTTCGTCCCAACGCTGCGCGCCGCAGCCACCGGGCAGCGTTGGGACGAAGGGCGTTCCAACCCATCGACTCCCAGCCTCCGGCCACGGCCGAGCAAAGGGCTAACAAGGAAACAGGCTGGACGAGACAGGCATCCCTTCCTTTGCCCAGCATAGGCCGGCAACACTCCGCGCCGAAACCAAACGGTTTCTGCCGTTCCAGTATGACGCAGCAGTGCGACAACCGACGCCGGCCCGCTTAGGTTTCTTTCGGTGCGGGCCTAGTACGCGTCTGATTGCTGTGTAGTGCCCGGTGAGCACCTCCCGCCTCTACTCTCCATCATAGGGGCTGGACCTCTTCCCCCACCGGCTTGCCCCGGCAGAGGGGGTAGCGCCGCAAGGGTGGCGCGGCATGGCCAGTTGGCCTCGCACAGGACTTGGTAGAGGTGGGTTCCCAGCCTAGCACCCCCTTTCACCACCGCACGTTGCCAAGGTGACGAGCCGTCTGGCACGTTCAGGCATAAGCTGACGGGGGTAATGACATGCCTGTCGGGGGCGACATCAGGAGCGATAACGGGGATGACAGCCGATGGATGACCTATGCCGAACTGGCGCAGGCCCGCGGCATCAAGGAACCGGCAGCCGTCCGGCTGGTGCAGCGGCGCGGTTGGGAACGGCAACCAGGCAACGATGGGACTGCCCGGATTGCAGTGCCAGTATCGGAGTTGCGCTTCTCTAAGGCTGTCACCCCCGCTGTCATGCTTGTCGCCCCGGACAGTCGCGACATGGATGCTTTGGCACGAGAGCGACAACGTGCCGATGCGGCAGAGGCCCGCGCGAATCGCGCTGAGGCAGAGCAGACGGCCTTGCAAGTGAAGCTTAACCATACGGAGCGCGACAGGGATCAGGCTCGACAGGAACGCGAGACGGCCCGGGTGGAAGCGGCCGGTGCCATAGGTGAGGCACGAGCGTTACGCGAGGCGCTGGATGAAGCTCGACGTCCGGCGTGGCGTCGTTGGCTTGGACACTAAGTCAGCCTTATAGGCCCAGTGACCGCGAAGCTGTGCGTTTTGCCATTTGCGGCAGAAGCTAGATCTATTAGCAGCTTGTACACTGCCGCGCTTCGAGCATCCACCATGTTTTTCGACACTTCGCTGCCTGGCACATTTGGCAGATGGTGGCGCAGAGCCTGACTCTGCTGGAGATCGGGGCGGGCACTCTTAACAAATCGCGTGTTTTGTAAGAAGTGGCCATCCTGCACAGCTTCGCGGTCACTGGGCCGGGCAGGACGTGCGGGGGTCAGCCGGTGTAGGCGATGCTCAGGTAGTCCGCGCCGCCGACGCTGCCGGAGCTGATGGTGAACTTGGTCTGCGCGTCCTCCAGGCTGATGCCGGCGAAGGTGACGGACCCGTTGACCCCGGTGCCGGCGCCGGACAGTTCGGAGTGCAGGGTGACGCCGGTGTAGCCTGCGGCGCCGTCGCTGGCGGTGAACGGCAGCGTGCTGGTGCCGGCCGTGAAGCCGAAGATGGTGACGGCGTCGCCGTGGTGGAAGTTGACCACGCTGCTCCAGGTCACGACGCCGCCGCGCCCGTCCACGAAGAACGTGTCGGTCCCGCCGTCGGCGCCGTTGCCGCCGACCAGGAAGTTGGAGCCGCCGCCGCCGTCAACGACGTTGTTGCCGCCCTGGACGGCAAGGGCGTCGTCTCCGGACGCGCCGTGCAGGAACACGTTGCTGCGGGTCGCGCTGATGGCCACGCCGTCGGCCCTGTCCCAGATGTACTGCCATTGCAGGTAGTTCACCGGCCCGTCGTAGAGGTCGGGCGCAACCGTCCCCGACGTTCCGGCCGCGTTGTCGGTGTAGTTGAACAGCGGGTTGGTCGCCGTCGTCGCAAGGGCGGTGTCGGACCGTCCGCCGCCGAGGTCGGTCGTGGCGATGCTGAAATCCGTGGGCGCATAAACGCCCCTGACGTTCAGGTCCGCCACCGTGTTGCCGCTGCTGGTGACATGCACGACGCCACCTGTCGCCGACGTGCTGGTGTAGGACACCGCCGGCGCCGCGATTGCGCCGAACCCGATCCGGTCGGTGCTGACGAAGCCCCTGATCGTGCCCTGGAAGGTCCCGGCCGTGTCCAACTGGAGCACGCCGGAGCCGCTGCCCGGCTGGAAGGCGACAGTCTGGCCCGCGCCGACCGACGCGGCGAACTCAGCCGTGGAGTTGTTGCCGATCACCGTCCTGCCCGTGCCGTCAACCGACAGGGAAACGTAGGCGGAGGACGCGGTGGCGCCCGTGGACGCGACCGAGACGAGGCCGTTGTTCGTCATCCTGGTGGCGTTGCCGCCGAAGTTGAGGAACTGCGCGATGCCGTCCGTGATGGCGATGGTCCCGGCGTTCAACAGGGTCGTCGCCCCGCCGTTGTCGGCGTCCCTGACCAGGAACGTCGCGCTGCCCGGCGCATTGCTGGTGACGGTGATGGTGCCGAGGTTGCTGACCTGTCCCTGCACCTGGACGGAGGCGCTGCTGTCCGTGCCGGCGATCTCAAGCCGCGAGGTCGCGGGAAGGGTGGCGCCCGCGAGGACCAGGCGCGGGCTGTTGCTCGCTGACGCGGTCAGGCGCAGGGTGAGGAAGTCGGCGAAGGCGCCGCCCTCGGTGACAAGCCCGCTGTTGATGATGGCATAGTCGCCGGCAGCAGGGATGCCGGCCGGCGACCAGGCGGCGGCGGTCTCGAACGCGCCCGACGACCCGTTCCAAGATTTGATGGCCATGATGATATCGACCCCAGGGTTCTAAGTCGGTGGGCGGCAAGACGCCCTTGCTGATCCATTGGCACAAGCGAGGAAGGGCGCCGCCGGTTGGCGGCGCCCCACCTCGTCCCTTGCGGGAGGCTTACGCCTTGCGGCGGCGCATCAGGCCCAGGCCGGCGAGGCCGGCGCCGAGCAGCGCCATGGAGGCCGGCTCCGGCACGCCCGTCGGCGGGGGCGTCGGGGCGTTGTAGGTGTAGGTCACGAAGGCCGAGCCGGACGCCTGCGTGCTGATCTGGACGACCAGGTTGCCGGCGCCGGAGGCGCTGGACGAGCCCGTGCCGATGACGGGCAGCAGGATGTTGGACGCGCCGTTGGAGGAGAACAGCGCCAGGTCGGCCGCGGAGGTCAACGTCACGAGCGGGGCCGTCACGCTGCCGGCGACGTTGCTGAACGTGTCGCCAGAGGTGCCGGCGAAGTCGAGGACGCCGTCATACGCGGTCTGCGCTGCGGACCGGGTGTTGCTCGGCAGGACCACGGCAAGCTGGGTGCTGTCGGGGCGGGTCAGGGTCACGGTTGCGGAAGCCGTGCCGGTGACGGTGGACGGCCCGGCGTCCAGGCTCTCGAACTTGATGGTGGAGTTCACGCCGCCGGCGAACTCGATGTCGACCGAGGTCAGGGTGCCGAGGCTGGTGTTGAAGCGCGGCACGGTCAGGGTCGAGGTGAAGTTGGTGGTCTGCAGGCCGGTCGTCAGCGAGCTCGTGCTGGCGGGCGTGGTGCCGAAGGAGATCGTAGCGGCCTGAGCCGTTGCGCTGGCGACCAGGGCCGTTGCGGCGACAAGGGCGATGCGAAAGGGGGACATAGAAAAGTTCCTTGGGTTTGGGTAAGGAGGAGAGCCCCGCCCATATTAAAGTCGAGCAGGGCGGCGCCCCCTCTGCCCCAGCAATCCAAGAAGCGTGCCAACGGCGTAACAACTTGTTATGTCGCACGTTTCGTAAAAGCGTGCAGGCTCATCGTCTGGTTCTTTTACGCTGAACCACTGAGCATTTATCGGCATGTGAGACATATACATTAATTATGGAATAATACAAAATTGTGAACAAAAATAGCTTGTATGCATCTATTAACTTTAAACTAACAAGCATTAAGTATCAATTATGATCTTGTCATCAAATATTACACATGCATTAGGGGATGTTGGTAACTTATTGATATTACTATCTGGCATCGATGTTGCGTAGTGCTCTGCGGGTCGCCAATGGCCCATTAAACCCGGAGCTTTCATGCGTCAGTTTCTCTTGGCCTCAGCCATGGCCCTCATTGCCCCTCTATTAATTGCAGGCGGAGCAGAAGCTGCGCCGATGCTCGGGCTTACCGTGCAATCCGGCGGAGTTTCCTCGTTCCAATCGGTGGCGCTCGGCTCTGCCGGCGGATCCTACAACTTCGCCCCCGTAAGCGTCGGCAACTTCACGGCCAACAACATCGGCACCCAGCTGTTCTCCCCGGACTACATCGACCTCGCGACGTTCGACCTCTCCAGCAACGCAGGGGGAACCCTCGTCATCACCCTGACCGGAGCGGGCTTCACTTCGCCATTCGGAGCGTCGAACTGGCTCACCCAGTTCACGGGCAACGTGGCGAACGGAACGGCCACTGTCAGCGCCAAGTCGTATCTCGACAACTCCGACACCTTGAACAACCCAGGATGCGCCGTCGGCTGCACGCTGCTGAGCAGCGTCAACTTGGGCAGCAGCGCCACGGCGTTCGCCGTCACCGACGGCTCCTTCGCCCTGACCGAGGTGATCACCATCATCACACAGGGCAACACGAGGCTGAGCCTGGACGCGTCGGTCAGCAACGTTCCCGAGCCTATGTCGCTCGCCCTCCTTGGGACGAGCCTTGCCGGCGTTGGCATGATCCGGCGCCGTGCCGGCCGCAAAACGGCATAAGCGGCTTGGGTGCCGGCTTTCT
>JAABUN010005125.1_pt1 | contig 16710 bp, 18 predicted proteins | sample 5559311 | NCBI WGS metagenome assembly JAABUN01 (sample SAMN10711877, study PRJNA513370) | rock metagenome | isolation source: Antarctica rocks | place: Antarctica: Victoria Land, Siegfried Peak sud
CTTCCCTGACACGGAAGAGGTCACAGGTTCAAGTCCTGTATCGCCCACACAGAAGCCGCAGGTCAGACGGGGTGCAGCACCTCCGGCAAGATCACGAAGTCACTACTGGTAGCCAAAGTGGTAGCCACAGACGTCGCAGAGTGACCGGGTTTTGAGGCGGTTCCAGAGCCTTCCGCAGGCGTCTGCCGGCGTTCAGCCGAGCACGCGGCGGCGATCTCCGAATTCGGCGACGACCTCGACCGTGCCGCCCAGGGCCTCGACATAGGCCTTGATCGTCGACAGGCCGGCGCGATCGAGTTGTCCGCCCTCGAGTTGCGACACGGTCGGCTGCGTGACCTGCATCCGCTCAGCGAGTTCGACCTGGGTGAGGCCTTGCTCCTCGCGGACCTCGCGCAGCCGGTAGGCCCGAACCTCGGCCTCCATCCGCGCGCGGTGCTCTGCGACCAGGTTCTCCCGAGGAGGTCGGGCCGCACGCACCTCGCGCCAGTTCTTGGCTCCCGCCGTGCGCCCCGGGGCGTCGTCCTTCACTGCTCGCTCAGCCACGCGTCGTACCTCCGATCGGTTCCGGGCTGCTCTTGTCGTACCAGCGCTGCCAGTTGCCGGCCTTGTCGCCGGCGACCAGGAGCACTGCGCGGCGCTCAGGGTCGAAGATGAACAGGATGCGGACCTCGCTCCCGCCGGACGATCCCGGTCGCAGCTCCTTCAGGTTGTGGTGCCGAGACCCCTCGATCCGATCAACGAGCGGCCTACCCAGCGTGGGGCATAGGTTCTGCTCGCCGGCAGTAAGTGTCGTCTCAACGACGGCGGTAGACGTCCCTGCGGTGGTCGACGTCGACCACGCGAACGAAGCCAGCCTCCTCTGGGCCTTCGCCAGAGGCCTCCGGCACGTCGTCGTGGATCTCGTACAGGATGCGGTAGCTGCCGCGGCGCGCCGACCACGTGCCGAGAAGCTCACGCTCCAGCTCGTGGCCGACGCGGCGAGGTGTTCGCAGTAGGTCCCCGTGGAGGAACTCGAATACAGCCAGCGCAACCGCCGGCGGCAGTCGCTCGCTCAAGGCCCGCGCCGCAGTGGCGGTGATCTGCAGCCGGTAGCGGGGCGGCGGCGTGGGTCTGGTCAGCGGCCGGGAGCCTCAAGCAGCGTCCGCAGCTGCTCGGCGTCCAGCACGTCACCTCGGGCCACGTCCTCGCGCGACCGGCGCAGCCGCTTCATCGTGTCGGGATCGGACAGCACGTCGAGCGTCTCCTCGAGCGCGGCCAGGTCCGCTGGACTGATGAGCACCGCAGCCGGGACGCCCCTGCGCGTAATCACCACGCGTTCGTGCGTGCCCTCGACCTGGTCCACGACCGCTGACAGCGTGTTCTTCACGGTGGCGAGCGGCAGCGTCGTCATGGCCATAACTCTAGCCTGCTGTTCTGGATCTGACCACCGCCTCAACTACTGACTCGCCCGGGCGCCGGGTCGCCGCGTGACAGGCTGAGACGTGACCCGACAGGACGTTCCGCCCGAAGATCCGCCGGGGCACTCCGGTGTGCAGCAGGATGCTGAGGCAGTTGCCCTGGCTGCGCTGTCCGAGACGCTGGGCCTGACCCTGACCCCTACCCGGATCGACCTGCGCGACGGCACGCATGTCCGCGTGGACGGCGCCTCGGGGGACTGCCAGGTCCTCGTGGAGGCTTGGGCGCATCAAGGACCGCCGAGGGGCTCACAGCCCAAGAAGATCGCGACCGACGCGATGAAGCTTGCGCACCTGGCTGCCGTCTTGCCTGGCAGCCCTCGGCTCGTGCTTCTGTTCACGGACGAGGCTGCTGCGGCCCCGTTCCAGCCGACCAGCGGCGGCTGGCTGGCCGCGGCCATCGCTCGCCTGAACGTCGAGATCCATGTGGTCGACCTCGGCGCCGAACGGGCAGGAGATCCTGGCCGCGCAGGTACGTCAGTATCGGTAGGCGGGCACCGCCTCGTCGCCCTGTCCCGGCAGGGCCCGGGAGACGCCGTGCACATGTCGGCAAGTCATACGCGCCGGCCGACGGACCGCGGCCTTGGTTGACCACGGCATTGACATCCGCACCCACGGCCACGGCCACGGTCGGCCTAGCTCATGCGGCCCCCGACCGGACGAAATTGGCCAAGCCGCAGAGCTGCACACGCGGCGCGGCCGCTCACAGCCAGACATGACCCTCCCCCTGCCAACCCTGCAGGATCTCGCGGCCACGCGCGGGGTCGCCGGCGAGGCCGAGGGCGACGGCGAGGTCCGGGGCAGTGCGCCAGCCGTCGAGCCGGCTGTCGCCGGTCAGGACCTGGCGTACCGGTGTGACGGCGACGGCGAGGTCCGGGGCAGTGCGCCAGCCGTCGAGCCGGCTGTCGCCGGTCAGGACCTGGCGTACCGGTGTGACGGCGACGGCGGCCGCACCCGCGCCTGGCGGTGCGACGCCGTAGCGGCGAGCGGCGATGGTGATGGCAACCGGGTCAGGTACAAACAGCTGGAGCGGACCGTCGCCGACGCTGACCAGCGGTGCCCCGTGCGCTGCTGCGACACGGTCCCCGGTCAGCGCTCAGTCCTCGGCGTGATCGGTCGGGTCGGGTGGGCCTGCCAACCAGGTCCACTGGGGGCGCCAGGCCTCCGCCAGCTCCCAGAACAGCTCGGGGAGGACGGCACGGCGATCCTCGTCGATGAGCCCGCTGTCGGCCAGGGCCGCGGCGGCGGTGCTGATCGTGGACGGCGCGAAGCCCAGGTCGGCGCTGTGCCCAGTCGGTGAGAGCACCTCGTCCGGGTGCGCGCACAGCCAAAACGGTGGTCGATCGGCCGACGAAGAAGAACGTGCTGGTGAACTTCCACGAGAAGGTGACCGACCGTCTGTTAAGCACCGCAGCAGCCGACAACGGTGACCGGCTGCTGGCCAAGGTGCGCCTGGCCGACGTGCTCGAGGTCGAGCACCTGACTGGCCGGGCCAAGCACTACGCCTTGGCGGCGCATCTCGACTTCGTGATGGTGCACGCCGAAACCTCAGCTCCTCGCTTCGCCGTCGAACTCGACGGTGCCCAGCACTGGAGCGACCCGGTGGTCCAAGCGCGTGACCGGAACAAGGACCAGCTCTGCGAGCTGGCGGGCTTGCCGTTACTCCGCATCACCAGCGACTTCACCCGCCGGGAGGGGCGCTGGACGGTGCTCACGTACCTGGTCGACGCCTTTTCTACCTCGCCGAGGCCTTCCACGAGGCCCAGGAGCGGGGCTCGATCCCGTGGGACGAGCCCTTCGACGCTGGCAGCTTTATCGTCGCCGACCCCGACGGTGGCCGCACGTTCAACCGCCTCGACGCCCAGGCAATCAAGACCTTGTGGCGCCACGCTGAGGCGGGACGCCTTCCGACGGCCATGCCCAACGAATTTAGACCGCCCAGAGAGATGAGGGGGCGGTGCTCGCTCATGCCTTTGTGGCCGTGGCGCCCAGGCGCTACCTGGTGACTCGGGTCAAGGTGCGTGACTTCAGCTTCTACGGCATCACCCCGAGCGAGATCGCCAAGCAGCTGACGCTGGCGGAGCTCGGTGCGTTGGCCGAGCAGTGGCTGGCTGGCGAGACCGTTGCCTGCGATGCCCGAGCGCTCATTGCGGCCATGGCCGAGGTCCAAACCAACATCGACGCTGGCGGTTTCTTGGGCTCGGAGACTGGTGGAGCGCTGACACCCGGTGGTCCGCTGCCGGCGTCAGTGGTGATCAACGCCAGCCGAGCAGGTCCGCGCAGACGCCGAGCAGCGCCACGAGGCTGATCTTTAGGGCGCGGATGCCCTCGGCGCTGGATTCGAGCTCGGCGTCCACCGAGTCGGCCGCGTCGTGGCTGTGCGAGCCGAACACCGAGCCGAGCCAGCCCCTCACCCCGCCCGGGTGATCGTGGGCCTGGGTGTCGGCGTGGCCGTCCAGACTCCGCCCCCACCCCATGGTTGCCAAGATAGGGGCGGAGGGCGCCTGACGCGCCCGTCTACGGGTCCCCGGCCGCACGCAGATGCGCCCGCCAGCCCCCGGCTGCGCTCACGTCGCGGGCGCCCGCCACGCCGGCGGACTCGACCAGAAAGCCCGCCACCTGCTCGCCGTCGGCCAACCGCACCCGTCCCAGCCCGAGCGGCACCGGGACGGCGTCCAGCAGCTGCCCGACGCCCTGGACCGGCAGCTCCCACACCTCAATGCCCAGTCCCCCGGGCGGGCCGTCACCGGTGCGCAGCAGTCCCGGTCGGGGCACACCGGGTCCCGGCAACGCGAACAGCCGGTAGCCGGCGGCGGTGCGTGCGCGGTGGTGCAGCCGCCCGCCGAGTGCGACGAGCTGTGGCGAAAGCGGCAGCCCAGACAGGTGGGCGCCAGCCACGGCCAGCAGCATGGTGCCCGGTCGGCGGACCGCCCCGCTGCCGGGCTCTCCACACCAGCGCACGGCGAGGTCGAGCAGGGGCGTGTCGGCGAAGGCCGGCGCCACCAGCTGCACGCCGTACGGCAGTCCGTCCGCGCGCGTGCCTGCCGGCACGGCCACGGCACACAGGTCGAGCAGGTTGACGAAGTTGGTGTACGTGCCGAGGCGGGCGTTGACCCCGACCGGGTCGGCGGCAACCTCGGCCAGTGTCGGGTGAAGCGGGGTGACCGGGAGAAGCAGGGCATCGACGTCCTCCCACACGGTCTCGGTCTGACGACGCAGCACCGCCAGCCGCTGTTGTCCAAGAAAAGCGTCCGCAGCACTTCGGTCGCGTCCGGCGAGCACGATGCGCCGCACGACTGGGTCGAGGTGCGGGCCGTCCGGTTCGAGCAGGTGGCCGAAGGCGGCGTATCGCTCGGCCACCCACAGCCCTTCGTAGAGCAGTCGCGCTGCGGCGAGGAACGGCTCGACGTCCACCGCGACGACATGATCGGCCACCCGGTGGGCGTGCGCGACCGCCTTCTCCCACGCTGCGCGGGAGGCCTCGTCCAGGTCCAGCGGACCGCTCGGGACGCCGACGACCCGGGCGGACGCGGCCACGCCGTCGGGCAGGACCGCCGGCGCGCGCCGCGACTGGGGATCGCCGGCGTCGTACGCCCCGAGCACCTCGAGCAGGGTGCGGCCGTCGACGACCTTGCGGGTGAGGGTGGTGACGCAGTCGAGCGACCGGCAGGCCGGAAGCAGCCCACGCGTGGAGACCAGTCCCCTGGTCGCCTTGACGCCGACCAGTCCGTTGAACGCGGCGGGCACGCGACCGGAGCCGGCGGTGTCGGTCCCCAGGGCGAACGGCACGATCCCGAGGGCGACCGCCACCGCGCTGCCGGAGCTGCTGCCACCGGACACGTGGGCGTCGCTGGCGGCGCTGGTGCACGCGCCGTACGGCGATCGGGTGCCGACCAGCCCGGTCGCGAACTGGTCGAGGTTGGTCTTGGCAACCGGCACGGCGCCCGCGGCGAGCAGCCGCTGCACCGCGACCGCCGAGGTGGCAGCCGGTGGGGCGTGCTCGAGCGACGGGCAGCCGGCGGTCGTCGGCCGGCCCTCGACGTCGAGGTTGTCCTTGAGGACGAACGGCAGACCGGCGAGCGCCCCGTCGCCGGCCCGACCGGCGAAGTGCTCGACCTCGTCCGGAGTGAGGACCTGGGTGAAGACCGGAGAGCCGGTACGAGCGGCGGCCTCGCGCGCGGCGGTGACCGGGCTGTCGGTCAGGACGGCCATCGCGCCGCCTCCCAGCGTCGGCGCTCGGCAGCAAAGGCCGCCCTTCGACGTTCGGTGAAGGCGACCGCCTCGTCGTCGAGCACATCCTGGATGCGACCGAAGTCGGACAGCTGCAGCGTCGCCGGTCGCGTCTCGAGGTCGGCCCGCCCGGACGCGACGTCGGCCCGCAGGTCCTGCAGCTCCTCGCTGCTGACCGGCCGGAAGCGCAGCCGGTCGAACACGCGCAGCAGCCATGGCGGCTCGTCCGAGCCCTCGCGGTAGCGCCAGACCGGCACGGTCCGACCGACCAGCTGGTAGCCGCCAGGCCCCTCCATGCCGTAGACGCACAGGTAGATGCCGCCGATGCCGACGGCGTTCTGCGGGGTCCACGTGCGAGCCGGGTCGTACTTTGTGGTGACCAGCCGGTGTCGCGGGTCGAGCGGGACGGCGACCGGCGCACCCAGGTAGACGTCGCCGAGGCCGACGACGAGATACGTGGCCGCCGTGACGATGTCGAAGACCTCCGAGCGCTCCTTCAGGCCGTTGATGCGGCGGATGAACTCCACGTTGTCCGGGCACCAGGGAGCGTCCGGCCGCACCCCCCGCTGGTAGCGCTGCATCGCCTCGTGCACCGTCGGGTCGTCCAGCGCGATGGGCAGGACGACCTCACGCACCGGCAGCCGTACGTCCTCGGGGTCCGGCAGCCCGGTCCACGCCGCACCGACGTGCTCGGCCAGCCGCGGCAGCGGCAGGACGCGCTCGTCGGCGCGCAGCAGCAGGCTGCGCACACCTTCGACGCTCTCGGTCAGCCCGCGCAGACCGCGAGCGGCGAGCGCTCCGGCGAGCAGGTGGCCCTGCAGGCGCACCGCGAGGTCGAGGCGCGGCTCGCCGAGCTCGACGAGCAGGTGGCAGTCGCCGGCCCGGCGCACGGTCAGCTCGGGCTGCAGGCCGTCGGCCGGCACGTGCAGCAGCACCTCCGGCCGGGTGCATGCTGCGGACGTGCGTGGGCCGTACGCCGCGCCGGCGTCTGCGACCGGTGCGGCGGACATGCGGGCGTCGGAGAGCCGGCGCCGGCGCTCGGTGTTCGCCGCGTTCGCCTGCTCCGGTGTGACGGGAAGCAGCCGGACAGTGTCGCCCGGGCGGGCCTGGGCGAACACCCAGCGGTCGGCTGACACGACCACGCCGGGCACCACGAAGCCGCCCAGGCTCGGGCCGTCCGGACCGACCACGACGGGGGTGTCACCGCTGAGCATGATCCCGCCGACGGGGTAGGCGCTGTCGTGCAGATTGCTGGGGTGCAGTCCCGCGTCACCGCCGTCCTCACGAGCCCACTGCGGCGCCGGGCCGACAAGCCGGACGCCGGTGCGGTCGGCGCGATGGTCGACCGACCAGGTGGCGTCGAACAGTTGCGCGACGCCGAGATCGGTGAGGTGCTCGGGAGCACCGTGCGGGCCGGGGACGACCCGCACCTCCCAGTCGGTCGTGAGCTTCGGCAGCAGGCACGTGACGTCGAGCGGTGCAGCGAGGTTGTGCGCGCTGCGCACCCGCAGGCCGTCGCCGGCCCGCAGCGCCCGTCCCTCGTGGCCGCCGAACCCGCCCAGCAGGAAGGTCGACCGGCTGCCGAGGGCGAGCCCGACGTCGAGGCCGCCGGCCACGGCGAGATAGCCGCGCAGGCCCGGACCGGGCATCGGACCCATGTCGAGCACCGAGCCCGGCTGTACGACGGTCACCCGACCGACGGGAACCGGCTGGCCGTTCAGCGTCGCGGCGCTGACGGCGCCGGTGAGGCAGATCAGCGTACGGCCAGAGAACCGCAGCGCCGGACCGCGCAGGACCGCCTCCAGGCCGGCGGCGCCGACGTCGTTGCCCACCGCGAGATTGGCCAGTGCGAAGGACAAGTCGTCCCAGGCACCGGACGGTGGGACGCCGACGCCCCACAACCCGGAGCGGCCGGGCAGGTCCTGCACCGTCGTCTGCACGCCCGGCTCCAGGACCGTGAGGTCGGTGCCCGCGCGGGCGGTGGTCGGCGAGGCGTCGAGGACGGCGGTCACGAGGTCCACCCGAGCAGCCGCACGGGAGTCGGGTCGAAGCCGTTGCACGGGTTGTTGAGCTGGGGGCAGTTGGAGATCAGGATGACCACGTCGCGCTCGGCGCGCAGCTCGACGTGCTTGCCGGGCGCGGACACGCCGTCCTCGAAGCTCAACTTTCCGTCGGAGGTCACCGGGACGTTCATGAAGAAGTTGATGTTGTGGGTGAGGTCGCGCACGTCGAGCCCGTACTGCCGGGCCTGGCGCACGAAGGTGACGCGGCAGGCGTGCTGGTGCCGGGTGTGCGGGCCGTAGCGGACGACGTTGCTCTCCTGCGCGCACGCCCCGCCCAGCGTGTCGTGCCGACCGCAGGTGTCGTCGACGATCGTGGCGAGGGGGTCGAGGTCCTGGGTGAGCAGCACCGAGCCGGTCGTGAGGTAGGCGGCGCCCTGCTCGCGCACCGTGTCCACGGCGCTGTAACGGTTAGTGGGGTCGTCGGCGTCGAACAACAGCGTGTCGACGGCCTGGTTGCCGTGCAGGTCGACGATGCGGAACCGGCTGCCGGCCGGCACCGCACCGACCCAGCCGTCTCCGGGGGCCACGACGGTGTCCAGCCAGGGGGTTCCCGTCGTCGAGGCACTGGTCGTCGGGCCACTGGGGAGCAGGGCGGTCATGCGGCGGTCCTCTCGGTCTCGTCCAGCGCCCGGCCGGACTCGGCCCGGAAGGTGCGGCTGGGGTCGTCGGCGGTGGGTGCGCCGCCCGGGCGCACGGCCAGGTGCACCGGCGCGGGCCGCCAGGTCGGTGCCGGGTCCACTGGGTGGGGGGCGGTGGACAGCACGACCAGCACGTCGAGCTCGGCCCGCAGGTCGACCCAGTCACCCTCGGCGCTGTGTTCCGGGCGCCAGGTGAGGCTCCCCTGCGCGTCGTCGCCGGGGAGAACGGCGCTGAAGAAGTTGATGCTGGCGTGCAGGTCGCGCCGGCCGAGGTCCCACTTGGTGAGCTCGTTGAGCAGTCCGGCCCGGGCCGACTGGCGCCAGGAGTTTCGGTCGTTCGCGTAGCTCGACGGGCCGAAGCGGGCCAGGTGCGCGTCGGTGCTGTGGCCGCTGATCGCGTCGTGCCAGTCGAGCGAGGAGCCGGTGACCGACGCTAATGCGCGGCCCGCGTCGGACATCAGCACCATCGGCGGTCGGATGCGTACCTGCATCTGTGCCTTGAGCGTGTCCGGGACGCAGAGCCGTTCGAGCGGGCGGTCGACGGCGAACAGCAGCGTGCTGACGTTCGCGCCGGCAGCGCCGGCGGTAAGTCGGAGCAGTTGCGTGCGGAGCAGGACGAAGGAGCGCGCCGCGCCGCCCGGGACGGTCTCGTCGAGGGGGCTCACTTCGACGCCACCAGTGCAACGTCGGCAGCGGGAACGACCGCGGTTGGCACGTCGGTCGCCGGCGCCGGGCGCAGCAGCGCCGTGACGAAGAAGGCGAGAAGTCCGGCACCGGCCGCGATGAAGGTCGGGAAGCCGTCGAAACCGCTGCTCAAAAGGCTGTTCGGTATGTAGAGCAACGTGTTTTCGACGCCGTAGGCGGTGGGCGTGAGGGCGAACAGCACCAGCCGGACCGTCGAGCCCACGGCGATGCAGGCGACCGCCGCACCGGTCGTCGCCCGGGCCCAGAACAGGCCGAGAAGGAACGGCGCGGCCAGACCGGCGAGCAGCAGGTCGAAGGCCAACGTGAGCAGGATGCCGGTCTCCGGGACGCGCAGGGCGAACAACACACCGAGGCCGACGACCGGCAGCATCGCCAGTCGTGTCGCCCGCAGCAGCGGGTCAGGACCGTCGATGTCGAGCGGGGTGTTCATGCCCCGCACGTTGCGCATCGCGACGGCGGCGGTCCCGAGGATGACGCCGTTGGCGGTGCTGAGCGAGGCGGCGACGATGCCGGACAGCACGAGGACCGCGAGCCCGCTCGGCGCGTAGTCGGTGAGGAAGGTGAACAGGATCGGTCCGTCGACCGGCACATCGCGCAGGACCACCGCGGCCGTCAGCGCGACCAGCGTGAAGGGGATGCCGACGGCGAGCGTCCCGGCCGCGCCCCAGTAGCACGCGCGCTGTGCGGTCCGGCCGTCCTTTGCGGAGAAGATGCGCTGCATGAAGTCGATGGCAACGATGTCACCGATGCCCAGCGCGATCAGGGTCGCCCAGTTGACCGCTGCCCCCTCCTCGCGCCGGCTGAGCTGCCCGAGGTCGAAGGCGCCGAAGCCCTCCGGCGCGCTGAGCCCGAAGGTCACGGCAGCCCAGACGAGTAGTGCAACCGCCGCGACGAGGGTGATGGCCATCTGCACCACCGCCCCGTACGCGTTGCTGAACATCCCGCCGGTGATCGTGTAGAGCAGGACCAGCGCCACCACGATGAGCACGCCGACGGCGTAGCCGGTGGACAGGAACTGGTCGAGCAGCAGGCCGCCGACCACGAGGTTGCCCGCCAGCAGGATGCAGAAGCTGACGATGAGGATGAGCGAAGCGGCCAGCTCGACGCCCCGGCCGTAACGCAGTTTGAAGAAGTCCGGCAGGGTCAGCAGACCCATCCGGTTCATCGGCGCGGCGAGGAAGCGGCCGGTGAGGGCGAGGCACAGAGCGAGGCCGATCGGCAGGCTCGCGCCGGCCCAGAAGCCGTACGTCGACGCCAGGTCGGTGTTGCCGAGGGTGGCGTTGGCATCGACCGCCTGCCCCATGAGCGAGGCGGCGACCAACGGCAGCGTCAGGGCACGGCCCGCGACGAGGAAATTGGTGCTGTCGCCCGCAACCTTGCGCGAGACGACCAGGCCGACCACGAGGACGAGCAGGGTGCTGGCACCCACTCCGAGCATGATCACGGCGACTCCAGGGACGTCCCGACGGAGCCACGGCGCCGCCGGGGGCCGAGCGCGAGCGCTCGACCTCGGAGGTCTCCCGGGCTTTTGTCCCGCCGTGGAACGGCCCCGCGAACGGGCCCGCCTGCCCCTCTCGGACCAGCCCCCTGTGCCGCCCGGAGACGGCACAGAAGCGGAACCCTAGGTGCGCCCCACCACTGGAGTGGGTCGAGATCGAGCCAACCCGGCGCCCGTTCCGTCGCGGCAACGCCCGTGTTTCGGGCCGGTCACATTCTCCGCACGTCGGCGGTGGTCTTGACCGCGGGAAGCAGGCTTGCTTGCCGCAGAGTCGGATGTTGCTGGCGTCGCGGGCGTTGATCTCGGTCTCGACCAGCGCCCGGAGTAGCTCCTCGGGGTCCAGCGTTGGGTCTTGGCCGTGATCAGCAGCCGCGGCGCGACCGCGCGCATCGAGGCGAGTTTGAGCCGCCGCAGTCCGCCCTCGAGGTCCGCGGCCAGCGGCGCGAGTGTGCTCGCGGTCATGAGGACTCACCGGACAGGGCCTGCAGCGAGTACTGCTTCAACGACCTCGAAAGCCTCGCCGGCAAAGACGGGCCCGCGGTTGGTGACCCAGTACTTGCCGACCGCGACCGCAAGCCGCTTGAAGCCGTGCTCCTGCCGGTCGACAGCGCCGCCAAGCGCATGATGAGGGTGGTCGCGGCCTCGGACTCGGGGCCTGGCCGTCCTTACCGGCTGCTCCTCCGCCGTGGCGACCGGCTGTCTGGGATGGTGCGCTGCCTGGGCGACGCGACGTTGCGGAAGTCGCTGAGGTAGATCTCGTGATGCTTGCCGACCATGACGTCCCGCCAGATCGCGAGGGACACCTGTACGTATAGGCATCGCCGGCTTCTACCGCTACGCCGTCATCGACGGTCACCTGCCCGTCGACCCGACCCTTGCGGTGACCCGGCCCTCGGTGCAATGGGAGGGGCAGCGACGCACCACGCTGCACCCGCTGGAGTTCGCCGCCCTGCTCACCGCCGCCCGCCGCGACGGGCCCCACTCCCACGCGCTGGTCGCCCTGCTCGGGGTGATCGGTCTGCGCGTGGGCGAGGTCTGCCGGATCAGCGTGACCGACCTGCGGGAGCAAGCCGGCTACGAGCTGCTCAGCATCATCGGCAGGGCAACAAGCCCGCCGTCATCCCACTACCGATTCCGGTGCTGCGAGCCGTCCGCGATGCACCAGTAGCGGTCGAGGCCAGCGGGCCGGGGGCGGTCGGGGCCGGCGGGCGTGCGTGCGTGTGAGATGTCGTGGGCCGTTGACTGCATGTAGTCGCGGAAGGTCTCCTGACTGTCCCACCACGTGACCATGCGGTACGGGTCGCCGGTGCGCACGGGCCGCCAGACCTGCAGGCCGCCGAAGCCGGGACGGCCGTCGACCAGCCGCAGCCGGTTGCGCATCGCCGCCTCCAATGGCCGCTCCGGCTGCGGGTACGGCGATGCCGCTGACGGTGACAAAGCTGGCACCGTCTGCGTGCATGTTCACGCGGTGGCCGGCCCAGGGAACGCGACCCGGCCCGCGGCCTCGCGGAGCAGACTCGCGCCGCTGGGCGCGTCGGGCTCGACAGCGTCCGCCAGCAGCAGCGCTGACGTTGTCAGGACTTCCACGGGCACGCGGCCGGCCAACAGGCTGCACAACCAGAGCAGCAACTCGTCCACTATCAGGGGGTCCCGGGTGAGAAGCGCAGCAGCTGTGTAACGAGCCATCCACCCGAAATCCTCACGCGTCCTTGCCTGCTGCTCCGGATTCATCGTGGCCAGCAGCGGAAAGGCGGCCACCATCCGGTCGTAGGCGAGGGCGACGACAGCCGCGTCGACGGTGTCCAGCACGAGGACCTCCAGCGACGGGTCGACCGCCCGCCCGGTCCGTGCTGGCGGCGGTTGGAGCAGGGCCGCGGGGTCGTTGCACCAGCCGTCGGCGCCCAGGGCATGCGCCCGCAGCGGCGTGTCCCCGAACGCGCGGCCGCCGACCAGGACGGGAACGTCATGCTCGTGGGCAACGGCGATGGATCTGGCAGCTCCCAGCAGGTTCGTGGGCATCGTGCAGGACAGCGCCAGCAGGTCGACGTCTCCTGAGGACAGCCGCCGTGCGAGCTGATCCGCCGGGAGCGACGGCCCGAGCACCGTCACGCGGGCCTCGGGACTGGCGGCGACAACAGCGGCCATGCGGGCCGGCAGGGTGTGCCACTCACCTTCCGCGCAAGCGACGAGGATGTGGCGCTCTTGCTGCAGGACGCGGGGCCGCGCGGCGTACCCGAGCGCCAGCACTGCGGCCTCGGTGACCGCGGTGGCCGCGTGCTCGTCCGCAACCGACCAGTCACCCTGCTGCCACAACTCACCCACGCGCACCTGCGCCGGCCCCAGCACGTCAGCAGTGATGCGCTGGACGGGCGTGCCCTCGTCGAACATCTCGAGGACGAAGTCGGTCGCGCCGGGTGCATCTGCGCGGACCGAACGGAAGTACGTCTCCAGTGGCGCTACTGCAGCGGTCATGGATTCTCCTGCGGCGTCACGTCAGCGACCGCGGTGCGTGCGCGTCCCGCAGCCTTCGCACCGTACATCGCTTCGTCGGCCCTCTGCAGCGCCCGGCGGCCCCCGTCGGCCATGACCGAGGCGACACCGATGGAGAAGCCGACGTCGGCCGCGCAAGCGGGGCGACGCTCCTCCCACTGCGCGCGCAGCACCTCGCAACGCTGGGCGAGAGCCTGGGCCGACAGGCGCGGCGTCAGGCAGGTCAGCTCATCACCGCCGTACCGGCCGCAGCTGTCAGCCTCGCGGAACCCGCGGAGCAGCAGGGCACCGACGGCCCGAAGCACCTCATCCCCGGCGCTGTGCCCATCGCGGTCGTTGACGGCCTTGAATCGGTCCAGGTCGATCAGGCAGACGCTGTCGCCCACATCCGCCGCCGCGAGGCGTCGCATCCAGGCACGGCGCGTAAGCAGGCCGGTCAGCGGGTCGCGCGTCGCCTCGTCGGCGCGCTGGACATCGCCCTGAAGACGGATGACCACCAGGTGGGCGTCTTCGATCATCTGCGGTAGCAGTTGCGCCAGTCGCATTGCCGCGACGCTGACCGGGTCGGCGTACGGGAGAACCGGTTCGGACAGCCCGAGGGCGACGTCAACCGGGAGCGTGTTCCCCGGATCCGCGAGGCGGGCGGGGACCAGGCCGCCGCCGAGGTCTCGGATGAACGTGTGGAGCACCGGAGCGACCTGATCTTCGGACGTGGCGTGCAGCAGCGCCCGCAAGGCAGCCGCCTGCAGACCCGCGACGGCTCCGTCCTGCCCAGCGTCCACGGGCGGGTACGCCCGCTCGGCCCTGCGAGGCCTTGGCGCTCGAGCGTGCTTCGCCGCCTGCACCGCTGGAGGAAGCTGACCGTCGGCTCCGGGGGGCACCGCGCCCCCAGCACCGGACGTCGTGTCCGGCTCGGTCATCGTACGGCCGCAGCTGAGTAGCGAGCGCCCACTGCTGGGCGGCGCAGGGACCGGCTGATCGCCGCAAGGCGGCCCGGATCGCCGACCTCGCGGGGAGCCAATCCCATCGGAGGCTTGTCGCTGTCGACCGTTCCGACATCGGTGGCCAGGAGTTCTTTCGCGCATTGTTGTTCTGCAGCGCTCACGGTATCTCCTAGTCGGCGAGCAGTACTCTATGCCGCAGTCGTTCGACCCGTCCGTTCCTTGCGTCGACGGTAGGCCGCCGACGCATCGATGATGAAGCCGCAGTACGCGGCGAACGCCGCGGGCTCCGGGTCCTGGGACCGGTTGCGCCACGTCACCGCGCTGGCCATGTCGCGTGTGGGCGCCTCCATGGGTCTTCGTCGTGGACGAAGACGTTGTCGGCGGCGGCGGACGGCGAATGCAGCGAAACTGCCGAAACGGGCAGAAGGGATGGCCTCGCGTGCCAAAGTGATGTGTTACGAAAGCACTAGTTCGGGTGACGCGCAGGAGATCGTCGACGTCGGCGACGAAGAGCACCTTGCCGTAGGCGGCCAGGTCTCGCGGGCACAGCGCCAGCTCGTCGTACCCGTGGGAGAAGCCGTGCGGCGCGAGGATCACGCCGAAGCGCCCGTGCGCCGCATGACGCAAGCCGCCCGCCGAACGGCTACCCGGTCGCGTCGGTGATCTCACCCCTCGTACTCGTCAGCGAGCACCTGCTCCAACCTGGAACGGGTATCAGCCTCGGCTGAGCGGAATAGACCCGCCCGCCGTCGGTCGGGCCACCACCAGCGGAGACATCGACTTGGTCGTCGACACACCTTGCGAAGCCCAGGCAGGCAACGACCCGGTCCCCACGCAGTAGTGTTAGCCCCAAGAGAGCGGGCGGGGAGCGCACGTGCACGAGGAGCAGGCTTGCGGTGATCCGCGGTGGCCTATTAGCGCGTAGCCGCAAAGCCGCCGGCTGGACCCAGGCGCAACTCGCAGTGCAACTCGGCGCCGCCGGCCGGCTACGGATCGGGCAGTGGGAGCGCGGAATGGAACAGCCGCAGCCGCGCTACATTCCGCGGCTCGCAGCCGCGCTGCACCTCGACGCCTTGGAGCTGCTCGCCGTGGAGGTGCAGAACCCCCCCCTACAGGCGCTCCGGCTGGCAGCCGGGCTGACGCTGGCCGAGATCGCCGCGGCCAGCGGGATGGCCTACTCGACCTACTACCGGCTCGAGAACGGCCTCGTGCGAACCAACCCACACCCGGAGACGACGGACGCGGTCGCGCACGCACTCGGACGCGGCACAGCAGACATCCTCCGGGCGATCGCTCAGACCCGCCTCAGCCAACGAGAGGACTGAGCTTGAACTCGTTGTGTTCGACCTCGACGCCGGAGCCGCATCGTGGTGGTGGAGCAGCACAATCACGCAGTGGCTTCTCGCCGGCTCACGGATACTGCCCGGTGTCGAGGATCGACCGCCACCGACTTCGTAGCAGCAACGGCAGGTCGACCGGCGCTTCGGCAAGCTCGTGACGTAGCGGATCTCTTGCCGCCCGCACCGCCGGGGTTACGGTGACGCACACGCCGATCACCTTCGCCAAGGGCTACGGCGAGTCAGCGACCACCCCTACGGGATCCCCAAGGGCGTCGTCGACGACCAGTGCTTCGTCAAGGACAGTTGGGGCGCGGCGATCGTGGACGAGCTAAAAGCCGACGAGCTTTTCCGATGGCGGCAAGTGATCGCATGACCACGCTCGAACAAGAGAGTCAGCCGGCCTCTCGGCCAGGTAGCGGGCTCCGTCGAGGAACGCCGTGCTCGAGTCGGCACGGCCTCGCGGAAGCTGGCCCTCGGCGGATGACTCCGTTTCAGCGCGCCCGGTCCAGCGGGATCTGCGTCGCGGCCGGCACGACCGTACGACTGCCCTTCTTGCTCTGGAAGCCGCGGTAGAAGGACTGCGTCGCCTGCGGGTCCTCCCGGTCGGACAGGAAGAACGTGTCGAACTGGACCCGCTCAGGGGTCAGGTCGACCACGGAGTAGCCGTGTGAGTCGAGCTCGACCTCCTTGATGTGGCGGTTGGCCAACCTGATCTGCTGCTCCACCGCGAGCGAGGTGGTGCGGGGCGGCGTGCGGGTGATCTCGTTGAGTTTGTCCGAGGTCACCGAGGTGCAGACGAACTCGACGCCGGCGCTCGGCGACAGCTCGGTCGGCGTGCCGGCATAGGTCCCGGCGTCGATCGGCAGGTCGGCCGCCCACGTGGAGTGGATGTCACCTGTGAGGAAGACCGGGTCGCCGGCGCCTCGCTCGAGCGCGAACTCCAGCACCCGCTGGCGGTTCGCGGTGTAGCCGTCCCAGGGGTCGACGAGCAGCGAGAAACCGCTCTGCGGGAGTGAAACCGGTGTCGGGCCGCCCTGCAACACGGCGAGGGCCGACGCGAGGTCCGTCGGTAGCGGCGGGGTCTTGACGGGCATGATCTGCACGCCGTTGCCGAACAGCCGCCAGGCCGGTGAACCGGCGGCCGAGAGCCCTTGTTCGAGGAACGCCTGCTGCTCCGGGCCGGTCATCGTGCGGTCCGGGTCGTCGACGGCCGCGCCGTCGGTGGCCGGCACCTGCTGGTCGCGGTACTGCCGAAGGTCGAGCATCGTGAGGTCGGCCAGCGCGCCGAAGCGCAGCCGCCGGTAGATGCGGGTCTCCTGCTCGTTGCGGCTCTCCGGCAGCCGGATCG
>JAABUN010005126.1_pt1 | contig 16701 bp, 9 predicted proteins | sample 5559311 | NCBI WGS metagenome assembly JAABUN01 (sample SAMN10711877, study PRJNA513370) | rock metagenome | isolation source: Antarctica rocks | place: Antarctica: Victoria Land, Siegfried Peak sud
ACCCGCCGCGGCGGACCGGGTGCCGGGGTTCGTCGGGGTCGAAGTTGGGTCGGCCCGGGCCGACCTCGCCGATGTCGCCGCGGACTCGCCGGCCGCCGCCGCCGGGCTGAAGGCCGGCGACCGGGTGTTGAGCGTCGACGGCGAGCCGGTCGAGTCGGCAGCAATGCTCAAGGAGAAGCTGCGCGGCCTGTCCGCTGACGTGCCGGTGACGTTAACCCTCGCCGGGTCGGGCGACGGGCGGACCGTGACCGTCACCCCCCGGCCGGCGAGCAAGCCGTTCACCAGCCAGAGCCAGGTCCGGGCCGTCATCGGCATCCAGAGCGGCGAGGTCCGGGATGGCGGCGGGGTCGACGTGTCGGCCGTCACCGGCGGCGGGGCCGCTGAGAAGGCCGGGGTCAAGGCCGGGGACGTGGTCGTGCGCGTCGACGGGGTCAAACTGGAGGGCGACACCGGCGTCCGCGAGGTGCTGGCCCTCAAAAAGCCCGGCGACGTAGTCCGGCTGGAACTGAAGCGCGGCCAGGACCAACTCGAGGTCCGGGCGACGCTCCAGGCCGACCCGGCCAGTTCACCGCGGGCCGCCGGGTGGGACGACCGGCTGCCGGGGGCGTGGAAGAAGCCGGCGTACCGGCTGGCGATCATCGGCGTCGAGTACCCGGACGTGAAGCACAACCCGAAGATCACCGACGCCGACTGGGACGCGGCCATGTTCTCCGCGGGGACGTACCACGGCATGTCGGCGACGGGCCAGAAGGTCCACGGCAGCATGGCCGACTACTACCGGGAGATTAGCTACGGCACGTTCGCCGTCGAGGGGCAGTTCGCCGGGTGGGTCGAGGTGTCGAAGAAGCGCCTGGAGTACTCGTCCGGCACCGGCACCAGCTTCCGCGAGAAGACCGCGCTCCTGGTCGAGGCGTTCGACAAGCTGCTGGCCAAGAAGGGGAAGGACGCCCTCGCCGGGTTCGACGGGGTGTTCTTCGTCTACGCCGGGGACCGGGTGAACACGACCCGCGGCGGCCTGTACTGGCCGCACCGGGCGAGCGTCTCGCACGGCGGCAAGCGGTGGCCGTACTTCATCGTGCAAGAGGGCGGGTCGCGGATGACCGACATCAGCGTCTTCTGCCACGAGTTCGGCCACATGCTGGGGTTGCCGGACCTGTACGCCCGGCCGGAGGTGCCGGGGATGGAGGGGGTCGGCCCGTGGGACGCGATGAGCCAACAAAACGGCGGCGGCCGGCCGCAGCACTTCTCGGCGTGGAGCAAGGACCAACTGGGGTGGGTCAAGCCGGTCACCATCGACCCCAGGATCAAGCAGAAGGTGATCTTGAGTCCGGTGGAGTCGTCGCCGGACGAGTGCGTCAAGGTGCTGGTCCGGCCGGACGGTACCGAGTACTTCCTGTTGGAGAACCGCAAGAAGTCCGGGTTCGACGCGGGCCTGCCGGCCGAGGGTCTGTTGATCTGGCGGGTGGTGCCGGGCAACGGGACGCAACGGGTGTTCCTCGAAGAAGCCCACGGCATAACGGGGCCGACCGGCCCGCGGGTGTTCCTGGGGGCGGTCCCGTTCCCCAGTCCCGCGAACACGAGTTTCACCCCGACGACGACGCCGTCGAGCAAGAGTACCCTGGGCGGCGGGTACGACGTGTACCTGACCGACATCCGGCGGCTGCCGGACGGGCGGGTGACGTTCCATGTCGGGTACGAGTACCAGTAGCCGGGGTGCCCACCCGGCCCCGAGGAGCCGGGGCGCGGGCCGACCCGACTGGGCGATGGAGTCGCGCGAGGACTGGCTCGCCCATGCCTCCCACGGGTTCGGATGCGGCGTAGGGATGGACGGTTGGCCCTAGTCGGGCGGGTCATTGAACCCGTCGCCGGGACGGCCTATACTCATGCCGGTCGCCAACCTCCAGGTTCCGATGCCCGACCCGTCTCCCATCACCCGACCCCCCGCCGACGGCCCACCGGCCGCCGCTGCCCCCGTCCGCCCGGTGGACAACACGGGCTTCACCTGACTACGGACCGCGTGATCCGGTCGGCCCGTTGGCCGGCGTGATCCCCCTCGAAACGGTCCGTTTCCCCGACTCACCCTGACATTCGACCGCCCCTTGCGGCCGCCCCCGGCGGCGGCAGGCCCACACCCATGAACCACCCCGTCGGACCGACCGACCCGGAGCCGCTCTACGACGTGGACGACTCACGCCCGCTGCGCGAGTTGCAAAGGGTCGTCGGGCGGCCGTGCGCCGCCTGCGGGGGGCGGTGTTCGGCCCGCGAGGCCGTCGGGAGCATCGCCCTAGGGTTCAAGAACGCCCCACGCTGCCTGCCGTGCCTGGGCCACGGGCTGGGCCGCGATGCCGCCGGGCTCCGGGTCCAGCTCGCCGACTACATCCACCGTCGGGAGTGCTACCGGCGGGCGTGGGCGGAGGCCGGCCGCCTCGACGGGGTGGAGCCGGCGCTCGCGGTCCCGCCGGACCTGCCGGCGGCCGACCCCGTGGCCACGCCGGCCCCGGCCGACGAGGCCGTCTGGGACGCTGGGCCGCTGGCCTGTGGCGACCTGGTATTGGCCCTCCGGGTACGGCTGGCCGCCGTCCCGCCGGGGGGCGTCGTGCGGGTCCGGGCGACCGACCCGGCCGCCCCCGAAGATGTCCCCGCATGGTGCCGGCTCACCGGCCATTCGCTCGTGTCCGCCTCGCCCCCCGACTACCGCATCCGCCGCAAGGGAGCCTGACTATGCCCGGCAAATTTTGCGTCAGCCTGACCGCCGCCAAGGACGACCCGGACCGGGCCACAGTCGCCTTCGTAGTGGCCAACGCGGCCGTGGCGTCCGACCAGGAGACGGTCGTATTTTTGAGTACCGAGGGGGTCCGGCTGGCCGTCCGCGGGTACGCGGACGGCGTGGCCGAGGACGGGTTCGCCCCGCTCAAGGACTTGATCGCCAGCTTCGCCGGGGCCGGCGGCACCATCTACGTCTGCTCGCCGTGCTTTAAGCGGCGGAAGCTGGACGACACGGCCCTGGTGCCGGGGGCCGTCATCGTGGGCGGGGCCAAACTGGTCGAGTTCATGGCCGGCGGCTGCCCGAGCGTGTCGTACTAACCGGCGGCCGCTCGTGACCCGCAACGCGCTCGCCCTTGTTCTCGCCGCCGTCGCGGCCGCCGGTTGCGGTGGCCGTGGCCGGCGACATCGAACGCGGCCGGGCCGCCGTCGTCGCCGCCCTCGACTCGTGGCAGGCGGGCGAGCCGGCGGCCAAGTTGAAGACACTGCCGGACCCGGTCGAGTTCCCGGAGGAACTGCGGGCCACCCACACGCTCACCGGCTACACGCTCGGCAAGGTGGACGCCGCCGGCCCGGACATCATCCGGTACGCGGTGACGCTGCGCTTGAAGGACCGCAAGGGCAAGGCGACGGACCGGGAGGCGGTCTACGCCGTCGCCCTGCGGACGCCCGTGGTGGTCACCCGCGACCCGTATTATTGAGGAATGCCGTGCCGAGTCCGCCCGACGACCCGCCGCCAGCCGCCAGCTTCGATGGCGGCGACCTTGACTGCGGCAGCGGCCTGCTACTGCTCATCCGCCGGCACATCGACCCGCTCGACCCGGGCCAGGTGCTGGAGGTGCGGTCGCGCGAGCCATCGGTCGAGGAAGACCTGCCGGCGTGGGCGCGGCTGACCGGGAACGAACTGGTCGGCCGCCTCCGGGTCGGGGAGGTCCGCCGCTACCACATCCGCAAGGCCGGCACGTCCCGGTTGCCCGTCGCGGCGGCCTCGGCGGCCGGTACTGATACCCGCGTGAGTACGCCCCCGACGGCTCCGGCCGTCGGGCCGCTGGCGGTCATGGGCGTCGGCAGTTGGCCGCGGCCGGCGTGGCTGGTGCGGGCGCTGCACGAGTGGCTGTCCGGCCGGCTCGCCGAGGAGGAGTTCCAGCGGTACGCCGACGACGCCGTCCGGCTGGCGGTCGCCGCCCAGGAGCGGGCCGGGGTTGATGTCGTGACCGACGGCGAGCAGCGGCGGGACAACTACGCCAGCTTCGTCGCCGCCCGGCTCGACAACTGTCAGCTCATCCCGGTCACCGACCTGCTCCCCTACGTCGCCGACCCGGCCCGGTTCGCCGCCGACCTGCGGGCGCTGGACGTGCCGGCCGACTAGGTCCGGCACCCGGCGGTGTTCGGCCGGCTGGGCCGGTCGGTGCCCCTCGCCGGGCACGAGTTGGCGTTCGCCCGCGGCGTCACCGGCCGGCCGGTCAAGGTGGCCCTGCCGGGGCCGTACCTGCTCGCCCGCACCATGTGGCTGGAGTGCGTGTCCGACCGGGCCTACCCCGACCGGGAGGCACTGGCCGCCGACATCGTGGCCGTGCTGCGGGCCGAGGCCGAACACCTGCTCGCGGCCGGGGCGGCGATCGTGCAGTTCGACGAGCCGGTGCTGACCGAGGTCGTATTCAGCCGGCCGGCCGGCGGGCGAACGTTCATGTGCGGGTCGCTCGGCGAGCGGCGGGAGCCGGCCGAAGAACTGGCGTTCGCCGGCGGCCTGCTGCGGACGCTCCTGGCCGGGCTGCCGCGGGACCGGGTGGCGCTTCACGTCTGCCGGGGGAATTGGTCGCGGGACGAGTCGGTCGCCCTGGCCGGTCCTTATACCCCCCTGGTGCCGCTCCTGGCGACCCTGCCAGTCGGCACATTCTTCCTGGAGATGGCGACCCCCCGGGCCGGCGACCTCGGCCCGCTCGGCGATCTGCCGGCCGACTGCCGGATCGGCGTCGGGGTGGTCAACCAGAAACTCGACCGGGTCGAGTCGGTCGCCGAAGTCGTGGCGGCGGCCGACGCCGCCGTCCGGGCATTCGGCCCGGACCGGATACTCCTGAACCCGGACTGCGGGTTCGCCACGTTCGCGGACAGCCCCGTCTCCTCGGCCGCCGTGGCCGAGGAAAAACTCGGGGTGATCGCCGCCGCCGCCCGCGTCCTCCGGGGCCGGTACGGCGTCGGCTAGCCCGGCTGTTGGTGGCCGGGCGGTAACATCCACTGGGAGCGAGACATGACGACGCGGACGCCGGGCCGGCGGGGGTTCACCCTGATCGAACTGTTGGTGGTGATCGCCATCATCGCGATTCTGATCGGGCTGCTCTTGCCCGCGGTGCAGAAGGTCCGGGAGGCGGCCGCCCGGACGCAGAGTACGAACAACCTCAAGCAGATCGCGCTCGGGGCGATGAACTTCGAGTCGGCCCGCCAGACGACGCCGCCGATCTTCGGCCAGGTGAACGCGGCCGGCCCGGCCGGGTCGATCTTCTACCACCTGCTGCCGTACCTGGAGCAAACCGCGGTGTACGACCTCGGGCCGGACGCGGCCCGGTCGGTGGCGATCAAGGTGCTGCGGCACCCGGCCGACCGGACCATGACCGCCGACGGGCTGTTCAACCTGCCGACCGCCGCCCCGGCGTGGGCGTCCGCCACCGGCACGGCCAACCCGTACCCGGCGTGGGCGGCCAGCGGCAACATCAAGTGGGGGCTGAGCAGCTACGGGGCCAACTGGCAACTGTTCGGCGACCAGGGGGCGCGGCTGACGAAGATGCAGGACGGGCTGTCGAACACGATCATGTTCAACGAGAAGTACGCGGTGGCCGAGCGGCCGGCCGGCAACCCGCGGTTCGGGGCGACCCTGTGGGGGTACGGCGTCGACCCGCGGACGATCCCCGCCGACTTCACCCCCCCGCTCGCCCCCGGCCAGTACCCCGGGGACGCCCAGTGGGCGAACGGGCTGGCCCCGACCTCGCTCTACGTCAACGGCTACTGGCCGCGGAGCGCGTTCGTGAACAAGGGCGGCCCGACCCCGACCGCGTGGACCGGGTCGGAGCCGTGGATGTGCCGGTGCATGGTCCGGCCGGAGTTCGCCCCGCCGGCCGACAACGCCCACTGCCTGAAGTCCCAGGGCATCTCGCAGGCCGGCATCCAGACGGCCTTCGCCGACGGGTCGGTCCGGTTCATCAGCAGTGGCGTGAGTGACCCGGCCTGGTCGGCCGGGGAGACGCCGGCGCGGGGGGAGACGATCGCCCCGGAGTAACCGGCCCGCAAAGGGCGGGGCGGCCGCGGGGCCTGCCGACCCTACCCCACCGGATGCTCCGAGTCGTGATCGAACACGACATACGGGTGGTGGCGAACGACTGGGTTCTCGACTTCGGCGGCCCATGCGGCGCGAGGAGAGCCGCGAGGGCGGGCCGGCCCCTGGGGTTCCCACCCCCAGAAGAGGGCATGTCCATAACCGACCCTAAGCCAGCACTTCGGTGACCACCCGGCCGTGGACATCGGTGAGCCGGAAGTCGCGGCCGGCGTGGCGGTAGGTCAGCTTCTCGTGGTCGAGGCCGAGCAGGTGCAGGACGGTCGCGTGCAGGTCGTGGACGCTCACCCGGCCGTCGACCGCCTTGAACCCGAGTTCGTCGGTGGCCCCGTGGGCGAACCCGCCCTTGACCCCGCCGCCGGCCAGCCAGGCGGTGAACCCGAACGGGTTGTGGTCCCGCCCGTCCCCGGCCTCGGACACCGGGGTGCGGCCGAACTCGCCGGCCCACACCACCAGCGTGTCATCGAGCAACCCCCGCCGCTTCAGGTCGGCCAGGAGGGCCGCGGTCGGCCGGTCGATCGCGTCGCAACTCTTCTTGAGTTCGGCGTTGATCCGGGCGTGATGGTCCCACCCGCCGAGGGAAAGCTGGACGAACCGCACCCCTCGCTCGACCAGCCGCCGGGCCAAGAGGCAGCCGGCGGCGAACTCGCCGGGGCCGTACTCGTCCCGCACGGCCTGCGGTTCTTTCCGGATGTCGAACGCTTCCCCGGCCGCGAACTGCATCCGGAACGCCGTCTCCATCGCCTTCACGCGGGTTTCGAGCTGCGGGTCGTGGCCGTTGGCCGCGGCGTGGGACGTGTTCAGGGCCTGGAGGGCATCAAGTTGGAGCCGCTGGCGGTCCCGGTCGAGGGCGGGGTTGCGCAGGTGGCGGATCATCTTTTCCGGGTCGGCGCTGCGGGTGGCGACCCGGGTGGCCTGGTGCTGGCCCGGCAGGTACCCGCTCCGCTCGAACCCGGCCTGGCCGAACCCGGCCCCCAGCGACACGAACCCCGGCAGGTCTTGGGTCTCGCTCCCCAGCCCGTAGCTGACCCACGCCCCGACCCCGGGGTGGGCCGCGTCGATCCGCCCGGACGCCAGGAAGTTGGCCGCCGGCGAGTGGTTCGGGTTGACCGCGTGGACCGACCGGATAACGCACAGGTCGTCGGCCCGGTCCCGCAGCCGGGGCAGCAGGTCGCTGACCATCAGCCCGGACTTCCCGCCCGGCTTGAACGCGAACGGGGACGGCAGCAGCCCGCCGGTCACCCGCTCGGTCCGCAGGTCGGCCGCCGGCGGCCGCTGGCCGGCGTACTTCGCCAGCGCCGGCTTCGGGTCGAACAGATCGAGGTGGGACGGGCCGCCGGCCATGAACAGGAAGATCACCCGCTTGGCCCGCGGGGCAAAGTGCGGCTTGCCGGGGATGTTGGCGGCGTCGGACGCCACGGCCTGGGACAAGTAGCCGGACAGCCCGAGCAGCCCGACGCCGGTCCCGAGTTGGCCGAGGAACGCGCGGCGGGTGGCGGCGAGCGGGTCCGGGGTCATAGCGTCTCTCGCGGGGAAGGCGGTCAGGTGGGACGAAGCGCCGGCGGCTAATTCAGGAACAGGAACTCGTTGCTCGCCAGCAGTACCTGGGCCACCAGCTCCCAGGCCGGTGCCCCCGTCCCACCGGCCGGGCCGGCCAACCGGACTGCGGCCTCGGCCTCGGCCGGCGTCGGGTTCCGGAGCAGCACGCGGCGGTACAGCGCCCGGGCCGTCGCGGCCGGCTTCGCGCCTTCGGTGACCGCCGCCTTGGCGACCCCGTCGGCTGCCCGGCGGACGAACGGGCTGTTGAGGAAGTAGAGCTGCTGGACCGGGGTGGTGGTCGGCTCCCGCTTCTCCCCGTGGGCCTTCGGGTCGGGCAGGTCGAACAGCCGGTGGACATCCGGCGGCCGCTGCCGACTCACCCGCCCGTACACGGTCCGCCGGACCCCGTTCAGGTCATCGAGATCGTCCGACGGCCCGCCGCCCTTGAGGTCGAGCCGGCCACTCGCCGCCAGCATGGCGTCCCGCCAGCCCTCGACTTCGAGCCGCCGGCGGGGTGCCCGCCAGAGCCAGCGGTCGTCCGGGTCCTGCCGGGCGAAGGCGTCGTGGTGCCGGCTCGACTGCCGGTACGCGGCCGACAGCACCATCTCCCGGACGAGCCACTTCGGCCGCCACCCGTTGGCCACGAACCGGGCGGCCAGGTCGTCCAAGAGTTCCGGGTGGGACGGGGCTTCGCCGGCGAGGCCGAAGTTGCTCGGGGTGCCGACCAGCCCGCGGCCGAACACCCACCCCCAGACCCGATTGACGACCACCCGCGCGGCCAGGGGGGCGGCATCACCGACGATGGCGTCGGCCAACTCGAGCCGGCCGCTGCCGGTCCGCAGCGGCTTCGGGTCGCCGGCCGATAGGACCGGGAGGAACCGGCGGGCGACGACCGGGCCGGGCTTGGCCGGGTTGCCGCGGATGAACAGTGGCAGTTCCCGGAACTGCCCCGGCTTGTAATCGACGACCGTCCACGCGGGGTCGTCCCCGTTCACCCGCGCCCCGGCGTCCCGGACCCCGGGGGCGATCGGGCCGGCGTACAGCGCGGCTTCCTGCGTCTTCGCCTCTTTGAGCGCGTCGGACAGCTTCCGGACCTGGTCCCGCAGGCCGGCCGCGTCCTTCTTCTCCTTGACGGCTGTTCCGACCATTTCCTTGGCGTAGCCCAGCCGCATTTCGGTATCGAGTACCCGCAGCCGGACGGTGGTCAGGGCGGCGGCGGTGGCCCCGCCCGGGTCGGGGGATAGCGGCCGCTCGGCCAGTTGCGTGTTGGCCATGACCCCGAGCAGGCCGGTGTAGTCGGCCTGACTGACCGGATCGAACTTGTGGTCGTGGCACCGGGCGCAGGCGACCGTCAGCCCGAGCAGACCGCGGGTGACGGCGTCTACCCGCTCGTCCCACTCGTCGGCGAGGATCGCGGCGACCACGTCCGCGGACAACTTCGGCTCCTTGTGGTAGACCGGGGACAGGCCGAGGAACCCCAGCGCCGCAACCTCGCCCGGCGGCAGCCCCGGGACCAGGTCGGCCGCGAGTTGTCGGCGGACGAACTCCGGGTACGGCAGGTCGGCGTTGAACGCCCCGATCACCCAGTCCCGATAGCGGTACGGGAAGCGGGGCGGCTTGCAGGTCGACTCGCCGGTCGAATGGTCCTCGGCGTACCGGGCGACATCGAGCCAGTGGCGGCCCCACTTCTCCCCGAACCGGGGGGACGCGAGCAGGGCGTCGACCGCCCGCTCGTAAGCGTCGGGCCGGGCGTCGGCCGCGAACGCCTCGACCTCCTCGGCCGTCGGCGGCAGCCCGGTCAGGTCGAACGTCACGCGGCGGAGTAGAACCCGGCGGTCGGCCGGCGGAGCCGGGGCGAGGTGGTGCTGGTCGAGCTTCGCCAGGACGAATCGGTCGAGCTTGCCAATCGGCCACTTCGGGTCCGAGACGGCCGGGGCCGGGTGTTCGCGGAGCGGCCGGAACGCCCAGTGGTCTTTCCCGACGGGCGCGGCGGCGGCCGCCCGCCCTGACGCCGGGGCTACGGGCAGCGGTGCCCCCATTTTCACCCACCGGCGCAGGTCAGCGACCACCCGGTCGGGAAGCTTCCCTTTCGGCGGCATGGCCGAGGCGTCGTCCGCGTATGCGACCGCCCGGAGGAGCAGGCTAGTCTCGTCCCTAGGAGTGACGGCCGGGCCGGAGTCGCCGCCGGCCCGGATTGCCTCAGTGGCGTCGAGCCGCAGGCCCCCTTTGTCCTTGCCGGCCGCCGCCGAGTGGCACGAGTAGCAATGTTCGACCAGGACGGGGCGGACCTTGGCCTCGAAGAACTCAACGCCGTCGTCCCCGGCCGCCGCACCAGGGAGGAGGGCGACGAAAACAGCCACGGCCGCCTGGGCCGACCGCCACGGGTTTCGGGCCTGGCGGCCGGCGGAAAAGTGGGTGCGTGGCATGAGACGGTACGGGCGAGTGGCGGGGCGGCGGGTTCCAAACCAGTTTACTCGCCGCCACCCCGTCGTGTCACCAACAATCGCCGCCGCCGGCCAAGCTATTCGCGGACGCCGTGCTACTGCTGCGGCGGGGCGGCCTCCCGGGTGGCCGCCCCCCGGTCGTCGCTCAGCACGAGGATGGCGAACCGGGCGACGGGTTGCCGGTCCGGGGCGCTGACCGTGGCATAGTCGAACCGGCCCCGCAGGTCGGTGTAGCCGTCCTTGTGGAACTGCACCCGGCCGTCGGCCAGCCGGGCGTACACCTTCACATACGCCTTGGCCAGGGGCTTGCCGGCCGCGTCGGTCGCCCGCAGCCGGCCGTAGGCCTCGGTGAGTTCGACGCCCATTGCCGTGGCGTAGTGCGGCAGCGACCGCGTCACCCCGCCGCCGGTCACTTCCACCAGCACGTTCCGCCCGACCAGGTCCGCCGGGAGCGGCACCGCCTGCTTCGACTGGCCGGCGGCGAGCTTCACCTCCTGGGTCGCCGTCGGCCGGATGACGGCGAACTGGTCGCCGGCCTGCTGGGCGAACGGGCCGCGGCTGAACAGGAGTTCCACGTCCATCAGGTAGTAGTTGACCCGGACCTCGGTCAGGTTCCGCCACGTCAGGTTGACGGCCTTGGGGTCGAGGGTGAACTCGACCGTCGGCTCCGTCGCGGCCAGTTGGCCCTGCTGCTGGGCCTTGTCGGCCGGGTCGGCGACCTTCGGTCCCCCCTTCCCCTCGGCCTCGTCCAGTTGGGCGACCACCGCGGCGAACAGGCTCCGCCACCGGTCCACGGGGTGATTGAGGTGCTTCGACGCGATCGACCGGGCGGCGGCCACGTCCTCGCCGAACAGTGCCAGGTACGCCGCGCAGTAGTCGTACTGCAGCCGGGTCGCCACGGCCGCCGGGTCGACCCGGGCGAACGTGGCCAGGGCTTCCTCAATGCGATCCTGGAGCAACAGGTAGTACGTGATGTCGAGGCGGTCGGCGGCGGTCAGCGACTTCCGGTACGACAGCGTCTTGAGGAACCGGTGGTACTGCTCGTGGACCCGGGCGTTGACGACCTGCCGGGTCTTGCCCAGGGCGTGGGTGCGGGCGTTCACCAGGGGCTTGTACTCCAGGTGCTCGTACTGGTGCCGCGCGACCGGGTCGATGGTCAACAAGGGCGACACGATCGGCCCGCCGACCTCGTTGACGAACGAATCGACGTGCTGCAAATACTGGGCGGCCGTCGGCACGTCGGCGTGCAGCAGCGAGTATGACCAGAGCGTCGGGCTGTAGACGTGGCGGTCGGCCAGGAGCTTGATGACGGCCTCGTAGACGCCGCGGTCGGCCATGCGGAAGGCGATCTTGTCGAGGTTCAGGGCGTTCACGTTCTCGCGGGCCAGGAACGCCAGCACGTCTTCCGTGGTGCCGTTCTGCGACACGTAGTCCCACGACGCGGCGTCCGGCTTCGAGGCCACGGCCACGACGTGAAACGGCGTCGCCTGGGCACTCGCCACGTACTGTCCCGCTTTTGAGACGTGGGCCGGGAAGTGGGCGAAGTCGCCCGGGGCCGGGAAGTAGAACAGGTAGTCGACCGTCCCGGTCCGGTACGGCTCCAAATCGAGCGGCACGCCGCGGGTGAACTGGCCGGCGGCCAGCGGCACGGCCCCTACGGGGAGTTGCACCAGCACGCTCAGCTTCTGCCGCGACGACGTGGGGTTCGTCACGACCACCTGGCCGCCGTAGACGGTGTGGGCGACGAACTCGCCGGTGACGAACTTGTCCAGTTTCTCGCCCGCTTCTTCGCGGAACCGGTCGGTCGGCCGGTAGAAGTTCTCGCTCACCAGCACCGGCACCTGGCCGCCGGGGCCGTCGGCCGGCCGAACCTCCTCGTGGAAGGCGATCAGGCGCGTACCGGGGGTCAGGGTCAGCCGGCCGGCGGCGAACTTCGATTCGTGCTTGCCGGCCGTGAACGGCAAGTCCAGCACCGCCAGGGTGAACATCATCTCGGTGAAGTTGCGCCCCCCCGCGGGGAAGTGCTTCGACAGGAACGGCGACTTGCCGTCGTGCCGGGCGTAGTCGGCCCACAGGGCGTTGACCGGCACCAGGCCCGCGACCTGCTGCGTGATCGGCAGGTGGTAGTAGTTGTCCTCGGCCCACTCCTGGGTGGGGTCGACCTTACGGTAGAGCTGGCGGACCGCCGCCGCGTCTGCGGGCTGCACGTTGAAATACAAGCCCTGTCTGCTCTCGGCGTCCTTCTCGCTCGGGGCCGCTAGGAGTTGCTTACGCAGATTAGCCTTGGCGTCCGCCGTCCCGTCGCGCTGGGCATACTTCTTCTCGGCATCTTGCTTCAACGCTTCCCGGCGTGCCTCCTCCCGCAACGCATTGTCCTCTGACTTCTTAGGGTCGCCCACCGCCCCGCGTACGGATGTGGATCCCGCGGAGCCGGCAGCCGGCTTGGGCATCATCGGCGTGCGAAAGTCGTTGTCGGCGAGCTTCCGCTCAAAGCTGGGGTTCGCGTGATCCGCCCTCGCTGAGTCAGCGGCCAGGGCCTCCCCCTGGACGCCGACGTTGAACTGGTACAGCTCCTGCTCCGCGATCACCGGCAACAGCCGCAGCATGTCCGCCAGGTGCCGCGCCGTCTTGGCCGGTTCGCCGGGGGTGCGTTGGGCGAGCAGGATGCGCTCGACGGCGTTCAGCCGGCCGAACGCCCACGGCTCGCGGTATCGGGCCAGGTCGGCGTCGACGAGGTAGTGGTCGAGGAACGTCTTGTCCTTCTTGTTCGCCAGGTACGGCCTGACGACCGCCGCGAAGAACTCGGGGTCACGCTTCGCCAGGAAGAAGTTCAGCTCGTGGCAGGCGTACTTCGAGTACAGCGCCCGCTTCTCCTCGGGCTTCTTCGCGGGCCACGTCGTGACGAAGGCGAACTCGGCTAGCTTGGGGTCTTTCGAGAGCGTGGCGAACAGGCCGTACACCTTGGGCAAGGAGTCGTACACCTGGAACCGGCTGGCCCCGATGTCGGCGACCTCCAGCGGCTTGCCCGGCTCGACGACCGTCACCTGCTGCTGCTGGGCGAAGTGCCTGGCCGGGTCGAGGCCGTCCTTCAGACGCAGGTCAGCGACGGCCGCCTTCACCTCCGGCAGGCTGACGTGCCGCGAGGTGGTGTGCAGCGGGTCGACGGCCACGGCCTGGAGCATGGCGTGCGGGCCGATGGCCTTCCGCGGCACCCGGATGACCCCGTCCTTGTCCGGGACGAGGTTCGTGACGACGGCCGAGGCGTCGGCCAGGAAGTCGAGGTCGGCGAAGTCGCCGCCGGGGGCCGGGGGCGGGGCGGGCTTGCCGTCGGGCGTGCCCATCCCCAGCGGGGCGGGTGCGGCCGTCGACGGGACGGCCCCGCCGGACCGGCCGAACGCATCGCCGCCTGCCGCCAGTTGCTCGCCGGTCTCGGTGGAGCGCACGGCCCACGGGTTCAGGAGCAGTTGCGGCCGGTCGAGCATGTTGCCGGGGTACTTCTTCTGGCCCCGCCGGTCCAGCACGTACCGGTACTCGTCGCCGATGTTGCGGCCCGTCAGGTACACCGACTCGGCGAACCCGGGGTACGTCCCGGCCAACTCCGGCGGCCGGACGCGGCCCAGGTGGTCGAACGCCGAGAACGCCGGCCGGTAGCGGGTGGCGAACAGATGCACGCGGGTGAACGGCGAGGCGTTCCGCACCCGGATCGTGACCGCAGCGGCGTCGGCCGTCACGGATTCGATTTGCACCGGCTGGAGCCGCGGCCGTTCGAGGTCGCGGCGGGCACCGAGGACGTACCCGGCCACGTCGGCCCCGGCGACGACCCGGACCCGGACGCGCTCGCCGGCCCGCTTCAGCCACAGGTCGTAGTCCCCGGCGGCCAGCCCACGCAGTTCGAGCAGGCCGTCCTTCACGGCGAGCGCCTCGAACCGGTCGGCCCGGATGGTCGAGCCGGTTACTTCAAAGAGCGCGAAATCGGCCCGGGTCGCCGCCGCGGCCGTGCCGAGGTAGGGCAGCGTGACCGTCTCGCCGAGTTTGGCGTGGACGAGTTGCCGGTAGGTGTGGCGGTCCGTCGGCACCGCCCAAGTGTGCGGGGTGCCCTCCGGCCCGGTGGCCGTCACGGTCAGGATGTCGGCGAGCGGCCCGAGCTTGACGCGCCCTTGGGCGTCCGTCTTCAGCAATACGTTTACGGGCTGGCGGAAGTCGCGGTGCTTGAGGCTCAGTTGCACCGGCCGGTCGGCCCGCGGCTCGCCCGTCCGGCCGAGCAGTTCGACCGCGTAGTCCGGGCCGAACCGGGCGAAGTGCAGGCCCTCGAGCTTGTCCGTCTTGGCGATGCCGTTCAGGGCGAACGTCTCGGTCACGGCCAGGTCGATCGGCTTGTTCTCCGACCGGCTCCTGACCTTGGCCGTCAGCGTCACCGTGAGGGTCGACAGGCGGGCCGGGACGCGGACCTCGTGGGTCGTCTCGCGGTCCTCGAATAGCCGCACGTCCGGGACTTCGGTCGAGGTCGGGACGCCGGCGTGGTCGGTCGACGTGACCCGCAGCCGCACGTCCTCCAGCAGCTTGACCGACACCGGCCGGCCGGCCAGGGTGACGGCCGGCCGGATCAGGAGTTGGGCCACCCGCTGCGTCAGGAGGCTCTCCCGGTCGACGTGGATGCCGGCCGTCAACTGGTACGCCTCGGGTCGGTGATTCAGGGCGTCCAGCGACGAGAAGTCACCGCGGGTCAGGACCAGCGGCCGCACGCCGGGGGCCGCGGTGAACGGGACGACGGCTGTCCCGGCCTTGTCCGCCTTGTACTCGCGGCCGCCGAGCCACACCACGGCGTCCGGGACGACCTGGTTGGACTCGTCGACGACGGTCACCTCCTGGCCGGCCGGCCCGGTGGCCACCAGGGGCCGCAGGCGGCCCACGCGCACGAGCGCCCGGCTGCTCTTGCCGCCGCCGATGTAATCGATCACGTAGACGCCGGGCTTGGCGATCGACGGGAAGGCGAACCGGCGGGCCACCCGGCGGACCGGCGGCTCGGCGTAGGCGTGCGTCGCCTCGCTGTTGGCGACCAGGCCGTCCAGGGTGATGTCGGTGTCGATCTCCTTCTGCGTGGTCCGGTAGACGTTGGTCGTGTTCACCTCGAACACCTTGACCAGCAGGTTCGGCACGTTCTTGATGAACAGGTCGAGGGCCACCGGCTCGCCGGCGGCGAAGGCGGTCTTGTTGGTGTAGGCGAAGTCGATGTCGACCCGCTCCTGGACGGCCCGGAACAACTCGGGCGGCAGCCGGCCGGCGATCGCCTCGCCGTCCCCCAGGCCCGCCTCGGCTTTGACTTCCGCGAACAGGTGGGCGAGGTACGTCGCGTCGATGTACGGCCCGAACGCTTTGGCGTCGGCCGCGTCCTTGAGGAAGTGCTTCAGGTAGCTGCGGACCAGTTCCTCGTCCGCCCCGACACGGGGCAGGAGTGTGACCGGCAGGTAATCGGAGCCCAAGTCGGCCGGGTAGCGGCCGGCGTTCCCGCGGTCGAGCAAGTCCCGGTTCATGTACGGCTGCCGGCGGGGCAGTTGCAAATACGCCACGAACCGGCCGAGGTCGTACACGCCCTGCGCCCGGTCGAACGCCAGCCGGTGGTAAAACAGGTGGGCCTTGAGCGGGTTGTGGACCGGGGCCAGCCGGCCGACGAAAGACTGCAGCCGGTCGAGGTACGCCAGCGTCAAGGCCCGGTCCCGCCGCCAGGCGTCGTCCTCGCCGGGGTGGAGCTTCGACACGTAGACGTTGACGAACGTCGGGTGGTTCAGCACGACCGGCCGCAGCGTCAGGAGTTCGTCGAGCTGGTCCCGGGTCAGCAGGGCGTGGACCGGGTGGCCGCCGAAGTCGATCGGGTGGGCGTCGGCCAGGTCGTCGGCCACGAGCTTCGCCAGCCCGGGCACGTCCGGCCGCTGGAGGCGCTGGAGGAAGTTGCGGCGGCGGTCCCACGAGAAATCGGCGACGGGGAGCCAGTCGAAGGCGGAGTCCTCGAAGTTCTCGAGGTTCGGGTAGCTGGCGAGCGTCCGCTTCGTCAGCGTGTCGCGGGCAATGGCGGCCGGGTCGAGGGCCGTCGGCAGGCCCGGGGGAACGCCGGCGACCTCCTTCTGATGGTCGAACCGCAGGCCGAGCCGGCCCCGGACGTAGTCGAACGCCTTCTTCGGATCGCGGTCGAACGTCAACAGGGCGAGGCGGGTTTCGATTTCGACGAAGCGCGGCGTCCGGCCGAACCGGTTCAGCCACGGCCGGAACAGCTCGCCGGCCGCCTCGTACTGCTCGGTCTGGAGAGCGTGGAGGGCGTGGTAGTAGTAATACTCCTCGGTGCCGGGGACGAGTTGCTTGAGGGCCGCAGCCCGGTCCTGGGCGAGGGCGAAGGCCTCGACGTACCCGATGTCGGCCGCCCGGCCGCCGGGAGCCGCGGCGAGGGCGGCCATCAAGGCGGCGACGACCGGGAGACCGGCCCGGTGGAGCGTGCGGGGAGTCATCGGTAGTCCTCGAGGTGGTCGGCAGGCGAGCGACATAGATAGGAGTTACGCAGTTGGGGACGTGAACTGCCGATATCTCGACATCAGGCAACGAAACCGCGCGGCTATAGGCGAATTAATGGCGCGAAAACCG
>JAABUN010005127.1_pt1 | contig 16698 bp, 15 predicted proteins | sample 5559311 | NCBI WGS metagenome assembly JAABUN01 (sample SAMN10711877, study PRJNA513370) | rock metagenome | isolation source: Antarctica rocks | place: Antarctica: Victoria Land, Siegfried Peak sud
CGCCGCCCACACCGCCGCGGGGGTCTTCTCCCCGCGCCCCCGGTGCCGGACGATCAGCAGATCGCGCAGCTCGCGGTCGGGCTGATGGCTGGTGAAGAGCCAGTACTCCTCCGGCGTCACGTACAGGTCGACCGCCCCCGAGGCGGCCCCGGAACGGGCCACCAGGTAGGCGCCCGCCTTCTGCCCCTTCACGGTGCGCAGCCGGGCCACCTCGGCCTCCTCGTCGGCCGTCAGCCCGAAGACCACCCCGACGCGGCGGCGATTCTCCTCGCTCTGGCGGAGGAGGAGTTGCACCGACGCGTTGTCCAGGACAACCCGGCCCAGCGCCCCCTCGTAGTCGCGCACCGACTGGCTCATGTTGAGCGTCGCCACGCCGTGATGACGCCCGGTACGGGCCGTCTCGCCGACGAAGCGGGCCGACGCGGGATGCTCGAGCCAGCTCCAGCCCTCGTCGAGGATCAGCAGGGTCGGCAGGTCCGCGCGTCGGGCAATCTGCGTCCAGACGTGCTCGAGGAGCGGCAGCATGACCGCGGCGAGCAGATCGGGGCGGCGCGAGAAACCCTTGAAGTTGAAGACCTCCAGCGGGGCATCGCGCCGGATCGTCGTCGGCCCATCCAGCAGGCCCGCGTAGGTCCCCTCCCCGATCCACGGCGCCAGCCGGTCGGCCAGCGCGCCGAGGAGCTTCCGCCGGTCGGGCTCATCCTCGGCCGCCGCGACGCGGCGCAGGTGGGCGTGCAGGTGCCGCTCCCACGGCCCGGGTGCGTCGGCGGGGCCTCCCGCTGCGCTGCTGGCTGCGTGCTCGCGATAGACCGCGCGACAGGCCCCCTCCAGGAGCGCCCGCTCCGGCAGCGGCAAACCCTGCCCCGGCTCCGCCAGCAGGATGGCGTGGAGATCGAGCAGGTAGTCGATCTTGTCGCGATCGGGCACGGCCTCGCCGGGCGCGAGCTGCCAGGGATCGACGCGGAACCCGGAGTCGAGTCCCACCTGATGGACCATCGCCCCCGGGACGGCCGCCACCAGGTCATCCCAGTGGCCGGTCGAGTGGTCGAAGACGAGAACCCGCCCCGGCCACGCGAGGTGCTTGAGGGCGAACGACTGCGCGAACATCGTCTTGCCCGAGCCCGAGCCCCCGAGGCAGACCATGTTGTAGTTGTCGAGCGCGGCGTGGAAGAGGTCGAGGGTCACCGCCTCGTGGCCCGGGCTGCTGAAGCCGATCAGGCGGCCGCCCGGCGTCCCCGCGCGCCCCTGGAGGAAGGGGAGGGAATCGGCCAGGTTCGGGCCGATCACCCGATAGCTGAGGCCGGCGGGGTTGACCCCGAGCGGGAGGGTCGCCTGCCAGGCGCGATCCTGCCACCCCAGGCAGCGGTCGATCGAGGTGCCGCCGGCGTCGCCGAGGGCCTTGGCGACGGTCGCCGCCGCGACCCGCAGTCCCTCCGCCGTCGTCGCTCGGGTCGCCACGAGGGCGGCGAAGCGGAAGGTGCGCAGGTCGCCGGCGGCCATCGCCTCCAGCAGCTCGCGCCCTTCCCGATAAGCCTCCTCCTGCTCGAGATCGGGCAACTGGCGCTGCGCCTCCTGCCCGCGCAAGACGCCGTGGCGCTGCCGCAGGGTGCGGGTGAGCGCGCGGCGTTCTTGCGCCTTCTGCAAGGGGGTGACGTGCAACGCCAGCCGGAGCGGCACCCCGGCCGTCGCCAGCCCGCGCAGCCAGCCGGCGACGGTCGCCTCCGGCAGCGCCCGCAGGGCCAGGGTCTGCTCGTAGCCGCCGTCCAGCCGGATCCACTCGCGCCGACGCACCAGTCGGCTCTGCCCCAGCCGCTCGCGCAGGGTGCGCGTCTCGGCCGGTGGGGCCTCCGCGCGTGGGGCGGCCACATCGCGGCCCCATTCGGGATTGGCACATTCCCAGAGGAGGTCGATCGTCCCCTGCCGCCCCAACGGCGTCGCGCGCACATCCAGCTCGGCGAGTGCGCGGCCCAGGGCATCGCTGGCCTGGTCCAGCGCGGTCACGGCACGGCCGTGCGCCTCCCGCCCGCGGCCCAGGATACGCCGCCGCCGGAAGCCCCGCCCCAGCGCCCCGCCGGGTCCGGCGGGACCGGGCAGGCTCAGGACGGCGTAGAACCGCAGATCGGTGACGTGTCGACCGACGAGTTCCCGCGCGTAGGCGACGCCGAGCGCGCGGGTGTAGTCGGCGAGCCCGGGCGGCGGGACGTACTGCGTCAGGTGCGTCGGCACCCAGTCGTCGCCGCGCAGCGGGCGGTTGAACGCCAGCAACTGGAGGCCCGCGTCGGGCGGGAGGTAGGCGAGCGCATCCCCGAAGCGGCCGACGGTCAGCTCGGCCGCCGCGGCGCCCTGGATCGCCAGGTTGACGCCGTCGCAGGCGAGCACACGCCCGTACCGCCCCGCGACGGTGACGAAATGGGTCTCCTCGATGGCGAGCACCGGGATGAGGTCGCTGACCGGCGTGTGGCGCGGCAGGCGGGGACCGCGCGCGGGTCTATCAGGCATCGGGGGGGTCCTCCTCGTGGGGGCGGTCGTCATACAGCTCGAAGCGGAGCGGGCCGCGGCGCGGCGGGCCCGGCAGGTGCTCGGTCGGCGTGATCAGCGCATGCCAGGCGCGCCGCGGGAGTTCGACGAGCGAGCCACCCGCGCCCCCGCCCGTGAAACCGAGGGCCAGGCCGACCACCGTCGCGCCCGCCACGACGCGCGCCATCAGGGGGACGAAGTCGACCCGGGTGAACACGACCCAGACGAGCACGATCGCCAGGACGGCCACGGCCCACTGCGCCGGGGTGAAGGGGCCGAGCTTCAGGGGATCATCCAGGTGGCGCGGCGTGCGATTCACGGTGCGCGGCATCGTGCCCACCCCTACCTGGCGGTCCCGCCGCCGGCGGCCGTCGCCGCGCCCCAGAGCGTCGTGACGATGAAGGGCGCGAAGGCGATCAGGAAGAGCCCGAGTCCGACGCGGGCGAGCTTCTCGGCGCCCTCGCGATGGCCGAGGAAGAATTGCACCGCCGCGGCGACGAAGACGACGATGCCGAGCCCCACGATCGGGGGGACGAGCAACTGGTTGTAGACGTTGAGGAAGAAATTGTTCACGGGTGCCCCTCCTCTGGGTGGTCGCCGCGCGGACACGGCGTGTCAATTGCGGACCGCAAGCTATTGCCGGTAGGCGGGCATGCGGCGGGGCACGACAAGGCATCGCCGCTCACCCCTCGGCCAGCCGCCCGAGCACGGCGGCCAGCCCGCCCTTGATCGCGCGGCGATAAGGGGTGGGCAGCGCCTCCGGTGTCAGCACCCCGTCGTTGATCCGCCGCCGCAGCTCCGCGGAGTAGGGCACGTCGATCACGGCGTTCAACCCGGTCGCGGCGGCCCGGATCTTGTCGGGGTCGACCGGGTCGCGGCGCCCCGCGAAGCCGACCCCATTGACGACCAGGGTCATGTCGCGCCGCCCCCGGCTCCCGCGCGCGCCGGTCCACTCCGGGCCGGCGGCGTCGGCGACCTCGCGGAACACCCCCCGGTAATCCTCGGCGTAGGCGGTCGAGGCGAGGTAGTCGATCGCGGCCAGGGTGGTCAGCAACGGCGCCTCCTCCGGCTGGGTGACAAGCACCAGATGATCGGCGGTCTGGATCGCCCACTGCTGCAGCCGGTTGGTGAAGCTCGTGCCGCAGTCGAGGATGACGGTGCCGAAGTAGAGTTTCAGCAGGCGGAGCGCCCGGGCATAATCGCGCGGGCTGAGGCGGGCCATCTCGTCGGGGCGCTGCGGGGCGGTCAGCACCCCCAACCGCCCCCACATCGTCAGGTAGCCCTGGACGCGATTGACACCGCCGCGCTCGGCGGCGACGAGGCCTTCGAGCAGGTCCTGCACGGTGCGCGGGTTGGGCTCGGGCAGGAGTTGCCGGACATTGCCGAGGTCGGGATTCACTTCCATGACGACGGGCTTGGCCGCGTCAAACGTGCCGAGCAGGAGGCCGAGCGCGAGCGACGTGGTCGACTTGCCGGCGCCGCCCTTGGCCCCGAGGACCGCGACCGTCTTACAGCCATCGGTGAGCGCCGGGCGAGACAGCAGCCCCGCGATCACCCCGTCGGTCTCGGACTCGATCCGCCCGGGCTGGGTCAGTTCCTTCAGGTGCCGCTGGGCGCGTGTGTGCCAGGGTATGACCGGACTCGGCGCGTAGCGTCGCAAGCCCGGTACGGCTATTTCCGGTCGTCCGTCAGGTTGCAGCGGCCCCCTGGTGTGCAACGCAGCCGCCGAAGCCGGTGGGGGCGCGTCGATTACCAAAGAAGGAGTGGGGGTGGTCGTCGTAGCATCGACAAGATACCTGACGTCATCCCGGCTATCGGCGTCAGCGACACGCCTTGGCGAGTGAAAACTTGCTGGTTCAGCCGAGGGCTCGCGCCCGCGCTCAACACTATCCTCTAGCAGGCGACCCAACCAACGATGGTGTGGTGAAGGGAGGTGAGGATCGGGCCGCCCAAGCTCGTTATCGGGCTTCACTCCCGCATCAGCCTCTTGGCTGGAAGCAAGGCCATTTTGCGTCGCCACAGCTTGGACCTGCGCCGCGCGGGGACGTTTACGAGCGGTAGCAGGCTTTATCACTGGCGGCACCTCATCCTTGCCAGCCGCTTGGTCCATCGCCGACATGGGCATCACTCCTCAAATAGAAAAGGATTTATCTTCAAAGTTTTCCATAAAGGAAATAATACATCGCCGAGGATTTCCTGTCTAGGGATAGCGATGGGACTATCTGTTCGTCTATAGTAATGCGATAAGGCTGATGACTCGCCGGGGAAGGGGGAGATGACCGACGACACGTACGCTGAGGATAGGTTCATGGCCGCATCAACTTTGGCGGAGAAGCTCGACCTACTCTTCAGAACGCGACACCCCGCGGGGCGGGGCGAATATACCTACGAGGAGGTCGCCGAGGGGATCAGACAGCTGGGCGGGTCGACGATCGCGGTTACCCAACTGTGGCAGTTGCGGACCGGCAAGCAGACCAATCCACGGAAGAGCCAACTCGAAGCGCTCGCGACATTCTTCCGGGTGCCAGTGCATTACTTCTTCGACGACGACGAAGAAACCAAGCGGATTCAAGCGCGGCTGGAACTCCTTGCGGCAATGAGGAACAACGACGTCGAGCGGATCGCGCTGCGCGCGGCCGATCTATCGTCGGAAACCCTCCGAGCGATCGCGCAAATCATCGAGAACGCGCGGCACATCGAGGGCCTGCCCAACGGGGGAGATCAGAAGCCACACCCGCAGAGCAAGGCAGCCTCACGGACAGACAAGCCAGACGAGGAGCAGCAGGGATGATCGTGAAGACGGTGCAGCGGTACGTTGGAGTTGCGTGGCGGCAGCGCATCGCCACGAAGGCCCTGCGCGAACGCTGCGAGACGAAGTTGCGCGAGCTGCCTATCCCCACGCCCTGCGATGGACATACCTTCTGCGATGCCCTGGCTAGGCACCGCGGACGACCTATCGCCCTCCGACCGTTACCCTTGCGAGCAATGACCGGACGGGGCACGTTGTACGGGCTGCTCGTCAGCGATCCATTGGGCGATACCATTTATTACGAGCGGGACACGAGCCAACTGCATCAGCAACAGATCATCGCGCACGAAGCCGGGCACCTGATCCTGGAGCATCCCTCCGCGCCCGTCGACCCTGATGAACTGACGCCGCTACCAAACGAGATGCTTGAGGGCGTCCAAGTGGTCCACCTGCATCGCCGCGATGGCTCTTCAACAAAAGAAGAAGAGGAGGCCGAGACGTTGGCCACGCTCATCCTCAAGCGTGCCGCAGCGCTGCACCTGGCGGTACAGGTGCTCGAGCCGCAATTGATCGAAGCGCTGACGCGCCTGGAACCGTTCTATGACGCCGATACCACCCAACTTTACCGATGATCTGGGAAGTGCTCCACCTTAGCATTGTCCTGCTCGTCGCAGCAACGGCGCTCGATAAACTACGGTCGCTGAACTGGCGATCGTGCGGGGTGGTCCAGCGGGCTAACTGCTGGACGTTGACGGCGATCGCGCTCGCCTTGGCTATCATGCTTCCACCAGTGTACCTGGCGATCGATCAATTCACGGGCATCCCGAACCTGGCCGGGTTGCTCAACACCCATCTGGTAATGTTCGGCCTTTGGGCCTTCCAACCAGTTGTAGGGCAACTCTTAGCATCCGGGATAGAGCACCGCATGATCGACCAGCGTCTCGCGCAACGCATGCAGGCCCGGCGCAAGGTCCTGGGCAGCCGCTGGCTGCTGATTGGGATCATCGCGGCCCTCGCGGTGCTGTTCGCCCTCGCGCCGGTACATCGGGCGGAGGCACCGGGCTTCAATGGGCTTATAGCTCGCTACGGCGAAGTGCCCTTCATGACTGAATACACACTCATCGCGGCGGGTTACCTGGCGCTGCTCACCTTCGATCTCTTCCTGCTCGCGCGGACGGGAATACAGTCGGGTTTGACCGCGCCGCTGCGGCTGCGCGCTAGGTTACAAACTTACGGCTGGGTCGCGGCTTTGGCGGTGCTGCTGCACGAGTGCCTCTCTGTGGCACTCCGCCGACTGGATATGGCGTACCCCGCAACGAACAGCCAGGCCATACGAAGTGGATTGCTGATCGGCAGCGTTACGCTCCTGATGAGCGGTGGCTTCATCGACCTCTACGGGTGGGCATACCACTACCGTGTCTATCGCCAGCTTTTCCCGCTCTGGCGCGATTTACGCCGGGCAACCCCCGAGATCAAGCTGCGGGTACTGTTCCAACCATCACGATCGATCTTGGGCGACGCGCTCGCCATGAACGATCTCCAGCTGCGGTTGCAGCGACGGGCGACGGAAATCCGCGACGCAGCGCTGGCGCTGCGCCCGTATATCAACACTGCGGCGGTCGATCACGCCCGGTGCCTCTGCCGCATTGCGGGGCTCACCGAGGAAGATACACGCGCGACGGTCGACGCCGTCGCCCTACGCAGCGCCATCCGCGCAAAGCTGTCCGGTGACAAGCTTGAATGGTTACCGCTGCCTGCCGCCGCCGACACTGCAGATGGGATGGGCACTATCGACGAGCTTATCGAGCGGGAAGTCGCACACCTGCAACGCGTAGCCCGCGCTGCCCGGCGATCATCGATCGTCGCTGTCGCGCTCACAAACATGGAGCGGGATACCGTCAGCGACCGCCTGATGCGACAATTATGAGCAAGCGCAATACGATCGGGACGGTACGCCGCATCAGTCGCGACAAGTCTATCGTCGCGGTCGCCACTGCAGGTCTGATCCTGCTCGTCCACCTGCTCCTCTTCCTGCGGCTGCTCCCCAACCGCTGGCGGATCACCAAGCTGTCCGCGCGTACCTCCCCGGAGGCGGGGCGAGCCAAAGGTCTGCCGCGATTGTCAGTCATCGTCCCGGCATGCAACGAACGGGAAACGATTAATCCGGCGGTTGACTCCATGCTCCGGCAGGACTACCCCAATCTCGAACTGGTCCTGGTGAACGACCGCTCCACCGACGACACAGGGCAGATGATTGTGCGGCTGGCGGACGCGCACCCAGACCGGGTGCGGGTGGTCACGGTGGCGATGCTTCCGGCAAGGTGGCTAGGTAAGAACCACGCCGCGTGGCTTGGCTCGCGGCACGCGACAGGCGACTGGTTCCTGTTCACCGACGCAGACATTCTGTTCGAGCCGACGTGCTTCAGTCGAGCCGTCGCCTACGCCGAGGAGGTTGGGGCCGACCACCTGACGCTCTTCCCAAACGTGCAGGCCCATGGCTACTGGCTCGACGCCTTCATCACCTTCTTCGTTTATGCTTTCAGCGCTTCTCAACGCCCTTACCTCGCCGAGGATCCGCGGAGCGATGTGGGGATAGGGATCGGTGCCTTCAACCTCATCCGGCGAGACGCCTACGAGCGGATCGGCACCCACATTGCTATCTCGCTGCGCCCGGACGATGACATACGCCTCGGCATGCGTGTGAAACGTCTCGGCATGCGGCAACGCGCGTTGAGCGGCGTGGACTTGATGAGCGTGGAATGGTATCCCTCGCTCGGGACAGCCTTGCGGGGATTGGAGAAGAATCTGTTCGCGGCTTGCAACTACAATTTATGGTTGGCTGCGGGAGGGCTGATCGGCCTGTGGCTCACAACCATCGCACCGTACCTGTGGGTATGGCGCGCCTCAGGTTCGGTCCGGCGGCTTTTGCTCGCCGCAATCGGGCTCCACAGCCTTAACTATGCCTACGCGAATCGCCGGGAAGAGGGAGGCGTTGAGCGATACATCCCCGCGCTCCCGGTAACGGCGACAATCTTTTGTTACGCGGTGGCGCGGGCTACCTGGCTCACGCTCGTCCAGGGAGGGATACGCTGGCGTGAGACGTTCTACTCCTTAGAGGAGTTACGAAGTCAGAGCGGCTTGGAAGGAATACCCAGCCGATCAATCGGGCTGTTCATTCGTCGACGAGGCGCCGACACGGGGTCGGTCATCGGACGTCCACGGTGAGATACGACCGGTAGCGATGTCTCTAGCAGCCGCTGAGCCACCAAAATCGCGGAGAAATTTATTAAACCACTGATAGACCAATCCCGCTGCGCCTACGTAAGCGACGACCTCCGCAACACGTTTTACCGTATCTTTCATGATTGATCACCTCATACTTTCCACTGCGTATACGCACCACTCGGTACAGGCGAGTATACACATAAGGGGTGGGTATCGGCATATATTCGAGCCAACTACGTCTACGCAAATGTGAAGGTCGGCCCGGCAACGTGCGCCCCGCGCGGATCGTCCTAAACGCAGGATGGCATTCGCTGGCGAGCCACCTTCTACTCGGTTGTGCGGTTGCGCGAGCATACCAGTTTGGAAGAGTTAGCAGCAACACGCCAGCAAGCACAGTCGAAGCCGCACTACAGCCCGGCACCGCCCCGGCCAAGATCAAAGCAGGCGCTAGCATACCCGCCCGACGGTAATCGGCGCGACGTCGCGCGCCTCTGCGTTTTACCATCCAGGCCGTACCTATGCGTAGCCCCGCCTTTACCATTGAGCATGACAACACGCACATATGTTCCCATCCACTCCTAATCATTTTGTTTTCTTAATTAGAAATAATTTTTTCAATGTGCTATCCTAAGCAGAGAAATAGTGCTCCGTAACTCCTAAGAAGATAGTGGAGATGGCACCATAAGCTGAAAAGAAATTTCGGGCCGAAAGTCAACCCTTGGCCTTGCATATAAATTTCGGAACCGAAAGAATGACCTTTACCTTCGGCGATTATTCATCTATAGTAACGGCGTACGTACATTTTAGCGTGTGCCGGGCACGACGGGAGAACAGAGAAGATGATGACGATAGAGGTGCCAGCCAGCAGGAGCGGGGAAACCATCGTCCGGGCGGCACCGGTCCTGGCGGTGGTCAACCGCAAAGGTGGTGCGGGAAAGACATCGGCGACGCACAACATCGCCGGCGTCTGGGGGACGTGGGGCCTCCGGGTCTGCCTGGTCGATCTGGACACGGCGTTCAATCTCACGGAGGCCTGCGGCTATCCCGAGGAGCTGCGACCCGATGGCGGGGACTGGCTCGCGAGCGGGGAGCCGGAGCCCTGGCCGGTCCCCGCCATGCCCAACTGCGCGCTCGTGCCATCGGGGGGGCGACTCGCCGGTGGCATCGAGCGGATGGAAAAGCTGGCGATCGATCGGGAGCGCTACCTTGGCAAGGTGCTGACCCCGCTGCGCCAGCGCTTCGACGTGCTGCTGCTCGACACGAAGCCCGACCTCGACCTCTCGGTGACCGGCGCGCTCGCCGCAGCGACCCATGTCCTCGCGACAGCGCTGACGCTGCCCCAGCCGATCTACGGCGTGGTGCGCTCCCTGGGCCTGGTGGAGGATCTGCGCGAGGGGGTGCCCGATCTGCGGGTCGTGGGTTTCCTGCCGATGGCCTACAACGCGCGCGGGCTGCGACCGGCGGCGCTCGGCTCGATGGTGGAGATGGCGCAGGAGTACGGCGTCATCTGCCTGCCGCCAATCCCGTACACCGAGCATGCGGGGAAAGAGTCGCAGACGCACATCCCGATGGCGCTGGCCTACCGTAACGCCCCTGTGGGACAGCACTATCGCTACGCCGCCGCGCTGATCGGGGAGCAACTCGGCCTGCCCGTCCCCGCCGAGTGGCTGGAGCGCGGGCGGCAACTGCACGAGCAGATGCTGCGGGAGGTGCTGCAAGGATGAGCATGAAGTTCGGCAAGGCCTCCAACCGACGCCTCACCCTCGCCGCCGTGCCGCGCGAGTCGGGCGCGGCCGACCGCCTCCTCGACAACAGCCGCCAGATGGTCCGACTCGATTTGATCGACGACAACCGCCGCAACCCGCGCAAGCGGCTGGATGAGGAGTCACTGCGCGAGCTGGCCGCGAGCATCGCCGAGCACGGCCTGTTGCAGGCCCCGGTGGTGCGCCGACACCCTGACGACCTGGATCGCTACATGGTTGTCCTGGGTGCGCGCCGCGTCGCCGCGCACCGCATCCTCGGCCGCGACGAGATCGAAGTTATCGTCCGCCGCCTCGAGGACGGCCAGGCGTTCATCGCATCCTGTGTCGAGAACGTACAGCGCGTCGCTCTCTCCCCACGCGAGGAGATGGACATGATCGGCGTGCTGATCGACGAACTGGGCAGCCAGGAGACCGCCGCGCGCGCCCTTGGCAAGAGCCCGACCTGGCTCTCCAAGCGCAAGCGGGTCCTCGCCGTGCCGGCGCTCGCGGCGGCGGTGGAACGCGGGGAGCTCAGCCTGGACCACGCCTACGATCTCGCCACCCGGGCACCCGACGAGGCCGCCATGCTGGCGCAACTCGCGCGCGTCAGGGCCAGCGGGCAGAGCCAGGGGGCGACCCGCGACGCGCTCGCCCCGCGCCCGCGCCCTATGGCGAGCACGGCGGGGGAACCACCCCGAGTTTCGGACCGAAATCTTGCCACTGGCGGAGGAGGGTCATCGGCCCCACCACCGACGAGCGCCCCGGACGCCGATGATGCAGTGGAGACCCCCGAACGCCAGACGCGCCCCCAGTCGCGGCCCCCGATCGGGGGGGACGAAATTTCGGACCGAAATTTCTCCGACCCGGGAGCCGCGCCGACTACGACGAGCCCGATTCCCCCGAACGCGGGAACAGCCCCGCCCGCCCCAATTTCAAACCGAAACCGTGACGCGTCGGCGGGCGCGGCACCGAACGGGTATGATGGCACCGCCGACCTGATCGAACTGGGCGAATTGGCGACTGTGCGGCTGGTGCGCGCCGCCGACGGGCGCGCGTCGCGGGAAGCTTTGGTACGGGCGCTGCGCGCGGACCTGGCGGCGCTCGAAGGGCGATGATCCCGCCCCAAGGTGCTTTCCCACCCTTTGCGGCCGGGGAACACCCGACCGACGGATAAGAAGAAAGACGGCCAGCAAACGTCCCACCGAGATCGCCCGCTACCCGCCTTCCCGCAGCAAGGGAGTGTGGTAGCGCCGCCGGGGGGCCGTCGAGGGCGGCGGGAGCGGTGCGATGCCCAGAAATCGCGATAGCGGACGCAAGTTCCTGGGGTTCCAAAGTCCCAATTACACGATGGTGCCTGACGAGCTGTTCGATGAGTTGATGGTCGAGCTCTCGGGTGCCGAGTTGAAGGTGCTCCTCTATATCATCCGGCGCACCTTCGGCTTCAAGAAGGACAGCGATAACATCAGCCTCTCGCAGCTGCTCAATGGCATCGAAACGCGCGAGGGACTCACCCTCGACCGCGGCACCGGCCTGAGCAAGAAGACGTTGCTGGAAGCCCTCCGCAGCCTCGAGGAGCAGAACATCATCGCGACCCAGCGACGGCAGAGCCCGGAGAAGGGAAACGAGCCGACCGCCTACCGCCTGAATCTGCTTGCTTCCCCCCCGGGTGTAAAAATTTCACCCCCCTTGGCGGAAAAAGTACACCAAGGGGGCCTAGGGGAAGAAAGTCGCATCCCCTTGGGGGAATTTTTGCCCCAAGGGGATGGGGCCAAAACTCCCCCAAGGGCTAGGGGCAAAAATTCCCCCACACAAGAGACAGTAATACAAGAAACAGAAGAACAAAAGAAAGATCGTTCGAAATTTCGAATGGCACCAGTCCAGCAAGAAAAGAAGGGTACGAGGGGTCACGCGCCTACCCCTGACTTTCCGACCGACAATTCCCGCGAGGGGAGCGCGCGCGACGAGGGAGGCGTCGGGGATGCGACGCCGATCTACGACGAAGCGCGGCAGCAGTTGCTGCTCTTCGTGGAGGATCTCGCCCGCGAGCTGAACGACGTCGCCTCGCTGCGCTCCTCGACCTCGCGGCTCGCCAACCTATACCGGCGGTCCGGGCTAGCGATGGAAGACTTCATCGAACACCTCTACGCCGCGCGCGCCACAACCCAGGAGCGTACCGGGGCGATCCGCACGCCCGTCGCTGACAGCGGCGACGGCTGGAAGAAGCACAAGATGGGGTACTTCTTCGCCGTGCTGGAAGACCGGCTGGGGCTGCGAGAGCAGACCGTCGGCGACTAAACGACCCCGACCGAGAGAGGAGCGACCTGGATGGCCCCGCTCACCCCACCCGGGGGATACGACGAGTTGCTGCGCGATGTCCGCGAGATCCTCGCGATGGCGCGCGCTCGTGCTTACCAGGCGATCGACAACTTGCGGGTGCAGGCCTACTGGCAGGTCGGCGAGCGGATCGTGCGAGAGGAATTGCGCCAGGGGGCGCGCGCGGGCTACGGCGAGCAGGCCGTCGTCCGACTGGCGCGCGATCTCGGCTTCGGGCGCAGCGATCTCTACCGGATGCTCCAGTTCTACCGCACCTACCCGGTCGTCACCGCGCTGAACCCGCAGCTGAGCTGGACGCACTACACCGCCCTGATCGAGGTCGCGGACGCGGTGGCGCGCCAGTTCTACGAGGCGCAGGTGGTGCGCAACGCCTGGAGCGTGCGCGCGCTGCGCCAGCAGATCAAGGAGGGATTCTACGCGCGCAGCCTCGCCGCGCCCGGCGGGGCGGCCGTCCCCCCCCTCGCCGTGCCCCCGCGGCGCCCGCTCGACACTTTCCGTGCCCTCTACGACCTCGCGCTGCCCGGCCTCCCGGCCGACTTCTCCGAGGCGCAACTGGAGGCGGCGTTGCGGGCCGACTTCGAGCGTTTCCTAGGCGAACTCGGGCCGGAGTTCTACCTGCGCGGCACGCAGCAGCAGCTGGTGATCGATGGCCAGTACCACGCGGTCGACCTGGAACTGTATTGCCGTGCCATCCCGTGCATCGTACTGGTCGACCTGAAGGCGGGGCCGTTCGAGGATCGCTACATCGGCCAGATGAACAAGTACGTCAACTATTACCGCGAGCGGGTGCCGTCCTACCCCTGGGAGCGGCCGACGATCGGGCTGATCATCTGCGCGAGCGCCGGGCGCGAGGAGGTGCGCTACGCGCTCGGCGGGCTGGAAGAGCGGATCTTCGTCGCGGAATACCGGCGCAAGCTGCCGTCCGAGGTCGCGATCGGGACCCACCTCGGGCGGGTGGTCAGGGCAGGCCAGGCGGCAGGGCCGACCCCCGGCAAGCCGGATGGGGGCGACTGAGGATTGTCCCATCACCGATGGGACAATCCGCGGGAGGATAGAGCGGCATGATCAACGGGGGGCGGGGAAGCCGATCGGGCTGAGCCGCTGCGGCGGACGGGGCGAGCAGGTGGTGGTGCCGTTGCCGTCGCACCAGACGAACCGACTCCGGGTAGCGCAGTACCTGCCGCCGGAGGACATAGCGATACTCAAGGCGCGCCTGGCGCAGGTCACCGTAGCCTACGAGGAATCGCACGAGGCCGGTCTGATGCGGCGGCGACACAAGCGGGGGAGCAAGCAGGAGACATATCCCTCGGGCCACGATAAGCGGTCGATTCATCTGTTGCGCACCGCTGCCACCATGCGCGGCGCGGCGCGCCCGCGTCACCGCGCACTAGCCCGCCCGGTGGTCCCACGCGCGCCCGTGGCCTCAGCTGCCCTGGCGCGGTGGCGGTCGTGTCGCCGTGTCAGCTGCGGGTCGTCGCCGCCGTGCTCGCTAGGTCACCCCCGGCAGCTACCCAGCGGCACCGCGAGATAACGCCGTGCAGCATCGACCGGCCCGAGGACGCCGTGGAGAACCGCGCTCGTGACGCTGGAGTGGTGGCGATCCAGGGTGAGCTCTGCCGGCCACGCCGGGTCGGCGTCGGCGATGTGCAACGCCGACAGTCCCAGTTGTGGCGACGTCGAGTCGATCGGCGGTGTTTCTAGTTAGTGTCACAGCTTTTGGAATTCATAGCGATATGTCGCACGTAATCAGGATGTCCGCCGCCGAGGGACCGCTCGCGAGCGGCGTTCTAGTGGGGGCGTTCACTGCGCCGTCCGCAGCCTCGCGTTGTTGACGGCCGAACGAGATGGCCCCGTGCAGTCGCCGGGTCGCCGAGGTAGCGGTCGGGTGACGTATCAGCCCGACATGCGTCACGCGGCGCGTACCGCGTGCGATGGCGAAGCGGGCAGAGAACGGGCGGCGTAACCGATCGCGGCGGGCCTTTCTGCGCCCACGCCCGGATGCCTCGCTTGCCTGGGCTGGTCGCGGGTGTAGCGGGGCCGGCGCACCGGCGCAGTTCCTGGCGTGGACGGTGGCGGTAGCGGTGGAGACAGGACCGCGCCACCGCGAGACGGTGACAGGGAGCGCCGCGAGACGGGTGGCGGTGGTGACGGGTGCCGGGCCGGAGGCTTGACACGCTGGCGTATGGTGGAGATCGATGTCGGCTCGTATGCGCGGAGGGGAGATGCGGCGCCTGGCCTGCCTGGCGGTGCTCCTCGTGCTGAGCGGTTGCGGCGCGCAGCCCACGGCGACGCCGCCGCCCCCCACACCGCCCACCGCCACCGTGCGCCCGACCGCCACGCCGGCGCCCACTCGCACGCCCGCGCCGACCCCCTGTCTTGGCCGAGAAGTCCATCCCGAGGGCGTTACGCGGCTCTTGCGTAGGTGTGGTGGAGCCCATGCAGGACGGGGATGGCCCGCGCGCGGCCGTCGCACACCGCCGGAGTTGCGCCTGCCTCGGGTGCCGCCGGGATCCGCTGGGCCAGGCCCTGGTGCGGGCGGTGGTGGTTGAAGTACTGCACGTAGTCGCGGAGGACGCGCCGCAGCTGGGTCTCGCCCAGGACCAGGAGGTGATCCAGGCACTCCCGTCGCACGCTGCCGAGGAAGCGCTCGCACACCGCGTTCTGTCTCGGTGCCCGATACGCCGTCAGCAGCACCGCCCGCGCCCGGTCCACGCCCGGCCATGGCATAGGGGGACACATACCGGTCATACCGTTGGCCGATGAATTTGGCGTGCCGCCACGCCGTTTTGCCCGTGTAACGCTTCACGGTCGGCCACCAATACTACCAATATGTGTCCCCCGAAGTGTTGGCCGGGCGTGCCCGGTCCGCGTGAATGTCCTCGCCCGGTTCGAGCAGGTAGCCCCATTCGTTGGCCCAGGCGACGACGAGATCCCCGCCGCTGGCCGTGCCGCTGGCGATCGCGCCCGCCGACACGCCGCACGCCTTCAGGAGCCCGGCGGGATACCCGGCGACCAGCGCGCACCCCGCGTTCGCCGCCGCGTGGTCGGCGCGATACCACAGCTTCTCCACTTTACGGAGTTGCCGCATCATGCTCAGCCCCCTCCCTCCCGCTGCGGGCGCGGCGGCGAGCGCAGACCCGCCCACCGCCGCGCCCGGCTCTCCCCGGTCAGGCGGCGGCGTCCAGCGCCGCGCCCGTGCCGCCGGTGGCGACGTGGATCAGCGTGTAGGCCGTGGCCCGGATCGTCTCCAGGTTGCGCGTCAGGGTCGCGCGATCGGCGGCCCAGCGGGCGACGTACGGGAAGGTGTAGCCGCTGGCGTCGATCCCGTAATGGGCCAGGACAACGAAGGCCGCGCCCTCGGCGATCGTCTCGGCGTCCGCGCCGCTCGCACCGGCCCGCGCCCCGGCGACGTGGTGCGCGCACTCGTGGGCGAGGGTCTTGACCGCCTGGTCGCCGGCGAGGCGGGCGTGGACCGCCACGCGCCGGAGCGCGGGGGCGTAGTACCCGTTCGCCCGCCCGGTCTCCTCGCGGATCAACGCGACCCCCTCGGCGGCCAGGAAGGCCGCCAGCCGGTCCCACAGCCACGTACCGGCGTCGCTCGCACCCGCCAGCAGGTGCGGGGCCGGGGCCTCGGCGAAGGGGGCGCCCTCGGTCTGGGCGAGATCGAAGACGGTCGCCACCCCGAAGCCGGTCACGAGCGCGCCCCGATCGTCGGTATCGCGCTGCTCGTCGCCCTCGGCGAGGACACGCCGGTAGGGGGCGAGGATGCGGAGGCCCCGCTCGCCCTGGCGGACCTGGCGGCCGAGCGCCTGCCAGGCGCGGTACCCGGCGACGCGGGTCGCGTCCGGGCGCTGCGCGTGGATCAGGGCCACATTCCGGGCGGAGTAGGTCGGGAAGCGGGCCAGCGTGGCGAGGTAGGCGCGGAAACTTGGGCCGTCGACGATCGCCCCGATCCCCGCGTCGAGGAGGGCCAGCGCGGCGGCCGTCCGCTCCTGGGCGCGCTCGTGGGCGGCGGTGGGCTCGGGCTGCTGGTCGATCATGGGGCTGCTCCTTCCTGTTATGCGCGTCGGGTGGGGAGCGGGGCAACCCACACGACGGGTTGCCCCGGTGGAGGCGATCAGGCGTCCCGGT
>JAABUN010005128.1_pt1 | contig 16697 bp, 14 predicted proteins | sample 5559311 | NCBI WGS metagenome assembly JAABUN01 (sample SAMN10711877, study PRJNA513370) | rock metagenome | isolation source: Antarctica rocks | place: Antarctica: Victoria Land, Siegfried Peak sud
TCCGCTAATTTCCAAAAATACCTACGCGCAATTATCAATGCCGATGAATTTAGATTCTCGTAGTTTTAAGGCAACATTAAGCACTTATGAGGTAAAACCGGCTTTTAAGGCAAAGCCAGTAATTGTGAAAAAACTTGTAAAAAGCAGTCCGCGCCAAAAAAAATTATCGCCGCCGAAAAGATATAAGGGCGAGCATACCAAAGCAGTTGGAAGCATCGCCGGTAAATCAACGACTAAAATTATCAAAGCTAAAAGTAATTGCCAGTTGCCGTCGTGCATATTTGAGTTCCACAACGCAGGTAAAAGTATAGCCTAGTGCAGAACCGGAAAAGCAGCTGCGAACGGATTCGTAAGTAATTTACGCAAGACCTTCATTATAGAAATCCCGGCAATCAGTTTACCTTTTCCCAATATCCGACATCAATCCATTTATAAAACTTGAAACCGACTTCCCGAAAATGCGCGACTTTTTCAAAACCGAATTTTTCGTGCAGTCGGACGCTCGCGTCATTCGGCAAAGCAATTCCGGCGATTATTGCGTGAACGTCGGTTTTCGACAGTTTTTCAAAAAGTTTTTCGTAAAGTTTTGTGCCGACGCCTTTCCCTTTTATTCCACTTTTCACATAAACGGAAACCTCGATTGGGCTTCCGTAAGCACACCGCGATTTGTATTGCGCGGCGTGAGCGTAAGCCAAAATTTCGTTGTTTTCTTCCGCCACCAAATACGGATAATTTTCGACAATCTCGCTGATGCGATTTTGCATTTCTCCAGAAGTTATCGGCTCGGTTTCAAATGTGTGATGCGTATTTAAGACGTAAAAATTATAGATTTTCGCGATTTGTTCAGCATCGGCACATTTAACCGGACGAATATTCATTTGGTTCATCAATTTGGAATATACTTTTTCAATTCCATTTTAGCAACGGATTCGAGATGCACTTCGTCGGGTCCGTCGGCGAGCCTTAACATTCGGGCGGTAGTCCAAAAATAAGCGAGCGGAAAATCCTGGCAAACGCCCGCACCGCCGTGTGTCTGAATCGCGCGGTCGACGATTTTCAAAGCCATCTGCGGCACAATCGCTTTGATCATCGCAATCTCGCGACGCGCCGCTTTATTGCCGACTTCATCCATCATCCAGGCGGTTTTCAGAACGAGCAGACGCGCCTGTTCGATTTTCATTCGCGCCTCGCTAATCCATTGTCTGACAACGCCTTGCTCGGAAATTTTTTTGCCGAACGCGACACGATTTTCGGCGCGTTCGCACATCAATTCCAGGGCGCGTTCGGCGATTCCAATCAAACGCATACAATGATGAACTCGTCCGGGACCGAGCCGACCCTGCGCGATTTCAAAGCCGCGACCTTCGCCGAGCAGGAGATTTGCGGCGGGAACGCGCACATTTTCAAAACTGATTTCGGCGTGTCCGTGCGGTGCGTCGTCAAAGCCGAAAACATTTAAAACGCGCTCGACTTTTACGCCACCGGCGTCCATCGGAACTAAAATCATTGATTGCTGAAGATGTTTCGGCGCGGATTCGTCGGTTTTGCCCATAAAAATCGCCAGCTTGCAGCGCGTATCGCCCGCGCCGCTCGTCCACCATTTGCGACCGTTCAAAATATATTCGTCGCCTTCTTTTTGGATTGACGAACAAATATTCGTCGCATCGGACGAAGCTACATCAGGCTCGGTCATCGCAAAACACGAACGAATTTCGCCGTCAAGTAAAGGCTTTAACCATTTTTCTTTTTGTTCGTTGGTTCCATATTTTTCCAGAACTTCCATATTTCCCGTGTCGGGCGCGGAACAATTAAAAACTTCGGGCGACCATGGAACTCTGCCCATTAATTCGGCGAGCGGCGCGTATTCGAGATTCGTCAAGCCGGACGCTTCGGGCAAAAACAGATTCCACAAATCTTCCGCCTTCGCCTTTTGCTTCAATTCTTCAATCAAGCGCAAAGGCTTCCAACGGTCGCCCGTGTTTAACTCTTCCTGGTAACGAGCTTCGTTCGGATAAACAAATTCATCCATAAAATCCGCCAGCCGTTTCAGCGATTCGCGCGTTTTCGATGAATAATCAAAGTTCATAATTTAGTTGGAAACTTATCACACAGGCAGGTTAATAGAAAATGGATAACGGAAAATGAATAATGTCCTGATTAAATCTTTTTTATTTTCCATTTTCCATTTCTCTTCCTTGAGTTGTAAAATCTAGGTTTTTATGAACAACAGGAAACTTGGAATAGCAATCATCGGACTCGGCGGCGCGGTCGGCACGACAATCGTCGCCGGAATCGAGCTTTTGAAAAAGGGCAAAGTTGAAACTACCGGTTTGCCGCTGGCGGATTTGCCGGAAAATTTGATTTCCGATTTGGCGAGCTATGAAAATTTAATATTCGGCGGCTGGGATTTGCACGCCGAAAATCTGGCAAGCGCGGCGGAAGAACACGACGTTTTGACGCACAAACAATTCGTCGCCGTCGAAGCGGAGCTGCGAAAAATAAAACCGTGGCGCGCCGCCGGAAACAAAGAGTTTCTGGCGAACATCGAAGGCGAAAATCAGTTTTCCGACAACTCGCATCGTGAAATAATCGAGAAAATTAAAAAAGATGTGCAGGCTTTCCGCGCTGAAAATAATCTCGACGAAGTTGTCGTCATCAATCTCGCTTCGACCGAAAAGCTCGCCGACGAAGGCAACGAAATTTTTAATTCGATTGCCGATTTTGAAAAAGCTCTGGACGCAAACTCGTCGGAGATTTCGCCCGCGATGCTTTACGCATACGCCGCAATTAGCGAAGAAATTCCGTATGGAAATTTCACGCCGTCGGTTGCCGCAGACATTCCCGCGCTCATCGAATTTGCCGAAAAACAAGGCGTGCCGGTTGCGGGAAAAGACGGCAAAACCGGGCAAACTTTTATCAAGACAGTCATCGCGCCGGCGCTGAAAACTCGCGCGCTAAAAGTCGAAGGCTGGTATTCGACGAACATTTTGGGCAACCGCGACGGCTTGGCTTTGTCAAACGCGGATTCGCTCGCCTCGAAACTCAAAACAAAAGGCTCGGTTCTCGACGATATTTTGGGCTACACGGTCGAAGACCACCTTGTAGATATTCGCTATTATCGCCCGCGCAAAGACAATAAAGAAGCGTGGGACAACATCGACATCACCGGATTTCTCGGACAATCGATGCAGCTAAAAATCAATTTTCTGTGCAAAGATTCGATTTTAGCCGCGCCGCTCGCCATCGAAATCGCGCGCTGTCTGGAATTGGCGAAAAGACGCGGCGAGACGGGCATTCAGGAACAGCTTTCGGTTTTCTTCAAACTGCCGATGACGTGCCGCGAAAAGCCCGAACACGCTTTGCACAAGCAGGAAAAAATGTTTTTAGATTGGTTGAGAAATGAAAACACGGCTAAAGACGGATGAACTCGATTGCAAGGAAAACGATTTCATATGAGTTTATCCGTCTTTATCTGTGGTTAAAATTTTTCTTATGGTAAATTATTTTTATGCTAAATCAATTAACTTATTCATTACCGGAAAATTTGAAAACCGCTGTTCAAGCTGAATTCGAGGAATGGCAAAAAGCGGATAAAATCGGGCGTCTGTGGAACAAAGACGCCGGCGTTTGGACGAGCGAAGACGAAGCGAAATGGCTCGGCTGGCTCGAATCGGTCGAAGCCGAACTCGGTAAAACAAACGATTACAAAGATTTCGCCGGATACGCCAAAAATTTTGAAAGCGTCGTTTTGCTCGGAATGGGCGGTTCGAGTTTGTGTCCCGAAGTTTTGGCGGAAACTTTCGGCGTCGAAAATTTTTACATACTGGATTCGACCGTTCCGGCGCAGATTAAAACGCTCGAAAGTAAAATCGACGCGGCGAAAACTTTGTTTATCGTCGCTTCAAAATCCGGCTCGACGCTGGAGCCGAATGTTTTCAAACAGTATTTTTACGAAAAGGTTTCTGCCGCTGTCGGGAAGGAAAACGCGGGCAAGCAGTTTGTCGCCATCACCGACCCGAACTCGAAGATGCAAAAGGTTGCCGAAAGCGATAATTTTTATCGAATCTTTCACGGCAACCCTGAAATCGGCGGGCGTTTTTCCGCGCTTTCGCCTTTCGGGATGGCGGCGGGCGCGGCGATGGGTTTAGACGTTGAGGAACTTCTGAATCGCGCTCAGGAAATGGCACACGCTTGCAAATCACACGTCCCAAATGAAAATCCGGGCGCGATTCTGGGAACGATTCTCGGCGTCTGCAACAACGATGGGCGCGACAAAGTAACTATTTTTACCGCCGAAGAAATCTACGATTTGGGCGCGTGGCTCGAACAACTGCTCGCTGAAAGCACGGGCAAAGCGGGCAAAGCGATTGTTCCAATCGACCTCGAACCGATTGCCAAGCCGGACGATTACGGCGACGACCGCGTTTTTGTTTACCTGAAGCTGAAAGATTCGAGCGACGCCGCGCTCGACGAAAAAGTCAGGCTTTTAGAAGATTCCGGCTTGCCCGTCGTGCAAATCGTTTTGGAAGACAGAATGAATCTCGGACAGGAATTTTACCGTTGGGAATTTGCGACCGCCGTCGCCGGCGCGATTATGCAAATCAACGCCTTTAATCAGCCGGATGTCGAAGCGGCAAAAATCGAAGCCAAAAAACTGACCGAAGAATACGAAGAAAACGGCAAACTGCCGGACGAAACGCCTTTTTACGAAAGCGGCGGCATCAAACTTTTTACCGGCGACGAATACGCGAAAAACCTCGACAAATTCGTCGAAGGCGGTAAAACCGTCGAAAAATACCTCGCCGCGCATCTGGCTCATCTTCAGGAAGACGATTATTTCGCGCTGCTTGCCTACATCGAGCGCGACGCCGAACACCGCGAATTATTGCAGACGATTCGGCACAAAGTTTTTGAATCGAAGCTCGTCGCCACCTGTCTCGGATTCGGACCGCGCTTTCTGCATTCGACCGGACAAGCCTACAAAGGCGGCGCGAACAACGGAGTTTTTCTGCAAATCACTTCGGACGACGCGGAAGATTTACCGGTTCCCGGACAAAAATATACGTTCGGAATCGTCAAACAAGCGCAGGCGCGCGGCGATTTTCAGGTTTTGCTCGATAGAGAACGCCGGGCTTTGCGCGTTCATTTAGGAAAGGACGTGAAAGCCGGTTTGGAAAAACTTGTTTCGCTGATTTAATCGGAAAATTATCAAAAGAAAAAGCGTTAAGGTTTTATAAAACCTTAACGCTTTTTCTTTATTCGGCAACAAAATCACGTTGCGTCGTTTTCGTCCTTCTCTTTCGGATGAAGCAAGTTGCCGCTTTCGTCAATCGCGTCTTTGTCTTCGTGTTCCTGCGGCGTTTTCTGTCCCGGCTGCACGTGATGTTCCGGGTGCTTGCCGATGTCTTCGGCGACGGTTCCCTGTTCTTCATTTTGCTCGATTGCTTTTTTAGCTTGAGCAACGTCTCTTTCGTCAGGCATAATTTTTTATTTTCTCCTTACTATTTCGTTGTTTCCTATAATTAAACTTTTTCGTATTCTTCCTCTTCAACCAAATACGGTGTTACCGTCGGCTTGTCCAAATCTTCCTGCAAAACTTTGGCAATCACCGGCAAACTCAAGCTGCGAGTTTTGCCAATTCCCTCAACTTCTTTGCCTTTAGCATAGACGGCGTGGCGACCGTGTTCTTTATACCATTCGCTCAAAGACGCGGTTTTGTTCATTTCCTCGACGATTTGCCGCCAACCGACGCCCGTGTTGTAAGCACAAAACGAAATTTCGCCTTCCTGCGTGCCGTATGGGATAACGCACATTTCCGTGCGTCGGAAATCGTAATTAAACAAATCCTGAAACCACATTCCTTCGACACACAACACGCGCCACATATCTCCGGTTTCATCTTTCGGCTGCGCTTTCATTCGGTCGTTGCGGTCGGAATTTGAATCAGCCGACGACGGTTTGAAAAGATTCAAAATTTGCGAAACGGGAAAGCCTTCGGGCGCGTTCGATGCGTTGTAATTCCGCATAATCGCCATCCCGAGTTGCGCCATCGTCAATTTTTTGCCGCGTGCTGTGTCGGTGATTGTGGCGACATCTTTCATAAACTGCTCGTAGTTGAAAAAGTCGAACAAGGATGTCATCGCGCCCGTATTTTTATTAACGACAATCAGCGTAAAAATCCCGCAATTCGGATGACAGTTGCACGACGACCAGCCCCACGGCGCGTCCGCGCCTTGCAGCATATCCATCACGGACGTAAAAGCCGAATAACTCGAAAGCGGAAACCAATCGCGCAGCGGTTGCAGCGTTCCGTCAAGCTGGTCTTTCAAATCGTGCGTCATTCCCGCCAAAGTATAGCGTTGCTGAATGCGGTCTTTGTCAGAAACGTCTTCGTCGCGCCCTGTGAAACTCACAGGCTGAAAAGCAATCGTCTGAACTTTATCAATATTCTGCGCGGCAAATTTCACGATGTCGCCGATTGCGTCGTTATTAACGGTATTAACAATCGTCGTCACCAAAGTAACTTTAATGCCGACCGACGCGAGATTTTCAATCGCTTTTAATTTCACGTCGAACAAATTTCCAACGCCGCGATGTTTGTTTTTCTCTTCCGAAGTTCCGTCAAATTGCAGATAAACACCGTGTTGTCCAGCTTCTTTCGCCGCTTTGCAAAACTCGATGTCTTCGGCGTAGCGAATGCCGTTTGTCGCGGCTAAGATTCGGTAAAATCCAATCTTCTTCGCATACGCCACCGATTCCAAAAAGTGCGGCGCGATTGTCGGCTCACCGCCCGAAAATAAAATGATGATTTGGCGGCGCGGCTTGAAGGAAATCGCGTTGTCTAAAATTTGTTTCGTGTCTTCAAACGTCGGCTCGTGAACGTAGCCAACCTGGTTGGCGTCCATAAAACATGGGTTGCACATCATATTGCAGCGGTTCGTCAAATCAACCGTCAACACCGCGCCGCGCCCGAATTTTATGTCGGAAGTTCCGTGATGATGAACGTGCTTGTCTTCCGCCGCTTTGAAATCGCGCCCGTAAAAAAGCGATTCGATTCTTTGCAGAAACTTCGCGTCCGTCGCCATCACGTCAACAAAATCGCCGTGCGTCGGACAGGTTTTCTTCATCAAGACTTGCCCGTTTTCTTCGACAATCTGCGCCTTGATTTCTCCCGGATGCGAGTTCATCAGAATTTCGAGCGGAATTGATTTATCAATCACGCCGTTGCGAACATTTTTAACGCAAGTCGGGCAAAGCGAATCGGTTTCGCGCGGGAAACCTAACGGCGGCGCGGTGCGCTCATACGATTTGAGAAGTGGTTCTGCCGCCCAATTCGGCGTAATTGATTCGCCCTCGGGCAAAGATTTATTGACCACTTGGAACGCCTTCCAGCCAATATCGGCAAGCTTCGACGCCGCTTTCGAGCCGGTCTTTCCCTTGCCTTTCCCGCCTTCGCCGCGTCTGAAATTATCACTGAACATAATGTTTTAATATAAAAAGCTGAATAAAATTTTTGGTGTTTGATGCAGAAATGCAAGCTAAAGGCTAACAAATTATTGGCATTATTCCAAGTTTCCTAGTTCCATCGCACCCATTCTGTTTCTTTACATTCGTGATATTCGGTTTTATAACTTTTTCCCTCAACTAACTCTCCAACTTTATTTTTATATAATTTGGATTCTGACCAACACTTCTTTGGAACGTATTCCGTTCCATTAAATTTATAAAGTTTTATGTCAAAATATGTATAGCTAGCGTAAACCTCAAACATTATATCTTTATATCCTTTCGTCTTTTTGTTTTCCACGACCGTCATATAACCCATTGCTTCAAAAAGTTTCCGGTATCCTTTTTCGTTATCTTTCTGAAACACCCAAAAGACTTGGCAGTTATTACCGCAAAAGTAACCGCTGTGACTTCTAATAAATATCTCCTTTTGACCATCACTATTTAAATCAAATGATTCATCAACTTCGATTAAATCGCTGCAATCTTTAATTCTTTCGATATAGTCAGTATTTATAGAAACAGTTCTGTCATTTAACTCACTCCAAAAGGGTTTTAAATTTTCGTCTTCGCAAGGTAAATCTTTGAAAGCGATTTCAATAAATTCCGGCTGTTTTGTTTTTTTGTATTCTAATGAATTATTAACGACTTCAACTTTAGAATCTTCCGTTAGTTCGGCTTTCGGTAAATCAATCTGTGTATTCCAATAAAACTTAAAAACAATAAACGAACCAATCCCGAAAGCCAACAGCGCAACCGATAAATAAAAAGTGTAGCGACGCATAATTTTATTTCTCCAAAAGTCTGACAAAGGCTTCCTGACGAAAATGTTTGTCGGTGGTTAAAGACTCGACGATTCCGCGTTGCCGCATCAAGACGAAACTCGCGGCATCGCACAGCGAATAATTTTTATCGGCTCTTTCCCGCAAAAGCGCGACCGCTTGGCGGTGCAGAGTTTCGTCAACCCAAATTATTTCAACTGCTTTATCGTCTAAAATAAGATGGCTGAATTTGATAATTTCACGACGCGGCACGCCGCGAACGTGGGCTAGCGCAGTATATTCGGCTAAAACGTAATTTGTCGTTAGACGTTTTGCCGCCGCATCGTAAAGTAAAATTGCCTGTTCGTGATATTCGTCGGCTTCGTCGTAAAGGCTGAAAAAGCCGGAAGTATCAACCAGCATTTTATTCGTCATCGTGAGTGTCGGCATAGGCGCGCGCTAAATCGGCGTCAATTTGTTCGTTGTCGGACGAATGCGGATTGCCGCTGCTCCAAGTGCCGAACATTTCTCTGATTCCGCCCGCGCTCGCTGCTTCGCCGTTCGTTTCCGGTTTGCTCGAAATATCGCTGATGATAAGCGCAGCGAGTTTGAGACGTTCCTTTTCATCAAACGGTAAAATTTGTTCTCGATAAACTTCTTGAATAGTGCTTGGCATTTCTTTGACCTCGCGTTTATTTTAACAGAAAATATCGTTTAGCTTAATCTTCACGCTTCGGTGTGCCATATAAATAATGGTCGTGGTTGTGAGCTAAATCAGTAATGTCGGCATCAATCTGATTTTCCTCGATAATTGCCATCAATTTTTTCCAGCCAATTTGATTTTCTGATTCCGGTTCGTCGGCAATCGTAATAATCGCTTCTTTGCCTTCGTAAGAATCGCTTATCGGCTCAAGCGGCAAAATCGCGCCGTTATGAACTTCACCTTTGATTTCTAACATAATTGTAATCTCCAATAATATTTTCCAATCAAAACGAACTAATCCCGAAAGCCAACAGCGCAACCGATAAATAAAAAGTGTACCGACGCATAATTTTATTTCTCCGAAATATTAGAACATCCAACAATTGCAGATTAGCGGCAAAGACGGCAAAACGCAATATTTTTCGAGACGGCAACAATTGATGTCTTACAAACGATTACCTTATTTCAGAGCTTCGAGATTTTGTTTTAATGTCGTTGTTTGTGTTTGAATTTCCGCAACGCGGGCGCGAATTTCTTCGACTTTTTCCTGCGGCGCACGCGCGAGGAAATTTTCGTTGGAAAGTTGTTTTTCAAGACGTTCGTTTTCCGCACCTAATTTTTCAAGCTGGCTTTCGACGCGGGCGCATTCCTTATCGAAATCAATCAAGCCTTCGAGCGGCAACGCGATTTCCGCGCTGCCGGTTAAGACGGCTTTTGCCGACGCTTTCGGCACGTTAAGCGTTTCGTTCAGAACAAGACGTTCGGCGCGGGCGAGTTTTAAGATTTGCGATTCGTTTGATTTGAAAATGTTTTGCAAATCTTCATTCGCGGCGACGTGAATCGCCGGTTTGTCGCTCGGTTTGATATTCATTTCGGCGCGAATGTTTCGCACTTTTGAAATCAATTCAATCACGGCTTGCATTTCTGATTCGGCTTGCTCGTCAATCAATTCAACATCGCCTTTCGGAAAATCAGTCAACATAATTGTCTGCACGGCATTTTTGTATGCGTCGTTGTGCAAATCGCTGGAAACATTCGGCAGTTTTTGCCAGAGTTCTTCGGTCAAAAACGGCATAAACGGATGCAGCAGGCGCAGGGATTGTTCGATTATCGTGATGATGCGCGAACGCGCCGCGTCTCTCGCCACATTCGGCACGTCGGACGTGATTTCGTCTTTGACGAGTTCGATATACCAATCGCAAAAATCGTCCCAGAAAAAGTGATAAAGCGTCTGCGTCGCTTCGTGAAAATTGTAATTGTCGAGCGATTGGTTGACGGTCAAAGCCGTTTTATTCAAACGCGAAATTATCCAACGGTCCGCAACCGACAGATTTTCTTTCGGATTATCTCTGGAAAATTCCGGTTTGATTTTATCTAAAAACTCTTCGTCTTCTTCGTCGAGTTCAACGAGTTCTGTGTTGAGCGTTTCGATAATTTCCTTTGCTTCTTCGCGCGGATTCAAGTATGAATAATCAACCTGCGCGCCGTCAGAATTTAATAAACAAAAGCGCGTCGCGTTCCAGATTTTGTTGGCGAAGTTGCGAAACGATTCGACTTTTTCGTCGCGCCACGCAAAGTCAACGCCGGTCGCCGAATCAGCGAGCGTCAGGCGCGTCGCGTCAACGCCGTATTTATCGAAAACGTCGAGCGGGTCAATGCCGTTATTTTTCGTCTTCGACATTCGCTGTCCGTTTTTATCCAAAACCGTGCCGTGAATAATTACGTCGCTGAAAGGCTTTTCGCCGGTGAATTTCAAACCGGTCATCACCATTCGCGAAACCCAGAGAAAAATAATATCGCGTCCCGTCACCAAAACATCGGTCGGATAAAATGCTGTTAAATCTTCGGTTTCGGTTGCCTCGCCGTCCCAACCCAATGTCGAGAAAGCCCACAGCGCGGACGAAAACCAGGTGTCGAGAACGTCCTCGTCCTGTATTAAATCGGTTGTGTTTGCCTGCTCGAACGCCGCTTCTTTCGTTCGAGCGACAAATAGATTTCCCTGCGCGTCATACCACGCCGGAATTTGATGTCCCCACCAAAGCTGGCGCGAGATTGTCCAATCTTTCAAATTTTCGAGCCACGTCGTATAAACTTTTTCGTGCGGAACCTGCGGATAAAAATGCGGCGCGCCTTCGGTTCGCATTAAATCCAAAGCCATATCGCGCATCTCGTCCATTTTGACAAACCATTGTTCGGATAAAAACGGCTCGACGACGGTTTTGCAGCGTTCGCAAACCGGCAAAACTATTTCGTAATCGTCAACTTTTTCAAGCAGTCCGAGTTCTTCAAATTTCTCGACAATTCTTTCACGCGCCGCGTATCTGTCGAGACCCGCGAATTCCGTGCCTGCGGCTTCGTTCATTGTCGCATCCGGGTTCATCACGCTGATTTGCGGCAAATCGTGCCGCAGACCGAGTTCGTAATCGTTCGGGTCGTGCGCCGGCGTAATTTTCACCGCGCCCGTTCCGAATTCGGCGTCAACGTAATCATCGGCGACAATCGGAATTTCACGCGTCGTCAAAGGCAACTCGATGGTTTTACCGATTAAATCTTTATATCTTTCATCGTCGGGATTAACCGCAACCGCCGTGTCGCCGAGCATCGTTTCGGGGCGTGTCGTGGCGACGGTCAATTTTTTATCCGAATTTTTTATCGGATAATTGAGATAAAAAAGTTTGCCGTCTTTTTTGGTTTCTTCTTTGACTTCCAAATCCGACAGCACGGTTTTATCTTTCGGACACCAATTAACAATTCGCTTGCCGCGATAAATCCAGCCTTCTTCGTAAAGCCGCACGAAAACTTCGCGCACGGCTTTCGACAATTGCGCGTCCATCGTAAAACGCTCGCGCGACCAATCGACCGACAAACCTTCGCGCCGAATTTGATTGGTAATCGTGTCGCCGTATTGATTTTTCCAAGCCCAGACTTTTTCGGTAAACGCTTCGCGCCCGATGTCCTGCGGCGTTTTGTGTTCTTCTTTTTTGAGTTGCCGCGTGACCATCAACTGCGTCGAGATTCCCGCGTGGTCGACGCCGACGAGAAACAAAGTTTTGTAACCCTGCATTCGTTTCCAGCGCGTCAAAACGTCCATCAGAGTGTGTTGAAGCGCGTGTCCCATATGCAGGCTGCCCGTCACGTTCGGCGGCGGAATGACGATTGAAAACGCTTCTGCGTTCGGGTTTTCGTTGATTTCCGGCGCGAAACAATTATTTGCTTCCCATGTTTTGTAATGCGTTTCTTCGGCTTGTTTCGGATTGTACGATTTTTCGAGTTCCATAAGTTTAAGTCAAAAGTCTAAAGTCCAAAGCCCAAAGTCAGTTTTTTTATAAACTTAAACTTTGAACCTTGAACTTTTTAGCATTCTAAAACAAAAACGGTTAGTTTTCATCTTCGATACGAAAACTAACCGTTAAATTGTCCGCAGAATGCTTTTTCTTACTTGGATTTTTTCGTCTGGACGGCTTCGGTTTTAGAGAAATATCCCTGCCGGTGCGTCAATTTGACTTTTTGTTTGGCGAGTTCGGGATTGATTAATTGAATTTCGATTTTGCGGTATGAACCGTCGCGTTTCCGGTTGCCCGGTTCGTAGGCGATTAAATACTGCGAACGCATTTCGATTTGGATTTGCGTAAACGCCTGCCGCAGTTCGGCTTCGTCGCGCGGGAAAAAGGCGCGTCCGCCGGTGCGTTCGGAAATTTTATTTAGCACGCCTTTATCAACGCCGTCGTAAAAATTATCGCCGATGCCGATTGAATAAACGACGGCTTCGTTTTTCAGAGCGGCTTGCACGGCGTCGTCCAGCTTTTTGTTGCCGTAAGTATTCACGCCGTCGGTCAGTAAAACGATGGCGCGTCGCGTTTTATCCGGCGCGGCTTTCAAAACTTCGTCGGACGTAATCCAAATCGCGTCCCAAATTGCGGTCGAGCCATAGGCGGCTTGATTGCCGCCGGAAATCGGCGGCGTTCCGCCCGCAATCACGCCGCCGCCGATGTAACCCGAAGGCGGAACGAATTGCACGCGGTCGACGGCGCGACCGAGCCGCCCGACGTTGTTCGTCATTCCCTGTTCGAGCGTCGCTTCGCCGGTAAATGAAATTATCGAAACTTCGTCTTTGGCGGGTCTGACAACCGATTCGATAAACGTTTTCGCCGCCGCTTTTTCTTCGGGCAGCGTGCGTTCCTGCGACGCGCTCGTGTCAATCAGAATCGCTAAACTCAGCGGCAAATCGACTTGTCTGGTGAAAAAAGAAATTTCCTGCGGCTGTCCGTCTTCGATAAGACGCACGTCAGCCTGTTTCAAATCGGTCATCAGACGCCGATTTTTATCCTGCGCGGTAAACAGCACGTTGACGACTTCGGTATCGACATTAATGACTTCATTTTCATCGTCAATATTCGGCGTCGGCGAAACCGTTGGCGTCGGACTCGCTGCACTTTGCTGATGCGCCGGATTAGGCGGCATCTGCTGCGCGTTTGAGTGATTCAAACCGAAAAGCGACGCGCCGCCGAATAATAAACCGATTGCCAAAACCGCTGAATTTCTATTGCTGAACATTTTTTCTCCAAAATTGTCGCGCCCGCCGCGCTTTTCTAAATTTTTCACTTTTGACTTTGTAAAGTCGTCGAATTTTTTGCTTTTCTAATTTTTTTTTAAATCGTCTTTAACCGCTCGATAACTTGATTTAGCGCGAATTCGATAATCTTTTTCTTTTGATTTATCGGTAAAACGCACCTCGACCTTGCGTTCTCTGCCGTCGAAACTCTGGTTTGCCGGACGATAAGTAATGATGTATTGCGAACGCAGCTCTTCGGCAACCTTTTGGAACGCGCGTTCGAGTTCAAGCATATCGCCGGTGAAAAACGCTTCGCCGCCCGTCTCTTCGCACAGTTGCGTCAAATATTTGTCGCCTTTGTCCTTAACCGTTCCGGCTTCGACGCCCGGCACCGAGCCGAGAAAGCCTGATTTTGTCGAAATGCCGAAAACCGTGGTTTCGGTTCGCTGCGCTATATCAATCGCGTCTTTCAAATCTGCACGGCTGAAAGTATCGTCGCCGTCGGTAATCAGGACAATCACCCGTCTGCCAGGCGCGTTCCGCAGCTTCTCGTCGGAAAACTGCCAGACCGCATCGTAAAGCGCGGTTTGCGAGCCGACTTTTTTCACTTTGTCGATTGATTTATCAAGCAGGTCGAGCTTGTCGGTAAAATCCTGACGCAGATTGATTTCATTATCAAAAGTCATAAACGCCGCTTTGTCTTTGCGGAGGCGCGTGACGGTAAAAATAAAATCTTTCGCCGCTTCTTTCGAGAAAGTCATTTTACCGGAAGTCGAAGGCGAAGTGTCCATAAGGACGCCGACGTAAACCGGCGGATTCGTTTTCTCGTCGGTAAAAAACGTCACTTCCTGCTTCACGCCGTCTTCAAAAATCGAAAAATCGCCGCGCGTCAGACCGGCAATCAAATTCCTCTTTTTCTTTCGGTCATTGACCGTCACGGGAAGTCGCACCTCGAAGGTTTTCACAGCGCCGGTGTCATCAGCGGGCGGAGTCGGGCTGACACGCGGCGTCTGCGCCGATGCGACTAAACCGAAGGCGAAAAAAGCCGCCGTCAAATAAACTAATCGAAATAGATTTTTCATAACTGATTTTGTCGATGTTTCCTTCACAGACTCAAGCGGTTTCGATGCTTGCGGGCAAAGCACTGTTGCCCGCACGTCAAGCAAAATATAACAAAACCGTTCGGTTTTCGCAGATTAGATTGGCGATTTTTTGTAAAATAATATTTTCCACATTGCGCCTTTGGCGGCTTTGCGTGAAAATTATGTCTCTATGAATCCAAACATTTTCAGAGAATACGACATTCGCGGCATCGTCGAGCAGGATTTGACAGATGCAACCGTCGCAAAACTGGCAAACGCCATCGGAACTTTTTTCGTCCGCAACGATGCGCGAAGAATCGCCGTCGGTTTTGACGCACGGATGAGTTCGCCGCGTTTTCGTGATTTGCTCGTGCGCGGCTTAAACCAAGTCGGCTGCGACGTTTTGGACGTCGGCAGAGTTCCGACACCGGTTTTGTATTTCGCGGTTTTTACCGAAGAAGTCGACGGCGGCGTAATGATTACCGGCTCGCATAATCCGCCCGACCACAACGGTTTCAAGATTTGTCTCGGCAAATCGACGATTTTCGGCGAGCAGATTCAGGCGATAAAAAACATCGCGCTGGCAGAAGCGTCGATTGGCGGCGCGAATCTTTTTCACCGAAGCGAACCCTTCACGCACGAACAGGTCAAACCGAAAATTCAAATCGCCGATGTTCTGCAAGAATACCAACGCCAGCTTTTGCGGCGCGTAACGGTCGGCGAAAAACCGATAAAAGTCGTCGTCGACGCCGGAAACGGAATGGGCGGCGTGACGGCGATTCCGCTTTACCGCGCGCTGGGCTACGAAATCGTCGAACTTTTCTGCGAACCGGATTCAGACTTTCCGAATCATCATCCCGACCCGACGGTGACGGAAAATTTGCAGGACGCGATACGAGCCGTCAAAGAAAACAATGCCGATTTAGCCATCGCGTTTGACGGCGACGGCGACCGCATCGGCGTCGTCGACGAAAACGGGCGCATTATTTGGGGCGACGAATTAATGGTTTTATTATCACGCGCCGTTTTAGCCGAAAAACCGAACGCGACAATTATCGCCGAAGTAAAATGCTCGCAAAAACTTTTTGACGACATCGCGGCGCACGGCGGAAAACCGCTGATGTGGAAAGCCGGACATTCTTTGATAAAAGCGAAAATGAAAGAGACCGGCGCCGCGCTCGCCGGAGAAATGAGCGGACACATCTTTTTCGCCGACCGTTTTTACGGCTTCGACGACGCGACTTACGCCGGCGCGCGGCTTTTAGAAATTCTTTCAAAAACGAATAAAACCTTGTCCGAATTGCTCGCCGATTTGCCGGAAACCTTTTCCACGCCCGAATTAAGAGTCGACTGCAGTGAAGAAAAGAAATTTGAAATCGTGGCAAAAATCGCCGAAGAGTTCGCCAAAACCAACGAAGTCATCACGATTGACGGCGCGAGAATTTTATTTGAAAACGGCTGGGGTTTGGTGCGCGCCTCGAACACGCAGGCGATTTTAGTTTTGCGATTTGAAGCCGATACGAACGAAAATTTAGTCGCAATTCGTGAAACGGTCGAAAGCCGCGTGAACTATCTTATCGGATAAAAGAATTTTCGGGATTCGTTAAGTTTTAATTAATCAGGAGCTGACGCGGTTAGCGGAAAGATTCGGAATAGATGAAAGATGAAAGATAATAGATGAGAGATAAAATCCATCAGTTATCAGATTTCAGCTATTCCGAATCTGACCGCCGATAAATTTCAAATGCGTAACTTCTATTATTTTACCATTTAATCAAACCAATCGCTTTTGTAAGCTATCCACCAGCTCAGAAACAAAAGCGGCACGGTGCAGATGATTCCCCACATCAGCGGCAAAATTATATCCGCCAAAAAGCCCAATGCCATAAATGAAATCCAAAAAACTTTTCGCTGCATAATGCCTCTGTTTGTATGATGACATATTTGAACGGGAGACAGCTTATGAAAAATGAAATTCCGCGCGGCAGAGCCGCGAGGTATCAAAAGAAAAGACTCGGTTGACTTGAATCGTCTACTTGACCTTGATTTTTGACATACTGTTTGATTATTTCTTCAGTGGCGTGCGTCCCCAC
>JAABUN010005129.1_pt1 | contig 16684 bp, 13 predicted proteins | sample 5559311 | NCBI WGS metagenome assembly JAABUN01 (sample SAMN10711877, study PRJNA513370) | rock metagenome | isolation source: Antarctica rocks | place: Antarctica: Victoria Land, Siegfried Peak sud
CCCAGGTGCCCTACGCCGCCGACCCGGACGGCGACGTGCTCGACGCCGAGCTGGTCGAACCGGCCCAGCTGCGGCGGGAGGAGCTGCGTTGATGGCCGGCAAGGGACTGGCGCTGCTGCGCCGCCACGACGAGACCGCCCAGCTGGTCACCCGCGTCCGCGCGCTCGGTGAGGCGGCCGACCTGTGTGCCGGTCGGGTGGACGCCGACGTGGTGGCCGAGGCCCGCCGGGTGGTCACCCAGACCGACCGCCGGCTGGCCGTCTCCGGGGCGGCCACCGTCGTCGCCCTGGCCGGCGCCACCGGCTCGGGGAAGTCGAGCACGTTTAACGCGCTGACCGGGACGGACCTGGCCACGGTCGGCGTCCGTCGCCCCACGACGTCGACGGCCCTGGCCTGCAGCTTCGGCGACGACTCCGCCGAGGAGCTGCTCGACTGGTTGGCCATCCCGCGACGGCACGCGCTGGAGGCCGCGCCGCAGCAGGCGGCCGGGCTGGACGGGCTGGTGCTGCTGGACCTGCCCGACCACGACTCCACCGAGGTGGCGCACCGGATGGAGGTCGACCGGCTGGTCCAGCTGGTCGACATGCTCGTCTGGGTCGTCGATCCCCAGAAGTACGCTGACGCCGCGCTGCACGAGCGCTACCTGAAGCCGCTGGCCTCCCACGTCGACGTGATGATGGTCGTCCTCAACCAGGTGGACACCCTGTCACCCCAGCAGAAGGAGCAGTGCTTGCGCGACCTGCGGCGGCTGCTGGTCAGCGAGGGCCTGGGTGCGGCCGAGGTGCTCGGCGTCTCAGCGTTGACGGGTGAGGGGCTGGACCAGCTGCGCGCCCGGCTCGGCAAGCGGATCGCCGACAAGCGGGCCGCGGCCCGGCGGCTGGCCGCCGACGTCGAGTCCTCGGCCGCCGCGCTGGTCCGGGCCTCGGGGGAGGAGAAGCTGCCGCCGCTCGGGTCCTCGGCCGTCGACGCCCTGAACACCCAGCTGGCGCAGGCGGCCGGCGTCCCCGTCGTGGTCGAGGCCGTCGACAAGGCCTGGCGGCTGCGCGGCGGACTGGCCACCGGCTGGCCGGTGCTCGCCTGGATGGCCAAGTTCAAGCCCGACCCGCTGCGTCGGCTGCACCTGGACCGGCTGGGCGCGGGTGGCCGCCGGCCCGAGATCGACCCCTCAGGGCTCGGCCGCACCTCGTTGCCGGCCACCACCGGGGTGCAGAAGTCGCGCGTCGACACGGCACTGCGGACGCTGGCCGACACGGCGTCGGCCGGGATGAGCCGCGGCTGGGTGGACGCCACCCGGACCGCCGTCCGCTCCGGCGAGGGGCTGCTGTCCGACGCGCTCGACGGGGCCGTCGCCGGCACCGACCTGGACCTGAACGGTCACCGGCGCTGGTGGCAGGCCGTCCGAGCGCTGCAGTGGGTGCTGGTCGCCGCCGTCGTCTCGGGTCTGCTCTGGCTGGGGTCGGCGTTCGTGCTGGCGTACCTGCGGCTGCCGCCGCTGCCGGACGTGCTGTGGTGGGGGCTGCCCGCCCCGACGGTGCTGACCCTCGGCGGGGTCCTGGCGGGACTGCTGGGGGCCGCCGTCTCCCGCATCGGGGTGGTGGTCGGCGCCGGGCGTCGGGCCCGCCGGGCCAGGGCGTCGCTGCGTCGCTCGGTCGCGGCGGTCAGCGAGCGGCTGGTCGTGGAGCCGCTGCGCGTGGAGCGGGAGCGCTACGACGACGCCCGGGCCGCCCTCGAGCGCGCCCGCACCGCCCGCTGATCGGATCGGGTGATCTCCTGCCGGGTAGTCGCGGCACCAGGTCACCCGATGGCGATCCGCCCGCTGGCATACTGGGCGGCTGCGGGGCCACCGTCTCGGTCCGGCCCGCTCCTGCACGCAACAGCAAAGGTCCGGCTCTCCATGCCTGAGTTCGTCTTCTCGATGCACAACGTCCGCAAGGCGCTCGGGGACAAGGTCGTCCTCGACAACATCACCCTGTCCTTCTACCCGGGCGCCAAGATCGGCGTCGTCGGCCCGAACGGCACGGGCAAGTCGACGCTGCTCAAGCTGATGGCCGGCATCGAGAAGCCGAACAACGGCGACACCATGCTGGCCAAGGACGCCTCGGTCGGCATCCTGCTGCAGGAGCCGCCGTTGACCGAGGGCAAGACGGTGCTCGAGAACGTCGAGGAGGCGGTCGCCGACATCAAGACCCTGCAGCGCCGGATGGACGAGCTGGGCGTCGCGATGGGCGAGCCGGACGCCGACTTCGACGCGCTGATGGCCGAGATGGGCGACGTCCAGACCGAGCTGGACGACCGCAACGCCTGGGACATCGACTCCCAGCTGGAGCAGGCGATGGACGCGTTGCGCTGCCCGCCGCCGGACGCGATGGTCGACATCCTCTCCGGTGGTGAGCGCCGCCGGGTCGCGCTGTGCAAGCTGTTGCTTCAGCAGCCTGACCTGCTGCTGCTCGACGAGCCCACCAACCACCTGGACGCCGAGTCGGTGCACTGGCTGGAGGGTCACCTGAAGGCCTACCCGGGTGCGGTCCTGGCCGTCACCCACGACCGGTACTTCCTCGACAACGTCGCCGAGTGGATCCTCGAGATCGACCGCGGCAAGACCCACCCCTACGAGGGCAACTACTCGACGTACCTGGACTCCAAGCGGGCCCGGCTGCAGGTGGAGGGCAAGCGCGACGCCAAGCGGGCCAAGATCCTCGACCGCGAGCTCGAGTGGGCCCGCTCGAACCCCAAGGCGCGCCAGGCCAAGAACAAGGCCCGCCTGATGCGCTACGAGGAGATGGCGGCCGAGGCCGACCGCAACCGCAAGCTGGACTTCGAGGAGATCAACATCCCGGCCGGCCCGCGGCTGGGCAGCAACGTGCTCGACGCCCACAAGCTGGTCAAGGGCTTCGGGGACCGGGTGCTCTTCGACGGGCTGGACTTCACCCTGCCGCGCGCGGGCATCGTCGGCGTCGTCGGCCCGAACGGGGTCGGCAAGTCGACGCTGTTCCGGATGATCGTGGGCGAGGAGGCCCCGGACGCCGGTGAGCTCCGCATCGGGGACACCGTCAAGTACTCCTACGTGGACCAGAGCCGCTCCGGCCTCGACCCGACCAAGAACGTCTGGGAGCTGGTGTCGGACGGCCTGGACTACGTCAAGGTGGGCAGCTTCGAGGTGCCCTCGCGGGCTTATGTCGCCTCGTTCGGCTTCAAGGGACCGGACCAGCAGAAGCCGTCAGGCGTGTTGTCGGGTGGCGAGCGGAACCGGCTGAACCTGGCGCTGACGCTGAAGATGGGCGGCAACCTGCTGCTGCTGGACGAGCCGACCAACGACCTGGACGTCGAGACGCTGCAGTCCATGGAGGACGCGCTGCTGGAGTTCCCCGGCTGCGCCGTGGTCATCTCCCACGACCGGTGGTTCCTGGATCGGGTGGCCACTCACATCCTCGCCTGGGAGGGCGATGTGGAGGAGCAGGCCGAGTGGTTCTGGTTCGAGGGCAACTTCGCCGACTACGAGGCCAACAAGATCGCCCGGCTGGGCGCGGAGGCGGCCCGCCCGCACCGGGCCACCCACCGCCGCCTGACCCGCGGCTGAGCCGGTCCGGCAGGCAGCGTCGACACTCAACCGGACTGGCTCGCCGACGGCGGCAGGGCCAGCCGGGGGAGCGCACGGGCCACCAGCGGCCCGACCGTGAGCGCGAAGACCACGGTGGCCACTCCGACCGTGCCTCCCAGCAGCCAGCCGGCGACCAGGACGGTCCCCTCGATCAGTGTCCGGGCCAGGTAGAGCGGGACACCGAGGTCACCCAGGCCGGTCATCAGCCCGTCGCGTGGTCCGGGCCCCCAGCCCACGCCGACGTAGAGGCCGGTCGCGACCGCGACCATCAGCACGGCGAGGACCAGGAACAGCACCCGGACCGCCAACGCCCCGGGCGCAGGGATGACGGCGACGCCGACGTCCAGGACGGGTCCGACGACGAGGGCGTTGGCCACCGTGCCCAGGCCCGGCCGCTGGCGCAGCGGGATCCAGAGCAGCAGCAGCGCCAACGAGACCGCCACCGTGATCTCGCCGAGGCTGAAGCCGGTGCGCTCGGCCAGGCCCTCGGTGAGGACGGTCCAGGGGTCGAGCCCGAGGTGCGCCTGCACCAGCAGGGCCAGCCCGAGCCCAAAGAGCACGAGCCCGAGGAGCAAGCGGACGCTCCGGGCCAGCGGCCGGTCCGACCAGCGGCTGCGGATCACCGTCGGGTCAGCAGCTCGGCCAGCGTGACGGCCCGGCGACCGGCCAGCTCGGCCAGCTGGGTCCGGCAGGAGAAGCCGTCGGCCAGCACGACCGCGTCGGGGCGGGCTTCGACGGCGGGGAGCAGGTCGTGCCGGGCGATGGCGACCGAGACGTCGTAGTGGCCCTTCTCGGCCCCGAAGTTGCCGGCCAGCCCGCAGCAGCCGCCCACCGTGGTCACCGTCGCTCCCGAAGCGGCCAGCAGGTCCGCGTCCGCGCGCCAGCCGATCACCGACGCGTGGTGGCAGTGTGGCTGAGCGACCAGCTCGAGGTCGCTGAGGTCGGGCGGCCGCCACCCCTCGGTGCGGGTCAGCAGCTCCGCCAGGGTGCTGACTCCGGTGGCCATGTCGCGTACCCGCGGGTCCTCCGGCAGCAGCTCGGCGGCGTCGCCGCGCCAGACGGCGAGACAGGACGGCTCCAGGCCCACCACCGGCGTGCCCGCCGCGACGTGGGGGTGCAGCACGTCGAGCGCGTTCCGCAGCTGCCGGCGGGCGCCGTCGCGCTGACCGGTGCTGATCCAAGTGAGGCCGCAGCACGCCTCGCGCTCCAGGAGCTGGGGCGCGTAGCCGGCCCCGGTCAGCACCTCGACCGCCGCCTCGACGCCCTCGCCGGTGAAGCAGTCGGAGAACGAGTCGACCCAGAGGACGACCGGGGTGCCGCCGGAGGCCGGCAGCGCGACCCGGTCCCTGGCCGCGCGGGTGGCGAAGCGGGGCAGGGTGCGCCGCTGGTCGACACCGGCGGTCCAGCGCACGACGCGCTTGAGCCCTGGCGTGCCCGTCGTGAAGTTGATCAAGGTCGACAGGGCCCGGTTACGGGTGATCAGCCTGCCCCAGCGCGGAAGCATGCCCAGCGCGTAGTGGCTGCGCGGCCTGATCTTGCCCCGGTAGGTGTGGTCGATGACCTGTGACTTGTACGAGGCCATGTCGATGCCGGTCGGGCAGTCGCGCGCACATCCCTTGCAGGACAGACAGAGGTCGAGGGCCTGGTGCACGGCGGGCGACTTCCAGCCCATCGTGATCACCTCCCCGTTGATCATCTCCTGCAGCACCCGGGCGCGACCCCGGGTGGAGTCCTTCTCCTCGCGGGTGGCCTGGTAGGAGGGGCACATCACGCCGAGGCCGGGCGTCGTGTCGGCCAGGCACTTCCCCACCCCGGAGCAGTTGTGCACCGCGGTGCTGAAGTGGTCGACCTTGCCCACCAGCTGCACGGCCCGCAGGTCGGCGTCGTAGGGGCGTGGGTCGACCAGGACGCCCGGGTTCAGCAGGTTGTCCGGGTCGAACGCCGCCTTGACCTCCCCGAACAGCCGCAGGGCGTCGGCGGAGTACATCGCGGGCAGCAGCGACGAGCGGGCCCGGCCGTCGCCGTGCTCACCCGACATCGAGCCGCCGTAGCGGGCGACCAGCTCGGCCGCCCCCTGCAGGAACACCCGGTGGACGGCGTCGCCGCCGGCGGTGGTCAGCGGGAAGTCGATGCGGACGTGCACGCAGCCGTCGCCGAAGTGGCCGTAGGGCAGCCCGTCCAGCCCGTGTGCGGCCAGCAGGGCGTCGAAGTCGCGCAGGTAGCTGCCGAGGTGCTCCGGTGGGACGGCGGCGTCCTCCCAGCCGGGGTAGGCGGGGGTGGCCAGGCTGACCCCCGCCAGGCCGGCGCCGTCCTCGCGGATCTTCCACAGCGCCAGTGCCTGCCGTGGGTCGTCGACGACGAAGCCGTCCAGGGCCTGGCCGTCGCGCAGCACCCGGTCCGCCCGGGCTCGCACCTCGGCCGGGTCGTCACCGACGACCTCGACGAACAGCCACCCGTCGCCGCGGGGCAGCGGCGGGACGGCGGCCTCGCCGTGGGTCCGGCGGACGACCTCGACGATCCGCCGGTCCAGTCCCTCGGCGGCGGTCGGGTCGTGCTGCAGGATGGTCGGGGCGGCGTCGGCGGCGTCGGCCATCGAGGCGTAGCCGAGCGCGATCATCACCTTGTGCGGCGCGTCGGCGACCAGCCGCACCTCGGCCCCGAGGATGACGCCCAGCGTCCCCTCGGTGCCGGCGAAGAACCGGGCGACGTCGAACCGGCGCTCGGGCAGCAGGTGCTCCAGGCTGTAGCCCGACACCTGCCGTCCGAAGCGGCCGAACTCGGTGCGGATCGTGCCCAGGTTGGCCGCCACCACCTTCTTCAACGCCGTCAGGCTGGCGAAGGCGTCGACACTCTCGCTGCCGTCCAGCCGGATGCGCTCGCCGCTGCCCGTCAGCACGTCGAGCGCGACGACGTTGTCGGCCGTCCGGCCGTAGCCGAGCGCCCGAGGTCCGCAGGCGTTGTTGCCGATCATCCCGCCGATGGTGCAGCGGTTGTGGGTGGACGGGTCGGGCCCGAAGCGCAGCCCGTGGGGCGCGGCCGCGGCCTGCAGGGAGGACTGGACGACACCGGGCTCGACGGTGGCCGTCCGGGCGTCCGGATCGAGCGCGGTGATGGCGTTCAGGTACCGCGCGGTGTCCAGTACCAGGCCGGGGCCGACGGCGTTGCCGGCGCACGAGGTGCCGGCTCCGCGGGTGGTGACGGGCATCCCCGCAGCGCGGGCGGCGTCGAGCACCGCCACCGTCTCCTCGACGCTGCGCGGGTGGGCGACGGCCTGCGGAACAACCCGGTAGAGCGAGGCGTCGGAGGAGTAGAGGGCGCGGGTCAGCTTGGTCGAGTCCAGCGTGTGCCCGACCCGGCGACGCCGCAGCTGGGCCCGCAGCTCGCCGACCTCGGGCAGCTCGGCGACCGGGTTCGGCAGGCTCACGGCGTTCGGCATGTCGTGTGCATGCTAGTCGGCACCGCCGAGCCGGAGCGTCCTCTGCACGGCGGGTGGACCGCAGGCACCGACGCCGGCTCAGCCCTCGGAGACCGCCAGCACGGCGGCGAAGGCGCGGCCCAGGGCGGCGTAGTCCTCGGGGGTCATCGCTTCGACGAAGTGGTGCCGGACGGCCCGGACGTGGGTGCGGGCGGCGGCCTCCAGCAGCGCGAACCCGGCGTCGGTGAGATGGGCCCAGACACCACGCCGGTCGGTGGGGCAGCTGGTTCGGTCGACGATGCCGGCGGACTCCATCCGCGAGACGGTGTGGGTGAGCCGGGAGCGGGACTGGTGCACCGCGTCGGCCAGCTCCGACATCCGCACCCGGCGCCCCGGCGCCTCGGAGAGGGTCACCAGGATCTCGTACTCGCCGAGGTCCAGCCCGAACTCGCGGAGGTCGGCGTCGAGGACCTCGGTCAGCCGTGCACTGCCCAGCAGGTAGCTCCGCCAGACGCGCTGCTGCTCGGCGTCGAGCCATCGGGTGGCGGTCCGTGCAGAGGGCATGCCGGGAGTCTAGCCGACAGGTGGTTGACACTTCAATCATTTGGATCTAGCGTCGGATTAAGTTTAAAAATTCAATCTCCGGACATCCGTCCGGGCCACCTCGAGGAGAGCACCATGACGCAGGAACTGATCGGCACCGGCCTGGTGGCCGGCACCTGGACCATCGACCCCGCCCACTCCACCGTCGGGTTCACCGTCCGGCACCTGATGAGCAAGGTGCGCGGCAGCTTCACCGACTTCTCGGGCATGGTCGTCACCATCGGCGACGCCGCGGCCTCCAGCGTCGAGGTGGCCATCACCAGCGCCTCGATCACCACCAACAACGACCAGCGCGACGGTCACCTGCGCTCCACCGACTTCTTCGACGCCGAGGCCGGCCAGCAGCTGGTCTTCGTCTCCACCGGCGTCACCGAGGCCGACAGCGGCCACGTCATCCACGGCAACCTGACCATCAACGGCCGCACCCGCCCCGTCGAGCTGGCCGCGGAGTTTCTCGGCGTGGCCGTGGACGCCTACGGCGTGACCCGGCTCGGCGCCGAGGCCACCACCTCGATCAGCCGCAAGGACTTCGGCGTCGACTTCAACGTGCCGCTCGAGGGCGGCAAGCTGCTGATCGGCGACAAGGTCGACATCAACCTGGAGATCGAGGCCGTCCGCGCCTGAGGCTGGCTCCGCCCGCAGGCAGTGCCCGGTGCTCAGCCTCGGGCGAGCATGGCCGCGATCTCGTCGGCGAAGCGCACCTCGGAGTCGTCCTGCGGGGCGTAGCCCACCACCTCGCGGGCGTTGGTGATGCTCCAGAAGGTGCGGGCGTTGGCCGAGACTCCGTAGAAGATCTGGAACGGCACCCCGAAGCGGTCCTCGACCGACGCCGCATCCACCGACCGGGTGAAGAGCTGCGCCAGGTCGCGCGGGCTGACGTAGCCGGCGATGTCGCGCAGGTAGCGCTCCAGCGGCCGGTCGGCGAAGTCGGCCGCCCGGATCTCCCGCGGTGCAACGATCCGGACAGCCACGACCTCCAGGCGACGGCCCAGCGCGCCGCAGGCGTAGAGGAAGCCGAGGGACTCATACGCCGCCTTCGCCCAGCCGTAGAAGCTGTCCGGGCGCGGGTAGTCCTCGGGGCCGACGCGGTCGATCCGCTGCTCGGCCCAGGGCTGCTCGTACCCCTTCGACGCCTGGTTGGTGCTGGCGACGACGACCCGGCGCACCCCAGCCGTCCGGGCCGCCTCGTAGACCCGGGCGGTCATGTCGAGGTTCAGCCGCTCCCCGGCGTAGCTGGGCTCGCCCGCCGGCTGCAGGTAGCCGCAGTGCACGACGGTGTCGACGCCGCCCAGCAGGGCGTGCAGCTCGGCGTCGGTGCAGCCCAGCAGGTCGACCAGCTCCACCCCCTCGACCGGCTCCCCGGTGCCCGACGTCGACCGGACGTCGACCAGCGCCAGGTCGTAGGCCTGCGCCAGCGCGGGTCTCAGCTGGGAGGCGACGACGCCGGTGGCGCCGGTGAGCAGGACACGTCGACGGGCAGTGGTCACGGGCCGACCGTAGTGCAGCCTGCAGGTCTCCCGGACCGGCTGCCGACGCGGTAGTCTCCCTGTCCTACCTACCTACTGGTGGGTAACTTAGGAGGCCGCGATGAGGCGCACCATCTTCGACGAGGACCACGACGCGTTCCGCGACACGTGCCGAACGTTCGTGGACCGGGTGCTGCGGCCCGACCAGGAGAAGCACATCGCCAACCACGGCTTCGACCGGCAGATGTGGCTGGAGATGGGAAAGCTGGACCTGCTGGGGCTCAACGTGCCGGCGGAGCACGGCGGCGCCGGGGTGCAGGACCCCCGGTTCTCGATGGTGCTCAGCGAAGAGCTGTCGAAGCTCGCCTTCGCCTACGCCTCCTGCGTCGGGATCCACGCCGACTGCGTGGCCCCGTACCTGGTCGAGCTGGGGACCGAGGAGCAGAAGCGGCGCTGGCTGCCCCGGTTCTGCACCGGTGAGCTGCTGACCGCGATCGCCATGACCGAGCCGTCCGGCGGCTCCGACCTGGCGGCTCTGCGGACCACGGCCGTCCGCGACGGGGAGGGCTGGCTGCTCAACGGCTCCAAGACCTTCATCACCAACGGCTACTCCGCCGACCTGGTGATCGTGGCTGCGCGCACCAGCCCCGAGAAGGGCGCTCGGGGGATCACGCTGTTCGCCGTCGAGGCAGGCATGGCCGGGTTCGAGCGCGGCCGCAAGCTGGACAAGGTCGGCCAGCCTGAGTCCGACACCGCCGAGCTCTTCTTCGCCGACGTCCGGCTGGGTCCCGAGCAGGTCATCGGGGAGGTCGACGGCGGTTTCGTCGCCATGATGCAGCGGCTGGTGACCGAGCGGATAGGCGCCGCGGTGAACAACCTCGCGCACGCCCGCCAGATCCTCGAGGAGACGCTGGAGTACGTGCAGGAGCGGTACGCCTTCGGGCAGCCCGTGGGCTCGTTCCAGGCCAACCGCTTCACCCTCGCCGAGCTGGTGACCACGGCGGAGGTCACCCAGGCCTTCGTCGACGCCTGCGTGCTGGAGCAGCTGAACGGCACCCTGACCGCCGTCGACGCCGCCAAGGCGAAGTGGTGGACCGCGCAGGTCCAGAACGACATCCTCGACGCCTGCGTCCAGCTGTGGGGCGGCTACGGCTACATGAACGAGTACCGGGTCACCCGGGCGTGGGCCGACGCGCGGGTCTCCCAGATCTGGGCCGGCTCGAACGAGATCATGAAGGAGCTGATCGGCCGCGACCTCGGACTGGGCGGTCAGCCCGTCAAGGCGAGGGCGCACTGATGCCCGACGCCGTGATCGTCGCTGCAGCCCGGACCCCCATCGGACGCGCCGTCAAGGGCTCGCTCGCCAGCGTCCGGCCCGACGACCTGGCGGCCGGGGTCGTCCGCGCCGTGCTGGACCGGGTGCCTGCTCTCGACCCCGCCGACCTGGACGACCTCTATCTCGGCTGCGCGGAGCCCCGCGACGAGCACGGCGGCAACATCGCCCGCCGGGTCGCCGTCCAGCTGGGGCTGGACGGGGTCCCCGCCTCGACCGTCAACCGGTTCTGCGCCTCGAGCGTGCAGACGGCCCGGATGGCCTTCCACGCGATCCTCGCCGGCGAGGGCGACGCCTTCCTCTCCGCCGGGGTGGAGTGCGTCTCGCGGTACCGGGGCTTCGGCTCGGCCGGGGTGGACAGCCCCGAGACCCACCACCCGGCCTTCGCCGCCGCCGGTCAGCGCACCCTGGACACCGCGCGCGACAACACCCCCTGGCACGACCCGCGGCGAGACGGAAAGCTGCCCGACGTCTACATCGCCATGGGCCAGACCGCCGAGAACGTCGCCGGTGTGCGCGGCATCACCCGCCGCGAGCAGGACGAGTTCGGCGTCCGCTCCCAGAACCGGGCTGAGCAGGCCATCGCCGCCGGCGTCTTCGCCGACGAGATCGCCCCCGTCACCTTGGCCGACGGCACGGTGGTGAGCACCGACGACGGCCCCCGCGCCGGCGTCACCGTGGAGACCGTCTCAGGCCTGAAGCCCGTCTTCCGGGCCGACGGCACGGTCACCGCCGCGAACTGCTGCCCGCTCAACGACGGCGCGGCGGCCGTGCTGATCATGAGCAGCACCCGTGCCCACGAGCTGGGCCTGACGCCGCTGGCCCGGATCGTGGCCACCGGGGTCAGCGCGCTGAGCCCGGAGATCATGGGCCTCGGCCCGGTGGAGGCGAGCCGGCGGGCACTGGCCCGGGCCGGGATGAGCATGGCCGACATGGACCTGGTGGAGATCAACGAGGCCTTCGCCGTCCAGGTGATCGCCAGCCAGCGCGACCTCGGCATCGACCCGGAACGGCTGAACGTGCACGGCGGCGCGATCGCCCTCGGGCACCCGTTCGGCTCGACCGGTGCACGGATCATGACGACGCTGCTCGACGCGATGGCCCGCCGGGACGCCCAGCTGGGGCTGGAGACCATGTGCGTCGGCGGTGGGCAGGGGATGGCGATCATTCTCGAGCGGCTGTCCTGACGCCCGGGCGCCGAGACCTGCCCCGATCCTGAGAATTCACCCGACGTCTGCAGCGCCGGTCGGCACCGAACGTCGCGTTGGCTACGCTCTGGGCAAGCCCCGCGTCGTCGCCGGCCCGGCGTGACGCGCGCGGGGAGCGCCCTTCTCACGCGAGGTGGAACACCATGACCGAGTCAGCCCTGTTGGCGTCCCGCCATCCGAGCGTCGCAGCGATGCTGGTCGACCAGGCCGGACGCTCCGGCGACCGGGAAGCGCTGCGGCACCTCGACGGCGACCGCTGGGTCTCCCTGACCTGGGCCCAGACCCGGGATCAGGTCTTCGAGCTGGCGGCCGGTCTGCTGGCTCTGGGGATCGGTGCCGAGGACCGGGTCGCCATCGCCTCCAACACCCGGTTGGAGTGGATCCTCGCCGACCTCGCGGTGATGTGCGCGGGCGGTGCCACGACCACCGTCTACCCCAGCACCCAGCACGAGGACGTCAGCTACATCCTCGGTGACTCCCAGTCCAAGGTGGTCTTCGCCGAGGACGAGCTGCAGGTCTCCAAGGTGCTGGACCACCTCGACGAGCTGCCCGAGCTGACCACCGTGGTGCAGGTCAGCGGCCGGTCCACCCACGAGCGGGTGATCAGCTGGGCCGATCTCCTCGACGGCGGTCGCAAGCACCTCGCCGACCACCCCGAGGCCGTGGACGAGGCGGTGGCAGCCATCCAGCCGGAGCACCTCGCCACCCTGATCTACACCTCGGGCACCACCGGCCGGCCCAAGGGCGTACGGCTGGTGCAGGACAACTGGACCTACCTCGGTGCCGCGCTGGAGGAGTTCGACATCATCGAGCGCGACGACCTGCAGTACCTGTGGCTGCCGCTCAGCCACGTCTTCGGCAAGGTGCTGATCGCGGCCCAGCTGCGGATCGGCTTCGCCACGGCCGTCGACGGCAACATCGAGAAGATCGTCGACAACCTCGGTGTCGTGCAGCCCACCTTCATGGCCGGTGCCCCACGGATCTTCGAGAAGGTGCGGGCGAAGGTGATGACGTCAGCCGGCTCGGGCGCCAAGGCCAAGATCTTCGACTGGGCCTTTCGCGTCGGCGCTCGGACGACGCCGATGCGGCTGGCCGGGGACAAGCCGAGCGGTGCGCTGGCCGTCCAGTACGCACTGGCCGACCGGCTGGTGTTCAGCAAGATCAAGGCCCGGATGGGTGGTCGGATCAAGTTCTTCGTCTCGGGCTCCGCGGCTCTCAACCGTGAGGTGCAGGAGTGGTTCTACGCCGCCGGCCTGCTCGTGCTGGAGGGCTACGGGCTCACCGAGACCAGCGCGGCGACCTGCGTCAACAACCCCCGGGACACCCGGTTCGGCACGGTCGGTCCGCCGGTCCCCGGCACCTTCGTCAAGATCGCGGACGACGGCGAGATCATGATCAAGGGTCCGGCCGTGATGCGCGGATACCACAACATGGCCGAGGCGACGGCGGAGGTGCTGCAGGACGGCTGGTTCGCCACGGGCGACATCGGTGAGCTGGACGACGGCGGCTACCTCCGGATCACCGACCGCAAGAAGGACCTGATCAAGACCTCCGGCGGCAAGTACGTCGCGCCGCAGAAGGTCGAGGGCACCCTCAAGGCCGCCTGCCCCTACGTCAGCCAGGTGCTGGTGCACGGCGAGGGCCGTAAGTACATCACCGCCCTGATCACCCTCGATCCGGAGGCGATCGCGGGCTGGGCCGCCGAGCAGGGCCTCGAGCAGCGCGAGGCTGACGACCTGGCCGGCGACCCGCAGGTGCACGCGCTGGTGGACGGTTACGTCACCGCTGCCAACAAGCGGTTGGAGCGCTGGGAGACGGTCAAGAAGTTCGCGATCCTGCCCGGAGAGCTCAGCGTGGACGGGGGCGAGGTCACCCCCAGCCTGAAGATCCGCCGCAAGGCTGTCGAGCGGAAGTACCACGACCTGCTGGACGGGATGTACGAGGCCGTCTGAGCGCGTCCCCGGCCGGGTCAGCGTCTGCTGAGCTGGGCGAGCACCTCGGCGTAGTGGCCGTCGACCTCGGCGAATCGAAGCGGCTTCACCCGCTCGACCAGCACCTGCTGCACGTCGGGCCGGGTGCGCAGGATCTCCATCACCTCGGTGAGGAAGTCCTCGAGCGGCATGGCGTTCGGGTCGTCCTCGAGGTGGGGCATCAGCGAGGTCTGGACGGCGGGTGGCACCAGCTCGACCACCTGGACCGGGGTGCCGCCCAGCTGCACCCGCAGGCTCTCGGTGAACGAGTGCACCGCGGCCTTGGTGGCGCTGTAGGTGGGCGTGGCTGGCAGCGGCACGTAGGCCAGGCCTGAGGAGACGGTGATCACCGTGGCTTCCGGCTGGGCGGCCAGGAAGGGGACGAAGTGGCTGAGCAGCCGCAGCGGACCCAGCAGGTTCGTCGTCACCGTCGTCTCGGCCACCGCGAGGAACCCCGGGTCGAGCAGGTTCTCGGTAGCCATCATGCCGGCCATCGTGATCAGCACGTTGGTCTCGGGGTGCCGGGTGGTGACCTCGGTGAAGGTGTCCTCGACCGACGTAGGGTCCGCGACGTCGAGCCGGACGGCCTCCAGGGCCGGGTGCTCGGTCACGATCGTGTCGAGCAGCTCCTGACGGCGCCCTCCGACGATCACCGTGTTGCCCTCGTCGGCGAGCCGGAGCGCCAGGCCCAGGCCGATGCCCGACGTGGCGCCGGGGATGAAGATGGTGTTGCCGCTGATCCGCATGGTTCCTCGTTCAGGTTGGTGGAGGGGACGTCACCGACTCTGCGACCGCTCGCCGAGCCCGACAAGAGGAGCGCTCATCCAGGGAGCGTCGCTCCCTGGTCCGGGCCCGGGGCAGCCGCCAGGATGGGGGCATGGACCGCGACGGCTTGGCCGACTTCCTGCGCCGGCGGCGGGAGACACTGCAACCGGTCGACGTCGGGCTGCCCGCCGGCGCGCGGCGCCGGACGGCCGGCCTCCGTCGGGAGGAGGTGGCCGCCCTCGTGGGGATGTCGACGGACTACTACGCCCGCCTGGAGCAGCGGCGCGGGCCGCAGCCGTCGGCGCAGATGCTGGGGGCGCTGGCGCGGGCGCTGCGGCTCACCCTCGACGAGCGGGACCATCTGTTCCGGCTGGCCGGTCAGCACGCCCCCGCCCGGGTCCGCCGGGCGGAGCACCTCAGCCCGGCCCTGCTCGGGGTGCTGGACCGGCTCGACGACACGCCCGCCCTGGTGCTGTCCGACCTCGGTGACACCCTGCTGCAGAACCGGATGGCTGTCGCCCTGCTGGGCGACCACGCCCGGCACACCGGGCTCGCGCGGAGCTGGTTCTTCCGCTGGTTCACCGACCCGGCCGAACGACTGCTCTACCCCGAGGCCGATCACGCGCACCAGAGCCGGCTGCAGGCGGCGGGGCTGCGCGCCGCCGTCACCGCCGGCGGACCTGACCAGCGCGCCACGGAGCTGGTGAGCCGGCTCCAGGCGCTGAGCCCGGAGTTCGTCGAGGTGTGGGAGCGGCACGAGGTGTCGGTGCGCTTCGACGACCACAAGACGCTGGTGCACCCCGAGCTGGGGGAGATCGCGCTGGACTGCCAGGCCCTGTTCACCGAGAACCTGGCGCAGGTGCTGCTGGTGCTGAGCGCCGGCCGCGGCACGGAGGCGCGCGAGAAGCTGCAGCTGCTGTCGGTGATCGGCTCGCAGCTGTTCGCCTGAGCCCCCCGACCGGACCTCTCGGCGAGCCCGGGCGCGGCCGGCGCCAGCTCAGCCGTTCTCGCGGATCCGCCGGCCCGCCTGCACGTCCTGGTCGTGCAGAGCCGCTGCCCGGTCGCTGCCGCGGGTGTCGCGAGGCGGCAGCTGCACCTGGTCCTCCGCGCCGATCCCGGCCTGCAGCTCGCGCGCCCGCTCGATCTCGGCGTCCAGCTCGGCGCCCAGCAGCAGAGCGAGGTTCGAGACCCAGAGCCAGACCAGGAACACGATGCCGCCCGCCAGCGAGCCGTAGGTCGCGCCGTAGTTGGAGAAGCCGGCGACGTAGAGGCCGAACAGGGCGGTGCCGCCCAGCCAGCCGAGGATCGCCAGCAGCGCGCCGGGGCTCAGCCACCGGAACGCGGGCTGCCGCACGTTCGGCGCCGTGTGGTAGAGCACGGCGATCACCACAGCCAGGATCAGGGCCAGGGCGGGCCACTTCACCGCTCCCCAGACGAGCAGCACGGTCGAACCCAGGTCGAGGACGTCGCCGATGGCGCGGGCGACCGGTCCCGAGATGAGCAGCAGCAGCACCGCGCACAGGGCCATCAGGCCCATCAGCAGCGTCACCAGGGCGGTCTGGCCGAACAGCCTGCCGAGGGATCGGCCCTCGGGGACCCGGTAGATCCGGTTCATCGCCCGCCCGAAGGCCAGGATGTAGGCGGAGACGAACCAGAGCGCACCGAGCAGACCGAGGGTGAGCGCCAGCACGGCCGAGGACGACGAGGCCAGGCCCTCGAGCACCGGCTGCAGGGTCCCGAGGGCCTCCCCGGGAACCAGTCGGCGGGCGATCTGCAGGATGGTGGACGCCGACTCCGGTCCCTGCCCCAGCACGCCGAGCAGGGACACCAGGGCGATCAGCCCGGGGAAGACGGCCAGCACCGCCTGGTAGGTCAGCCCCGCCGCGAGGTCGAAGCAGTCGTCGCGGAGGAACTCCCGCAGCGTGCGACGCAGCAGGTAGGTCCAGGAGCGGCGGCTGATCTGGTGGAGCGACGTCGGCTTGCCGGGGGCGTCCGGCGCCGGTCGGTTCGACAGGTCGGGATCCGCGCTGTCCTGGCTCTCCACCGTGTACCCCCTCGACGCCCGCTCGTCGGCGTCGGCTCGTCCGCGCCCGCCGGGGTCAGCGTAGGACCGCCACGTCCACCGCTCCACGGGCGGGCGGTGGGCCGTCTGACAGCATGCTCCGATGAGCCGGCACCGCTACCGATGTTCGATTCGCTGGGGTGACCTGGATGCCCAGGGTCACGTCAACAACGCGGCGTTCCTGGACTACCTGCAGGAGGCGCGGGTGGACTGGCTGCTGGCCGGGCCGCCCGAGATGGCCCGCCTGCTGGAGGCGGGCGTGCT
>JAABUN010005130.1_pt1 | contig 16682 bp, 16 predicted proteins | sample 5559311 | NCBI WGS metagenome assembly JAABUN01 (sample SAMN10711877, study PRJNA513370) | rock metagenome | isolation source: Antarctica rocks | place: Antarctica: Victoria Land, Siegfried Peak sud
TCCTGTTGCTGGCGGGCCTGCTGGGCGTCGGGGTCGGCGGCAGCGGACTCCTGGGCGTCGCCGGGCGGGCCGTCCTCCTCCGCCGGCGCGGCGGCCTGGGTCGCCCCGTCGTGCCCGCCGTTGAACCAGCTGACCGCGACCGGAACCCCGGCTTCCTGCAGAGCCCGCGCGTTGGCGTCGGCCTGGTCGATCCCGAACAACGTGTCCGACATGCCTTGCGCGAGGTAGACCGGCGCTTCGACGTCGGCCAGCGTGGGCGCCGGGCTGTGCGCGGCCAGCAGCTTCAGCAGCTCCGGGTCGGCCTGTCCGGTCTCCGCGGCACCGAGGAAGAGCCGGCAGACCTGCGGGTCGAACCGTCCGCACAACGCAGCCTGACCCGCCGCCGTTGCTGAGCCTGCGCCCTCGGCGGGCGCGGCGGCCTGGTCCGGTCCGTCGCCCTCCCCAGGTGAGCCGGCCTGGGCACCGACGAAGAAGCTCGAGGCCCACCACGCCTTGAACGGCCCCGGCTGGTCGATGGGCTTGCTCGGCTCGGCAGCCTCCTGCCCCGGGGCCTGCGCCGACTGGGGGAAGAAGGCGTCGGCCAGGTCGTGCCAGGTGATGGAGGCGACCACGGAGTCGACCCGTGAGTCCGCCCCGGCGGTCATCAGCGCCAGCGCCCCGCCGTAGCTGCCCCCGGCCATGCCGACCCGGGGGTCCCCGGGCTCATCCAGCTGCACGTCGGGCTGCTCGGCGACCAGGTTGATCAGAGCCCGGGCGTCCGCGATCTCGTATGCCGGGTCGTCGAGGTGGATCGAGCCGCCGGACTCCCCGAAGCCGCGGGCCGTGTAGGCCAGCGTCAGGTAGCCACCCTCGGTCAGGGCGCTCGCCTGGTCGATGAGGTCGTCCTTGTCGCCGCCGAAGCCGTGCGCCAGGATCACCGCCGGCCACGGTCCCGCCGTGTCGGGACGATAGAGGTCGACGTCGAGGCTGACCTCGCGCCCGTCGGGCTCCGTGCCGACCGGCACCTGCATCGTCCGCGTTGCGTCGCCCTGGGCGCTCACCACGCCGGGTGCGGAACCAACAGCTGCAGTCACATCGGGCGCGGCCACGGCAGTCGTCGACGCGACCAGCAGGGCCAGGGTCATGCCGACGGCAGCAAGCGTGCGGGCAGCGCGCGGCATACAGTCCTCTCGGCGAGATGGTGAGACGGCCCGCGGTGGCCGCCTCAGGCGGATCGTGACCAGTCAACGCCGACGGGAGCGCCGACGTTCCCGCAGGCCAGCGACGTCTGGGCTGCTTGGGTGAGGAGGGTTGTCAGGCGTGCTCGTATCGCTGGACCAGCTCGGCGCCGATGCGGGCCAGCTCGTGCTGGACCGAGGGTGGCTCGAGCACCTCGGCGGCTGCGCCCCATCCGGCCAGCGTCTCGGCGATGGAGAGGGCCATCGGTGCCGCCACGCGCACCCGCGCCCGCCCGTCACCGAGCTCATCGAGCGGATCGCAGTGTCGGCCGAACTGGGTACGAAGCACCGGCACGAGGTGTGCGGCGATCAGCACCGTCGCCGAGACGGAGGATCGTCGTCGCTCCACCTCTTCGACCACTCGGTTCCACTCCCGGGACAGATCGAACCCCGCCGGGCGCTCGGCCTCGATGTCGGTCAACTGCGCTTCGACGATCCGCTCGACCCGGAAGGTGCGCTGCCCGGCGTCGGTGCCGGCAACCAGGTACCAGAGGTCGTCCTTATCGACGAGCCCCCAAGGGGCGACCTCGCGTCGAGTGCGGCGCCGTCGACGGTCCTCATAGGCCAGCACGACCTTGCGTCGGCGGACGACACCGTCCTGCAGGACCTCGAGCACCTCGGGCCGTGCCCGCGATCGCTGCCCCCAACCCATGCCGTCCACGACGACGGCCTCAGACGCCGCGGTGGCGTCGGCCCGGAACGGGGCGGGGAGGGCCTGCAGGACCTTGCGTAGCGCGGACCGCACCACAGGGACGTCAGAAGCGGCCGGCCCGGTGGACAGCAACAGCGCCGTTGCCTCCGCGGAGGTGAGACCAGTCAGATCGGTGCGTGCACCGCCGACGAGGGACCAGCCACCGCCACGCCCGGGTTGTGAATAGACAGGGACGCCCGCGCTCGAGAGTGCCTCGAGATCGCGGCGGGCCGTGGCCACCGACACCTCGAGCTCAGCGGCCAGCTCGGCCGCCGTGACCCGGCCGCGGGCCTGCATCAGCAACACCGTCGCTACCAGCCGATCCGCCCTCATCCGCCGATTCTCCCATCAAAAGTGATCACTAGATGAGCACTTCACCTCCCGATGATGAGACTCCACCGCGGCAGTGACCGCAACCCGACTCCAAGGGAGCACCGATGTTCGCAGGATTCGCCACCGTCTCGTTCTACGCCGACGACCTGTCCGCCGCCCGCGACTGGTACACCGAGGTGCTGGGCATCCAGCCCTACTATGCCTTCCCTACCCCGCCAGCCGATCCGGCCTACATCGAGTTCCGGGTTGGCGACGACGAGGACGAGCTTGGCTTCATCCAGCGGGGATACGCTCCGCCCGGCGCGTCGAACGCGCCGGGCGGAGCAGTCCTGTTCTGGCACGTCGACGACGTGCCCGGCACCGTGCAGCGACTGCTCGACCTGGGTGCGACGACCTACGAACCGGTCACCGAGCGGGGCACCGGCTTCGTCACCGCGTCGGTGGTCGACCCGTTCGGCAATGTGCTGGGGGTCATGCACAACCCGCACTACCTGCAGATGGTGGCGGGCCGGCAGGTTGGGGCGGATCAGGCCTGAGGACGGGGGCGCGAGTGCTCACACCGGCTCGCCTGCGAGCAGTCGGGCGTTGATCGCCCCGGGGAAGCGGACGGCATACCGGGTCGGTCCGAGGATCGCGCGCAGCTCGCCGACCCGCTGCTCGACCTGAGCTCGACGCACGGCCGGGACGTCGAGGAAGTAGTGGGTGCGGATCGAGCCGTCCTTGGCCTGCCCCCAGGCACCGACGACCTGCCCGTCGACCCAGATCGTCGGCCCAGCGTTGCCGTTGCGGTCCCAGGCGGGCGCGGCCGCCGCCGGGAGATAGAAGCTGCGCTCCTTCCACCCCATCACGGTCGGGTCCAGCCCGGGCAGCAGCGCCACCCACGGCCCCGAGTCTGGTTCGGCTCCAGTATCGCCCGCCGCTACCCAGGCCGGGCCGGCATCCGTGCCGACCTGCTGGGCACCGGCGGCGCTCAGGGCGCGGGTGGTCGCCGTCTTGGTCCAGCCGGACCACCACTGCAGGTCCGCGCTGGTGGCCGGACCGAAGCACTGCAGGTAGTGCGCAACCAGGTCCCGCTGGGCCTCCTGCTCGTCGAGGCCGTCGACGCCGCCGGGCAGCCAGTCGTCCATGACCGCCCAGGTGTACTGGCCGTTAATCCAGGTGCCGGTCGGCCGGGTACGCACCAGGACGCCGTCGAAGCCGAGCCCGGACAGGACCCGGGTGTGCGCCGACTGACCCGTGCCGGAGGGGCCGCCCACCATGATCGGCACGGTCAGCTCGGGCAGGTGCCGGCCGGCCTCCCGGGTGGTCATCGGTCCGTGGTCATGCAGCAGGTCGACCACAGCCAGCTTGGCCTGCGCCAACCAGTGCGGTGGGTCGGGCACCCCGGCGGCGGCCAGGAAGACAATCGTGCGGCGACGCTCTGCCTCGGCCACCTTGCGCGTAGCGGCAGCGTGCATCCGTCGGGTCGTCGACGGGGTGGCGACCCACAAGGTGCGGCGCATGGCGTGGTGCCGGACGACCGATCGCTGGACATACAGCGCCTCGTCGACCGCCTCCAGCCGTGGCTCGTGCATCCGCGCCAGCACGCTGAGGTAGACGCTGACCGGATCGCTGGAGTGCAGGGCGACCACGGCGTCCGCGATCCGGGCGACGTCGTCGGTGCCTGTGGTCAGTGCCAGCAGGTGGCGCCGGGCCAGCCGGGCACGACGCTCCGCATCGTCAACCCGTCCCACGGGTCCACCTTGCCGCACGCGTAGGCAAAGTGCTCGGAACCTCGAGCGAACCGGGTCGCGCTTAGGCCGAGCGGGTGTCGCGCAGGTGCACCAGCACAGACAGCGCAAGAACCAACAGACCTGCGCTGGCGAGCCCCGCACCGACCAGGCTGGGCGAGGTGTAGCCGAAGCCGGCGGCAATAGCCAGCCCTCCCAGCCAAGCACCGAGCGCGTTGGCCAGGTTGAGCGCCGAGTGGTTCAACGCGGCGCCCAGTGTCTTGGCCTGACCAGCCACGCTCATCAAACGCATCTGCATACCGATCACCCACGCACCGGAGACCGCCGAGACCGCAAACAGGGTCACCAGCGCGGGGATCACCCACTGGGAGGTCACGGTGAAGACCAGCAGGAGCACGGCCATGACGGCGCCGTTAAGCACCAGCGAGCGCAGGATCGACCAGTCGGCCATTCGTCCGCCCGTCCAGGTGCCGACGATCGCGCCGAGACCGAAGACGAACAGGAAGACCGGCACCCACGCCTGCGCCAGCCCGGTCACCTCGGTGACGGTCGGCGCGATGTAGGAGTACATGGCAAACATCCCGCCGAACCCGATCGAGCCGACCGCCAGGGTAAGCCAGACCTGCAGGCTGCCAAAGACCCGCAGCTCGCGACGCCAGGACTGGTCCTGATCAGCAGGAGTGATCGGCACCCAGGCTCTGATCAGGACAAACGTGAGCACTCCGATCAGGGCAACCGCCCAGTATGCCGTGCGCCAGCCGACAGCCTGTCCCATCCAGGTGGCGGTCGGCACCCCCACGATCATGGCAAGAGGGATGCCTAACATGACCGTGCCGACGGCGCGGCCCCTGCGCCCCGGTGGGACCAGGCTGACCGCGACCAGGGACGCCAGGCCGAAGAACGCGCCGTGTGGCAGACCGGCGAAGAACCGTGCCGCAATGAACGTGCCGTAACCCGGCGCTAGCGCCGCGAGGGCGTTGCCGACCGCGAAGACGGCTATCAGGCTCAGCAGCAGCGCGCGACGTGGCGCGCGAGCACCGAGGGTCGCGATGAGGGGAGCCCCGATCACCACACCTAGGGCGTAGGCGGAGATGGTGTGCCCCGCGGTAGGGATCGAGACGCCCACGCCGTCGGCGATCTGCGGAAGCAGCCCCATGGTGACGAACTCGGTGACGCCGATGCCGAACCCACCCATAATCAGCGCGATGAACGCCAACCGCACCGTGCGGGGGTCGGTGGCGGGGGACACAGGGGTGCCAGCGGAAAGCTGTGTGGGGGTGGTCATGAGGTGCTCTAGTGTCTCACGCCCCACGCTCGTTCTTCTTGGGAAGTTGCAGCCCACCCCACCTTTTTGCTCGGGAAGTTGCAGCCCTCCTGACCGGTTTGCTCGGGAAGTCGCGGCGCACGGCAGGATGGCCCGCATGAGCCGCACTCTCGACCTCGCCCACGGCATGCGCGACGACCTCGTCGCGCTGCGCCGCGACTTGCACCGCATACCTGAGATCGGCCTGCACCTGCCGCTGACGCAGCAACGGGTGCTGGACGAGCTGGACGGTCTCGATCTCGAGATCACCACGGGTGCTGGGCTCAGCTCCGTCGTGGCGGTGCTTCGCGGCGGCAAGAACGCCGACGCAGCCGACCGACCCGTCGTCCTGCTGCGCGGTGACATGGACGCCCTGCCGGTCACCGAGGAGGTCGATGTCGACTATGCCTCACAGCATGCCGGGGCCATGCATGCCTGCGGTCACGACCTCCACGTCGCCGCGCTCGTGGGAGCCGCTCGCATCCTGCATTCGCTTCGTGACGATCTTGCGGGCGACGTGGTGCTGATGTTCCAGCCCGCCGAGGAGGGGCCCGGCGGAGCCGAGCCGATGATCGCCGAGGGCCTGCTCGACGTCGCCGGGCGGCGGGTCGATGCGGCATACGCGCTGCATGTTTTCTCCTCCGAGCTGCCGCTTGGGCAGTGGTCCGCCCGGCCCGGGCCGCTGATGGCCGGGGCCGAAACGGTGCACATCGAGGTGAGAGGCCGAGGAGGGCACGGCTCGGCGCCGCACCGCGCGTTGGACCCGGTGCCGGTGCTGTGCGAGATCGTGCTGGCGCTGCAGACGATGGTGACGCGGAGCTTCGACGTCTTCGACCCGGTCGTGCTGACGGTCGGGCGGGTCAGCGCCGGCACCAAGGACAACATCATCGGCGACACCGGCGAGCTCGCGACGACGCTGCGCACCTTCTCAGCGGGCAACCGCGAGCGTGCGATTGCCTCGATCGAACGGGTGGCGGCCGGGGTGAGCGCCGCGCACGGCATGTCGTGCACGGTCGGCTTCAGCGAGGGCTACCCCGCCACGGTCAACGACGAGGCCGAGTACGCCTTCGCGCTGAACGTGACCACCGACCTGTTCGGTGCCGATGGGTATGCCGAGCGCCCCGACCCCGAGATGGGCTCGGAGGACATGTCGTTCGTGATGAACGAGGTGCCCGGTGCCTACTTCATGCTGGGGGCCTGCCCGGCCGGTGAAGACCCCGAGACGGCACCGGACAACCATTCACCGCGGGCGGCCTTCGACGACTCGGTGCTGCCGGATGCGGCGGCGTGGCTGGCCGAGGTGGCGCTGCGACGCACCGACACATCAGGCTGAGCGTGCACCGGACAAATCAGGAACGGGCGGCCTCGTAGCGGCGTAGCGCCTCCTCCCGAGCCTCCTTATGCTCCACGATCGGCTCCGGATAACCCTCGGCATACCCATCGTCGATCGCCCACGGCTGGTGCACCTTCTTGCCCGCGAGGTGCCGCAGCTCGGGGACGTAGCGGCGCACGTAGTCGCCCGATGGGTCGAACTTCTCGCCCTGGGTGATCGGGTTGAACACCCGGAAGTACGGCGAGGCGTCGGTGCCTGTGCCAGCCACCCACTGCCAGCCGTGGTTGTTCGAGGCGATGTCACCGTCGCGCAGATGCTTCATGAAGTGCCGCGCGCCGATCGGCCACCACACGTGCAGGTGCTTGACCAGGAAGCTCGCCGTCACCATTCGTACCCGGTTGTGCATCCATCCCTCGGTCAACAACTGTCGCATCCCCGCATCGACGAACGGATACCCCGTGCGGCCCTCTCGCCATGCCTGCACCGACTGGCCCACCCCGTCATTGCCTTCCGGGTCGTCATAGCTCATCCCCCGCAGCGCCGGCTTCAGGTCTGACCAGGCCGAGCCGGGGTTGTGCCAGAGCACGTCCGCATAGAACTCGCGCCAGGCCAGCTCGGTCGCGAAGGTCCGAGCCCCCGCCCCGCTCTGCCCACGCAGGTCGGCGAGCAGCGTGCGCGGGTGGATGGTGCCGTACTTCAGCTGCACCGACAGCTGGCTCGTGCCGTCGTGGTCGGGTCGGTCCCGTTCCTCGTCGTATGTCGTCACCCCGGCGTCCAGGAACGCCTCCCAGCGGTCGCGGGCCGCCTGCTCCCCCACCTCCGGCAGCTCCACCCCGGCGATAGCCGGCCGCTCCGGCAGGTCCTCGGACTCGGCCTGCCGGTGCCAGCGGACCCCCTCGGGCACGCCGGCCGGGTCGGGCCAGCCGTGCTCGCGCCAGGCCCGGGAGAACGGCGTGAACACCTGGTAGGGGCCGCCCGTGCCGTTGTGAATCGTGCCCGGCCCGACCGCATACGCACTGCCCGTGGCCACCAGCGGCACTTCGTCGCCTAGGGCCTCGCGCACCGTGGCGTCACGCCGGCGGCCGAACGGCGTCGACTCGGCCGAGATGTGCACGCTGGCGGCGCCCACCTGCGCCACCACCGCCGGGACGACCTGCTCAGGGGCGCCGGTGCGCAGCACGATCGCCCCGTCATACCCCCGTTGGGCCGACTCCAGCGCCGAGAGCAGGCAGTGCGTGCGCACCGGCGACTCCTCGAGCAGCCGCGGGTCCAGGACGAACAGCGGAAGCACCCGACCCCCGTCGGCCGCCTCGTGCGACGCGATCAGCGCCGGCAGGTCATGCAGTCGCAGGTCACGGCGCAGCCAGAGCAGAGTGGTCGGCACCACTCAAGCGTACGGTGGGCACGGCTTGTTCACCTGGGGAGGAGGCCACATGGAGCGCCGACTGGACGTCGTCGTCGTGGGCTGCGGCACCGCGGGGACCGTGGCCGCGACCTTGCTGGCCCGGCAGGGTCATGCGGTGCAGCTGCTCGAGCAGGCCGAGCAGCCGTCGGCCATTGGCGCGGGCATCATGCTGCAGCACCTGGGTCAGCAGGTCGTCGGCGCACTCGGGGTCGGCGAGCAGCTGCGCGAGCGCTCCCGCCCTATCCGCGGGGTCGATGCCCGCACCGTCAGTGGTCGCACCGTGATGGACTTCGGGTATGCCGATGTTCCGGGGTCCGTGCCTGCGCTCGGGGTGCACCGCGGAGACCTCTTCACATTGCTGCACGAGGTGTCCCGTGCCGAGCCGATCCGTCACGAGATGGGAATGGAGGTCACCTCGGTCCGCCCGCAGGGCGACCGGCTCGCCGTGCACGTGCAGGGCCGCGATCGGGAGGTCGCGCACTGCACGGACGACCTCGTGGTGGGCGCCGACGGTTCCCGGTCGAGAGTCCGGGCCAGCAGCGGGCTGACGCTGCGGGACCACCCCTACGCCTATGGGGCGCTGTGGGCGGTCGTTCCGGACCCGGAGGAGATTGCCGTTGACCAGCTTTACCAGTGCCTGCGCGGCACTCGTTCCTACCTCGGGGTGCTGCCGACCGGTCGGGGGCAGAGCTCGGTCTTCTTCTCCGAGCGGGTCGACCGGATGGAGGCCACCACCCTGCGCGCAGGCGTTGCGGCGTGGCGGGCCCGGGCGGAGCCGTTCGCAGGTCCCTACGGTGAGCTGCTGGACCGGGTCGAGACGTTGCTGCCCGCTCGCTACCGCGACGTCGTCGTGCGCCATCCGCACCGGGTCGTCCCGGGCGGCAGGTCCGCCGTGGTGCTGACCGGTGACGCCGCCCACGCGATGAGCCCGCAGCTCGGCACCGGTGCCACCCTTGCCCTGGCCGACGCCTGGGCCCTCGGCGCGGCCATCGCCGCGCACGACGACCTGCCTGCCGCGCTCACGACATACGAGCAGCGGCGGCGAGCCCACGTGCGGTGGTATGCCTGGTGGACCCGGTTGATGATGCCGGCCTTCCAGAGCGAGCTGCTGCCCCTGGGGTGGGCGCGTGACCTGCTGGCCGAGCCGATGGGGCGGGTGCCGGTAGTGCGCCGGCAGTTGGTGACCACGCTGATGGGGCACCGCACCTCGCCGTGGTCGACCTGGCAGATCAGCGATCCTGGGCGCGGGGTCCGCAACCGGCCCATGGCACAGACCTGCAGCGCCTCCCTCAGACGGCCGGGCGACCGGAACTAGCCACAGCGAGCAGGACCCGGAAGGATCGGCTGGGACAGCGAGCCCCATCGCAGAGGAGTCCCCCATGAGCACCACCACCGCCCAGGCCCAGGTCGGCGTCATCGGCATGGCCGTGATGGGCAGCAACCTGGCCCGCAACTTCGCCTCGCACGGTCACACCGTGGCCGTCTACAACCGGAGCACGACCCGCACCGACGCCCTGATCGCCGAACACGGCACGACCGGAAGCTTCGTGCCGTCCTACACCCTCGAAGACTTCGTCGCCAGCCTCGAGAAGCCACGCCGGATGATCATTATGGTCAAGGCCGGCCCGGGCACGGACGCCGTCATCGAGGAGGTCAAAGCTTACCTCGAGCCCGGCGACATCCTGGTCGACGGCGGCAACGCCCACTTCGAGGACACCCGCCGCCGCGAGCAGGCGTTGCGGGTCGACAACCTGCACTTCGTCGGCGCGGGCATCTCCGGTGGCGAGGAGGGTGCACTGCTCGGGCCGGCCATTATGCCCGGCGGCAGCACCGAGTCGTATGAAGCGCTCGGCCCGTTGCTGGAGGACATCTCGGCCAAGGTGGACGGCGAGCCGTGCTGCGCCCACATGGGCCCCGACGGCGCCGGGCATTTCGTCAAGATGGTGCACAACGGCATCGAGTACGCCGACATGCAGTTCATCGCCGAGGCCTACGACGTGCTCAGCGCCGCGGGCCTGTCGGCGCCCGAGGTCTCCGACGTGTTCCGCGAATGGAACACCGGCGACCTGGACTCCTACCTCATCGAGATCACGTCGCACGTGCTCGACCAGGTCGACGCGGCCACGGGCAAGCCTCTGGTCGAGGTGATCAAGGATGCCGCCGAGCAGAAGGGCACCGGTCGCTGGACCGTGCAGAGCGCGCTCGAGCTCGGGGTGCCGGTCAACACGATCGCCGAGTCGGTCTTCGCCCGGTCCACCTCGGGGCACGCCGACCTGCGTCAGGCAGCAACTGCGGCGCTCAGCGGCCCCGACCGCACTATTGAGGTGGCCGAGCGGGACCAGCTCGTGGACGACGTGCGGGCCGCCCTGTGGTCCTCCAAGGTCGTCGCCTACGCCCAGGGCCTGGACCAGATCCGCACCGCCAGCGAGCACTACAACTGGGACGTGGACCTCGCCGAGGTGGCCAAGATCTGGCGGGCCGGCTGCATCATCCGGGCCCGCCTCCTGGAGCGGATCCGCAGCGAGTATGCCGGAGGGCAGCTGACCAGCCTGCTGGAGGCCGAGTCGATCGCCGCCGAGCTGGGTGAGGCTCAGGATGCCTGGCGCCGGGTGGTCGGGCTGGCCACCACCGCGGGCGTGCCGGTGCCGGGCTTCAGCGCCGCCCTGGCCTACTACGACACGGTCCGTGCGCCGCGGCTGCCAGCCGCGCTGGTCCAGGGACTGCGCGACTTCTTCGGCGCGCACACCTACGAGCGCACCGACCGCGAGGGCTCTTTCCACACCCTGTGGTCCGGTGACCGCAGCGAGATCGAGGCCTGAGCATGGAACCCACAGCCGACGGCGAACCGGCGCGAAATCGTCCGGAACCTGCCCTAGCGTGGTGTCTTCGCCAGCACTCCCTCGGGGAGTCCTTGTAGAGAGGGGAACCCACCCATGGACATCCTGCTGATCGCCGGCCTGTGGCTCGACGGATCTGCCTGGCACGACGTCATACCTGAGCTGGAGGAGCTCGGCCACCACCCCGTGCCCCTAACTCTCCCGGGCCAGGGCGACGGATCGACGTCGGCCACGCTGGACGACCAAGTGGCGGCGGTGGTCGCTGCGGTCGACGAGGCGTCGGACAGGCCGATGGTGGTGGGTCACTCCGCGGCGGCCACCCTGGCCTGGCTGGCCGCCGACGCCCGACCGGACAAGGTGGCGAAAGCGGTCTTCATCGGCGGATTCCCGTCCGCGGACGGGGCGGCCTACGCGGACTTCTTCAAGACCGAGGACGGCGTCATGCTCTTCCCCGGCTGGGGTCCGTTCGAGGGACCGGACTCCGATGACCTCGACGAGGAGGCCAGGCGACGTATCGAGGCAGCCGCCATCCCCGTCCCCGAAGGTGTGAGCAAGGGCGTGGTCCCTCTGAGCGACGAGCGACGGTATGACGTGCCGGTCGTGCTGGTGTGCCCGGAGTTCACCCCAGCCCAGGCTCAGGAGTGGATCGACGCCGGTGACCTGCCCGAGCTGGCCGAGGCCCGACACCTCGACCTGACCGACATCGACTCAGGACACTGGCCGATGTTCAGCAAGCCATCCGAGCTGGCCAGGCTGCTGGCTGCGGCGGCCGCTGAGGCCTGACCACACTCTCGGTCGGATTCGACCTCGCATGCGCTCCGTGCCTAGCCGATCTCATCGATTGTGGTCAGACAGAACGGATGGCCGACCGGGTCGGCGAAGACCAGGCAGTGCTCCGCATTGGGTTGTTCACCGAACGTGGTCGCGCCGGCTCGTCGCACGCGTGCCTCAGCGGCTGCGAGGTCGTCGACAAGGAAGTCCAGGTGTATCAACGCCCCACTGTCGGGCCCTGGCCACTGGGGCGCAGTGAATTCCTCGACGGTCTGGAAGTCGATTCTTCCGCCCGGACCACTCATCGTGGCCCAGGCGGGGTGAGAGAACGTGACCTCACCCCCGGTGATGTCCGCGTAGAACGCGGCCAGCTGGGTGGCGTTGGGACAGTTCACCGCCATCGAGCTGAGGCGGATGGTGTCGGACATCAGTGACCTCCATGGGCGTTCCGGGCAGCAGATTTGTCGCCTTCATCATCTCCGATCGAGGGCCGCCGAGGCAGGTAGTCACGGCGCTGGGAAGACGTTAGTAGACTTTTCCCTATGAAGTCGACCGTCGATTCCGTGGGCCGCGTCGTGCTGCCCAAGCCACTGCGCGACGCCCTAGGCATCACGCCCGGCTCCACGGTCGACATCTCGCGCTACGGGGCCGGTCTGCAGCTGACCATGGGCGGGCGCACCGCACGCCTCGCCGAGCGCGACGGAGTGCTGGTCGCCACCAGCGACACCGAGGTCGACGACGCCACGGTCTTTGCGCTGGTCGACGACGGGCGCAAGTGAGTCCGCTCGTCGCGCTCGACACGAGTGTGGCGGTTCCGTTGCTTTTGTCGTCTCACTCGGCCCACGCGGCCGTCGCGAAGTGGTGGGCAGGCCGCCCGGTAGCGCTGTGCGGTCACGCGCTTGCCGAGACGTACTCCGTCCTGACCCGCCTTCCTGGCGACGCTCGCCTGTCCGGGCCTGACGCGGCGCGTCTCATCGCTGCGCGGTGTGAGCCGGCACTGCTTCTCGACCAGGCGGTCTTTCGGCGGTTACCGGACGTGCTGGCGCAGCTGGATGTGGTGGGGGGCGCGGTCTACGACGCCCTCATTGCCCTGGCCGCCGTCGACAACGACGCCGTGCTGGCCACCCGCGACGGGCGCGCCCGGCCGACCTACCAGCTGGTCGGTGCACACGTCGAGATCGTGATCTGACCAGGGTCGTCAGCGACCTTGACCTCAGGGCACGAGGTCGATCTCGACCCAGCTGCTGGTATGTCGTGCCTCCAGCCCGCCAGACCAGGCGGCCGGCAGCACCGCCACTGCCCCGGGCCCCAAAGACCGGCCCCCCGGCATACCGATCTCGCCGGTGAGGACGATGACCGTGCGCGAACCGGGGCGCCTCTGGACCCGGATGGTGCAGGCTCGGGAGACCGTCGAGCGACTCAACGTGAAGGCGTCGGAGCGCACCAGGACGCCCTCGCCGGTGCGCACCGGCGGTGGGTCGAGGTTGAGTTCCCACTCGGCCTCGAGGCTGGCCATCGCCTCGTCCCGGTGCAGGTCACGTGGCGCCCGGTGGTACTCCTGCGTCCAGTCGTAGAGCCGGTAGGTCGTGTCGGACGGGGTCTGCGGCTCGGCCACGACGACACCGGCGCTCAGTGCGTGCAGGAGACCGGCCGGTATGTCGTGCACGTCTCCGACCCGGGCGGGGCGGCTGCCCAGCAGCTCGACGATCGCGGGGGTGCCGAAGGCGTGGTCGAGCTGGTCGAGGTCGACCCCCTCTCGGACGCCGAGGAACAGCTCGGCGCCCGGCTCGGCCTCGACGACGACCCACGCCTCGCTCTTGGCGTGAGCACCCGCATACCTCGCCGCCACCGCCTGTGGCGGATGGACCTGCACCGACAGGTGCTGTCCCGCGTCCAGGTGCTTGACCAGCAGCGGGAAGCCGCCCCACGACGTCGGGGCGACCTCGCCGAGAAGCTCGCTGCCGTGGCTGCGGACCAGGTCTCGCAGCGTCGCCCCGCCGAGCCCTTTGTCGTCCGCGACGGAGGACGTGACCACCGAGGAGACCGACTCCAGATCGGCAACGTCCCACGACTCGCCGATCAGTACATCGTCGGGCAGGTGCCGGCCGAGCTTGGCCAACCGGCGGCCGCCCCACGGCTTCTCCACGAGGACCGGCTCGAACGTCAGCGGACCCAGCACGGTCATGACACCTCCGGTGGCAAGGTCGACGGGTGGTCGCTCTTATCCTTGCATCAGCCCACCAACCCCAGCACCCTGCAGCCGGCCCGAAGCAGCCGTGGTTCGCGGCATACCTGCTGGTGAGGCACCCTTGGAAGGCAAACTCTCCCCTCCACCCGCTGCAATACAGGAGCCACCCCATGGTGCACGTCACCCGCCAGTTCCCCGTCCGTGTCGACCAGGCCACCGCCATCGACTACCTCAAGGACTTCTCGCACGCGACCGAGTGGGACCCCGGCACGGTGGCCTGCGAGCGCCTCGACGACGGTCCGGTGCGGGTCGGCTCGAAGTGGCACAACACCAGCAAGCTCATCGTGATCGACACGGAGCTGGAGTACGAGCTGACCGAGCTGCGCGACGACGGCCTGGTCTTCGTTGGCACCAACAAGACGGCCACGTCCTACGACCGGATCAACGTGATCGCGACCGACGGCGGGGTGCGGGTGACCTACGACGCCACGGTGACCTTCAACGGCAAGGCCCGGTATGCCGACCCGGTCATGCTGCTCATCTTCCTCAAGCTGGCCCGCGACACCGTGCGTGACCTGACCCGCGCCCTGGAGTCGCTGCCGCGGGGCTGAGCCAAACACAGCGTCATACGGATGGTGTGCCAGAGCGCACAATCCGTATGACGCAGCTGGCGGCCGGTCGCAGGTCGCTGCGGTCAGCGCCGTCGACGCATCAGGATCCAGGTCCACCCGGCGACGGGCACCAGCAGCGCGGTGAGAAGCGAGCCGGTGTACGCCGTCCAGAACAGCGCCACGCTGCCGACCGCAAGCGCGATGTCCCGGATCCGAGCCCGCCGCTGCGCCGACCAGGGGCGGGCACCCGGGCGTGGGCGCCCGAGCTGCCAGAGCAGACCGGGCTGCGGACCGGCGACTCGCTCCACGTGCACCTGCACCACCCGCCCGACCACCGGCGCCAGCAACCCGAAGCCGATCAGCAACGCCGCCTGCACCCGGTCGGTGAACTTCCCGGCGATGGCCATCACCAGGACGATCCACCCTGCCCCCAGGTAGGCCAGCCAGACCGCGAACAGCGCGAACGACACCAGCTCCTCGCGCAGCCAGCCGGGCACCCGCGGCAGGCGCCACCCGGAGAAGCCGCCCGGCTCGGTCATGACCCCGCCCGACCACCGCTCACTCCAGCCACTGAGCCGCTCGCTCTCGGTGCGCGCTCTGCTTGTCTTCGGCGAAGCCGTCCCACAGCCGGGTCATCATCCGGGAGCGGTAGCCCGCCTCGAAGACCTCACGGTGGTCGGCCACGAAGGACCAGTACAGGCCGTCCCAGTCCTGGGTCCACTCCCCGGTCGGCAGATCCGACATCTTGCGCAGATAGTTGGAGCCGGAGACGTAGGGCTTGGTGGTGATCGCCTCGCCGGCCGCGAACTGGCTCATCGCGTAGACGTTGGGCACCATCACCCAGTCGTAGGCGTCGACGAACATCTCCATGAACCACTCGTAGACCTCAGTGGGGTCGATGCGCAACAGGCACAGCGCGTTGCCCAGCACCATGAGCCGCTCGATGTGGTGCGCGTAGCCATGCTCGAGGACCCGCTCAATCACCAGGTCGACCGGGTCCAGGCCGGTCTGCCCACTCCACCACTGCGGATCCAGGGAGCGGGTGTGCTGTAGCCGGTTGGCGTTGCGCATCCGCGGCCCCCACAGGTGGTAGGTCGCCCGCATGTACTCCCGCCAGCCGATCACCTGCCGCACGAACCCCTCCAGCGACGGCAGCTCCACGTCCTGCTCGGCGCCCTCCTGCAGCGCCCGTCGCACGACATACCTGGGGTCGATCAGGCCGATGTTCAGCCCCGGGGTGAGCAGCGCATGGAACAGGTAGGGGTGCTCGCGGCTGATCGCGTCCTCGTAGGGGCCGAACTCGGCGAACCGCTGCTCCAGGAACACCTCGTATGCCGTCACCGCCTCCTCGTGCGAGGTCGGCCACGCGAAGGTCTCGGCCCGCCCGGGGGCGTCGGGGAACGCCGCACCGACCCAGGCGATCGCCTCCGAGACCTCGGTATGCCGAGGCACCTGCGGCACATCTGGCACCGGGTGGTTCTTGGGCAGCTTCTTGCGGTTGTCGGCGTCGAACGACCACTGCCCGCCGACCGGCTGGTCGCCGTCGACCAGGATGTCCAGGCGCTGTCGCTGCCAGGAGTAGAAGTGCTGCATTCGTGCCGTGTTGGCGCCGAACCACGCCTCGATCTGCGCCCGGCTGGTCAAGAAGTTGGGCGACTCCAGCACGTCTTCGTCACTCACGAGATCGAGCTCGGCGAGCAGCTCGCGGGTGCGCCGGCCAAGCCAGTCGTCGACCACGTCGTAGTAGGTGACGCGCTCCGGGGCGAGGTCACGGAGCAGGCCGGTGAGCCGCTCCATACTCGGGGTGTCGGGGTCGGTCTCGATCACCTGCACCCCGCGGCCCGCGTCGCGCAACCGGGTGGCGAAGCGGCGCATCGAGGCCCGGTGCAGCACCAGCTTCTGGGCGTGGAAGGCCAGCTGGCGGAAGAACAAGTCATCCTCTACCAGCACGAACGTCGTGTCGTCGGCCGCGTCCAGGTGCTCGACGAACAGCTGGTGCGGGAAGACCAGCCGGACCTGCCCGCTCACCAGCCCAGGGTTCCCGGCGCACCCTTGAAGGGCCCGGCGACCTTCGAGGTGATCCACCCTCCGTAGAACGACCCGTCCTGCGGCTGCACCCGCTCACCGTCGACGTAGCACGCGTCCACCTGCCCGGGCATCAGCGCCACGTGACCCAGCAGATCGGCATACCCGACCGTCGGCTGCGGGTAGTGCCAGGCGGCGCGTGGTGCCACCTCGTCACCGGCCACGAGGTCGAAGTAGG
>JAABUN010005131.1_pt1 | contig 16682 bp, 18 predicted proteins | sample 5559311 | NCBI WGS metagenome assembly JAABUN01 (sample SAMN10711877, study PRJNA513370) | rock metagenome | isolation source: Antarctica rocks | place: Antarctica: Victoria Land, Siegfried Peak sud
AACAACCGGCAATCATGGAGATCGTCCCGGTCGGGGCGATGGTCGTGACGGTCGCGTTGCGGACGCGGTCGCCGCGCTTCTCGTGCCGCGAACCCTCGAAATGCGGCATCACACCGCGCTCCTCGGCGAGCACCCGGCTCTCCTCCCAGGCCTCGTCGTCCACAAACTTCATCACCTTCTCGGCGAAGGCCAAGCCCTCGTCAGAGTCATAGGTGATGCCGAGTTTGATCAGGACATCCGCGAAACCCATGACGCCGAGGCCGATACGGCGGTTGCCGCGGCTCATCTCGTCGATCTCGGGAAGCGGATAGTTGTTCACTTCGATCACGTTGTCGAGGAAACGTATGGCGGTGTGGATAGTCTCGCGAAGCTCATCCCAATCTACGCTGCCCTCACCGACCCGCTCACCGGGGACGAAGAAACGTTCCAGGTTTATCGAACCGAGGTTGCACGAGTCGTACGGTGGCAGGTGAGCCTCCGAGCATGGGTTCGTCGACTCTATCGGGAACTGCGGCGTCGGGTTGTCGCCGTCGATCTTGTCTATAAAGACCACGCCAGGCTCGCCGTTGAGCCACGCGCCCTCGACGATTTTGGTGAACAACTCCCGCGCACGGACGGTCCTCATAACGTGTCCGTCGCGAGGGCTCGTCAGGTCGAAGTCCGTGTCAGCCTCGACAGCCTCCATGAAAGCGTCCGTAATAGCGACCGAGATGTTGAAGTTGTTGATCTGATCGTTGTCGCGCTTGCACTCGATGAACTCTTCGACATCCGGATGGTCCACGCGAAGGATGCCCATGTTCGCCCCACGCCGCGTACCGCCCTGCTTGATCTTGTCGGTCGAAGCGTCATATATAGCCATGAACGAGACCGGCCCGCTCGAAACGCCCATCGTGCTCTTGACCAGGTCGTTCTTAGGACGCAGCCGCGAGAACCCGAAGCCCGTGCCTCCACCACTCTTGTGGATGATGGCCTGGTGCTTGAGCGTGTCGTAGATGCCGTCGATGGAGTCCTCCACCGGCAGCACGAAACACGCCGAGAGCTGCTGCAACTCACGACCGGCGTTCATCAGGGTCGGCGAGTTGGGGACGAACTTGCGCGAGAGCATCAGTTGCAGGAAACGCTCGTAGGATTCCTCGAAGAGCTTCTCAGCCTCCTCGCCGTCCTTGAACCGGAACTCACCCTCGGCGATGTTCCGCGCCACGCGCTTGAACATGTCCAGGGGCTCCTCTATGGCCTCGCCAGCCTCGTTCTTCTTGAGGTAGCGCTTCTTGAGGACAGCCACCGCATTCTCGCTGAGATCCACACTCATCAACCTATTCCTATCTACTTCCACAATCCTCCCTTCGATAATACCGCTTGCTACTCTGTTTACATCGACTTGTTTGCTCCGCCGACGGGTTATTTGGTCCCGACTTCGCGGAAATTTTTGTACCTATCGGACGCTTACACCCGCCGAAGCGAGCCGCACCAACTCGGAGCGGAATTGGTCCACGTCCGTGTACTGCCTATATACAGAGGCGAATCGCAGGTAGGCGATCATGTCCAGCCTCCGCAGTCGAGCGAGTACCATATCACCCAATCGCCGCGACGTGACTTCATGCCGACGGCGCTCTCTGAGTTCGGCTTCGATCTCGTCAACGATCAACTCTACTTCTTCGTCTGAAACCTTCTGTTTGGCGCAAGCCGCATCCAACCCAGCACGCAACTTGTCCCGGTCGAAAGGCTCCCTACCACCCTCGCGCTTGAGTACCATCAACCTCAGCGGCTCCCGGCGCTCGTAGGTAGTAAACCGCTTCCCACAGTCGACGGTCAAACACTCCCGCCGACGACGGATCGCGTCCTTCGTCTCCGAAAGCCGCGAGTCTATGACCTTCGTATCCTCGTTGTCACAGTACGGACACTGCATCTCATAACCTCCACGACCTGAATCACCACATCTAGTACCGTCAAAACCTAACACACCACATTTTCGGTTCGCAATACCCCTTACATAAACCTTAACTTGAGGTTAACAAGAGTCCGATACCGCAAACTGCCCGCAACAAGCGGACTCTGGACGATACAAGCGAAGCACAACTTTTTTCAGAAAATTTTTCAAAGTCGCATCAAAAAGGCGAATTTCCCGCAAATCGTACACCTTCACGTTTAGGTCGAATTTCATCGCTCTACTCACAGTTCATACTAAGCAACGTACACTTAATAGTATGTACTTGAGGTTTAGATATACGGTGTTTCGATGGTTACGGGTTGATATAGACGGTTCATTCGCTTCTTGTTGGAGGTTTACGGCGGGTGGCGAAGAAGTTGCGCAGGAGGGTTGCGGCTTCTGCTTGGAGCAGGCCGGACTCTGTGGGGATTGTGTGGTTTAGGCGGGAGTCGGCTGGGGTGTGGTGGAGGGAGCCTGCGTATCCGGCTTTGGGGTCTGGGGTTGCGTAGACGAGGCGGGAGAGTCGGGCGGCGTGGAGGGCTCCGGCGCACATGGGACAGGGTTCGAGAGTCGAGTAGAGGGTGCAGCCGGTCAGGCGCCAGGTTCCGAGGTGTTCGGCGGCTTGGCGGAGAGCGAGGATCTCGGCGTGGGCCGTTGGGTCTTTGGTGGCTTCGCGTTCGTTGGCGGCGATTGCCAGGATCTCGGGGCCGCGAGCGACGACGGCTCCCACCGGGACTTCGCCACGAGCGGCGGCTTCCGCGGCGGCGGTTAGGGCGCGGCGCATCATGCTGGCGTCTAAGTCCGGATTGGGGTCTTCGGGAGCGAGTTTAAGTTTTCCTTTCATGAGGTCGATAATAGCAGTGTGATGTTCTTGTTTATCAGATGTGTACCGGGGGATTGTCTTGCAGCAGCGTAGTGGTGGTGTGGTCGAGAACATCGTCGAGGTACGGGGAGTTTACGAGAAGCTGCACCAGGCTATTAGTACTGTGATCGTCGGCAAGGACGAAGTGGTGGAGCTGTGCTTGATCTCGCTTCTAGCCGGAGGCCATGTGCTCTTGACGGATATCCCCGGCGTCGGAAAGACTACGCTGGCGAAGGCCGTCGCCTCGTCCATAGACGCGGATTTCAACCGCATTCAGTTCACGCCGGATCTTCTGCCCTCGGACATCACGGGTGGGAGCGTCTTCGATCCCCGCGAGGCGGTCTTTCGGTGGATACCTGGTCCCGTCTTCTCGCGCATCCTGCTGGCCGATGAGATCAACCGCGCCACCCCCCGCACCCAGAGCGCCCTATTAGAAGCTATGGCCGAGAACCAGGTGACGGTGGACGGCGACACTCGTCCCCTGCCCGAACCGTTCTTCGTAGTCGCGACCCAGAACCCGCACCAGTTCCACGGCACGTATCCACTGCCCGAAGGTCAGCTAGACCGCTTCATGGTCGCTACCAGCATAGGATACCCGGATAAACGAGCGGAGCTTGGGATCGTAAAGAGCCAAGTCGAGGGACGCCCCCTGGAAGACGTTAGACCCGTAGCCGGCGAGAGCGAGATCTCGATGGCGCGGGGACTCGTTAGAAAGGTTCAGGTCCACGAGGAGATTCTAGGATACGCGGTCGCTCTCGCGGAGGCGACGCGCCAGCATCCGTCGGTCTCGTTGGGAGTTTCGCCTCGCGGGTCCATCTCTCTGGTTAGAGCGGCGCAGGCACGAGCGGCGAGTCGGGGGCGGGATTTCGTTGGTCCAGAGGACGTGAAAGCGCTCGCACCGAACACGTTGCCGCACAGGATTAGCGTCCGGGGCGGTGCTTCGGGGGCGACATCGAAGAGTGTTATAAGCGAGGTCATGACTTCCGTGGTCTCACCTTCTTAGCCGTGAAGCGTCTAAAAAGGCTTGGCAAGGCCGCGTTTATGGTGGTTTTGGCGGTTGTGATGTACCTGATCGCGGTCAATTCGGGGTCGGGGTGGTTGTACGTGCTAGCCGCCGGTATCGGAGGCGTGGTGGCGATCTCGTTGCTCACGCCACTCTGGAACACGCGCGGTCTGGAAGTCGTCCGCACGGCACCGGTGATCGGAAACGACGGTGAGGCTCTCAGGTGCCGAATGGAGATTCGGAGCACGGGGCTCGGGCGTTATCTGCTGGAGGTTCGGGACGAGCTTGCCGGTGGCGCTGGGCACGGGGTCGTGGCTCGGGTGAAGCGCGGCGCAACGGAGAGCTTCGAGTACGGGATCGAGAACCCTCGCCGGGGTGTGTATTCGGGAGGAGACGTGCTGATCGAATCGGGCGCTCCGTTCGGGTTGTTCTATGGCAAACGCCGGTTGCGGGTACCTTCGAGCGTCGTGATCTATCCCCGCACTTTCGATGTGGCCGGTCTTCCTCGACCGTCTTCGGAGTCGTTGGCGGAGGCGGATCGGGAACACTCCGAAACTCTTCATCGGGGCTTGGGCGGCGAATTTTGGGGCGTGCGGGAGTATCGCTCGGGCGACCCGGCACGCCTGATCGCCTGGCGGCAAAGCGCCCGTTCCCTGGCAGCCGGACGACTGTCGGTGGTAGAACTGGCCCGCGAGACCGATCCACCCGTGAGCGTCGCCATCAACCTGAACCCGTCAGCACCCTTCGAGGCCCGCGAGATGATGGTTTCAGCCGCAGCCTCGATCCTACTGCACGCTCTGAAAGAAGGCCGGTCGGTCCTCGCCGATGCCGGTCCTCAACGAATATCCTTCCCCGAAGAACCGGACATGGACAGCGTCCTGACGTGGTGCGCAGGCCTCTCCGCCGCCCGTCCCCCCAAGATGGAGAACGCCAGCGTGGAGATACTGGCTTCCCTACGAGACTCGAAGCCGGGCGACGCTGACACGGTCGTGCTTGTCTCGTGCGCCGAGTTCAAAGGAGAGGGACCGTGGATGACGGTTGCCGAGGAGCGGCGCGTCACCGACGGTCTCGAAGCCACCGGACGTAACGCCGTCAGGCTCGGCCCGGACGTGCGCGAACCCTGGAGAATCTCATGAGCTTCAAACTATCCGACATCAAGCTTCCAGAGATAAAACTCCCCGAAGAGCTCCTTGCCAAGCTCCCAACTCCCCGCAAACGACCCGCTGAGGACTCCGTGGAGCTTCGTCTGTGGGTTCTCGCGGCGGTTTTGGTCGGAGAGGTGTCCGTCCTGACGAGCGGCTACTTCGACTGGGTGACGGGCATCCTCGTGCCGATGTTGACGGTGGTTGCTTTCGCGGTTAGTTACAACCGGCGGCGGAAGAAGAACTTTCTTATAAAAGTGATGCTCGCGTTCGCGGCTCTGGCGGTTTTGGCGATGTTCTTCCGGGAAGTCCTAGGCTCACTCTACGACACGCGGGTTCCGCTGGCGAGGTTATTTCTGTGGGTGCAGGTCATACACGCCTTTGACCTTCCGGCGCGTAAGGATGTAGCGTACTCGCTCATAAGCGGGCTCATCCTCGTGGCCGTGGGCGGGGTTCTCTCGACCAGTTTGATCTTCGGTCTCTTCATCCTTCTCTACCTGGTATGCGCTCTCGGTGCTCTCTCACAGATAAAACTCTCCGAAGCCCGCGAGAAGGCAGGAGTAAGAGATGAGGGCATAGGAGTCGGAAGTTCCGTCGGGGTGTCACGGGGTCTTTTAACGGGTCTCGTGCTGCCGGGGGCTATGGCGGTCGTCGTGATCGGGGTTCTAGCCTTCTCGCTTCTCCCCCAGAGCCGCCAGTTGAGCATCGCCATGATGCCGACCTCGCTCTTCAAGGACATCCAGGGCGAGTTCTCCGGCAGCGTCCAAAACCCGGACTATCTCCCACCGGGCGGCGATCCGTTCTCGGGACCGCCGGTCAACATAACCCCGGATTCCTACCACGGTTTCAACCCGTACATGGACCTTCGCAGTCGAGGCCGTCTCTCCGACGAAGTCGTGATGAAAGTTCGCAGCGAGGAGCCGACACCGTACCGAGGCGTAGTCTTCGACGAGTACAACGGTAAAGGCTGGGAGATCTCCGTAAAAGACGAGGAAATGGAGGAGCTTCGCGCCGACGGTCCCCGCTACGACCTGGCCTTCGCCGACAGCACCGAACCAGCCGAGGGCGAGACGCGGGAAGTCTCTCAAGTCTTCCACATCGAGCAGGATTCATCGAACGTCATCTTCGGCGCGTACCGGCCAGAGACAGTCTTCTTTCCAGCCAGCGGCCTAAAAATCGACCCGTACAACTCCCTGCGAGCCCCGTACCAGATACCAGAAGGGTCCACGTACTCCGTCATCTCAGAGGTTCCAAACTCCTCCCCCGACCAGTTGCGTTCTGCGGGGACGAACTATCCAGAGGAGATCACCTCAAAATACCTCGATCTCCCGAATGATGGCCTAGAACGCACGTCCAAGCTAGCCGACAAGCTGACCGCTGACTCCGCCAATCCCTACGATGCGATCATGAAGATGAACCAACACCTCAAGACCAAATACCCCTACGACCTCTCCATTCCGCCACAACGCCAGCGCATGGACGCGGTCGAATATTTCCTCTTCGAAGAAGAGCGCGGCTACTGCGAGCAGTTCAGCTCGTCGCTGGCGGTGATGGCCCGCTCTCAGGGCATACCGGCCCGAATCGCGACGGGCTACGTCTCCGGCGAGTACAACCCGTTCACCGGCTTGTACGAAGTAAAAGCCTCCGATGCCCACGCCTGGGTCGAGGTGTACTTCCCCGGCTACGGTTGGTCGACCTTCGATCCAACACCGACTTTCGACTCAACCCCTTGGGAATACCAGCAGCAGAGCGACACACAGGGCAACAAAGTCTTCGGATACCTCGCCGGGAAAGCCGGTGGAGCCTTGAGCCCCGCTCTCGGAGCGGTCGGCACGCTCATGCGCGGCGTGGCTAAACTCGACCCGGTCAGCATCCTCGTCCTCGGAGCTTTGGTGGCTGGCGCAACGGCAGCCGCCTACTACGGACGCAAGCATCTCGCTCACAAACGACGCAAATCCACGATGCACCCTTCGATCAAAGTCTCCGACGCAAAGATTTACAGTCGCTACCGAACAATGATAGCCGCCTTCGAGGGATCCGGCCTAGTCCGCGATGAACACGAAACTCCCGAGGAATACGCTCGTCGATTGGCCCTCGTCACCGACGAACCAAAGATCGCACGCTTCGGCGAGATCTATCTGTACGCCCGGTTCCGAGATTCCGTACCCGCGACCCTAATGAGCGAGTTCGACCGCCTGGAACCCGCCGCCCTCGCCGCCGCCCAGCGAGTAAACGAGCCAGCGGTCACCGGCTAAAGGCGAGCCTTCTACCTCAAAGAAGCTCTCCTTCTATGCGGGTCTGGATCTCACCCCGCACCCGTCGAAACACAACTAATTGCGCCTCCTCGTCACCAGAGGCTTTCGAGGGATCTTCAAACGACCAATGCAATCTCTCCTGGGCTCCAGGGAAGATCGGGCAAGACTCGTTGGCATCGTCGCAGACGGTCACCACGTACTCGAAATCCTCGCCCAGATACCGCTCCAGCGTCTTCGACTCCTGACCGGACACATCCACCCCGATCTCACGCATCGCCGCGATAGCCAGAGGACGGACATGCGTAGCCTCAGTCCCAGCACTAAATACCTCGAACCGATCCCCGGCCAGATGCCGAAGCAGACCCTCAGCCATCTGCGAACGCGCCGAGTTGTGCGTACAAAGAAACAAAACTCGTGTCTTGTTCAGAATCTACCTCTTCCCTCTCATGCTTGGTGATCGTCGGGCGCATCATATGAGTTTCCGGCACTCCTTGAGTTAAAAGCCAGTTAAAACCGTATGTCCTTGTCAGAAGAGGTTCCTACGTGCCTCGCAGTCTCCGCGAGTAGCTCATTGAAGGCATCCAGATCTAGAGAGTAGAAGCTCCACTTCCCGCGCTTCTCCTCACGCACCAGGCCAGTTTCTTTGAGCTTGCCTAGATGGTACGAGACTTTCGACTGGGCCATTCCGAAAGACTCCTCGAACTCGCAAGCGCATATCCCAGTATCTTCGTCTTGGGCCGGTACATCGGTCTCCGGCAATCCACAGCATCCTCTACCCTTGCTCGCCGCCGCACCCATCATTCCGAGCATCCGGATCCTAATAGGGTCCGAGATCGCCCGCCCAAGGGCCACGACACCATCGACATCCACTGCGCGAGATTCGCCACGCCGATGCTCTCTAACCTCAGCGACCTGCAGCGATTCTCGGGCCACGAGATCACCGACACTCGATATCTCCAGCCAAGATCACCACGTTTGCTGGTGGAACTGCGACTCGGACACTCTACAGGGACAGGCGTATACCATGAACGTCTAGCTTAGCTACATGCTGAACCTTAACTTGACGTTCTTTTTTTAGGCTTGTACTCTCGTCAGAGACTATGGCGTGAAGTACCTGGAAAATAGCATTTTCCCATTATTCATCTATTCATCTTTCAGTTTACGGTTAGGTTGCGGACGATTCGGCCTTGTCGGTGCCGTTTACACCGGCCCATTGGCGGGCGGGGAGTCCCCAGAGGGTTATGAAGCCTGCTGCTGCGGCTTCGTCAAAGGTACTGTTTGGGTCGTAGGTGGCTAGGTCTTTGCTGTAGAGGGCTTGGGGGGCGGTGCGTCCGGCTATGGTGCTTTTGCCCTTGTAGAGCTTGAGTCGGACGGTGCCGGTTACGGTGTGTTGGGTCTCGGTTATGAAGGCATCGAGGGCGGATTTTAGTGGGGTGAACCAGAGGCCGTCGTAGGTTAGTTCGGCGTAGCGGTTCTCGATGGTTTGCTTGAAACGAAGTACGTCTTTTGTGAGGGTGAGGGTTTCGAGTTCTTGGTGAGCTTTTATGATGGTGAGGGCGGCTGGGGCTTCGTAGATCTCGCGGCTCTTTATGCCAACCAGGCGGTCCTCGACCATGTCGATGCGACCGATTCCGTGCGCTCCAACGAGGGAGTTTAGGGCTGAGATCAAATCTATCAGCGGAAGCTCTTGGCCGTCCAGGCTTACGGGCAAGCCTTTCTCGAAACCGAGCTCAATGTACTGTGGCTCGTCAGGGGCGACTTCGGGATCGGTGGTCATCTCGAAGACATCGGAGGTCGGTTCGTGGTCTGGATCTTCGAGGGGACCGGCCTCTATGGAGCGGCCCCAGAGGTTCTCGTCCACGCTGTACAGGGATTTCTTGGTGGTCGGCACGGGGATGCCGTGTTCCTCGGCGTAGGCCATCTCCTCCGGGCGGCTCATGTTCCAGTCACGCACCGGGGCGACTACGGTGAGATCCGGAGCTATGGATGCAGTGGTCACATCGAAGCGGACTTGATCGTTACCCTTCCCCGTAGACCCATGCGCGATATGAGTAGCACCCACCTCCCGCGCAGCTTCCACAAGCTTCTTGGCGATCAAAGGCCGCCCGAGTGCCGTGAATAACGGATATTTCCCGCCGTACATCGCGTTGGCCTTGATCGCCGGTGCGACATACTCGTCCACGAATTCCGTCTTCGCGTCGCGTATGAAAGCATCAACCGCGCCTATCTTCAGGGCTTTGGATCTCACATCGGCTGCAGGTTCTCCCTGACCGAGATCCAGATACAAAGCGTAGGGTTCGGCACCTTGCAACTCAAGCCACTTCACGCAAACCGACGTATCCAAACCACCCGAATAAGCCAGCACGACCTTCTTTCCTTCCAGCACGTTTCCTCCTAAAGAGTGTAAGTTCATCCGATTATTTCGTGGCCCCGCGCCCGCAGAGCCCGAACCGCAAAGTCCAGTTGTTCATCTTTCACGAGCACGTAATCCGTATCGAACGTCGAAACGGCGAATATACCAACCTTGACCTCCGCCAACGGTTCCAGAACCGAGAGCAGCACGCCGGTCAGTGAGAACTCGAACGGCCCAGCGAGCTTCAAGCATCGCCAACCCGACTCGTGTTTCACATCCTCTGGAACAGCACTTTCGTCACAGACTACAGAGAGTTCATCCGCAGTACGAGTTACCGAGAACAACGGTCCGGATACAGCCCAGTCCGGCAGTTTCGCGTCTGGCTCCAGTCGACAAACGGACAGACGATCTTCGATGATGCCTAGGCTAAGCGCGTGATCCTTCACTGCCTCGCCTCGTATAGAATCTCCAGACTATTTGTAGTGCCGGATCTTGTTGTACGTTGGCCGCTTCCGGCGATGGCTGTCAACTACTCGACGTTTCCGGCGGGGCGGGTTTTGGCGCGGCATACGTCGGCTATTAGTCCGGCGACTTCTTCGGCGGCTTCGTTGTCCGGGGCGATGGCGAGGACTGTATCCTGCCCGGCGACGGTACCGAGTATCTTGAGTCCCCTTACTCGATCCAGGACGCTTGAGACAGCTCCAGCGGTCCCATCACGAGTGTGGATGACAATCTGATTCTGGGACGGGGTCAGGCCGAGCACGAAGCTTGGAAGCACCTCGATACCCACGGAACCGGAATCGTGTGGAAGCGCGAGATATCGGCTACCCACTTTCAGGACGCCAAGCTCCGCTAGATCCCGGCTGACGGTCGCCTGTCCGACCTCGATACCCTCTTCCGCCAGGGAATCGACGACGCTCTGCTGTGTGCCAAGACCCTTCTCCGAGATGAGACGCAGGATGAGATCCTGCCTCGTATTCTTGTCCGCTGGTGTGCTCGTCGCTCCCAAAACCGCCTCCTACTGAATTATTCTACTTGAGATGCTCTAGTCCCAGATCCTCCGCCTCGCCGAGCGCCAGGTTCATGTTCTGAACCGCCGCTCCCGAAGCCCCCTTGAGCAAATTATCCAACGCCGAGAACAACAACAATTTCCCGGCCCGCCGATCCACCGCCACTGACAACCGACACCGGTTTGTATTCGCCACGTGCGCCACGTGCGGATACTCTTCCCGAGCCTCCACAAAAGCCGATTCCGCGTAATCTTCCGCATACCAGCCGAGAACCTCCCCAGCTTCCGGGACATCGTCGAGATCCACGACGATAGTCTCCAACTCCCCGCGCGTTATCGGAATGAGATGCGGCACGAACGTAACAGCCGGGATCTCCCCAACTCGCCCGAGCATGGTCTCTATCTCAGGGGTATGACGATGTGTCGGTGCTCCATACGCCGCCGCGCTCTCGTTGACGCTCACGAAGTGAGTCTTCACACTCGGACGCGCCCCAGCCCCACTAACCCCCGACAACGCATTCACCGTGATCGAACGAATATCCCCCACCCGCCGCACCACCGGCGCGAGTGCCAGGATAGCCGCTGTCGGATAACATCCAGGGTTAGCTACGATCCGACTATCCAATCCATCATCAAAGATCTCCGGCAATCCGTAACGCGCTTCCTTCAACAAACCCGGCGCGGGATGCTCTCCATACCATTCTTCGTACATCTCAACGTCCGGCAACCGGAAATCCGCTGAGAGATCCACAACCAACCCAACCCCCGAATCCAACAAAGATTCGACCGTCGAAGCACTCTCCCCATGTCCATACGCCACGAAAGCAACATCCAGCCCCTCCGCATCAATACCATCCGGCGCTACGAACTTCCCCTCCACCGCAAGCCCCGGATAAACCTCGCTGATTCCAAGCCCCGCATACCCACGCGACGCGACGCTCAACGACCCAACCATCGGGTGACCAGCGAGCAAGCGAACCAACTCCGCACCCGCATACCCACTACCGCCGTAGACTCCGATCCGCATACCCATGCCGACCATTGTACGATTACCGGATAATTATTCAAGTTTCTGAATAATTCGGTTGACGCTCTCGTGTGCGAGTGCGAGAATACGACCCGATGATGAATAAAGTTTCAGCAGAAGGAATAAATACGCTGTCAGGTGGAGCGACTGCTGCGCTTGGTTTCGAGGCTGCGGGGGTTTCGTGCGGCATTCGGAATTCTAGGCGAGATCTCGCCCTGCTCTTCTCATCGAAGCCCTGTGTAGCCGCAGCGGTGTTCACCCGCAATGTAGTAAAAGGTGCACCGCTAGGAGTGACGCGAGAGGCCGTAAATAACGGTGGTGTTCGGGCGGTCGTCGTCAACAGTGGCAATGCCAACGCCGCGACCGGCGAGCAGGGAGTAGCCGATGCTCACAAGATGCAGGCGCTTGCGGCGAGCGCGTTGGGAGTATCCGCATCCGAGGTAGCGGTTGCGTCGACCGGTGTGATCGGGGTTCATCTCCCCATGCAGCGCATCTCGTCCGGCATAGCGGAAGCGTCATCCAACCTGTCTCGCGGCAGCGAAGGTTTCGCCAACGCCATCCTCACTACCGACACGAAGACCAAAGAAGCCTCCGTGCAATTCGAGATAGACGGCAAGACAGTCACTATTGGCGGTACGGCAAAGGGTAGCGGCATGATCCACCCAAACATGGGGACGATGCTCGCCTTTATGACCACAGATGCATTCGTCGATAAAGATTGCCTTCAACAGGCCCTCAGCGAAGCAACCGACCGGACCTTCAACCGGATAACCGTCGACGGAGACACTTCGCCCTCGGATATGGCGATCCTCCTGGCTAACGGCGAAGCGGACAACGATCCACTTACGCTGGATTCCCCTTTCTACAAAGCTTTTTCGGAAGCGGTGGAGTCTGTGGCGCGGGATCTCGCGAAGCAGATAGCTCGTGACGGTGAGGGGGCTACGCGCCTTGTGGAGGTCGTGGTCGAAGGTGCGGCAAGCGAGCAAGCTGCTGCTGCGCTTGCGAAGAGCGTGGTCGGGAGCAACCTTGTCAAGGCCGCGGTCTTTGGGGAGGATGCGAATTGGGGACGAGTGGTCACCGCGCTTGGATACTCGGGTGTAGAGTTCGATCCCGCGACTCTGGATCTCAGTTTCGGATCAGTCAAGGTCTTCGCACACGGTGAGCCTGTGGCGCACGATGAAACCGAGGCTAACGCTGCTCTGAAGGGAGACGAAGTTCTCATAACCGCCCGGTTCTCTGAGGGCGACTCTTTCGCTGCAGCGTGGGGCTGCGATCTCACCTATAAATACGTCGAGATCAATGGCAGCTACCGCACATGAGCGTCAAGCCGGACATCGTGGTCAAAGTGGGTGGCGGCACTCTGAAGGGTGGTGCGTTGGAGGATCTGCCCGGCCTCTTGGAGAGTGGACATCGCGTGGTGATCGTCCACGGCGGCGGCCAGCAACTCACCCTAATGCTTGACTCCCTGGGGATAGAGAGCAAATTCCACGAAGGATTGCGCATCACAGACGGGGAGACGCTGGAGGTAGCGGAAATGGTCTTTGCCGGAAACGTCAACAAAGCCCTCGTCCGCGAGTTGAACGGCCTCGGCATCCCGGCGGTCGGTATCTCTGGTACCGACGGATCCACGCTTTCTGTGACACCGGTCTCAAACCTCGGTCGCGTAGGCGAAGTTCAGGATGTGAACCTCACCCTCATACACACTCTTTGGGCGGGCGGATTCGTGCCGGTGGTTGCGCCTCTGGGCCTCGGCCCGGAAGGCGCGTACAACGTTAACGCGGACTCGGCTGCGGCGGCGCTCGCCGTCGGTTTGGAAGCCGGGCATCTGTTCTTATTGACGGACGTGGATGGGCTGCTGGCCGAAGGTGAGCCGGTGCGCTCGCTACTCCCCGACGAGTGCGAGGAATACGTGTCGAGTGGCCTCGCGGTGGGTGGGATGGTGCCGAAGCTGCGGGCGGCTGCGGAGGCCGCGCGTCAGGGCTTGAAGGCTGGAATTTTGAACGGCAATAGTTCCGGTGTCCTCAGAGCGGCGCTTGCGGACGAAGAAGTAGGAACTCTCATATACGAAGGAGCGGCGACATGCAGGCAGTAATGGAGACTTACAAAAGGCTGGGAATATCTCCGACTAGCGGCAAGGGAAGCTGGCTTTTCGATGAAGTCGGTAACCGTTACCTGGACTTTATCTCCGGTATCGCGACAAACTCCCTGGGGCACGGTCACCCGGCGCTTGTCGAGGCGATTCAGTCCCAAGCCGAGAAACTCATCCACTGCTCGAACCTCTACGAAATACCGATCCAGGCCGAAGTAGCGGGAATGCTCACAGACGCCACAGACTTCGACCGGGTCTTCTTCTGCAACTCCGGAACCGAGAGCGTGGAAGCCGCGATCAAGCTATCCCGCAAATACGCTCACACGACCCACGGCCCCCACAAACACGAAATACTGACCTTCTCCGGATCCTTCCACGGTCGTACCTACGGCGGACTCTCTGCCACCGCCCAACCCGCTCTCAAAGACGGGTTCGGCCCAATGCCCGAAGGCTTCGTCCACGCTCCATTCGGCGACCTCGAAGCAGCCGGACAGCTGTCCGGTCCGCAGACAGCGGCTATCCTCGTCGAGCCAATACAGGGTGAGGGGGGCGTAAACGTAGCTACGAGAGGCTTTCTACAGGGATTGCGCGACCTCTGTGACGAGCATGACGCTGTTCTGATCTTCGACGAAGTTCAGACCGGCGCAGGACGCACCGGACATTTGTACGCTTATCAGGGAATGGCTGTCACACCGGATGTTCTTACGAGCGCAAAGGGACTAGGAGGAGGTTTTCCGGTCGGGGCGATGATGTGCAAGGAAGAATTTGCGGCGCTTGGTCCGGGGAATCACGGGTCTACGTTTGGGGGCAATCCGTTGGCGATGGCGGCGGTGAAGGCTGTTCTTGGGGTTGTCAACGAGGCAGAGTTTTTGGAGGAAGTACGGTTCAAGGGTCGGGTGCTGAGGAATGCGCTGGAGGTTTTAGCAGAGCGGGTTCCGGGTGCCGAGGTTCGAGGTGAGGGGCTTCTGGTCGGGTTGGATCTCGGGCCAGAGTTAGCACCTAAGGTGTTCGAGCGTTGTTTGGAGGAGGGTGTGCTGGTCAATCTCATTGGTGGCACGACGATCCGCATGGCCCCGCCGCTCACAGTTACGAAGATGGAGGTACGAGCCGCGCTCGATACGTTTCGAGGCTGTATTGACGCCATGACGAACGATTCGTCGTCGAGGCGGAGCGAGATGCCAGAAGCGGCTGTAGCGTAGTGATCCCACAGCTAGACGACATGATCCCACCTCCCCCATCTCCTCTAGCGGGTCGGGACTGCCTAACTTTGGCCGAGTTCACGCCATCCGAGACGGCCTCCATTCTAGACGAAGCCCTCAAGATCAAGACTTTCCAGAGAAGCCGCATCCCCTACCGTCCCCTGCGGGGACAGACCCTGGCGATGGTCTTCCAGAAGCCGTCCAACCGCACCCGCGTCTCATTCGAGGTCGGAATGTACCAACTAGGCGGACACGCGCTCTCACTCAGCCCCCAGGAGATACAGATGGGCAAACGTGAGACCCCGTCCGACACCGGGCGCGTCCTTGCCCGCTACATCGACGGTATCATGGTCCGCACCTTCGACCACCAAGAGCTGGAGGAACTAGCAAGTGCCGCTGATGTCCCCGTCATAAACGGACTCTCCGACACTCACCATCCCTGCCAGGCGTTAGCGGATCTCCTGACGATCCGTGAAGAGTTCGGCACTTTGGAGGGCGTGAAGATAGCTTACGTCGGAGACGGCAACAACGTCGCACATTCCCTATCCATAGCCTGCGCCCTCACCGGCGTGGAGCTAACCATCGCACATCCCCCCGGACACGGCCCCGACACGAAAGTAGTAGAACTGGCCGGAACCCTGGGCTCGGCACCCACGCTAACCGTCGACCCGGAAGAAGCCGTCAGGGATGCACAGGCCGTCTACACCGATGTGTGGGCCAGCATGGGCCAGGAATCCGAATCCCAAGACCGGGAATCGAAATTCGCGGCATTTCAGGTCAATGAAATGCTGATGAGTCTGGCATCCGAAGATGCGATCTTCCTTCACTGCCTCCCAGCGCACAGAGGCCAGGAGGTAACAGCCAACGTCATAGACGGTCCACGGAGCCGAGTCTTCGACCAGGCCGAGAACCGCCTACACGCCCAGAAAGCGTTGCTCTACCTGTTGATGGGATAGGGCGCGAGCTACGCTTGGACCTTCACGCTTTAGAGAGAGGTCTCACTTCGCGTTCGATCCGGTCGCCGGTTCGGTCCTTCTCGATCTCCAGGTCGTAGTGAGCCTGCGCCCGAAGCCAGTATCCCTCGCTCATGCCGAAGTATCGGCTTAGTCGCAAAGCGGTGTCGGCACTCACGGACCTCTCACCGCGCAGTATCTCGTAGACTCGCGGAGGCCGAACACCAAGATCCTTGGCGAGCCGGTAAGCGGTTATCCCCATCGGCCCGAGAAACTCTTCTCTCAACAATTCACCCGGATGCACCGGAGCCATGGTCTTCTCAGCCATCTTTCCTCCTTCCATCAATGGTAATCCACAATTTCCACATCGTAGGCATCTCCGTCTTTCCACACGAAACACACTCTATACTGAGTGTTGATCCTTATGCTGTATTGTTCACCCCTATCGCCCGAAAGCTTCTCCAACCTATTGCCAGGCGGGATCCGCAAGTCACCAAGTTCACCCGCATAATCTATCTGGACGAGCTTCTGTAGAGCCTTGCGTCGGAGGTCTGGAGGCACAACCTTAGAGGATGAACGGTCCCAAACCTTCCGCGTCCCCTTGTCCGCAAAGCTCTTTATAATCCCTTATATTACCGCACCACAGTATTACCGGCAAACGGTCACAAACAACTAAACGTTTCTGCTTCAGCACAGGAAGAAATTTGCGAATTAGGCTTATAAACCGTGTAGGAACCTAACGAAGATAGAAACGGGCATGCAGCCCATACTCACAGCGAATCGCATAAGGGTTGATCCTTTGCTAACCTCCGAGCATGAAACCATATTCAAAGGATCTCAGAGTCAGGGTGTTGGCCGCCATC
>JAABUN010005132.1_pt1 | contig 16680 bp, 16 predicted proteins | sample 5559311 | NCBI WGS metagenome assembly JAABUN01 (sample SAMN10711877, study PRJNA513370) | rock metagenome | isolation source: Antarctica rocks | place: Antarctica: Victoria Land, Siegfried Peak sud
CTCAAAGGCTTCTTGATGCCCCGGCGTTGCTATGACACCCTTGGGCAACTTAGAGCTGCCCTCGAGCTCGGGCTCAAAGCCCTCAAGGTTGTCAATATCTAACTCTTAGCTGGGAGATACTTAAGTCACCTTCAGCGACCTGGCGAGCAGCTTTTGAGAGCGCACTCAAAGGTTGGGCAAAGACCCAGGCGAGCAGCGCGGTAAAGAGAATGCTGAGAATGATGGTGCCTAGGATATCAGCAATGATTAGCAAAGTTTCGTTGTCTTCTGGAAGAAACAGTGAAACAAGCGTGGTAGGTATTTCTAAAGCAATGAGAACGCCCCAAAAGCTGCCTAAAATGCCTAACCAGAGCCGTACCCAAATGCGGTTCATTCGTCCTGCGCGTCTACCAAACGGTAGCCGACCCCGCGCACCGTTTGGAGAGCTGGAGGCAACTCGGAGGCGGAGAGTTTTCGCCTTACACTGTTGAGGTGGGCGTCCACCACACGCTCTAAAGCGTCGGAGTCGGGCAAGCAAGCCGCCAACAACTCCGCGCGGCTGAACACCCTGCCGGGGTGACGTACGAGGTGAGCCAACAAGCGGTACTCACTCAAGGTCAACTGAAGAGGTTTGCCCTTTACCGAGGCCGTCATACCGCGTTCGTCAAGCTCGAGTCCGGCCACGCGAATAGGCTTATCTTCCTGAGTGGGACGTGCGCGCCGCAACACAGCTTTAACGCGCTCGACGACTTCAGGGGGATGAAAAGGTTTAATCACGTAGTCATCTGCCCCCATACGCAGACCGACCAACTTGTCTACATCTTCAACGCGGGCCGTCACCATAATAACGGGGGTGTTCCCGGCCTCGCGCACCTTCCGCAAGACTTCAAACCCGTCCAGTTTGGGCATCATCACATCGAGCAACACAAGGTCGGGCTTAGCTGCCTGAAAAAGACGCAGCGCGCTTTCACCGTCACTCGCACGTTCCGTGCGAAATCCGTCTCGGCGCAGATACGCCTCGAGCACCTGAGCGAGATTCAGCTCGTCTTCGACAACGAGAACCAACGGCTGGGCAGTTAAAGGTAACGTCACACGTCACTATAGCGGCTACGGTAGGAGGGTCTCCGGAGATTTTGTGTAGATTTGGTAAAGAACGGATGAGAAGACGCGACGTCCGATAGGGTAAAATACAGACCTCCTCGAGCTGTAGAACACCCCCGTACCCCCGCTCTTCGACAAATCTTCACAAAGCCTGGGCAAAATCTGCTTGGCGTTTCCTCAAACTGTTTTTCAGAGGTCAGCTCGACCTCGAAAGGAGTTCGACATGTTCGCAAAGACGTTTGTTGCTATCGCTGCCCTGGCCCTACTCGCTATCGGCTACACTCAGGCGAATTCGCCCAACACAGATACAGCCGTCCAACCCTCTTTTGGTACCGCCGGGCTCGACACCTTCGTCACCCAGATGATGAAAGACTACGACGTTCCCGGTGTGGGTCTCGCTATCGTTGAAAACGGCGAAATCAGCTACCTTCGGGGTTACGGCGTCCGCGACGTAACGAAAGACGCGCCGGTGACGCCGGACACTGAATTTCCCATCGGCTCGGTGACGAAATCGTTTACGGCCCTAGACGTGATGGTGTTGGTTGATGAGGGCTTGGTTGACCTTGACGCGCCGGTGACAGTTTACATTCCCGAGTTCAAGTTGTCCAATCCGGCATATACGAAAGCAGTCACCGTCAGAAACTTGCTGACGCACACCACTGGCCTCATCAGAACCGACGCCTCGACCTTTGACCTGAACGTCACGACCGCAGACATCATCAAAGCTGCGGCGACGACGCCGTTGGTCGGCAAACCCGGCGAAACGTTCGTCTATAGCAACGTCAACGCGATCCTTGCCGGAGAGGTCGTCAGACGCGTCAGCGGTGAGTCTTGGGAAACTTTCACCCGTGAACGCGTCTTAAAACCTCTAGGGATGAGCGCGGCGACGCTTACGGTCTCAGCCCTTGAAAAGCAGAACAACATCGCCACGCCGAGCATTCTCAATGTGCGACAAGGTGGCCTCGAGACCACCGACTACCTGACGCTAGGGGCCGACGCCCCAGCGGGGGCAATCAATGCGAGCGCAGGCGCTATGGCCCGCTACGTGCTCTTTCAAGTTGGTGACGGCGCGCCGCTCCTGTCCCAAAAGAGCCTAAACGAGATGCACAAAGGCGAGGTTGCGGCCCCCGATTTTAACTTGCCGGGTATCGCCGCTGCCCAAGCGCGCGCAGCAGCCAAAAGGCCCGAAGACATAGCCCCTTCACTCGTTACCGACGAGCAGTACGGGTTCTTCTGGGCTACCGAAAACTTCTTAGGAGAGACGTTGGTGCAGCACGGCGGCAACGTAACCGGAGGTACGGCGAACGTAACCCTGCTGCCTAAGCAACGTTCCGGCGTGGTGATTTTAGCCAACGCCGACAGCGCGAACTTCTTTATGGAGGCGGTGCGGCTGCACGTTGCCGCACTCCTGTTAGGCCGTTCGCAGCCTGATATCAACGCCACGCTCCAAGCGCAACTTAAAGTTGTAGGGCAAGACAACGCCACCCGCGAGGCTAACTTGGAGGCGGTGCGCACCTACCGGGTGAAACCGGGTGAACTGAGCGCCTTAGCCAATACTTACGAAAGTCTGGCCGACCCCAAACCCACCCGAGTCAACGTTGTAAATGAGCGCGAACTGAAGCTCGAGTCCGGACTTCAAGGCATCCGTTTCTCAGTAGCCCTACTCCCAATAGGCGACGACCGCTTTATGGCGGCTGATGACCCATTAGTAGGGGCCGTTGTCAGATTTGCCGGGAGTGCGAAAGAGCGCACGGTTGAACTCGAGACCGTCACCGGCGCAGTGCCCATAGCGGCGCTTAAGAAGTAGCGTTCAAAAACCCGACTAGCAGTCTCGAGCGCCTGACTACCCTCGCTGGAAATAGTGAGGGTAGTTTTACGCTGCCTGCCAAACACCTACCGTTAAGACCTTCGTGGTCATCCGCCTTTTCCCCGCTCGCGTGCACGCACGGCAGCAGGCGGCGGCCTAGCTCACGAAACGTGTTTATCCAAAAAGAGACGGCGTCAAGGTCTAGCGGGCCGGGCCTCCGGCAAAAAGGCGAAGTGCTTCTTCGGCAAAACGTCCCGACCGATTTGTGCTGTGGCGCGCAGCTCGGCCAGGGGGTGGCGGGCTAGGCTCGAGGGCGTGACTTTACTGCTCAACGCAGCTGCCACGCTGTTTATGACCGGGCTTATCTGGTTTGTGCAGATCGTCCATTATCCGCTTTTCGGCGCGGTAGGTTCAGACGCCTTTAGGCAGTACGAAGCGCGGCACGCCGACCTTACCACCCTAGTTGTAGTCGGGCCGATGGTCACCGAACTCGTTTCGGCGGGGCTGCTCGTGTGGCGGCGACCCCCGCTGCTGGCAGCGTGGGAAGCGTGGTTGGGTCTAGCGCTCGTCGGCACCATCTGGGCATCAACGGCTCTGCTTCAGGTGCCGCGCCACGACGCGTTGGCTCGAGGCTTCGACAGGTCGGCGCAGCTGGGGCTGGTAACGACCAACTGGCTCCGCACGACAGCTTGGACGGTGCGCTCGGTGCTCGCGCTTTGGTGGTTGGCGAGGGCGCTGGCCTAAGTTAAGTAGGCCCAAGGTTCTCAACTGAGCGCCCCTTCGCACCACCCTTCGCAATCACGCCGAAGACGCGTAGCGCCGATTTGAAAAGGCCACCTTTTGACGTTTTCAGTCGCGGGCATTTTTACGCTGGCAGGCACCCTCTGGTTTGCAACGCATTCACTCGGGAGAATACAGTCCGGCACGTACATTCCAGGATAATACTTGCGAAGAAACGGTGCAGCGTTACGTGGCGACGCTACAAAAAGTTGATACGACTCTCGCCCTTGCGCGCACACCTTCAGCGTCCCCGGAGGAGCGTTAGAATGTGCGTGCTAAAGGGCAATAAGAGATAATGATACCAATTTCGATTGATTCTTAATCAATCCGAGTGTAGCGAGTGGGAAAAAGATACGGATGTAGCGTTATGGAATATCACCGAAAAGAGCGTTCGGTGATATGGAATTAAGCGAAATCCGTATGAGACCACGCGCGCCCCTTCACAAAACGTCATCGGTTGGGTAGCTTTCAGACGCGCTGCGCAGGCCTGCGGAACGTTCTGACCGGATAATACCCACCACTTTTTCCGAATACGGGCGCAACTTAAACCCTCGCCGTACACTTTCGGCAACACCGGCCCCTTAGAGCAGCTCTTAGGAGAGCACCTTAACGACGTCGCCGAGGGTTTCCTCGAGCTGCTTTACCGCGACCTTGTGGGCAAATTCCGGTTTTGGCGTCAAGGCGGCCAAAAAAGCTTCGTCAACGTGACCGATACCGATCGCGATAAGCGTCACGCCCTGCGCCCGGGCCAGACGCGCAGCGCGGAGGGTGGCGGCGCGGTCGTTGGGCATCCCGTCCGTGACCAGCAAGATGGTTTTGTCACCGGGTCGCCGTCTGAGTTTCCGCGTCGCTAAGCCGATAGCTTGGGCCATCGCGGTACGTCCGGCGGGTTTAAGGGTAAGCAGCCGCGCCCTAAAACGTCCTGCGTCGCACGACGCCTGTAAGAGGGTTGCGGCGTGGTCGGCGAAGCCGATAATCCCGACCGCGTACTCGCGCCCCCGCGCCTCGGCAAAGAGCCGTAACGAGCCTCGGGTGAGCCCCGCCATCTTGCCCTCGTCGGACATGCTGGCAGAGTGGTCGAGGAGCAGATAAACCGTCCCGCGACTGCCGGGTCGCCGGATAAGCGCGCCCAGCACACCTCTTGCGAGCTCACCGGAGGTTGCGCGGCGCGCAAGGCTGTGCGCCGGTTTCGGCGGGACGCTCTCTAAAACCTCCTCATTTGCCTTTCTCGTACGTTCGTTTTCGATACCGTAGTTTACACCTCGGCGCTACCCTTAAGGGGCTAAAAACGGCATAATCAGGTATGGCCAAACGCAAGCCGACCGCCCCCAAAAGAGACCCGGCGACGCTCTACCGCACCAGGCTCGAGGCCAACAAAGCCGCTTTAGGCGCGCAGCAAGCGCGCTGGTCGCCTAACTTGCAAAACCGTCTCGAGCTTTTCTCGGCGCGGCTTCTTTACGCCGCTACAGCTCCGACAAACAAAACGCGCGGCCTAAGAAAACGGTTGCTCGAGCGGTTCTTTCGCGCAGAAACCCGTCATCCGGCCCACCGCAAGGCGCTCTACCGGAGCGCCAAAGCCGTACTCGGCGCAGCCGCGTCCAAAAATCCTGTAGCTTTTGAACGGACTAGAGCAGAGTTGCGGGGCGTCCGAGAGCGGGCGCGCAGGGCGACGCCGCCGCGTAAGGGCAAACGGTAACGCGGCACCTGACAGAATTTCTAGGCGACGCTGCGGTGACGCTAAAAGAACAGCGACGGGAGGCGCTACCTCAGCAAGACTTGTACGCCGAGTACCGTACCGCTACACCGCGCTGGGCAACGACGTGTCACTTCTGCGAGCTCGAGATTTCGGTCACGCACGGAACGTCGGGTAACTTTGATGCACAGGTCGTTGTCCTCAAAGATACGAAAAGAAAAGTTATGAAGAGACCAGGACAAATGACGAGGCACATACCAAAAAGATGGAGCCGCTCGAGTCGCCGCCATCTTCTACGCACTTACGCAGCCCCGGCGGGTCAACGTCAACGTGGTTCCGCTTCAGGCATCGGATCAGGCGTGAATGTTGGGGACTCGGAGTTATGCGAAACGCGCGCCCTTTTTAGCGGTCTGTCGAGGTAAGCCGTTTTTTCGCGGCAGCTGGTAGCTCAGTACAGGTTTCGGTTCCGAGCTATTTTTTAGGTACCGACGGTCGGCGTTTACACCCCGTCTGCGGTCAAGTCGGGTGCCCGTCTTGCTTTTGTCGCCTGTTCAAAGGCGAAGGCGAGCTTGAGCAGCCTAGATTCTTGATACGGCGCGCCGAAAAAAGAAAGGCCGACCGGCAGACCCCCGACAAACCCGGCAGGCACGGTGAGGTTGGGGTAGCCCGCGACGGCTGCCGGGGTCGAACTGCCACCGGAAACGTGGTCGCCGTTAATGAGGTCGGTCGTCCAGGCGGGGCCGTTAGTCGGGGCAACTATCGCCTCGAGCCCGCGCTGTTCAAGGGTGGCGTCTATCCCCTCATTTCGTGACAAACGGTGATTACGTGCTAGCGCCTCACGGTAGGCCGGTTCGCTCAGCGGCCCTTTCAGCTGGGCTTGCAGCAGATATTCCTGACCGAAGTAGGGCGTCACGCGCTCGGCGTGCTTTTCGTTAAACCCGATCACGTCTTCTAACGAACGAACCGGCGCGTCCGGCCCTAAACCCCGCAGGTAGGCGTTAAGACCGTGCTTGAATTCGTAGAGCAAGACTTCGAATTCGCTCTCGCTGTAGGCTACGCCGGGTTCTAAGTCAACGTCGATGAGTTCGGCACCCTCGGCGCGCATCGCTGCTAGCGCCTCTTCGAGCACCGCGTCCACCCGTTCGTGAAAGCCGAAAAAGGCTCGAGCCACCCCGATACGTGCCCCCTTGAGGCCGTCAGCGACTAAAAACTGCGTGTAGTCGGTTGCGCTATGTAAATCGGTATCGACCAGCACGCCGAGCAAGATAGCCGCGTCTGTCACGCTGCGCGTCATCGGCCCGGCAGTGTCTTGCGAATGCGCGATGGGAATGACGCCGCGACCGCTGATCAAACCGACCGTAGGTTTAAGCCCGACGATACCGTTAACTCCGGCGGGGCAGGTGATCGATCCGTCCGTCTCGGTTCCGATAGCGGCTGCGCAGAGGTTTGCAGAGACCGCGACGCCCGACCCCGACGACGAACCACAGGGGTTTCTGTCCAGCGCGTAAGGGTTTTTCGTCTGTCCACCGCGACTGCTCCAGCCGCTGCTCGAGCGCGGCGAACGAAAGTTGGCCCATTCGCTCAGGTTCGTTTTACCGAGGATGACTGCGCCCGCAGCGCGGAGCTTTGAAACGAGCGGCGCGTCGCGCTTGGGTCTTGATCCTTCTAAAGCCAGTGAACCAGCCGTCGTCATCATCTTGTCGGCCGTATCAATGTTGTCTTTAAGCATCACAGGTATGCCGTGAAGCGGGCCACGTGGTCCATCACGGCGTTTGTCTAACGCGGCAGCAAGCTCGAGCGCGCCTGGGTTAAGTTCGATCACCGCGTTGAGCGTAGGGCCGCTCTTATCGTACTGCGCCACGCGGTTTAGGTAGTATTCGGTCAGAGCATACGCGGTAGTCTCACCGGAAGTTATGCGTGTTTGAAGCTCGGGTATCGTCGGCTCGTTCACCTCTCAACTTTAACGGTTTACGGGGATAATAAAATCTATTTGGCTCTGTTGTTACCGCTGTCTCAAAAATCCGGCAGATTAAGACAGGACTAAGAGCGTTCTCTCGAGCGAAAGTCGTCAGCGGTACCCAAAGAAAAACGAAGCCCGTAGCCCGAGAAGAGACTGCGGGTTTGGTCTCCCTGTATTTTCAACCCTGCGTTTAGATCGTCAGGCTGTGTAAATCTGAAGGATAAGTCGTCAACTTTTCTATTCCTGTCCGTGTAATCAGAACGGTATCACTATGACGAAACCCACCCAAACCGGGAACGTAAATTCCGGGCTCGACGCTCAGCACCATACCGGGCTCGAGCACCGTCTTGTCCCCAACGTCTAAAAAGGGACTCTCGTGAATCCGTTGGCCTAAACTGTGCCCGACATGATGACGCCAAAAAGCGGTCAAGTTTTCCCGTTCGTAATACCCTCGAACTGCTTCATCGACGCTCGCACACGTCGCTCCGGGGCGCAACTGCTCGAACGCAAGATCTTGTAAGTTCAACATATGCTCGAAGTACCCGCGCTGCTCCGCGCTCGGCTCGCCTATGAACATGGTGCGCTCGAGTTCACTCAGGTAGCCGTAGACGCCCGCACCTGCGCCTGTAACTAAGGTATCGCCTACGGCAAACGTCGCGTTGATGTTGACCGCGTGCGGCAAGGCGCTATTGACGCCGACCTGACCTCGGTAGAGCGCCACCGCGCCCCCGAGCCAACGGTTGCGGCTCCTAAAGTCGGGGCCGAGCGCCGCCGTCATCTCCGCTGTAGCTTCACGGGTGGCGCGCGCTTCGACCTCGGTTTCGGTCTTTCCGGGAGCCGTGTAAGCTTGCAAAAGTTCGTGGGCGCGGTGCCCCCAGCGGGCGCTCTCGCAGATTAAGGCGATTTCGTGCGGGGACTTGAGCGACAGCTGCCGGTCGAGCATCGGTGAAATGCGCTTGATGCGAAAGTGCTCACTGAGAAGCGGCCCGGTGTAACCCATCACCGGCGGGTAGCCGTCGTAATCAACGCCGATGATGTGGCCGGTCAACTCCAGCGCCGCTAGATGTCGGCACAAAAGCTCGAGCGGATGCTCTTTACCAGGGTATTCCGGATAGGTCACGACGTGCTCGAGCTGCCCTGCTTGCGCTGCGTGCTCGCGCTCGAGGTCAGGGACAAACAGCGTCCGTTCCCCCTCGCGCGAGATGATGAGCGCGACCGGGCGCTCAGTCGGGTGAAAAACGAAATCGGTGTAGTACTGGATAAACTGGTCGTCGAACAACACCAGCGATGCAACGTCGGCGTCTAGAAAATCGAAAACTGTGCGCGCCCGCTCTGCGCGTTCTTCGGGTGAAGTCGGCCCGATCACGCCTTGACGTGCCGCGTCAGAAAGTCTCGCACCACGTTCAAATAGCGCTCGGTTTCCTCGAGCTGCGGTGAGTGCCCGCTATGCTCGAACACCACGAGTTCGCTATTCGGTAAAACTTCAGCTAGCTCCTCACTCGCCTCTAAGGGTGTAATCCAGTCGTGGCGTCCGACCGTGACGAGCGTCGGCGTCTGCACCTCGCGCAGCGCCTCGGTGATGTCGAAGTCGGCTTGGTTGCGGCTGAAAGCGTAGTTGTGGGTTTCATATCTGAAGGGGATTTGAGCGAGCCGCTCGGCGTCTTTAGCCGGGTCGTGTGTAACGTTGTAGAGCGGTTGAATCATGGCAAAACTTTCGCGGAAGTCTTCGTCGCTCTCGACTTGTCCTGCAAAGAGGTGCTCGAGCCGCGCTTTGTCCATCGGAAAGTCGCTCTCCAGAGCGCGCTGCATACTCGTGTCTTTATAGCGGTTGTTGGCGGCGGTGTCACGCAAGATCAGGGCGTGGAGGTTTTCCTGATGCCGGAGGGCGTACTCGAGCGCGATGTAACCGCCATAAGACCCGCCGAGCAAAATCATTTTGCCCAGCTGAAGCTCTTGGCGTAGGGCCTCGAGGTCGGCGGCGAACTGCTCGTGCGAGTACGGCTCTCCCCTACCGGATTCACCGTTTCCGCGCTGATCGTAACTGAGCAGTCTATAGGTGTCGGTCAGCGGTTGAAAGGTACGCCAGTCCCCCTTGCGGCTGCCCATCCCCGGCCCGCCGTGAAGCGTGACGAGCGCAACGCCGCTGCCCGCCTCGTCGTAGGTTAGCGATACACCGTTGACCCGGAGCGTCTTGCTCACCGGTACCACGCCTCTTTAAGTACCCGCATGACGTTGCCGCCGACCGCTTTGGCGATGTCTTCGTCGCTGTACCCGTGTGTGACGAGCCAGCGGACGATGTTGGGAAACGCTTCCGCCGGGTTTTCCAAGCCGTCTACCCATTCGACTTTAGGGTAAGAAAGCTTTCCGCGCGACGCCCCGATAGACAGCGCGTCCGAGAGCGTGTGGTGAAGTCCGACGTGATCGCCAAATAAGGCGTCCGGGCCGAACGCTACGTGGTCGATACCGACCAACTCGGCGCAGTATTCAAAATGCTCCATAAACGACTCGATTGAGTGACGCGGGTTGTTTTTCGTGATCGTCGTGTGCGGCGCAGCTTCGATGCCGATGACGCCGCCCTTATCGGCGCAAGCTTTGATCATCTCGTCCGGCTTGAGTCGGCTCGAGTTCCACAGTGCCCGTGCGCCCGCGTGGGTGATAAAAATGGGCTTGTCGCTCACCTCGATGGTATCCAGCGAAGTCCGGTCGCCCGAGTGCGACACGTCGATAGCGATACCGAGCTTGTTCATCCGTCTGACGGCTTGGCGTCCAAACGTGGTCAAGCCGCCGTCGTGGGGTTCTTTAAGGCCGCTGCCGAGCGCGTTGGCTTCGCTGTAGGCAATACCTAAACAACGCACCCCCAACCCGTAAAGGATGTCGATGCGGTCGAGTTCGTTTTCAATCATCGCTGCGCCCTCGAGCGACACGACAAACGCGACCTGCCCGTTTGCTTTGGCGCAGGTGATATCTTCAGTTGTCGTAGCTAGAACGACCATCTCCTGATGCGCCAAGTCCGAAAGCCGAATCCCGAGGTCGTAGATGATGTCGTCCCACTTCCAGCCACCCCTCGAGGTGATCATGGCGGTGCCGTTCATTAGGTTGTCGAATACAGCGTCGAGACCGCTGACGCTCAACCCCTCATAGCTCGTCGCATCGCGTCCCCAGCGGCGAAACTCGAAGAACTCGTCTAGGTTGTCCGGAGCTACGAAGCAGTGGTCGTGCAAGGAAATCATCAGCGTGTTGTCAAACAAGCCTTTAACTCTGGCCTCTTGCTCAGAGGTGGTAGGTACTTGCGTGCTCGGAACGCGGTTGAGTTCAGGGGCGAGCTTAAACGCTTTATAGTCCACGCCCGGCTCGAGATAATCGAACGACTTATAACCGTTGTAGCGTTTGTTTTGCATGGAGGTCTCCTAGTGAAAGCGGAACAGGATAAGGGAGCGGCAGCGCGTTCGTTGCTGTAAACGCGGTGACCTGTAGTGCGGCAGCAGTGATGAGGCCGCCTGCACTTAGGTAGCTGCCGACGAGGTAATGGTAGGGATGCGTTTCTAACTGGTCGTAAGCACCGGTAAAATCCGGCCACTCGGTCTCCGGGTCAACAGCTCGCCGCGTTAGCTCGAGCGCACGGTCCAGCAGTTGACACGCACCCATAAAGCCAACGTCTTGACCGGGTTTGGGCGCGGCGTCGAGTAATTTGGGGTCGCGTAAAGGCATGTATGACGGGCACGTAACCGCCCAACGCTCGAGCCCGTTCAGAATGTCTTGCGCTTCGTCTAAAACAGTATTCCAAAGGTCTAAACCCGACAGTCCGAGAAAAGATGGTGTGGCGGTAGGCAAACGCGCACCCAAAGGGGCAGCTTGTGAAAGCAAAGCTGCAAGCGCCGTCACGCGTTGTTCGATCCCTAAAAGTGTCTGCTCATTCAGTACAGATGTACCAGGCTTAAAAGGAGCCGATTTAGCTGGGATGAGCCCTAACGCATTCGCCAGCAACCGTACGGCGGACAGCCAGCCAAGTTGCAACGCGCTGCCGCCAAACTCCGGATGCGAGCCGAATACAATGACTTGGCCTCCGCCGACACGCTGATGGTAAGAGAGGCGCGCACCCTGTGATACGACACGCTCGAGTGTCGTCGGCTTGGCAGGCAAAAACTGGCTCGTTTCAAAAGGCGTAAAAGCGTCCGCACTACCGAGAACCTGCCCGGCTGCTCCTGCGGAGGGAGGAAACAACGGGCCGTTATAGTGAACGATCTCGAAAGGGTCGGTGAAACCCTCAAATAGCGGATGAGCTTCGGGTGCAACGTGGAGCCGTCCGGTACCGGGGGAATCGAGCCCCCAAGCCCCGGCTGCTGCGTTGAGCGGCGTCACGTCACAAATTTGGAACTGTAACGCGTCTGGGTAGGCTTTGTTATACGCACCGCTCATCCGGAGTGGATGACACGACCCTGCACATGAGCCGAGGTAACTTCCGCCTGCTTCGACCCAGTGTCGCAAGGCACTCAGCCCCACCCCGCCGAGCGGTTCCAGCTGCCCCGCCATCGCTGCTAAGCCACCACCGGGAAAGATTACGGCGTCGTACTGTGAAAGCTTGCCGTTAATGATCTCGTCGGCGTAGATGACTTCGGGATTGCCCCCCCACAGTGCTAACAGTGCAAGGTGGTGTGACGGTGCGCCACCCGAAGCGTAGACCGCCACACGCAAGCTCGAGAGGTGAGGCTCCAAGGCAGACCGAAATTCTAAAACGTCCATTACGCCCTGGGGTCCAGAATGTCCCGGAGCGCGTTGCCCGTCAAATTAAAAACGAGTACCGACACCGCGATGCAGAGCCCCGGATAAACCGCCAACATCGGGTTGATGTACAGATACGCCTGCGCGTTTTGCAGCATGTTGCCCCACGACGCCAAGGGTGGCTGAATCCCTAAACCGATATAGCTGAGTGCGGCTTCGCTTAGGATAGCCCAACCTACCCCCAACGTGGCTAAAACGATGGCCTGCGGCGCGACCTGAGGCAAGATATGGCGCACCATGATCCGCAAGTGAGAAGCCCCCAGCGAGTGCATCGCCTCGATAAAGTCGCGTCCTCGGTAACTGGCAAATTCGGCGTAGACGACCCGCGCCATCTGCGCCCAGAAACCGAGTCCGATTGTGATGATGATGGTCAGCGGATGACTGCCGAACACCGTTACGATCACCAGCAGCAGAAAAAAACTGGGGATCGCCATAAAAACGTCTACGAGGCGCATCAGCACCCCTTCGACACGGCCCCTAAAGTACCCGGCGGTTCCGCCGACGATGAGCCCCAAAGTCAAACCGACGAGCATAGATAATAGCCCCACACTGAGCGAGATACGCCCACCGGACAGGAGCCTCGAGACGATATCCCGCCCTAGCTCATCGGTGCCTAGAGGATGCGCGGCGCTCGGCGGAGCCAGAACGTTGAGCGCGTCGGTTTCCTCCGGTGAAAGAGGATAGACAATCGGGCCGATGATAACGCCCAGATAGAGTAAACAGAGAACGACGAAGGCGGTAAGCCCGACCGGATGACGGTGCAGGTTGCGGAGGACGCGGGAACGCCTAAGCGTCGGCGTGGCAGCGGCGCTAGTCATAACTGATCCGGGGATCGACTGCGGCGTAGAGAATATCGACGAGCAGGTTGATAACGATCACAATCGTACCGGCAACGAGCGTCACGCCCAAAATCACCGGGTAATCTCGTCCGTTGGCAGCTTCGATAGCGAGCCGCCCGAGTCCCGGCCAGCTGAACACGCTTTCGACCACCACCGATCCTGAGAAAAGTACGGTAGTAATCAGGCCGAGAATGGCGATCACGGGGACCAGCGCGTTCTTAAAGGTGTGCTTGAGGAGCACCGCACGCCCCGGCAAACCTTTGGCTTTGGCTGTCCGGACATAATCGGAGCGCATCACCTCGAGCATCGCCGCGCGCGCGACCCGGACTACATTGGGTAGGAGCGTAAAGGCCAGCACGCAAGCAGGCATCGCCAGATGCTGCACCCGGTCGAGTAGGGAGAACGGCGTGCCGACGCTGGCGATACCCGATGAGGGCAGCCACCCGAGCTTGACCGAAAATAAGATGATGCAGCAGGTATCATCTGGTCAGCAACGCTCTCTATCTGAGTTTTGCTGACTAGCACGCACATTCTGAAATAGTGCTTAGTGCAAGCTCTCTTGGAAATGCTAGATGCACACAATCCCCAACCAAAATCCCGGCACCGACATGCCGAGGGTCGCCACACTGCTGATCAGGTGGTCGGGCAGGCGGTTCTGGGTAACGGCAGCTGTAACGCCGAGCGTGACGCCGATCAGGGCCGTCAGGAAGAGTGCGCTCAGGGCGAGCTGCAAGGTGTTTCCGAGACGCTGCAAAAGCAGACCACCGACAGGCAATCCCTGGTTGAGCGACGTGCCGAGGTCACCCCGGACGATGCCGCCCAGCCAGGTCAGGTAGCGCACCGCGACGGGTTTATCGAATCCGTACTGACGGTAGAGCGCCTCGCGTTCGGCAGCGGTACGTTCCAAGCTCACCGCCGCCGAAGGCCCACCGGGTGCCAGGTTGACGAGGAAAAAGGTAAATGCCGAAACCAGAAGCAAAACCAAAACGCCTTGCAGCGCCCGGCGAAGCACAAATGTCCCCATCCTCGTCCTCCCGTTCTAAGGCGTTACCTCGAGACGTACCACTCGGAGGCGTACTGAAAGGCGACGGCGCTGTTGAGGTCGGACATCCCCCCGATTTTTACGTTCCGTACCGAGATGATGTCGGGGTACCAAAGGTAGAGGTAAAGCAGCTTTTCCGCCAGATAGGTCTGCATCTCAGTGTAGGTTTCGACCTGCGCCGTTTCGTCCGTCGCCCCCCGACCCGCAGCCAGGATTTTGTCTAACTCGGGGTCCTTGTAACCGGGGATGTTTTGACCCGTTTCGGCGGCTGTGGACGCGTAGTAGGGCGTCACGTCCGGGGTCGGTGGGGTGCTCCACCACGCCAGCGTCGCCTCGTACTGACGGTTGACGAACATCTGCTGAATGTAAGCGTTCCACTCGAGCACCTGCACATCTACTTGCACGCCGATATCTTTCCAGTACTGTTGCACCAGCAGCGTCGCGGGCACCAGGTAGCCGAACTGACCCGTCGGCATCGAAATCTTGAGCGGCTTTCCAGCTTTAGCTAAAATCCCGTCAGGGCCGGGCGTCCAACCGGCTTCGGCGAGGAGTTCTTTAGCCTTTTCGGGGTCGAACGGATAGTCGGGGACGTCACTGTCGTAAAGTGCTTTTTGCAGCGGCGCGATAGGACCCGTGGCAATCTGACCGTAGCCTTTTAGCACCGAGTCGATGATCGCAGGTCGGTTGATCGCGTAGAGCAGCGCCTGACGTACCCGCTCGTCTTGAAACCGGGGGTCGTTTTGATTGAGCGCGACAAAGTAGTAGATATTCTGGCTCTGGCGGACGATCTCGAGGTTTGGATTGTTCTCGACTCCTGCGAGCAGGGCCGGGTCACCGACCGTTACCATATCGAGCTCGCCTGCTAAAACCTGCGCGAGCTGGGTGTTGGGGTCGGGCACGATGCTGAAGACGATGGAGCCGACTTTCGGTTCGCCGCCCCAATACGAAGGGTTACGCTCGAGCCTTACATAAGACCCCGGCACAAACTCGGCAACCTGAAACGCTCCGGTCCCAATCGGCTTTTGTTTGTTAAACGTCGCTACCGAAAGCGGGTTCTCAGCGTCACCCAAGAGGTGCTGGGGTAAAATCCCAGCGTAGTAGGCGAGGTAGTAAGGTAGCGCCGAGAAGGGCTCGCTAAGCACGAAGCGTACCGTCGTGGGATCAACGACCTCGACACGCTCGACCGAACCGAAACTGCTGGCGTTGTTCGCCGCGAGGTCGTCTACAAGCACCACGTCGTTAAAGGTAGAAGCGACGTCTTCGGCAGTAAAAGGCTCACCGTCTTGCCAGGTGACGCCCTCACGCAGCGTAAACGTCCACGAAAGTCCGTCAGGTGCGGCTTCCCAGCTGCTCGCCAACCCAGGAGAAGGCGCTAAATCCTCTTTGCCGTAGCGCACAAGCTGATCGAACACGAGCGTGTTGATCAGGTTCGACTCGACGACTGCGCCGGGCGTCCACGGGTTGATGGTCGGATCGGCGTTGGTGGCTAACGTCAGGGTCGCGTCGGGGTCGTAGTCCTCTTGCGCCCCTACGATCTGCGCTAGTCCCAGCAAACCAATCAGAAAAAACAAACTTATGCCGCGCCATTTTCCTGCCACAGTGTTCTCCTTTTCTCTCACCCGGCGTACCCCAGCTGTCTCGACACCGCTTGGGCACCCTGGAGGATGAGCGTGCTAAAGGTGCGGAGGGTGGCGTCATCGACGCGGTACGTCGGCCCCCCCACACTGATCGCCCCGACGACCGCACCCGTCAGGTCAAAAATAGGCGCACCCACGCCTCTCGCACCGGCGTCCACATCTTCGTCGCTGACGGCGTAACCTTGGGTGCGGATACCTTCTAAGGTCTCACGGAGCTTTTTCGTATCTAGCAGCGTTTGATCGGTGTATTTGGGATAGTTGGGAAGATCAGAAAAAATACGTTCTTGCTCGGCGGCAGGCAAAAAGGCGAGCATCGCCTTGGGCGACGCACCCGCATGTAGCGGCGCGGTTGCCCCTAGCGCCGCACTCAGCCGCACCGGGTGTTTACTCTCGCGGATACCGACGCACACCGCCTGGTCGTCTACTAACGCAAACAGGTGAACGGATTCACCTGTTTCGTTCGCTAGACGGTTGAGCTGAGGCGCAGCCAGCTCAGCGAGGGACGCACTCTGCCCACCTAGCGCAGCGACGCTCAGGACAGTGAGAAGTGGCGTAAGCGAAAAGCGACCATCGTCGTTGTAACGCAAAAAGCCAGCCTCCTCGAGTGTTTTAAGCGAGCGGTAGGTTTGGCCCTTGTCCAGCGCCATGATACCGGTAAGTTCGGCCAGAGAAAAGCGGTGAGGCGGCGTGCTGAACGCCCGCAGAATCTCGAGGGTGCGGTACGCCGAAGCGATGATGTAGCGGCTGTTCGCCGATTCGGTGGGGAGGTCTTGGGTAGTGTTTGACATAGCAATACTGTTTTGCAGCGTAATACATGTATTTTATTTCGTCAAGCCTGCTTTATATTCATTTGAGTTGGATACGGTAACAACCGGCGTCACTCAGCTACGTTCTACTTCCTCTATCAGGAAAAAGCGCTCAAATGCCGCACAAGCTCCTAGTATTACAGCCGCAGTTAGCAGGAGTAAGTTGAGCTATGACTTTCTCCAGCGGTAAGCTTCCTGCTGTCAAAGCTTGGTTAGCAGAACTCGATAACCTCCATAGCCGTATCTCAGGGCACTTC
>JAABUN010005134.1_pt1 | contig 16677 bp, 15 predicted proteins | sample 5559311 | NCBI WGS metagenome assembly JAABUN01 (sample SAMN10711877, study PRJNA513370) | rock metagenome | isolation source: Antarctica rocks | place: Antarctica: Victoria Land, Siegfried Peak sud
CACCGCCATGGCCAGTCCCTCCGCCGCTCACCGTAGCGAAGCAAACCCCGTCGAGCCGGGACAAATCACGTCCGAGTCAACGCGTCGGGCGGTTGGTATAAGTTGCGTTGTCATCGGCGCACTTAGCCTCGCGTGAGTTCGAGGTAGCCTAAGCCGTCCATCCAGCAGACCCACCCCGGCCCCACCAGCGTGCTTGTCTCCGCCTCCGCCACGATGCAAGGCCCTGTCACTACCGCACCCGGCGCGAACCCCGCACGGTCATATACCGCCCACTCCGCAACTTCGCCCGTCGCCGTGTCCCGCACCACCTGCCGCCGCACGGCCACCGGCGCCGGCGCGTCATCCACCGCCGCCACCGGTTCCACGGCATCCGTCTCCGTCGCCACCGTCACCGCGAAGCTCATCACCTCGACATCGCTGCCCGGCACCGGCCGGTCGTAGAAGCGCGTGTACTCGCTGTCGTACAGCGCGCGGATCGCCGCCACGTCCGCCGCTGCCAAATCCCGCGCCGGCAACGCCACGGCGATCTCGTGCCCTTGGCCGACGTAACGCATGTACGCCAGCCGCGCCTCCACCGTCGCCGCGCCTAGCGCCCCCCGGGCCACCACCGCCGTGGCCTCCGCCGCCATCTCCGTCAGCAGCGCGTTCACCGCCGCCACGTCGAACGACGCGAAGCGCTGGTACAGGCTGCGCACCACCTCGTACGCCACCGGCGCCCGCAGGAAGCCGATGGCGCTGCCCACCCCCGCGCCGGTCGGCACGAGAATACGCCGCACGCCGATCTTCTCCGCCACCCGGTAGCCATGCACCGGCCCGCCGCCACCGAACGCAATGATGGTGCGGCCCACGAACCCCTTGCCGCTCTCGATCGCATGGACCCGCGCGGCATTGGCCATGTTCTCGTCCACCACCTCGACCACGCCGAGCGCCGCCATCTCCGCCGACAACCCCAGCCGCCCGCCGACCTCCGCCGCCAACGCATCCCGCGCTGGCTCCGGATGCAGCCGCATCGCGCCGCCGGCGAACCGTTCCCCGTCGTAGCGGCCGAGAGCAAGGTTGGCGTCCGTCACCGCGGGCCGATTGCCGCCGCGGCCGTAGCAGGCCGGCCCTGGGTCGGCGCCGGCGCTCTCCGGCCCCACCTGAATGCGCCCCATGCCGTCCACGCCTGCGATCGAGCCGCCGCCGGCGCCGATCTCCACCATCTCGATCACCGGGATGCGCAACGGCAGGCCGGACCCCTTCTTGAAGCGCCCGACGCGCGCCACCTCGAAGGTGCGGGACGACTGCGGCTTGTAGTCGTCGATCAGGCAGATCTTCGCCGTCGTGCCTCCCATGTCGAAGGACAGCACCCGCGCCAGCCCGCGCTGCCGCGCGACATGCGCCGAGAAGATGGCACCGCCGGCCGGGCCGCTTTCCACCAGGCGGATCGGAAAGCGCGCGGCGGTCTCCAGCGTGGTCAGCCCGCCGCCCGACAGCATCATGGACAGCGGGCAGGCCAGCCCCGCATCGCGCAGCCCGACCTCCAGCCGGCCGAGGTAGCTGGCCATCAACGGCTGCACGTAGGCGTTGGCGACGGTGGTGGAGAACCGCTCCCACTCGCGCATTTCCGGCGAGACCTCGCAGGACAGCGAGACCGGCACCTCCGGCCACAGCCGCCGCACGAGCTCCGCCGCGCGCTGCTCGTGCGCCGTGTTGACGAAGCCGTGCAGGAAGCCGATGGCGACGCTCTCGATGCCTTCGGCCCGCATGAACGCCACCTGCCGCGCCACCGCATCCTCGTCCAGCGGCAGCAGCACGCGGCCGGTGTTGTCGAGCCGCTCCGGCACCGGCAGCCGCCAGCGCCGCCGCACCAGCGGCTGCGGCAGGTCGATGTTCAGGTCGTACTGGTCGTAGCGACTCTCGTTGCCCAGCGCCAGCACATCCCGAAAACCCTCGGTCGTCAGCAGCGCGGTGCGGGCGCCCTTGCGCTCGATGATGGCGTTGGTCGCCAGCGTGGTGCCGTGGATCGCCATGGCAAGGTCGGCCGCCGCCATGCCCGCGCTGTTCAGCACGGCGCGCACGCCCTCCAGCACGCCGAGTTCCGGCGCGTGCTGCGTGGTCAGCACCTTGGCGGTCCAGCGCTCGTCGCCGCGCTCGATGGCCAGGTCGGTGAAGGTGCCGCCGATGTCTACTGCCAGGCGCGCCGTCACAACATGCTCCGCACCCGCCCGCCATCCACCCGCACCATGCTGCCGGTGATGTAGCTGCCGTGCTCGCTCGCCAGGAACGCCCCCATCGGCCCGTATTCCGCCGGCATCCCCACCCGCTTCGCCGGAATGTCGCTGCCGATCGCCGCCAGCGCCTGCTCCAGGCTGATGCCCTTGTCCTGCATCACCTTGGTCTGCGTCTCCATCGTCCGGTCCGTCAGGATGCTCCCCGGCGCCAGCACGTTCATCGTCACGCCATCCGCCGCCACCTCGCCCGACAGTGTCTTCAGCCACGCCCAGATCGAGGCGCGCAGCGTGTTGGACAACGCCAGCACCGGGATCGGCGTCTGCATTCCCGTGCTGCCCACCACGATCACCCTGCCCCACTTCTGCGCCCGCATCGGCGGGATCAGCCGGTTGGCGATGCGGATCGGCGAGACTACGATGCGCTGGAACCAGGTGACGAGGTCGGCCTCCTGCATCTCGGTCGCCGTGCAGCGCGGCGGCCCGCCGTGGTTCAGCACCAGGATGTCGACGCCGCCCATCGCCGCCACCGCGCCGTCCGCCAGCCGGTCCATGTCGGCGCCGTTCGCCACGTCGCCCGGAATGCCGATGCACGACGCCGCGCCCTTGGCCCGCAGCGCCGCGGCGGCCTCGTCCAGGCTGGATTGCTGCCGGCCGCTGATGACCAGCGCCGCGCCCTCCCCGGCCAGACTGTCGGCGATGGAGCGCCCAAGCCCCTTGGTGCCGCCCATGACCAGGGCACGACGGCCCTTCAATCCGAGATCCATCGTCGTTTTCCCCGCCTGGCGCGCCGTATCCGAAAAGCCTGCCCGCCGCCGCCGCCGGTGGCAAGGCGCCGCCAGGCTGGTAAGGATGCCCGAACCGGAGGACCCTGCCATGCCGAAGCCCGTCCTGCTCGTCACCCGCAAGCTGCCCGACGCCATCGGGGCCCGCGCCGCCCGCGACTACGACGCGCACCTCAACCCCGACGACAGCCCTTGGGCCACCGACGGCGCCGAGATCGCCCGCCGCGCGACCGCGGCCGGTGCCGCCGGCATCCTCGGCGCCGCCGGCGACAAGCTGGACGCCGCCTGCATCGCCGCCCTCCCCGGCGCCACGAAGATCATCACCACCTTCAGCGTCGGCACCGACCACATCGACCTCGCCGCCGCCCGCGCGCGCGGCATCGCGGTGACCAACACGCCGGAGGTGCTTTCCTTCGCCACGGCGGAGACCGCCTTCACCCTGATGCTCATGGCCGCCCGCCGCGCCGGCGAGGCCGAGCGCCTGGTCCGCAGCGGCCAGTGGAAAGGCTGGGCGCCGACGCAATTGCTCGGCGTGACGCTGGAGGGCAAGAAGCTCGGCATCCTCGGCTTCGGCCGCATCGGGCGGGAACTGGCGGCGATGGCGCGCGGCTTCCGCATGGGAATCCATTACCGCGACATCCAGAAGCTGCCGCCGGAATTGGAACAGGGCGCCACCTTCCACGACACGGATGAGGCCTTCCTCGGCGCCATCGACATCCTGTCGATGCACATGCCGGGCGGAGAGGCCACCCGCAAATGGCTGAACGCCGCGCGCCTGGCGCGGATGCGGCGCGGCGCCATCGTGGTGAACAGCGGGCGTGGCCCGTCGGTGGACGACGCGGCGCTGATCGCCGCGCTGCGGTCCGGCCATATCCGCGCGGCCGGCCTTGACGTGTACACGAACGAGCCGGAGGTGGATGCGGGATACCTCGGGATTGAAACCGTGGCGCTGCTGCCGCACCTTGGCAGCGCCACCATCGAGACGCGTCATGCGATGGGCATGCGCTGCCTGGAGAACCTCGACGCGGTGCTGCTTCACGACACCGCGCCGCCGCATCGGGTGGGGTAGAAGCAAGGCGGGGGAGTTCTTCTCCCCCAGCCTTGCTGTATCTTCCTGGCGATCTCCATGATCTCCGGCATCGGCAAGGAAGGCGAGCATGGATGGCCTGACCGTGGAGCAGCGCCGGCTGCGCGACCGCGCCGCCGAACTGGCGGTCGAAGCCGCGGCGCAGGCCGCCGAGACCGACCGCACCGAGCGCTATCCCTGGCCGATGGTCCGCCGGATGACCGAGGCCGGCTTCATGGGCATGACCATCCCAGCCGAATGGGGCGGCCCTGGCCTGTCCTACCTCGACGCGGTGCTGGTGATCGAGGAATTGTCGAAGGCCTGCGCAGTCTGCGGCCGCATCGCGGTGGAGGCCAACATGGGCGCGGTCGGCGCCGTGATGGCCTATGGCACCGCCGCGCAACAGCGGCTCGCGGCCGACCTCGTCCTGGCCGGCGACAAGCCGGCGATCTGCATCACCGAACCCGAGGCAGGCTCGGCCGCCGCCGACCTGACCACGAGGGCGGTCCGCCACGGCGACACCTGGGTGATCGACGGCGTGAAGCACTGGATCACCGGCGGCGGCATCTCCCGCCTGCACCTGGTCTTCGCCCGCATGATCGAGGACGGGCAGGACCGCGGCATCGGCGGCTTCCTGGTGGTGCGGAACGCCAAGGCCGACCCGGCGGGCCTGGTCATCCACCGCCGCATCCCCTCGATGGGGCTGCGCGGGATGCCGGAGGCCGAAATCCGCCTCACCGGGCTGGTCGTGCCCGACGCCATGCTGCTGCGGCCGTCGGGCGACCCCGCGCGCGGCTTCGGCCGGCTGCTGGATGCCTACAACGGCCAGCGTGTCGGCGCCGCCACGGTGGCGCTGGGGATCGCCGCCGGCGCGTATGCAAAGGCGCTGGCCTTCGCCCAGGCGCGGCGGCAATTTGGCCGGCCGATTGCCGAGTTCCAGGGCCTGGCCTGGATGCTGGCCGACATGTCGATCAAGCTGGAGGCTGCCCGGGCGCTGGTCTGGCGGGCCGCCCGCAGCGCCGGGGCGGCCGGTTTTCCGGACCGGCTGGCGGCGGCGCAGGCCAAGGTGCTGGCCGCGGACACCGCCATCGAGGTGACCAACGCGGCGCTGCAGGTCTGGGGCGCCGCCGGCTACAGCCGCGACAACCCGATGGAGCGCCACCTCCGCGACGCCCGGATGTTCGCGATCGCCGGCGGCACGGCCCAGGTGCTGCGGAACCAGGTGGCGGAGCAGATCCTGGGCCGCAAGCTGCCGCAGACCCGCGACGGCTACCTGGCGCTGGCGGCGGCGGAAGCCGGCCTGGCCGGCAAGCTGGCCGCCGAATGAGCGGCGCCAGCCGCCGGCCGCGGTTGACACGGCCGGCGCCCCCGCCCATACGCGCGCCCTGCCCGAGGTCATGACAATGAAGATCCGCAACAGCCTGAAAAGCGCCAAGGTGCGCGACAAGAATTGCGTGCTGGTCCGCCGCCGCGGCCGGCTTTACGTGATCAACAAGAAGAACCCCCGGCTGAAGGCCCGCCAGGGCTGAGCGCCGCCGCCCGACGGCACCGCCACGGCGGCCTTTCGCATGGTCAGCGCGGCGTGAGGGTTTCCGTGCCGAGGCCGCCGCCGGTGCTCCAGGTGCCGCGCAGCCGGCCGTCCGCCTGCACCTCGTAGGCGGCGACGCCGGGTCGGCCGTTGACCACGAAGGACACCGCCAGCACGCCGCCATGGATCAGCCCCAGGCCGACCAGGCGCACGTCGCCGACCTGCCAGGTGGCGATCCAGCCGGCGTTCGACGAATCCTGCAACATGAAGACCCCGCCATAGGAACTGCCGTCGGGGTTCTGCCCTTCGACCTGGTATTCCCCATCGCGGATCTGCGCCGCGGCGGGCGGGACGAGGGTGGCGAGCAGCAGGCCGAAAAGCAGCAGCAGGCGCGGCATGGCGATCCCCCGAGGCGGTGCCGCGCGGCGCCCGGCGGGGCGGAGATTGGCGGCGCCGGGGTCCGAGGGCAAGCCGTCCGCACGCGTGGCCCAGGAGCATCGCACAGGGCCTGGCGCCGCCAGGGCACGCGCCTGGAACCCGGCCATTCCCGCCACGCCGCAACCAAGCCGCTGCGGCCTTGCGGCGGGACCGCGAGTCGCACAGTATCGGCGCCAAGCCCCGGCAAGGGGCATCGACCGGGGAACCGACCAAGCAGCCCGTCATGCGACGCCGTCCCCTGCTGGCCGCTGCCATGCTCGCCGCCACGCCACGGCTGGCCAGCCCCGCGTTGGGGGCCGAGGCCAAGACCCTCATCCACATGCCGCAGGCCAACTTGGTTACCCTCGATCCGGTCTGGACCACGGCGGTGGTCACCCGCAACGCCGCGCACATGCTGTGGGAGACGCTGTACGGCCGCGACGAACGGCTCGACCCGAAGCCGCAGATGGTCGAGGGCCATCGGGTCGAGGATGGCGGCAAACGCTGGACCCTGCGGCTGCGCGATGGTCTGCGCTTCCATGATGGCGAACCGGTGCTGGCGCGGGACTGCGTCGCCTCGCTCAAGCGCTGGATGAAGCGCGACCCAATCGGCCAGACCATCGAGGCGCGGCTCGACGCACTGGAGTCCACGGACAACCGCACGCTGGTGTTCCGCCTGCGAAAACCCTTCGCCTCGCTGCCCTACGCGCTGGCCAAGACCCAGCCGAGCCCGGTCATCATGCCCGAGCGGCTGGCCCTGACCGACCCCTACCGGCAGGTGGCGGAGTTCATCGGCAGCGGCCCGTTCCGCTGGGTCGCCGACGAATACGTCCCCGGCAGCCGTGCTGTGTTCGCCAGGAACGATCGCTACCGCCCGCGCGACGAACCCGCCAGCTACGCCGCCGGCGGCTACCGCGTGCTGGTCGACCGGGTGGAGTGGCGGGTGCTGCCGGATTCCGCCACCGCCGCCAGCGCGCTCATCAACGGCGAGGTCGACTGGCTGGACCAGCCGCTGCCGGACCTGCTGCCGCTGCTGCGCCGCGCCCGCGGCGTGGTGGTGGCGCCGCTCGACACCTACGGCACCCTCGGCGCGCTGCGGCCGAACCACCTGCACGGCCCAACCGCCAACCCGGGGGTCCGCCGCGCCATGCTGGCGGCGATCGACCAGGTCGAGGTGATGACCGCGGTGATGGGCAACGACGCCACGCTGTTCCGCGCCCCGGTCGGCTACTTCCTGCCGGGCACCGCCTCGGCCAACGAGGCCGGCATGGACCGCGTGCGGGTCCGCCGCAGCACCGACGACATCAAGGGAATGCTGCGCGCGGCCGGCTATGCCGGGGAACGCGTGGTGCTGATGCACCCGACCGACCAGGTGTTCTACAACGCCATGGTCAGCGTCGCGGTCTCGGCGCTGCGCAAGGTCGGCATGAACATCGACGACCAGTCGATGGACTGGGGCACCGTGGTGCAGCGGCGGACCAACGTGGAGCCGCTGGACAAGGGCGGCTGGTCGATGTTCCCGTCCGGCTTCCCGGCGGCGGAATACCGCGACCCGCTATTCGCCTCGAAACTCCGCGGCAACGGTCGCGGCGCCTGGTTCGGCTGGCCGGACAACCCGCGGATCGAGGCGATGCGGGACACCTGGATGGACAGCACGGACCCGGCCGAGCAGCGCCGGCTGGATGCCGAAATCCAAATGGAGGCATTCGACTCCGTGCCGTTCATCCCGCTCGGGCAGTACCTGCCGCCGGCGGCGTGGCGGCAGAGCCTGACCGGGCTGCTGCCCGGACCGGTGCCGGTGTTCTGGAACGTGGCGAAGGAATAGCGCGCGCGGCACCCATGCCGGACCTGGCCGGCAGCCAGCCTTGCCCGCGCGCGGCGGCGGACCCATCTTGCGCCCATCGTAGGAGACCGGACCATGATCAGGCTGCCCGACCCGAAGCCCGAGGTGCTGGCCCGCCGGGACGAAATCCTGGCCGCGCTGCGCGCCATACTGCCCGCCGAATCCGTCATCGGCGAGCCGCTCCGCCTGAAACCGTACGAAACCGACGGACTCTCGGCCTACCGCCAGACGCCGATGGCGGTGGTGCTGCCGCACACCACGGAACAGGTGGCGGCGGTGCTGCGCTACTGCCACGGGCTTGGCATCCGGGTGATCCCGCGCGGCGCCGGCACCTCGCTGTCGGGTGGCGCGCTACCGCTGGCCGATGCCGTGGTGCTGGGCCTGATGCGGCTGAACCGCATCCTAGAGGTCGACTACGACAACCGTCTGGCCGTGGTGGAGGCCGGCGTCACCAACCTCGGCATCACGAAGCACGTGGAGGCCGACGGCTTCTTCTACGCCCCCGACCCCTCCAGCCAGCTCGCCTGCATGATCGGCGGCAACGTCAACATGAACTCCGGCGGCGCGCATTGCCTGAAATACGGCGTCACCGCCAACAACCTGCTCGGCCTCAAGGCCGTCACCATCGAGGGCGAGATCTTCGAAGTCGGCGGCCGACACCTGGACGCCACGGGCTACGACTGGCTCGGCCTGCTGACCGGTTCCGAGGGACAGCTCGCGGTCGTCACCGAGGTCACGGTCAGCATCCTGCGCGGCCCGGAAGGCGCCCGCGCCATGCTGGCGGCGTTCCGTTCCAACGAGGTGGCCGGCGAGGCGGTGGACGCCATCATCGCGTCGGGCATCATTCCCGTGGCGCTGGAGTTCATGGATCGCCCGGCGATCCACGCCTGCGAGGCCTATGCCCATGCCGGCTACCCGCTCGACGCCGAAGCCATGCTCATCATCGAGGTCGAGGGCAGCGTCGCCGAACAGGACCGGCTGCTCGGGGCGCTGCGCGGCATCTGCGCGCGGTTCGACCCGATCTCGCTGCGGGTGGCCGAGACGGCCGAGGAATCGGCGGCGATCTGGAAGGGCCGCAAGGGGGCGTTCGGCGCGGTGGGGCGCATCTCGCCCGACTACCTCTGCATGGACGGCACCATCCCGACCGGCCAATTGCCGCACGTGCTGCGCCGGATCGGCGAGATGTCGGCCGGCTACGGGTTGCAGGTCGCCAACATCTTCCACGCCGGCGACGGCAACCTGCACCCGCTCATCATGTTCGACGCCAACGATCCCGCCAGCTTCCACGACGCGGAAAAATTCGGCGCCGACATCCTGAAGCTGTGCGTCGAGGTCGGCGGCTGCCTGACCGGCGAGCACGGCGTCGGCATCGAGAAGCGCGAGCTGATGACCGTGCAGTTCACCGCCCCGGAACTGGCGCAGCAGATGGCGCTGAAGGGCGCCTTCGACCAGGACTGGCTGCTGAACCCGGCCAAGGTCTTCCCGCTGGAGGGCAATCCGCACTTCGCGCCCGTGCCGTCCCTCGCGGCCGAATGAGCGAAACCGTCCTGGCGCCGGACACCGAAGCCGGCATCGCCGGCGCGGTGCTGGCCGCCGCCACGGCGGGCGAGCCGCTGGCGATCGAGGGCAACGGCACCAAGCGCGCGCTGCTGCGCCCGGTGCAGGCCAGTTGCACGCTCTCGCTGCGCAACCTCAGCGGCATCACGCTGTATCGGCCGCAGGAGCTGATCCTGGCCGCCTGGGCCGGCACGCCGCTGCCGGAGGTCGAGGCCGCGCTGGCCGAACGGGGCCAGCACCTGATCGCCGAGCCGCCGGATTTTTCCGCGCTGTTCGGCAGCACGCTGCCGGCCACGCTCGGTGGCGTGGTGGCGGCCAACCTGTCCGGGCCGCGCCGCATCGCCTGGGGCGCCATGCGCGACCACGTCATGGGCATCCGCGCCGTCAACGGCGCCGGCGAGGTATTCCGCAGCGGTGGCCGGGTGTTGAAGAACGTCACCGGCCTCGATCTGTGCAAGTTGCTGACCGGGGCCCATGGGACGCTCGGCGTGCTGACCGAGATCACGCTGAAGGTGCTGCCGGCGCCGCAGGCGGTGGGCACGCTTGCCGTGCCGATGGCCGATCTGGCAGGAGGCGTGCGGGTGCTGTCGGCCGGCCTCCGCAGCCCCTTCGGGGTATCCGGCGCGGCGCTGCTGCCGGATGGCACGGCCGGGTTGCGCGGGGCTGCCTCCGGTCCGGTCGCCATCCTCCGCATCGAGGAGTTTCCGGAATCGGTCGCCTACCGCTGCGGCCGGCTGCGGGACGAACTTGGCGGCACCATCCTGGACGATGCCGCCAGCCGCGCGCTGTGGCGTTCCGTGCGCGACGCCGAACCGCTCGGCGCCACGCCGGAGGACGCCATCTGGCGGGTTTCCGTGCAGCCAAGCGCCGGCCCGGCCGTGGCGGCCGCCGTGCAGTCCGCCTTCGCCGCGAAGGTATTGCTGGATTGGGGCGGCGGCCTGGTGTGGATCGCCGGCCCGGCGACCCATGCGGCGCATGACGCGGTGGTCGTTGCCGCCACGGCCGGACGTGGCGGCTTCACCCTGTTCCGCGCGCCGGCGCCGCTCCGGGCCTCGGTCGCGGTGATCCCGGAGGAACCGCCGGCGCTCGCCGCCATCGGCCGCCGCGTGAAGGCGGTGATGGACCCGAAAGGCGTGCTCAATCCCGGACGGATGCGGGCCGGAGTCTAGGGCATCAGCGCGAGTAGAACTCCACCACCAGGTTCGGCTCCATCTGCACGGGATAGGGCACGTCGCTCAGCTTGGGCGCGCGGAGGAACCGGCCGCGCATCGCCCGATGGTCGATCTCCATGTATTCCGGCACGTCCCGCTCGCCGCTCTGCGCCGCGTCCAGCACGGCGGTGAGCTGCTTCGACTTCTCCTTGACCTCGATCGCATCGCCATCCTTGACCGAGAACGAGGAGATGTTCACCCGCCTGCCATTCACCGTGACATGGCCGTGGTTGACGAACTGCCGGGCGGCGAAGGGCGTCACCGCCAGCTTCAACCGGTAGACGATGCAGTCGAGGCGTCGTTCCAGAAGTTCGATCAGGTTCTCGGAAGTGTCGCCCTTGCGGCGCACGGCCTCCTCGTAATACTTGCGGAACTGCTTTTCGCCGATGTTGCCGTAGTAGCCCTTCAGCTTCTGCTTCGCCATCAACTGCACGCCGAAGTCGGTGGGCTTCTGCTTGCGGCGGGCGCCGTGCTGGCCGGGAATGGTCTCGCGCTTGGTGATCGGGCTCTTGGCCCGGCCCCAAAGGTTCACCCCGAGGCGGCGGTTGATCTTGTACTTGGATTCGGCGCGCTTGGTCATTGCGACGGTTGTCCACCCCTTGGGGGCGGCCTTCTTGCGGCGAGGTTGTCCCGGTAGGCCCCCGCTCCAATCAAGTGATACCCCGATCAGGCGTGGACGGGCGCACGCCCCGAAGGCATGTCCGCGTTCCCAGGAAGAGGCGGCGCTATAGAAGCAGCCTGCCCGGCTTGTCAAACCAAGTGGGCACCACCTATTCCGCAGCCATGGTCACCCGCGAAGAAATCCTGATCCTCGGCCTGACGGCCGGCGTCGTCGGCAGCCTGGTGGGCGGACTGATGCTGGGCGTCGGCCTCGGGCTGGCCGCCCAGGGCGCCCATGTCGGCTGGCTGCTGATGGTGCCGGCGGCGCCGGTGGCGGGGCTGCTCGGCTACCTGCTGGCGCGCAAGCTGGCGAAGCGCCTGGAGGCCTGAGGCGGCTCAGCTGCCCGCCGGCACTGTGGCTTCCTCCTCGATCCGCAACGCGTCGTTGAAGCGGTTGAAGAAGCCGCAAAGGGTGATGCGCAGCGTCAGTTCGACGATCTCCGCCTCGGTGAACCGCGCCTTCAGCCGGGTGAACAGCGCCTCCGGAATCCGGTTCGGGCGTTCCCAGGCAATGATGGCGTATTCCACCACCAGCCGGTCTGTCGCATCGAATTCCGTATGGTCGGCGTAGTCGAGCACCCGCTCCGCACCCGCCGGCGACACCCCAGCCACCGCCAGGAACGGGACATGATGCGCCACGCAGTAGTGGCATTCGTTCAGCTTCGAGACCGCGACGATCGCCAATTCGAGGTAGCGCTTCGGCAGCGTCGCCGCCTCCCGCAATTCCATCAGCATGGGCATCAGGTGCCGCAACGCGGGGGCCACGTGCGCCAGGACCGCGACCTGGTTGGCGAAGGGTCCGTATTCGGACGCGAAGCGGTCATAGACCGCGGCGAGGTCTGGCGGCAGTTCAGCCGAGGGAATGCTGCGGACCCGGGCCATTCTCAATCTCCTTCGGAGCAGGGTTCATCGGGCCGCCCGCGCCGCATCCGGCCGCGCGACAACTCCGTCACCACGCCGTGCAGGCTGCGCAGTTCCTGCTCGGTCACCTCGCCGCGCTGGAACCAGTGGCGGAGGCTGCGGATCATGCCAGGCCGCTTGGGCTGGTTGTCGAGGAAGCCGCTGGAGTCCAATTCGGCGGTCAGCCGCCCCAGGAATCCTTCCAGCGACGCCTTCGTGGCGATGCCGGTCTCGTTGGTCATCAGCATCCGCGGCGGCGTGGCCTCGGCGGCATTCCACCATTCGTAGGCCAGGATCATCACCGCCTGCGCCAGGTTCAACGACATGTGCGCCGGGTTCAGCGGGTAGCGCACCAGCGTGTCCGCGCAGGCCAAATCCTCGCTGTCCAACCCCGCACGCTCCGGCCCGAACAGCACCGCCAGGCGCAGCCCGCGGGCGTTGATGCCATGGGCATCCTCGGCCGCCTCGCGGGCGGTGCGGAGCGGCATCACCACGTGCCGCGGCCGTGGGCAGGTGGCGAGGACGCGGTGGCAATCGGCGACGGCAGCGGGGACATCGGGGAAGACCGCCGCCGCCTCCAGGATGCGGTCGGCGCCGGAGGCGGTGCGCCAGGCGCGGTCCTGCGGCCAGCCGTCGCGCGGCGCCACCAGCCGCAGGTGGAACAGCCCGCCATTCGCCATCGCCCGCGCCGTGGTGCCAATGTTCTCGGCGAGTTGCGGCCGCACCAGCACGATGATCGGGCTTTCGCCCGGCGGCGGCAGCAGTTCCGCGGCCCCCTTGCCGCCACGGGTCCAGGCTTCCGGCAGGACGCGGTGCGCGCCCAGCGCGAAGGCGAGTTCCGGCCGCAGCGTCCAGCCATCCCCCGCCGGTGTCGCCAGCAGCGCCAACGGTTCCGCCGGCAGGTCTTGGTCGAGCGCCACCGCAAGCTCCACGGCCAGCGCGCGGTAGGTGGCGATGGGCTGGCCCGCGGCAGCCTCCAGCGCCGCCGGCGTCGCCGTGCAGCCGGGTGCCGCGAGGTGCGCCTGGAACCAGCCGCGCTTGGCATCCAGCAGCGCCACGCGCTTCAGCGCATCGAGCCAATCGGCGGTGGTGGGCGGCGTCACGCGCGGCGCCAGGTGGTGCCGGCCGGCCCGTCCTCGAGCGTGATGCCGCGGGCCGCGAGGCCAGCCCGGATGCGGTCGGCCTCCGCCCAAGCCTTGGCGCCGCGCGCCGCCAGCCGGGCGGCGATCGCCGCCTCGACCGAATCCGTGTCCTCGCCGCCCTGCAACCACGCCTTTGGATCGGCCGCGGCAAGGCCCAGCACGTCGGCCACCTCGCGGAACGCCGCCGCCGCGAGGCCCGGCACCACCGGCCAGGGACGCCCGGCCCGGGCGAGCACGGCCGCCGCGGAACCGCCGACGCTCGCCACGTTCTCCAGCGTCCGCAGGTCGCGCAACCGCCCCAGCGTCAGCGGCGTGTTGAGGTCGTCGTGCAGCGGCGCCAGCGCCCAGGACACCATCTCGCCAAGCGCCACCGTCTGCAGGTCGGGCAGCGGCAGGGCGCGGTCCAGCATGGCGTAGTCGTCGTCGAGCTCCGCCTTGGCCGCGTCGAGGCCGGACTGCGAAAAATCCATCGACTGCCGGTAGTGGGTCTTCAGCACCAGCAGCCGGAACGCCTCGCCGGCCCAGGCTCCGCGCGACAGGATGTCCCGCACCGTCAGGAAATTGCCCAGCGACTTCGACATCTTCTCACCATCCACGCGCAACATGCCGTTGTGCAGCCAATGATTGGCCATGCGCGGCGTGCCGAAGGCGCAGCGCGACTGCGCCACCTCGTTCTCGTGGTGCGGGAAGATCAGGTCGTGGCCGCCGCCGTGGATGTCGAAGACCTCGCCCAGTGCCTGCCAGGCCATCGCGGAGCATTCGATGTGCCAGCCCGGACGGCCACGGCCCCACGGGCTGTCCCAACCCGGCAATTCGAGCGGCGAGGGCTTCCACAGCACGAAGTCGCCGGGGTCGCGCTTGTAGGGCGCCACGTCGACCCGCGCGCCGGCCAGCAACTCGTCCGGACTGCGGCCGGACAGCGCGCCGTATTCGGGAAAGGACGCCACGGCGAACAGCACATGCCCCTCCGCCGCGTAGGCGTGGCCACGGGCGATCAGCTTTTCGATCAACGCCACCATGGCCTCGATCGATTGCGTCGCACGCGGTTCTGCATCCGGCGGCAGGCAGCCCAGCGCCGCCATGTCCCGATGGAAGTCGGCAACGGTGCGCGCGGTGATCGCCTCGATCGGCTCGCCGCTTTCGGTGGCGCGGGCGTTGATCTTGTCGTCGACGTCGGTGATGTTCCGTACGTAGGTCACGCGTGGATGCAACTGCCGCAGCAGCCGGGCCAGCACGTCGAACACGATCACCGGCCGCGCGTTGCCGAGATGCGCCAGGTCGTAGACGGTCGGGCCGCAGACGTACAGGTGTACATGGCCGGGGTCGATCGGCACGAAGGGCCGAACGTCGCGCGTCAGGCTGTTGTGGAGGCGGAGTTCAAGCATCGGAGTTCAAGGAAGGCTGGGGGAAGAGGCTTCCCCCAGACCCCCAACCTTTTTTGTGAGTCTAGACCCACGCTGTCCTATACTCCGTCCACGAGAGAACCCGCAGACTCCGCACCTGAAAAGGCCGCTGATATCGAGACCGACTCGCCAGCCGTTTTTCGGGTTCTCACGCGGACAGAGTATAGCGCCTCGCTTCACGAATAGAAATAGATGGGGGTCGAACGTGTACGTTCGACGAGGAATACCTTCCCCCAACCTTGCTACCCTGTCGCCGCCAACCCAAGCCGCTGCGCCGCACGCGCGTGCCCGATCAGCGGCAGCAACGACTGCATCTCCGGCCCATGATCCTCGCCGGTCAGCGCCAGCCGCAGCGGCAGGAACAGCGGCTTTCCCTTCCGACCCGTCGCCCCCCGCAGCGCTGCCGTCCAGGCCGGCCACGTCGTTGCATCCCACGGCTCCGGCGGCAGCGCGGCCAGCGCGGCGCGGAGGAAATCGCCCTCGTTCTCCTGCACAGGCGGCACGATGGTGCCGCGCGCCACCTCCCACCAGTGCCGCGCTTCCCGCAGCAAATCGAGGTTGCCACGGATGGCATTCCAGAACGCCTCGTCCGCGCCGGCCGGCAGGCGGTCCGCCACGCTGTCGAACGCCGCTTCGTGCAGGTGGCGGCGGTTCAGCGCCAGCATCTGCCGCGGGTCGAAGCGCGCTGGCGAATGCGAGATCGCCGTCAGGTCGAACCCCGCCACCTGATCGCCCGGCATCCCCGCCACCGGATCGCGCGAGGTGCCGAGCGCGGCGAGGTAGCCCGCCAGCGCCGCCGGCTCCACGCCATCCCGCCGCAGCTCGCGCAGCGACAGGCTGCCGAGGCGCTTCGACAACGGTCCGCCATCGGCGTCGGTCAGCAGCGGCAAATGCGCGAAGGATGGCAGGGTCTGGCCGCCCAGCGCCTCCCACAGGTCGATCTGCACGCCGGTGTTGGTGACATGGTCCTCGCCGCGCACCACGTGGGTGATGCCGCTCTCGAGGTCGTCGACGACCGAGGTGAAGGTGTAAAGCGGCGTGCCGTCGGCGCGGATCAGCACCGGGTCCGACAGGCTGGGCAGCTTGACGTGGCGGTGGCCGAGCACCCCGTCCTGCCACTCGACGCTGCGGCCCGACAGCAGGAAGCGCCAGTAGGGCTGCTTGCCGTTGGCGCGGGCGCGGTCCAACTGCTCCGAGGTCATGTTCAGCGCGCCGCGGTCGTACAGCGGCGGCCGGCCCTGGCGCAGGCGATGCTCGCGCTTGGCGCGCAGTTCCTCCTCGCTTTCAAGGCAGGGATACAGCCGGCCGCTGGCCTTCAGGCGTTCGGCGGCGGCGGCGTAGCGGTCCATCCGGTCCGACTGGCGGAAGTGCTCGTCCCAATCAAGGCCGAGCCAGCGCAGATCCTCCTCCAGCGCCACGGCGTATTCGGCGCGCGAGCGTTCGGTGTCGGTGTCGTCCAGGCGCAGCAGCACCTGGCCGCCCTGCTGGCGCGCGAACAGCCAGTTCACCAGCGCGGCGCGGGCGTTGCCGACGTGCAGCAGGCCGGTTGGCGACGGCGCGAAGCGGAGCTTCATGGCCAGGGGCCGCGCGTCATTCCTCGTCCTCGTCGGCGTCGGACTCGTCACGCCGCGGGTCGATCGCCCGCCAATTGCGCTCCTCAACGTCCTCCGGCGCATGCGCGGCAAAATCGGAAAGCTCGGCGGCGCTGCGCCACGCCTGTTCGGCACCGCCGGTCACCTCGGCATCCTCGCCGAAGGCGAACCATGCGGCGATCACCGAATCCGCCGTGAGGCCGGCGGTCCGGCATCGCTCCATGCTGTCGCGCACGTAGCGGCGGGCGAAGGCGTTGGCGTGCGCCAGTGTGTCGAAACCGCGGACCACCTCCACCGGGTCGGACCCGTTGGCACCGGACAGGTCCATGATCCGCACCGCGAAGCCGCCCGGATCGCCGAACA
>JAABUN010005135.1_pt1 | contig 16674 bp, 12 predicted proteins | sample 5559311 | NCBI WGS metagenome assembly JAABUN01 (sample SAMN10711877, study PRJNA513370) | rock metagenome | isolation source: Antarctica rocks | place: Antarctica: Victoria Land, Siegfried Peak sud
ACGGACCAAAGGTAATGATTATCAACGAATCGGCAGGTTCGGGCGGCGACGCTCTCCCGTATTATTTCAAACTGAGAAAACTCGGACCGCTCATCGGAACCAGAACGTGGGGCGGGTTAGTCGGAACACTCGGCATTCCGCCGACGATTGACGGCGGAGGAATAACCGCTCCGAGTCTGGCGTTTTTCAATTTGGAAGGAAAATACGACGTTGAAAACATCGGTGTCGCTCCTGACATCGAAGTAGTAAATACGCCGTCCGAAGTTATGAAAGGACACGATTCACAGCTCGAACGAGCCGTTGCGGAAGCGATAAAATTACTGGAAAAAAATCCGGTCAAGCGCCTTCCGCGTCCGCCTTCGATAGACCGCGTATCAAAACCAAAGGAGGATAAACGGCGATGATTAGTGAAAATTACCGGCGAAGCTCGACATCAAGGTTGCGACAAGGTTTCTTAGCTGCGTTTGTCTTCGGCTTATTTTTGGCGGCAATCTCAACGGTTGACGCGCAAACCGCGCCGATTTTTACGCGCGCGGAATCAATGATTGCGATGCGCGACGGGGTAAAACTTAATACACAGGTATTTTCGCCGACGAGAACCGATGAAAAATTTCCAGTAATTCTGATACGAACGCCATACGGCATCGGCAATGCAACTTCCGAACAAATCGCGTCCGCGCTTCCTGATTTGACAAAGGATGGTTATATCATCGTCCAACAAGACATTCGCGGAAGGTTCAAGTCGGAAGGCGCATTCGTAATGCTTCGCCAGCCGCGTGATAAAAAGGATAAAAATGCGATTGACGAAAGCACCGATACCTACGACACAATCGAATGGCTTTTGAAAAATGTGCCGAACAACAACGGACGAGTCGGAATGTCAGGCACGAGCTACGGCGGTTGGCTGACCGTGATGGGAATGCTCGATCCGCATCCCGCGTTAAAAGCGGTCGTGCCGCAGGCATCTCCAGCGGATATGTGGTTGGGAGACGATTTTCATCACAATGGAGCTTTTCGTTTGAGCTACGGATATGAATATACCTATATGATGGAAACATCGAAAGAAGTAACCGATCCGGCAAAGGCTGTCGGCAAACGCGACGCTTACGAGTGGTATTTGAATCTCGGTTCGCTGCCGAATGTTGACGCAAAATATCTGAAAGAGAAATATCCGACCTGGAATGATTTTAAAAATCATCCAGACTACGACGCTTTTTGGCAAAGACAGGCATTCGCTCCATATCTTAACCGCGTTACCGTGCCGACTCTGAATGTCGCCGGTTGGTGGGATCAGGAAGACTTTTACGGACCGATAAAAATTTACGAACTGCTCGAAAAGCACGACACCGAAAATAAAAATTTCCTCGTGGTCGGACCCTGGAATCACGGCGGCTGGTCGCGCGGCGACGGAGATAAATTGGGACGTATCAAGTTTGGAAGCGCGACGGCGGATTATTTTCGCAAAAACATCCGCGCGCCGTTTTTCGCTTACTACTTAAAAGATAAGAAAAATCCGAATCTGCCGGAAGCGATGACATTCCGAACCGGCGCGAACGAATGGGTTCGGCATAACACCTGGACTCCGAAAGAAGCGGCGGTGAAGAATCTTTATATGCAGCCGAACGGAAAACTTTCGTTTGATGCTCCGAAGTCGGACAAATCTGCGTTTGACGAATACATTTCCGATCCGGCGAATCCCGTTCCTTATCGTCCGCGTCCGATTGAGCCGGGAATGGGCGATGCCTGGCGAACCTGGCAGGTCCAAGACCAACGCTTTGTCGATCATCGTCCTGACGTGCTGACATACGCCAGCGAACCGCTGACTGAAGACATTACAGTTTCGGGAAAAATCACCGCCAACATCTTCGCGTCAACGACCGGCACGGACAGCGATTGGATTGTGAAATTGATTGACGTTTATCCGGAAAATTACGAACCCGAACCGGAGATGAGCGGTTTTCAACTGATGATTGCAGGCGACGTTTTTCGCGGGCGTTACCGCAACAGTTTTGAAAAACCCGAGCCGATTGGAGCAAATACAGTGCAAAAATATCAAGTCGGATTTCCGGCAAACGATCATACGTTTAAGAAAGGACACCGAATTATGGTGCAAGTTCAAAGCACCTGGTTCCCGGTGATTGACCGAAATCCCCAAAAATTTGTGCCGAATATCTTTCTAGCTAAAGAGACAGATTTTCAAAAAGCGACCCAGCGCGTATTCCGTTCGGGCAAAAATGCGTCGTATGTGGCGCTGCCGGTTGTAGATTCAGCGAAATAGCCAATGGAATTCTCGCGGAAATAAAGAAGTAATGAATAAATTCAAACGACAAAATATACGACTACGATTGTGGTTTTCGATTTTCAACGCAGCGATAGTTTTAAGCGTTTTTTCTATTACTGCATTTGGACAAAACATTGACGTAAATAAACTCGCGGCTGAACTCGAACCGGAAATCCGGCGGGCGTTGGTCGAAGGAAATATTCCTTCGGCGACGATTGCTTTGGTTTCGGGCGATAAAGTGATTTGGACGGGCGCATACGGCGAATCGAATCTCCGGGCGCGCACTCCCGCGACGGTAAATACGGTTTATCTTATCGGTTCGACCTTTAAGGCGATGTCCACGATTGCCCTGCTTCAGCAAATGGAAAAAGGCAAATTCAAGCTCGATGACCCCGTTGATAAATATCTGGATTTTAAGATTCAAAACGAAGACCTGAAGAATCCGATAACATTTCGGCATCTTTTAACGCACACTTCCGGTCTCGAAGGCGATTTCGGAGCCGTTCCGGTTTGGAGCAACGCCGCGCCGACAACGGTGGACGAATTCGTTCAAAAATCGCTCAAAGTAGCTTATCCGCCGATGACGAAAGTCGAATACTCGAATGCCGCGTTTACATTCATCGGCTACCTAGTCGAGAAATTTTCCGGCGTTCCATACCGACAGTATATTAAGGAAAACATTTTCAAACCGCTGGAAATGACCAGCACCGAGTTCGACCCGACGCCGGATATGGACGAGCGTTTGTCCGTGCCATACGTTGTCAATAAAGATACGGGAAAGCAGGAGGCGACCACTCGAATCAGAGCCGCTGTTTACCCGGCGGGCATTGTCTACGGCACGATATTAGATCAATCCAACTGGTTGATTGCCAATCTCAACGGCGGCATTTTCAAGGGCAAACGGATTATTAGCGAGGAAACTTTGAACCAGATGATGACGCGGCAATTCGATCAATTTAAAGGCGGAATCGAAGGAATCTGGGGAAACGAAACCGCCGGTTTCGGATTGACCTGGTGGGCGCAGGTGCGCGACGGCGACCGCTATTTTGCGCATAGCGGAAGCGTCGGCGGTTACACCGCGTTTTTACTCGGAAATCGTGATCGAAAGTTTGGTTTTGCGATTCTGACAAACGGAAACAAGGCGCATCCGCATCTTTTTAAGTTAGCCGACCGCGCGATGGATTTAATGAAAAAATATTCTGACGCCGGGAAAACCGCCGCTGTTTCGTCGGCTGCGAAAGGAGAAAACAAATGATTAAAATTCTTCGACAAATCTTTGCCGCAACGCTCGTCTTTCTGCTTTTAACCGGCGTTCTGACAACGCCGATTGCCGCTCAGACAGACCAATCCGTCTACGACGTAGTAATCCGCAACGGTCGCGTTTTGGACGGCGCGGGCAATCCCTGGATTCGGGCGGATGTCGCTATCAAAGACGGTCGTTTTGTCCGCATCGGCAAAATTGAAGGCAGAGGCAAACGCGAGATTGACGCGACCGGCAAATACGTTTCGCCCGGCTGGATTGATATGCTCGATGCATCCGGCACGGTCTTGCCGAAAAACGGGCTGGCGGAAACCAAATTGCGGATGGGCGTGACGACCGGCATCGGCGGCGAAGGCGGAACGCCCGTCCCGGCGGAACAGCTTGCGGAGTATTTTGCAAATCTCGAAAAGAGCGGCATCAGTATGAATTTCGGGACGTATTTCAACGAAACGCAAGCCCGCGTCGCCGTTCTCGCCAACGAAGCGAGAGAGCCGAACCCGGAAGAACTCGCCCGGATGAAAGCGATTATGGAAACCGCGATGAAGGCGGGCGCGATTGGGATGACGACCGCTCTGATTTATCCGCCGTCGAGCTACGCCAAAACCGCAGAGTTAATCGAAATGGCGAAAGTTGCCGGAAACTACGGCGGCGTTTACGCGAGCCACATTCGCGGCGAGGGCAAGGAACTCGTTCAATCAATCGAAGAAGCAATCACCATCGGCGAGAAGGGCGGATTACCCGTCGAAATCTATCATCTCAAAGCCGCTTACCAGCCCGGCTGGGGCAGATTGATGCGCGAGGCGGGCGAAAAAATCGAACAGGCACGGACACGCGGCGTTGATGTCGCAGCGAACATTTATCTTTACACGGCGGGTGGCACCGGACTCGATTCGGTGATTCCGTCGTGGGCGTTTGAGGGCGGACGGGGAAAACTGCTCGAACGGCTCAAAGACCCGACAATTCGCGCCCGTCTAAAACAGGAAATCAAAACAGGCTCGCCCGGCTGGTGGAACATCGTCGAAGCGGCTGGTGGATGGGACAACATCGTGCTGGCGAGCGCGGCGAACAAAGACAATGCCAAATACGAAGGCAAAAGTTTGACGAAAATCGCCGAAGAAATGAAGAAAGAACCGGCGGACGCGGCGTATGATTTGGTTGCTCAAGGCAAGGATGGAAGAGTCTCGGCAATTTACCATATGATGAGCGAGCAGGACGTCGAAACCGCGCTCAAATTTCCCTGGACGAGCCTCGGCAGCGACGCGAGCGCGGCACTCGACCCGAACGAAACCGGACCCGGACATCCGCGCGCTAACGGCAATTTTCCGCGCCTGATTGCGCATTACGTGCGCGAGCGAAAATTGCTGACGCTGCCCGAAGCGATTCGCAAAATGACTTCGTGGGCGGCGACCCGAATGCGGATTCCCAACCGCGGAACGATTAAAGAGGGCAACTGGGCTGATGTGACGATTTTCGATTACGACAAGATTCAAGACAATGCGACGTATGAAAAACCGCATCTCGCCCCGACCGGAATTGATTACGTTTTGGTCAACGGGCAAGTCGTCATCGAAAACGGAAAACATACAGGCGCAAAACCCGGGCGAATAATTTACGGAGCCGGGCGCCAAGTTCAATGAACGTTATGGAGAATCAAAGAAAGTGGAACCACAGATGAACACAGATAAACACAGATTTTTTTGATTTCATCTGTGTCCATCTGTGTTTAGCTGTGGTTTCATAAATTCTCGCTGCAACGACAGAAAAATTATCAATGCCGTCAATGCCTGTTGCCGAAATGTCCAGCATAGTAATCCGCGACGCTCGCGGGCAAGCGGAGATGCGGGCAATCGAAGAGCTGCAAAAAGAAGTTTGGGGAATTCCCGAACTTGAAGTTGTGCCGACCACTCAACTCGTTGCCGCGCAAGCAGCGGGCGGCGTTTTGCTCGGCGCGTTTGACGGCGAAACTTTAGCCGGTTTTGCTTACGGATTTCCCGGTTATGAACACGGGCGGGCGACGCATCACTCGCATATGCTTGCCGTCAAACCGGAGTTTCGCAGCTCCAATCTCGGACAGCGGCTCAAACTGGCGCAGCGCGAGCGCGTGCTGGCGCAGGGCATCAATCGGATGACGTGGACATTTGACCCGCTGCAAAGTTTGAATGCGTATTTTAATTTCAGCAAATTGGGCGTGGTCGCGGATTCCTATTTTGTCAATTTCTACGGCGAAGACGCGGCGAGTTTTCTGCACCAAACCGGCACTGACCGTCTGTGGGCGACGTGGCTGCTGACGAGCCGCCGGGTGAATGAACGGCTTGCTAAAACAATTTCCGCGCATGAATTTGAGACGGCGAAACCGCTGGTCAAACTCGGAGAAGACAATGCGCCGCGCTGTTACGATTTGGACGAAGGATTGTCGGGCGAGCAGGCTGTCATCGAGATTCCGCCGGACATTAACGCGCTTGAAAGGGAAGACAAAGAGTTGGCTGCCCGCTGGCGCGAAGCGACCAGGCGAGCTTTTACCGAAGCAATCGCGGCGGGCTATCTGGTTGAAGATTTTTATCGCCAAAGTCGCGGGCGACGACAGTTCGGACTATACCTTCTCAGGTGGGGAAAAGGGCTTGGCGATTTCGGATGATGAAAGAATATTTGGCGGTCAAAACCGAAGCGGAAAGCCGGTTGAATTAATCTGAAAATTACGCTTATGCGGAGTAAATTTTATGAAATCAGATAAAAACACTATGACGCGGCGCGAGTTGCTCGGACGGGCGGCGGGCGCGAGCGCCGGCTTAATCGCCGCGCCGATGCTGAATCTCGGACGCTTCCGCATTTTTGCCGACTCTATAAAGGAGTATTCGGGGCGAGCGATTGATTTAATCAAGCAATCTACTGTCGTTGATATGCTCAGCGTGTTGACGCTCGATTTTGCCAAACAGGACAAATGGATGGCAAACCCTGAAAGTTTTACGGCAGCCGATTTTCAACCGTTTAAGGATTCGGGCATCAACATCATTCACCCCGCGATTGGAATGGGCGGACCGGATGCGTATGAAGAGACGCTGAAATTCTTTGCATTATGGAACGCATTTATTGCCGACAGAGATGAATATTTTATGCGGATTGACAGTGCGGCGGACATTGACCGCGTGAAAAAATCGGGCAAACTGGGCGTTCTGCTCGGACTGCAAAACTCAGACCAGTTTCGTAATGCGAACGATGTTGATTTTTTTCGCGGACTCGGACAGCGCGTATCGCAGTTAACTTATAATTCGCGCAACCTGATCGGCAACGGCTCGACCGAACGGCGCGACGAAGGCATTTCGGATTTTGGCGTCGCTATCATCGAACGGATGAACAAAGTCGGAATGGCGGTCGACGTTTCGCATTGCGGCGACCGCACGACGCTCGACGCTTTCGAGATTTCTAAAAAGCCCGTCTTAATTACCCATTCCAATTGTCGCGCGCTAAACCCCGGTCATCCGCGCGTAAAAACCGATGAAGCGATAAAGAAGGTTGGCGAAAACGGAAGCGTAATGGGAATTACGGGTGTGCGAATGTTTGTCAAAGCCACGGAGCCGACGACCATCGAAGATGCGCTCGATCATTTCGATCACGTCAGAAAATTAATCGGCGCGGAACATCTCGGCGTCGGGAGTGATATAGACCTTTACGGTTACGACCAGATGCCGCCGGAATTGAACAAGAAACTTCGCGCCGGTTACAAAGGCAGCTACGGTTTCCGCGAAAAGATTGACATCGAAGGTCTCAATCATCCGAAACGAATGTTTGATTTGACCGAAGGATTAATCCGCCGCAAATACAGCGACGCGGATATACAGGGAATACTCGGCGGCAATTTCGCGCGCGTTTTGAAACAAATCTGGACAATCTGAACACACAACGACTTGTATTTTTGAGAGGTTTTTATGAAATTTCAATTACGAGCAAATCGCTTTATCGTTCTGATACTGATGCTGTTCATCAGTTCGCTTTTTGCCGCCGCGCAAGAAGCGCCTTTGCAGGGTTTTGATGATTATGTGAACAAAGCCCTCAAGGATTGGGACGTTCCGGGCGTGGCGATTGCCGTCGTTAAAGACGACAAAATCGTTTTCGCCAAAGGTTACGGCGTGCGAGAAATTGGTAAACCCGACAAAGTTGACGAACGCACAATCTTCGCCATCGGCTCGTCATCGAAGGCGTTCACCGCCGCCGCAATTGCGATGCTCGTTGACGAAGGGAAACTTAAATGGGATGATCCGGCGACGAAATATCTGCCCGGTTTTCAGCTTTATGACCCGGTGGTGACGCGCGAGATGACGGTGCGCGATTTATTGACTCACCGCATCGGGCTGGAGCGCGGCGATGCTCTCTGGTATGCCACCGAATACGACCGCAGCGATATTTTGAGCCGCATCCGCTTTCTGAAACCGTCGTCGAGTATGCGCTCAAAGTTCGGCTATCAAAACATAATGTATCTCGCCGCCGGGCAAATCGTTCCGCAGGTGGCGGGCAAAGAGTGGGACGATTTCGTTCGGACGCGCATTTTCACGCCGCTCGGAATGACTTCGAGCAGCACCAGCATCAGCGCGCTCGCCGGTTCAAACGATGTCGCCGCGCCGCACTCGAAATTCGACGACAAAGTAACGGCGATTTCGTATCGCAAAATTGACAATATCGGTCCCGCCGGTTCGATCAACTCGAACGTCGTCGATATGGCGCAGTGGGTTCGCTTGCAGCTTAATAATGGAACGTATCAGGGCAAACAGCTAATCAGTCCTGCCGCCGTCAAAGAGATGCACGCGCCGCAGACGATTATCCGGCTCGAAGGTGCGATGGAAAGAATTTACCCGGAAGCGCATTTTTTGAATTACGGGATGGGGTGGTTTCTGTCGGACTATCGCGGACATAAAATGGTCGAACACGGCGGTTCGATTGACGGAATGCGCGGGCTGGTGGCGATGCTGCCGGAAGAAAAAATCGGCGTGGTGATTCTGGCGAACCTGAGCGGAACGATTCTCTCCGTGCCTTTGTCATACCGCATTTTCGACGCTTATCTCGGCGCGCAGCCACAGCGCGATTGGAGCGCGGAGATGTTAAAAACGATTAAAACCCTCGAAGAACAAGGCAAAGCCGCTAACGCGAAGATGGAAGCCGAGCGCGTCAAAGACACGAAGCCGTCGCTGGCGCTCGAAAAATACGCGGGCGATTATCAAAACGAGATGTACGGCGACACGAAAATCGTGGTGGAAAACGGCAAATTGAAGCTACTGCGCGGCGCGAATTTTACGGGTGATCTCGAACACTGGCACTACGACACTTTCCGCGTCGCCTGGCGCGACCGGCAGGAAGGCAAAGGTTTTGTCAGTTTCCGGCTTAATTCGCAGGGCAAAGTCGAAACGATGAATCTGGAAAATCTCGCCGAATTTACCAGAGTTCCTGAAAAGAAAACTGAAACAGCCATTAAATAAAACTGTGCATTTACGAGGAAGATTTATATGTTAATAAAAAATAACGCCGTCAATCGTCTGATCGCGCTCGTCGCGCTGTGTTTGGTTTTTGTTTCATACGCTTCGGCGCAAAATGCCGCCGCTACGTTGCCACTGTCAGCGCAGCAAATTACCGCGAAAGTTGATGAATATATGAATGCCGCCCTTCGCGTCGACCGTTTCAGCGGCTCGATTCTCGTGGCGCGCAATGGGCTGCCAATTGTCAGCAAAGGTTACGGAATGGCGAACGTCGAACTCGACGTGCCGAACACGCCGCAGACGGTTTTTCGCCTTGGTTCGGTTACCAAACAGTTCACGGCGATGGCGATAATGATGCTGCAAGAGCGCGGCAAATTGAACGTGAACGATCCGGCGTGCAAATATCTGCCGGATTGCCCGGCGGCGTGGCAGCCGATTACCGTCAAAAATCTTTTGACGCATACCGCCGGCGTGCCGAACTACACGGGCTTTCCCGATTTCGTCAAAACCGCCGTGCTGCCGACGACGAACGCCGCAATGATCGCGCAGCTCCGCGACAAACCACTCGAATTCGCGCCCGGCGAAAAATTCGCTTACAGCAATTCGGGTTATTTTCTGCTCGGCGCGATTATCGAGCGCGCGTCCGGCAATTCTTACGCCAACTTTTTGCAGGAAAACATTTTCACGCCGCTCGGTATGAAACAGACGGGCTATGACAGTCCGCTCCGAATTATCAAAAATCGCGCGGCGGGCTATGCGCGGCAGGGCGGCGAAACCGTCAACGCCGCTTATATGGATATGACGATTCCATACGCGGCGGGCGCGCTTGATTCGACGACCGGCGATTTGCTGCTCTGGGATCAGACGCTCTACACGGAAAAACTCGTTTCGCGCAAAACGCTTGACGAGATATTCACGCCGTTTAAAAGCGGTTACGGCTACGGCTGGGGCATCGGCAAAAAATTCGACCGGCAGGAAATCTCGCACGGCGGCGCCATCTTCGGCTTTGCGACGGAGATTGCCCGCTTTCCTGCCGATAAAGTCACCGTTGTCGTTTTGAGCAACGTGGAGGGCGCGCCCGCGGGAAGAATCGGTAACGACTTGGCGGCAATCGTTTTCGGCGCGGCGTATGAAATCCCGAAGGAGCGCAAGGAAATCGCGGTTGACCAGAAAATTTTGGAAAAATACGTCGGGCAGTATGAGCTGACCGCACCGAAAATAGTCGTCGGCTTCACGCTCGAAAACGGAAAACTTTTCGGACAAGTCGGGGGTCAAGGAAAATTCGCGCTTTCCGCCGAATCGGAAACCGTCTTTTTCTCCAAAGACATCAATCTGCAAATCACGTTCACGCGAGACGCGCAGGGACAAACGACGGGACTGACGTTCAAACAAGGCGGAGCCGTTATTCCGGCGCAAAAGATTAAATGAACGAGCAACGAGCGAAAATCAAAACGCCGCGCAAGGATCAATCCATAAAAATACGAGAGACGAAATCTATGAGAAAATTGACGGCTTTGATAATGCTCGGCTTTATACTTTCATCGCTGGCGGGCGGGCAAGTTCCGAATTTGCCAACCATTACAAACAGGGAAGATAAAGTGCAATTAGGGATGGAAAGTCCTTCTTCCGGTGTCCACGAATTGACGGCGGCGGATGTCGAGGCTTTTCTCGACGGGGTTGTGCCGCAGCAGCTTGCACGTGAAGACGTTTCAGGCGCGACCGTTTCCGTCGTCAAGGACGGAAAACTTTTGTTCGCCAGAGGCTACGGTTATGCGGACGTTAAGGCAAAAAAGCCGGTCGTGGCGGAGGAGACGCTATTTCGACCCGGCTCCGTCTCCAAGCTGTTTACCTGGACGGCGGTGATGCAGCTTGTCGAACAAGGCAAACTCGATCTTGACCGCGACGTGAATGAGTATATTGATTACAAGATTCCAGAGGCATTCGATAAGCCCATCACGCTGAAGAACTTATTGACGCACACTGCGGGATTTGAAGAGCAAATTAAAGATTTGATTACATTCGGCGTTGAAAATCCCAATCTCGGCGAATATCTCAAGACGCACATTCCGACCAGAATATACCCGCCGGGAACTGTTCCGGCATACTCGAATTACGGAGCGGCATTAGCCGGATACGTCGTCGAGCGGACATCGGGTCGTCCGTTCAGTGAATATGTCGCTGAGAACATTTTCAAGCCGCTCGGCATGACTCATTCAACTTTCGCTCAGCCTCTTCCGCCCGCTCTGGCTGCAAATATGTCCAACGGTTACCAACCGGGATCCGATGACCCGAAGCAGTTTGAAATAGTAGTCGCATTTCCCGCCGGAAGCCTGAGCAGCACCGCAACAGATATGGCGCGATTCATGCTCGCGCATCTGCAGGACGGGCAGCTTGGAGAAGCGCGCATACTTCGTCCCGAGACGGCGCGTCTGATGCATAGTCGTCAGTTCGCGTTAGATGATGCGGCAAACGCGATGGCGTATGGTTTCTATGAGGAAACGCGCAACGGACGCCGCATCATCGGACACGCCGGAGATACTCTCTATTTCCACAGCGATTTGCATTTGATTTTAGACGCGGGAGTCGGCTTCTTCGTTTCGTATAACAGCCCGGGCAAGGGACAAATTTCGCCGCGAACGATTCTTTGGGAAGCGTTTCTTGACCGCTATTTTCCCGCTTCGCCCTTTTCCGCGCCGATGCTCGACAACGCCAAAGAAGACGCCCGAGCTGTCAGTGGCACATACGAATCGAGCCGCCGCAGCGAAACGTCGTTCTTCAAGTCTCTGGGACTGATTGGCGCAACCAGCGTTTCTGCGGCTGAAGACGGAACGATTGAGGTTTCCGGGTTGAACGCACCGAACGGAAAACCAAAACGATGGCGAGAAATCGCTCCGATGACGTTTCGTGAAGTCGACGGGCAGGAAACGCTCGTCTTCAAGCCGGACGAGAACGGACGGATGCAGTTAATTATACCATTCCCGTTTATGACTTTTAAGCGTGTCGGACTTTGGGGAAACGGTAAAATTCTGATGCCGGTCATAGGAATTTCGCTTCTGCTAATGCTTCTAACGCTCGTGTTGACTCCAATCGCGTGGCTAATCAGAAGACACTACGGTCACAAGCTGGAGCTAACGCCGACGGAATGGCGACTGCGGTTAGGCGTGTGGATCGTCTTCGCGCTCGATTTATTCTTCATCACAGCGCTGATTGGTCTGGTCATATACGGCACGGCGCATATCGAGTTTCTTAGCGACCGCGGAAACGTCTGGTTTCATCTGGTTCAGGCGATTGGCGTTCTCGGTGCGATTGGAACGCTCGTCGTATTCTATAACGCGATACACGCCTGGACGAATAAGCGCAACCGAATCTGGGGCAAGCTCGGAGCGACGATACTTGCGTTGGCGTGTCTCGGCTTCTTATGGTTCACCTTTGCGGGGCATTTACTGCATTTCAGCTCGAATTATTGAAGGCGAAAATTAGGGAATAAACTGCGGGACGGAAGTTTAAAGCTCCTGCCCGCAACTGCTGCAATGATTCGACAACTCGGAAGTAAACCTATGACGATTTCCATAAACTCCGCAAAGTTGGCGGACATTTATGCCTTTATCGCAAGCAGGCAGAATGAAATTCTGAGCTTGATTTACAAACTCGTCGAAACGGAATCGCCGTCCGGCGACTTGAAAGGCAGTCGCGCCGTCGTTGATTTGCTTGAAAAGGCGGCGTGCGCTATTTCTTCCGTCAAATCAATCGAAAAAATCCCGAGTTCCGGCTACGGCGAGCATCTACGCATCCATGCCTTCGGCGGCAGCGGCGACGACAATCAGCAAACTCTGCTGCTCGGTCATACCGATACGGTTCACCCGCGCGGCACGTTGAGCGCGCAGCAGGGAATTCGCGTGGCAGACGGTCGAGTTTATGGTCCCGGCATCTTTGATATGAAGGCTTCATGTGCCGTCGCGGTCGAAGTTCTAAACTGTTTAACCGAACTTGAACTTCGCCCGCAACGTCCTGTAACGCTGCTTCTGACTTGTGATGAGGAAACAGGAAGCGCGACGGGTCGGCAGCTTGTGGAGACGGAAGCGCGACTCGCGGCGCAGGTATTAGTGCTTGAACCGCCCGTTCCAGGAGGCTCTGTCAAGACAGCGCGCAAAGGAGTCGGCATCTGGAAGGTGTCGGCTCAAGGCATCGGGTCACACGCTGGCTTAAACCCGGAGGCGGGAGCCAGCGCCATTCTCGAACTCGCGCGACAGACGGAACGCTTTCACTCGATGAGCGACGCAAACAGCGGGACGAATTTCAATGTCGGCGTGATGAACGGAGGCACTCGCGTCAATGTCGTTGCGGAAAAAGCTGAGATGGAAATCGAGGCACGCTTCAGCACGGTCAAGGAAGCCGAACGTATCGACGATTTGATGAATAAACTTCATCCGTTCGACGAGCGTGTGCGACTCACCGTCAAAGGCGGCATCAACCGTCCGCCGCTTGAGCGCACGCCCGGCGTCGTGAAGCTCTATCGACAGGCGCGTGAAATTGCTTCGCAACTCGGCTTTGAACTCGGAGAACAATCGGTCGGCGGCGCGTCGGACGGCAATTTCGCGGCGGCTCTGAATGTGCCGGTTCTCGACGGTCTGGGCGTTGACGGCGACGGCGCGCACGCCGCACACGAACATATTTTAACGACAGACATTGCCCGACGCGGCGCCTTGCTCGCCGGCTTGGTTGCGTCACTTTAGAGACGCTTATTGATCAAGCAATGGAAAGCGATTATGCCTTAAATAACCCGAATCATCAGGATAATAACAAGATGAAACTGCAATTAGAAAAAATTGAACTGCGCGCAATCGAAATGCCGCTCAAAACCCGGTTTGAAACGAGTTTCGGCGCGACTACGAAACGGCGCGTTATAATCGTTCGCGTTTTTGACCGCGACGGCGCGAGCGGCTACGGCGAATGCACCGCGATGGAACATCCGTTTTACAATCACGAAACCGTCGACACGTCGTGGTCGATAATCTCCAAATTCGTCGCGCCGATGCTCAGCGCGGCGGGCGTTTCTAGCGCCGTCGAAGTCAGCGACGCGCTGGCGGCAATTCAAGATAACCGGATGGCAATCGGCGCGGTTGAAACCGCTGTCTGGGATTTGGAAGCAAAAAAAGCGAATGTGCCGCTGTGGAAACATCTGGGCGGAACGCAAACGGAAATCAACTGCGGCGTTTCGATTGGTCTGCAAAAATCACCGGAAATTTTGCTTGAAAAAGTCGCCTGTGAACTGGAAAGCGGTTATCAAAGAATCAAACTAAAAATCAAACCCGGACAGGACATCAAGTTCGTGTCTTTCGTACGCTCGCGCTTTCCCGATATTACTTTATCGGTCGACGCTAATTCGGCATATCAGCTCGAACGCGACATTGAACTCTTTGAGCAACTCGACGAATGCAATTTGCTGATGATCGAACAGCCGCTCGCCGCCGGAGATTTGGTTGACCACGCCAAGCTGCAAAAACGTTTGAAAACGCCCCTTTGTCTCGACGAATCCATCACCTCCTTGATGGATGCCAGACACGCTCTCGAACTCGAAGCGTGCCGGATTATTAACATCAAATTAGGGCGCGTCGGCGGACATTCCGAAGCGCGGGCGATTCAGGCTTTTGCCGCCAAATACAACATTCCCGTCTGGTGCGGCGGAATGCTTGAATCGGGCATTGGCAGGGCGCATAATATCGCTATGTCCACGCTTCCGGGCTTCTCTTTGCCCGGCGACGTTTCCGCTTCTGCCAGATATTGGGAAGAAGATATTATTGAGCCGTCTGTCACTGTCAGTCCTCTGGGGACAATTATCGCGCCGACAAATCCCGGTATCGGCTATGAAGTTAAAGAAAATTTAATCGAAAAGCTCGCGGTCAACCGAGAAAGCATTTCGCTCACTTGAAAATGCGACTTTAATTATTATGAAAAAAACAAAATCAATCTTAATCTTTTTAACGCTTTTCATCCTATTAGCGAACAATGCCGTTTATGCACAAATATCAACCAAAGAGATAGACGCGCTCGTCGAAAAAGCGATGAAGGAATTCAATGTCGCCGGAGTTGCTGTTGCCGTTGTCAAAGACGGCAAAATAATTCACGAAAAAGGATATGGAGTAAGGTCGATAGATTCCAAACAGCCGGTCAACGAACACACCGATTTTCAAATTGCTTCTAACAGCAAGGCTTTTACCACGGCGGCTTTAGCAATTTTGGTCGAAGAAGGAAAGCTCTCCTGGAAAGATAAAGTCAAAACACACATTCCTGAATTTAGAATGTATAACGAATATGTCACGGAAAATTTTTTGATTGAAGATTTACTAACCCACCGCAGCGGACTCGGTCTAGGCGTCGGCGATTTGATGAGTTTTCCCGACGGAGCAGACTTTACCATCAAAGATATTTTAAACAGTTTCCAGTATTTCAAACCTGTATCGGCTTTCCGCACTCAATATGATTACGACAATCAACTCTATATCGTCGCCGGTGAAGTGATCGCCAGAGCAAGCGGAATGAGCTGGGAAAAATTTGTTCAAACAAAAATTATGCAGCCGCTACAAATGGACGATTCTTTTACATCATTTGCCGCGATAAAAGACCGAAGTAACGTAGCGACGCCGCATTCGACCCAGACGGGAAAAATCAGAGCAATTTCATTATTTGAAGATCAAATTATCGGTGCTGCCGGTGGTATTTTGTCTAATGTTGATGATATGTCGAAATGGATGCTTGTTCATTTGAATAAAGGTAAATATGGACAAACCCTGGACAAACAACTATTTACGGAGAAAAGCCAGCGGGAAATGTGGAAAATTCATACAGTCAGAGAATCAAATCCCGACCCGCGATACAATCAACATTTTAACGGCTATGGTTTGGGCTGGTTTCTAAGCGATACAAAAGGAAATTTAAGTGTTTCACATACCGGCGGATTACCCGGAATGCTCTCCATCGTTACAATGATTCCTGATTTAAAACTAGGCATTGTAATTTTAACCAATACAGAAAATGGCGGTGCCGGAGTTTTCCGTGCCGCTAGTCAAATTATTATTGACAGCTATTTGGGATTAAATAATTTTGACTGGATAGAAAAGTATTCCAAAGATTTTCAATCTCGGCAAAACAACGGTGATTCAGTAACAACAAAAGTTTGGGAAACTGTTGCCGCCGCTAAAAACACGCCCGTCAGCCGCGAAGATTTCATCGGAATTTATGAAGACAAATGGTTTGGGAAAGTTGAAATATTTTTAAAAGGCAATCAGTTATGGTTCAAATCACTCCGTTCACCCAAATTAAATGGAGCAATGCAATTTTATAAGGCAAATACTTTTGCTATCAAATGGGAGTATCAGGATATGAATGCCGATGCTTTTGCTATTTTTAATTTAGATCAGGAAGGAAAAGCCCAAAGCATAAAAATGAAAGGCATTTCGCCAAATATTGATTTTAGTTTTGATTTCCAAGATCTAGACCTTCAAAGAATAAAATAACAAACCGGAAACAATCGTTACAGAAACCTAAATGCGAATCAGTAGTAGAAAACGAGCAGAAAGAAAGCAACTGCTAGTTTTCCCCAACAATGTATCAGCAAAGCGTCAGTTGAACGGACTTTGCTGGCTTTTTGGATATTGGTTTTCTCAATTATC
>JAABUN010005136.1_pt1 | contig 16671 bp, 15 predicted proteins | sample 5559311 | NCBI WGS metagenome assembly JAABUN01 (sample SAMN10711877, study PRJNA513370) | rock metagenome | isolation source: Antarctica rocks | place: Antarctica: Victoria Land, Siegfried Peak sud
TGGCGATACCTCGGCGAGTAGCTCTTCCGCTTCGCCCTGGGCTTGGCTTTTCCAGACATGTGAACATCCTCGCCACGGGACCACAGATCCCGCTATCAAGGTGTCCACCAAACGGGGGGAACCCCACGCCGACCCATCGACCGTCACTGCGGCGATAGATCGAGCCCTCGCCGTGTGCTCGACGTCGCTTGCCCACCGGAGACCTCCCATGCCGCCTGATGACCGGGTGACCGGCAACCTAACCCAAGCTCGCCTGACTATTGCGGGCGATGAACTCTGCAAGTGCGGCTCTGGGCACTAACCTCCGGCGACCTATCTTGACGGTTTGCAACTGTCCCAGTGCCATGAGGTTGTAAAGGGATGAACGGTGAATCGAGGATGTCGGGGACGTGCTGTCCGGTCCTGATCTGCTTGGCCAACTGGTGCTGTGTCATCGGTTTCTCCCCATGCCCGTCTTCGCCACCACCGGGTCGGCGTGATCGGCGAGAAGGCTGTAATGAATGGCTACAGCATCGCGGGACGGGCCGTCAGAAGGTTCAGCGAAAAGGTCGAGTTGCTTGCCAGGTTCGTCCTCCAAGCGCGACCACTCGCGGACGACGTATCCGGCCTTGCGCTGCCAGTGGTACTCGACGAGTTCAATCTGGCTCGCGTCCTTGAGCGCGTCGGAGCGGATGACATTGGTCGTCAGGATGACATCGACGGCCGGGAAGAATCCGCTTGTGACCGGCTGGCTATTGAGGTGCATGTTGACGTGGTGCTCGATCTCGACGCGCAAGAAGTGCCGAGAGTCGTTGACGTTCTGGGGGTCGATGTCTATGCCGTAAACGGACGACAGGGCTTTGAGAACGGCAGCCTCAAAGGTGTCGATCGACCGATAGATCCGGCCGAATTTCACGAACGCGAGTTTGCGCTCAAGGATCGCCACCAGAAAGTTTCCTGCGCCGCACGCAGGTTCAAGAAACGTCGAGCCGATGTCTCGCGGACTGTCAACGGAAGGGAACATGTCGGGCACCAGATCGAGCATTGCGTTGACCTCGCGCTCGTTGGTGTACACCTCAGCGAGGTCGCGGACTCGTTGACGAGTCTTCGTCTGAGAGGTAATGACCTCCCGATGTCTGGCGGTAAGCGAACCCACGTCTTCACCCCCTGAGGCTGCTGTATCGAAGGAGTTGGTCTCGTCCACGTCGCGACAGGAGGCCACGAAGTCGGTCAGTCGGACCTCGGATGCAGCCGGGTGGTCTCGCTCTACCCGCACCGGCCTACCGTTCTCATCCTTCGGCAGTAAGAGGAACTTGTCTTTACCCGGCCAGGTCAGTACGAGCCTGACGCGCTCGTCGTCGTGCGGCATCGGCGCATCTCCTCGACACTCGGACTCACCAAGCGCACCCTAGTCCAGCCAATGCGAGTCACTTCTATGTTGCTCCAGGCCCGCAGGAACTCGGAGCGAGGTTCCGATAGATCGTGGCGCGGGACACTCCCAAGATCTTGGCAATCTCGGCCACCGTGTGCTCCTTGCCGTCGTGCAACCGGCGAGCCACAGCGGCCTTGTGCGGCGTCAGGACAGGCTTACGGCCCCCGACCCGCCCGCGTGCTCGTGCGGCGCTCAGACCGGCGTGCGTTCGCTCTCGGATGAGACTGCGCTCGAACTCGGCCAGGGCGCCCATGACTTGGAACAACAACTTACCGCTCGGGGTGGTCGTGTCGAGCGACTCTTGCAGAGACTTGAAGTCGATCTCTCGCTCATCGAGTCCCTCGACAAGTGCCAAGAGGTGCTTCAAAGAGCGACCCAGGCGGTCCAGCCTCCACACCACCAGGGTGTCCCCTCGGCGCAGGTAATCGAGCGCTGCACTCAGTTGAGGACGCTCAGTCAAAGAGCCGGAGGCAGTGTCTGTGAACACCCGAATGCATCCGGCGCGGTGGAGTGCATCGACTTGGAGGTCGAGGTTCTGGTCGGCAGTCGAGACTCTGGCGTAGCCGATGAGGGTGCCCTTCGCTGTGTGCCCAGTGGCCCGCTTGGTGGTCATGACATCATTGTCTCATAACTCATGATGGTTCCCCTGCCTGAGACATTGATTTAGGGCATGAGTTTTGAACCAGCCTGGCGAGGCTCGAAGGCCCCGCCCCAGCCCGTCTCAGAGACGGTCGTTTGCGCGAAAGACACTTTGCCTCCGGCGTGGCCGCTAACGCGCGCTATCTGCGGCAGATCCGGAAGTTGCGAGGGAACCGCTTTGACCCGGTCCACGTCATAGGTTGGTAAGGGCACGACCTTCGAACCAGGGGGCACGGATGCGGTGGCAACTCAGCACGGCGGGATTCCTGATCGCATTGATCACGCTGGCGTCCTGCTCAAGCGACACTTCCAGCGACCCTGAAGGGGTCCGCGTCGAGGCACGTCGGGACGTGATGTTGAGCGACAACCCGCTCGGAGATGTTGTGGTAGGCGACTTGGAGCAGGGTGACGAGGTCACCGCCTTGTGCTTCGTTCGCCGCGCTCAGACCAACGCCGGGTTTCTTGGCAGCGCAATCAAGGTCAGGACGGGGGACCTTACGGGCTACGCCGCCGTCACAGACTTCCCAGAAGATCCGGCGGACCGACAGGCGATCTTCGACCTCGGCGAGGAGATGCTTCGTGACCGCTTGCCTGCCTGCTCCGGGTAGAAGGGCCCTTCAGCAAGGGGAGAGCCCGCTCGACGTCATCTCGGCATGACCACGCTTTCACTTTCCGCCCGGCATGAGCGTGCACATGGCCTGGAGTAGCGTGCCTGCGTGGTGCTAGCGACCGTGCGTGAGTGGCACGAGGACCTTGGCTGGGGCGTACTCGATAGTTACGAGACAGCCGGGGGCTGCTGGACTCATTACTCGGCTATCGAGACCCCGCTCATCGGTCGTTCCGGGAATGTCGAGATGCACGAATACAAGAGCCTAAAGCCAGGCGAGGTTGTTGAGTTGGAGTGGGAGGCGCCGGGCCAGGACGGCTTTTCCTACAGAGCGGTTGTCGTCCGGCGGCGTCGCTGACCGCAGAGTCAGCGGGCACGCTCATCGGCAGTTGCGCGCACTCAGCGGCATGGTCGGGCGCAGCCCTCACGGCGGCATAGTCGGGCGACGCGCGGCGGTTGGTCTAGCCTGAGGTTCAGCGTTGATTGAGTGGGCCGGGCTGCGTGGCTGCGTTGCGCGGCTAGAGATCGGCGAGACCTTGACGCGCCGCTTCGAGCGATAAGTCCTGGCCTCGGTGCAGCATCGCTGTGAAGGCGGGGTCTCCGCGCTCGGCGGTAGCCCGCATGGCTTCTATCTGCCTCAACAGCCGATCGTCGACGAGGCGAATGACCTCGTCCGTTGCCCCCTCCCATCCATAAGCCGTGAGGAGCACTTCGAGCCGCGCCCGACGCTGGGTGCATGCAGTGAAGCCCTCTCGCTCAACCACCTCGCGGGCGTGAAGAGGTGTCCAAGCGAAGGCGACCCAGGCCACGTCGTCTTCCCGTGTGCTGGGGCCTGCGTTGTCCCAGTCAAAGAAGCGCACGAGCCCGTCGGCGTTCCAGACAGCGTTATACGGCGCGGGATCGCCGTGTCCGATGATCATTCCGGGCTCCCACGTCCCACCTTCACGCCATGTTGCCGAATCAGGCGGAACATAGTCGGCAATAGCGCGGTGGTAGGCGCGCAGCCAGCGACCGACATCGACCAGCGCGTCACTGGAATGAGTCCACGCGGGCCATGGCTTGCTCGACCCTACGGTCGCGCCTTGTAGGAACGTGAGGACCTCACGTCCCTGGGCGTCGGTGCCAAGTGCCCTCGGCGCACCCCGGAAGGCTCGCTTCTCAAGATGCTCGAGCAGGTGATGAACAGTGGCGGTCCAGGAACGCGTGCGACGACGGACGGTGCCGTCAACTAGCACGGCACCCTCATCGAGGCCCCCTGATAGTCGCTCGTTCACAAGGTCATCATCCGTCTCCGGCATGCTCAAAGTCGACGTGCCCGCCCGTCTCTCGGCATGACCGCGCGCTGAAAGCGGCATGAGCGGTCGGTTGTTTGGACAGCCTCCGAGAAGCCCAGCGTGTCCGGGCGATTCAGAGGCTTCCGGTTTCGAGCCAAGTCACGTCGTCCAGGTTCGAGGTGAACGCGACAGTTTCCCAGTAGTTCTGAGACTCCTCGGTCGGATGCGGTCCAAGGCAGATGGTCAGCCTGTCATCCCCCACCTGGCGCACTACAGGTCGATTGTGAGCCGCGCTGATCTCGTAGTCTGATTTGCCTCGCCGCTAAGGAGTCCGCTTTGCAGGTCACGTACAGGATTCACATCGATGACGCCACGCTGGGTAAGCAGCGTCGCTTCACGTTGAAGTTCGATGACATCCCATACCCACACGCTCCTCGTGTTGGTGAACGTGTTGTGGTCCCTACCTCGGAACCCTCTTCCGGCCATCTTGGTGCTAGAGAGGTCAAGGAGGTCATCTACGACCCGTTCGGCGGGGTCCTTCTCGACATCCATGTCGATGGGCTCCACAACGACGTGGAGGAACAAGTGAAGACGTTGAAGTTAGCGGGCTTCAAGGAGATCATCCCTTCCGGCGAGAATCTCGGCTGATGCTGGACGTGATCGTCAAGATCGCCACAGGGGCTTCGACATCACGAAACGCAGACCCACTTGTCAACGCGGAGCGGGGCGTGCAGGTCGGAAGGCAGACTCATCCGAACCTGTTGAACCAGTCGGGCTCGACCTTCGTAACGGTCTTGACGCCGAGGCCCTGCTCCTTGACCAACGCGGCCAGCCGTTCACCGTCGATCAGATCGACCGTAGGCGAGGTCACGATGGCAGCCTTGCGGGCGGGCTCAGTGAACTTGCCGAGAGTCACGAGGATGGCCCGCTCCGCTCCCTTGGTCTGCGCGTCCCGCTGGAAGAGGGCGACTGTCTCGCGGCCCACCGGTTTGCCGTTCGGGTCATACCGCTTGACCTGCACCGCCACGCGGGTTGAGAGCACGGGACTGAGCGGCGCGATGCCGATGCCGTCGATGCCTTCATCACCCGAGCCTCCGATGCGCTCTAGTTCCAAGCCGTAGAGGCGCAGGAGGTAGAGGGCGAACTCCTCGAATGCGTCAGGGGTGAGACGATGCAGTCGAGCAAGGAGTACGTCCTGCCACTGCTCCGGCTCCGTGGCCGTGGCCTCCGTTCGGAAGAGGGTTTCCTCCTCTTCTGCCTGCTCCTCTGCCTCCTCCGGGTCCACAGGTGACGGCGCGGGCTTCTCCTTGGCTTGCTTGCGACGGTTCCGCCGAAGTTCCCGGTCAAGTTCCAGAGTTCGCCGCTTCCCCTCCTCGTCGGGAAGCCCGACCAACTCCTTGCCGAGCGGGGTCACCAGGAATACGCCGCGCTTCGGGCTCTCTAGGGCACCGATCATCTTCGCGTAGGACCTGGCCCACTGGGCCCGTTCCAGGAGCACCGACGCGCCGGGACGGCTCGGCTGCGGGACTGCCAGCATCTCGTCAGTGAACGCAAGGTCACTCACGACCTGACTAGTGACCTCTCGGCTGGTGGCTGACCCGCCGAGCGTGATCACCGCCCTGACAGTCGGCAGGATCAACTCTGAGTAGGTGGGGAGTTCCTCGGGGGTCATATGCCCGACTCTGACACATGCCCTCGGGCGCAGCCCGGTGATTGGTGACTCCCGTCGCCTATCCGTGTGCAGGGCTGCGGTCACAGATTCAAGGTCGATGTGGTCGAACGGCATGGCGTTGGGCCTCGGAGCGGGCAGACCGCGCACGGTGTCTGCGTAGAACCCACCACAGGCGATGAGGCCCCTGACCTCGGTGCCCGGCTGCTTCTGGCCGAGGGCATCGAGGGAGGCGAACAGCGCCCGCTCCATCGTGCTCGGCCCCATCGAGCGCTCCCACGCGAAGGCGTCCTCGCACGCCGGGCACAGCCAGATCACCAGCCGCGCCGGGGAGCGGTGACCACTGAGCGCGTCGGTTGCGACGCCGGAGTGCCGGGTCCAGACCGGGGCCGCGAGCCGGTCGCGCCGGGTGCGGGCCGCCCGTTCGGCGGGGACGGTGACGTGCCCGACGCCACAGATGCCGCAGCCGCCTCCGATGGGCTGCTGGCCAGGTGGGAGGCGGTCGTCCGTGAAGGCCGGGGGCGACCTGCTCCGGGCCTGAACTGAGCATCACCCGTTCGGCCTTGGCCAAGTGTCGAGAAAGTGTTGTCCACAGGGCTGAAGCGACGCTGGCCTAACTCTCCTGTCCTCCGGTCAAATACCCCCATGAGAAACAACCCTGTAGACCCGGTGACCTTGCGGCAGGCAGCACACATCCTGGGATGCACACCTGCCACAGTTCGCCGTCATATGGTGGCTGGTCGATTGGCCGCTGGTGAGCCATACCGGCATCGCACCTTGTGCCGTGGCGATGTCGAGGCGCTCGCGCTGGCGGTGTACGAGCACCGACGCCGCCAAGCCTTTCGCCGGGATGACCTTTGATGACCTGCCGGACAACGCCAGGGATCGCTTCACCGCCTCCGACCTTCTGGCAGTGACTCTGCTGGACATGCGCATCCATCCGCGAGCGGTCCGCGCCATCCTGCGTGACAAGACCGAAGACCTCAGTCGCCTGCTCGCTGCGATCCCTAACGACGTTCCGCTTTGGTCAGCGTCCGATGCCGATCTCGCCCCTGCCTATGAGCGGTTTGGCTCGCGGGCGCTGTTCTGAGCAGGATCAGAACACAGGCCCGGCGATATACGCCTTGCACGAGTGAGGCGTGCCGCTCACCGTCACGTCGCTGTCTGCTGTGATCTCGCCGTTGGGCGGCACCAGATCGGGGAACGTGAAGCCCGCGCCGTTGATCTTGCCCTGAGCGTCTCGGCAGACGATGCCGATGGACGGCGACTCCAGCGGCTCGCTGGTCGGGTTCTTGACCGGGAAGGCGACGGTCCAGCCGCCGTACTCGCCCTTCTTGACCGTGGCCTTGGCGGTGCCGAAGTCCACCTCGGTCTCCTCGAACAGCCCCTCGTCCTTGATCAGCAGCGTCGGCTCGATCGACGTGACCTCGACGCCCTTGCCGACATCGACCAGGGTAGTGACTGCGGTGGTCTGCCCCGTGAAGTTGAAACTGTTGGTCTGGCTCTGGGACTTGACGATCTCACCCGCCGAGTCGAGGAAGTTCCAACTAACGATCACCGTCTGCCCGGCGTGGTCAGACGTGTTCTCGACGAGAGTTACGGGGTAGACGTACTGGCCGTCCTGCCCAAAGCCGGACTCCAGAATCTTGCCCTGTGCCTTGTCGGAGTCGCCCTTCTCGCTGCTGCCGGTGGCCGGGTCGCCCTTCTCGCTGCTGCCGGTGGCCGGGCCGCCCTTCTCGCTGCTGCCGGTGGCCGGGTCGCCCTTCTCGCTGCTGCCGGTGGCCGGGCCGCCCTTCTCGCTGCTGCCGGTGGCCGGGTCGCCCTTCTCCACTGTGTCCGATGAGCCGCCGCAGGCTGACAGCACGAGGCCGAACCCGAGAACCATGGAGGCCGCAAGGCCCTTCGTTGCCAACGTGGTGCTGCGTGCCATGAGCAGGTCCCTTCGGTGAGTGGAGTGAGCACCAAGCACGCTACAACGGACCTCGACCATCGCATGCGGAAGCACGCCCGCCAGCGCCGGTAGTGCATCCGGCAGTAGCCCTTCGCGGACTTCGGGCGCTGGCACCCCTCGACCGAACACGGCTGCGGCATCACTGACCTCCGATGCTGAACCCCTACGTGGTCCCAATGGGTTGTCGCCGGTACTACCGACGCGAGTTTCGCGGAATCTATCCGTCCCGTGTTGGACTCTTTGCAAGACGGGGCAGCGGCCAGACGTGCTGACCTGCAGGGACACCTGCGCGGCGGTCTGACTCCTAAATGAGGTCGCTGTCTTTTGTCTAGCCGCGAGGCTGGCAGGTGCAGCCGAATGAGATGTCCGCCAGCCGCTCGGCGCTGATCTTCCCGCAGCGGCGGCACTCGACGCGGTGCGGGTCGTGCGGCAGAGAAGGGTTCGTGACCGGCCCGAGGTAGATGTAGCCGTGCTCCTCAGCCGTGGTCTGCGCGTTCTCGAACGACAACGGCTCGTTGTCGCCGTACGGACCGAGCGCCGCCGCCCGTTGACTCGTCCCCCAACCGCGCCAGTAGCAGGCCCGGCAGGTCGCCTCGCTCCATTCGTTCTTGTCGAGCACGTAGACGAAGCGGTAGTGCGCGACGTTCCCGCATCGCACGCAGCGAGTGAGCAGCCAGTCGTCGGGACGGGTGAAGGACTCCAACGCCTCCAAGCCACCTTGGCGCAGGATCGCGGAAATGTGGTCGTCGCAGTAGGTCGGCTTGCTTCGCGTCTTGAACGCCGCAGGGGTCGTGCAGGACTCCACCGAGCACTCCTGATCAGTGGTCACACGCTCGCGGCGCAGAGGCCTCGGCGGCTTTGGCGGCTTCGGCGGCTCCCGTACTGGTCGCTGGTCGAGAAGGACCGACCTGAGTGGGTCGCGCCTGGGTGGCGTACTCGATGTGGCGTCCTCCCCGAGCAGGTCCACGATCACGGTGAGCGCCTTGCCGTCGAGGCACCGCACGAAGTCGTCCTCGGTCATGACCTCGATGGGCTGGCCCTTGTCTTGGAGGTCGAACGCCTTGCGTGCCTTGCCCGTGACGTTTGAACCGGGGCGAAGGACTGCGGGGTTGATGTCTCCCACGACGAGGACATTCGTGCGCTTCGTGGTGTTCTGCTCGGGCACCGCTCCTACGCGGGCACATTCCTGCCGAGCGATGTCACGGGTCATCGACATCAAGGTGCCCGAGAAGACCACGGCACGCCCGTAGAGGTACCCGTCCGGGTCGGCGTCCGGGTTGACTTCGATAGGCGTGAAGTTACGGCTGCCTGCACCCACCGCGACGCTGCCTTCGTAGATGCCGCTGCTCATACGTCCGATGGACATGTGGTGAGCAGCCGCGAGGTCAGCGAGGTGGGCCACGCCCGCATCGTCGGCCAGAGCCCTCACGATGCCCACGACGCCGTGCGCGTCGGCCAGCGGGTCATGGTGCTCGCCCATCTCGAAGCCGCACGACTCCGCGACGAAGGGCAGTCGATACGACGGCAGGCTCAGGGCTCGACGGGCCATGACCATCGAGCACAGGAAGCGCATCTCGGGCCACTCGATGTTGTCCACCGCGCAGGCGTATCGGATCACGCCGATGTCGAAGCCCGCGTTGTGCGCGACCACCACGTCGTCACCGATGTAGTCCACGATGGCTGTCAGCACCACGTGCCAGCGCGGGGCGTCACGAACCATCTTGGCGTCGATGCCGTGCAGCATCGTGTTGAACGGCTCGAAGCAATCCGCTTTGGCGGGTGGCCTGATCAGCCAGCGGCGCTCATCGACGGGTTTGCCGTCGCGCACGCGGACGAGGCCGACCGCACAGGGCGAGCCTCGGTAAGAGTTGGCCGTCTCAAAGTCAATGGCGGTGAAGTCGAGCATCGGTCAGACCAACGGTTGCTCGTGGATAGGTGCCGCGAAAGCCGAAGGGAACTCAGCGACCTCGGGGGCGTTGAGATCGTCCGGCATGATCCACGGCGTCTCGCCCCTCTTGGGTCGAGCAGTTCTGCGGCGACGTTCCTCGTCGGTCTTCAGCCAGCGGCTCCACACCTTGCCGAGGTAGTTGGCCGTCGTGAACGCTCGCTGGCTGGCGGTGTCCTCTGCGGGTTGGAAGTCGGCTGCTCGCGGGCTAGGCGGGAACATCGGCTCAGTCAGGGTCTTGGATCGGGTGCGGCGCTTGTAGTCCGCCACCGCTTCGAGGATCGCGCAGCAGGCATCACCGAGGGGTTGCTCGATGGCCGCATCCGCCCGGCTGCCTTCCGTACAGGCTGACTCCATCTTTTCGAAGCACCCCCACGCCGATCAGCCGCCCAGCATGAAGAGCGCCTTGTCGATATCGCGGGCCGTCGTGCCGGGCCTGCTGGCAGCAACCTCGTCGCGCAGACCTCTTATGGTTTCCAAGTACCGAATCGTCATACCTCGACTGGAACCCACCCCACGACCCATCAAGGCGAGGGCCTTCAGCGCACGCCGATCCATAACCCCGAATCGCATGGGGTCGCAGGCGCACAGCAAGGCGGTCGCAATCGCCTCCTGCCTCTTGAAGCCTGGCAGTTCGGCAAGGGCAGTCAACGCTGCACGATCATCGCCTGCGGTGAATCCGGCCCGCGTGGCCGCCCGCACCTCAACTTCGGGTCTGCGGAGCAGATCGCCGATCCACTTCCCCTGGCCGGAGCGCTTCCAGAAGGTGATGGCTGCGATGTCCATCTTTCCCGCATCACCGGCCTCGCTGATCCGGTTGTGCACTTCGTAGAAGAGTTCGTCGTACTCACGCCCTGTCCCCGAGCCGTACGAGTCCAATGCCGCGAGCAGGTGGTCCTTGGTCCCTTCGGTGAGCGCCACTACATCGCCTCCTTCGTACCGAGCACGTCAGGACAGTCTGCGCCTGGTGCGTTCCCTTCGCCAGTCGGGTGCATCAACCAGAGGCCCGGCGCGTGGATCAGCGGAGAAACGGAACAGCACATGAGATGCCTGGCACGGTCCGCATCTAGTCCGCACTTTGCCGCGAAACACTGCGTATCGCTGCCAAGCGCTGAGTAGTGTCGTTGCAGGTCAGAGCGCAAATGGGCTGGTCAAGCGCCTAGCCGCATCCGACTTGTAATCGGAAGGTTGCGGGTTCGAGTCCCGCCGCCGGCTCCCACCCTGACCTGCGGGAACTCCGTTGCGTCGGTCAAGCCTCAACGCTCGGCGGGTCCGTTTCCGGTCCGTTCGCTCAGGGTAGGCAGAGGACGCCGCCAGAAACGTCACGCTGAAGTCTCGACTACGTTGAGGGCCGTGCCCGGTGAATTCTCTCCTCCGGTTCAACTGTGGAAGCGCGCTCAAGAACTCAAGTTGATGACCCTCGCGCTCTCATTGTCGCTTCCGGCGCTGATGGATCCGACGGTGCCCGTGCTGCAATGGACGCTGGCAAAAGCCGGGCTGCCTCCCGACGGTGACATGCCGGTCAATCTCGGACAAGCCAACTCCAACGAGAGCCTTTCGTTCTCAATGAGAGAGATCCTTACCAAGGTCACAACCCTAGAGGGTGAAGCCCTCGGCCATGATTTGATGTCTGTCGGCATGATCCTAGGGGCGGTCAGGATGGGGGACCTGATCGTCAGCCGTGGCTACATGCGGCGCGATGTTCCGCTCCTTCAGTTCGCGAGACACTTCCGCAATGCGTGCGCGCACGGCGATCGATGGCATTTCTTCAACGGCGAGCCGCGGTACCCAGCAAGAGTGCGTGACCTTGCACTGACCGCCGAGTTGCAGGGGCAGCGTGCGACTTGGACAACTGTGCATCCACGCCTGTACGTGGAGTTCCTCGACGACGTTGGGGCCTACTTCCTGCAGCTCGCCGTCCAGGAGGCGGTAGACACCGTTCAGGTTTCGCATCTCGGCCAGTCATTCGAGGTAGTTAGACGCGCACTTGCTGAGCAGATTGAACGCGCTGGGTTGTCTGGTGATCAAGATTGGATCGACACTCCTGCTCGGGTGATCGCTAGCGGCGTCGCCGCCAAGGATCGCGCGTGAGTGTTAGTGTGCGAACAGATGGCCCGGACATGCCGCAGACAGTGTGCGACACTGCGGCTAGAGGATCTGCCGCTGACCGACCGCCCGGGAGGTGCGTCTTTCCGGCTCCCCTCTGTTGTCAACCGGTCGTCTGCGGGGTCTTCTTCCGTGGCCTCTTCCGGAGTGACGTGGATGGTTGTAGCGTCTGTTCAGTCGTCTGCCAAGTCTCGGAGTCACTCACCCACGCAGCGTTTCATTGGACCACTCGTCTTGGGCGAACCGGCGCTTCTTTGGTTCGCGTTGTTCTTCGTCCTGACATACATGGTGATTCCTTGAGCGCTCTGGCTCTCTACTAGTTACTCCGTGTCATGCGTCAGCGGCGGCGGCCGGGTCTACCATGACGTCCATGTCAGTTGCCATGGTCTTAGTCCTCATTGCCGCTGGACTCATTCTGGTTGGTCTTGTGCTGGCCATCTGGGGCTTCTACTCCGCGCCGGAGCCTCACAGGGGACTGGATGGCGAGCCGGCAGAGAAGCCGAGCCTGCTCTCCGTCATCCTTGAACTGCTAAAGAAGCTCTTCACCTACATGTTTCGTCCCTCTTCACCGAGGTGGATGAGGATCGCGGCGTTCGGGGTCTTTCTCATCCTGCTCGGGATCGCCTTTCTTCTGTCGGCTGGCATCGCCACGCTGGCCGGCGCAGGAGGCGACGATGACGGCGGCGCAGGTACTGATCCCTCACCTACCTCGACGGTGAGTCCCACTAGCAGCCCGAGCTAACGCGCATCGGCTCCTCGTCCGGCTCTTCCGCCGTGCGGGCAGAGCCCAACCAAGCCGGCAATCGGCTCAGCCCGACCATGGCGCTGTCGGCCAAACGGTTGGCTGGACGAACGGTGCACTTGGAGAGCGTCCCGGAGGCCGATCGGGCACCGGCGGGCGTCCCGCGCGACCATCGGGAAACGCCAGGCTGACCACGAGGTCAGCTTCAGTCCGGCTTGGTCGGTCGATCTGATGGGCGTTGGCTCAGGAGGGGTGGATCCGGTGCGTTGTTGCGGCCGCCATCGGACAGAGGTGACCTGCCGGTCTGCCAGCTCCTCCGAGGCCTTGGGCGTCGTGGCAAGTAACCGGTTCAGTGGCGCATGGAGAGGACTGAAACCCGATTAAGCGCGGCGGACATCGCGTCGGCCCATAGTCAGCGGGCTGGGAGGGTTCCATGTCGCCTCGGCGGTGTGGACGAGTTCGCTTAAGCGAAGTGAACACCTTGCGGCGCAGCGTCGCCTCGGTCGAGCGCTGGAGGTTCGGGCTGGGCGAAGTGGCCGACGGCGCGGCGAAGGTTGTGCGCCATGAGAGGGGTGGCCATGAAGCTTCCCGACGGCAGTTGCTTCAGGCCGGCGCTTTTTCAACTTGACGATGGTCTGCTTGTCAATGGCGTGCCAACGGTGGTCGGCCTCGGCCTAAGCGAGCGGCAGGGTCACCCCATGACGAAACGCAGTTCGTCGGGCGGCCATGATGAGCCGGTCCGCTCACGGGCATGGGCCTAGCCGGAACCGCCTGTCGGCGTGCAGCTAGGTCGGCTGCGGCTCGGCAGGCGCCAGGAGGGAACGAACGCTGTAGCGGACGTCATGGGTCAGCCGTTCGCGGGCTGCGGCCCCGTGCTCGGTCGGCCCCGTCAAGGCGAGTTCGCGAGCCAGCGCTCGGCGGACCCGCGGGTCGGGGTCTGAGGCCAGTGCCTGTCCGATGGGTGCTGAAGCGGTGCTCGACCTGGCGAAGTGGATAGCAGCGAGGGACCGCAAGGCCCATCCGAGGGTGGCCAGGTAGGGCAAGGCGTCGTCGAGGTCGGTGTCCAGCTGCTGTAGGGCGTGCGCGATTCGGTAGTCGGCGCCGTCGTCGGCGCCGACGAGTGCGAGGGCTGCGTCACGGGCAGCGCGCTGCTCCTCGGGCGTTCGGGCAAGTCGTGCCGCGAGCAGGGCGGCGGCGGGGCGGCTGTCCTGCTTGTCGTTGATCCGAAAGGCGCCGAAGGGGTGGCTGAACTGAGCGGTCAAGTCGTCAGCCAAGGACTGTGCCGGATCCGTCGCCCCGCGTAGGGCTGCCTTAAACAGCGCCGTGGCTGCCTCCATAGGCAGGTCGTCGGTGAGGTTAGATGCGGCGAGCAGGTACTCGGTCCTGTTGCCCGTGTTTTCGTGCGGGAGCCGAGCGCGATCCAGCTGATTCCGGACGAGGTCGACGCGGCGTTCGGGCGGCAGGAAGCGGGCGAGGACGGATTGCCGGACAGCGCCCGTTCCGCGCGTGTAAACGCCTGGGCCGCTGTCGGGCGGCGCCAGGAGACCGGCGGCCGCTGCTTCGGCCGCGGCAAGATCGTCGGCGGTCGCGACGTCGGGCTTGGTCGCCGTGGCCAGCACCTCGACTGCTGCGTGGTTCCCTTCGGCGGCCAGAGCGGCCATCCGCTGCCGAACGTCGAACCTGTCGAGGTTGTCGATCAGCAGCTCGGAGCCGTAGCGCTCCGCATCGTGCGCCTGGCCCTTGAGCATGTCCAGAAGCTGACTGACGCACTTGTCGATCAGGTCGGGCTGTGTCCGGCCGATTGCTGCGAGTGCCTTCGCGTGGTCTTCGTCGGTGTGAAAGTACCTGTTTGGGTCTCGCGGCGCTCGGTCCTCGACCAGCGCGAGGTAGCGATTGGCCTGCTCCTTCGTGGCACGGCTCAGAAGACTGGCGAGCATCTCGTGGGCAGCGAGGAACTTCGAGGGACCGAACAGTGGTGTGTCAACGAGCGTGCCGGCGGCGCCTGTAGCGAGGACATCGAGCCCCTGTTCAACGAGGTCGGAGACGTCCTCGTCGGCGACGAGGTCTGACTGCGCCGCAAGTGCGCTGAAGGCGCTGGCCTGCACCCAGTAGAGGGGGGAAGCCAGGTAAGGCTGGACAGGAAGGAGGTCGTCACCGGCCGCCTTGGCCAGCTCGACAAGCTGCTTCTTCTGGCCTGCGAGGGCGAGATGCTCTGCTGCAAGTGCGTGCTCGCCGTTGGCGGCGTAACAGTCAGCCAGGAGCTCGCGGGCGTCGTGCTCCTCCTGCCAGCTGCCGCTCACCACGGAGTCGATCAGGTATCGGCGGAGCCGCGCCACGGCAGCGCGGGGCTTGTCATGGTTGAGCGCATCGAGAGCTCGCTCGCGGGTCCGGCGCCCCGCGGCAACTAGCCGCGGCTTGTCCGGGCGGCTGTTCAGCGCACTCGCAATGGGGTGGTAGGTGTCCTCGACGAGGACTTGATACCGGCTGGCGAGTGTCCTGCGGCTGTACATCCAGGCCGCCGCGTCCTCGTGGCGACGGACCAGGCAAGCCTGTTCGACGGCCTCGGCCCAGTTCGCTTCGGCGTCGCCGAAGTCGCCTTCTAACGCTCGATAGCGGGCGTGCCGCGCGAGCACGAGCGCGGACAGATCCCGACCGTGTGCGCGTGTGCGCGCCTGCTGCAAGAGTGCCTGCCAGTCTCCGTCAATGTCCGCCGCGACGAGCCGCAGCCTGACGGCTAGCTCGCGATCCGGCGACGACAACTGGTCTGCGGCAGAAATGAACGCCTGCGGCGACAGCGCGGTGACATCAGCACCCGCGAGCGCCGACTCCCCTTCGAGAAGAAGGAGGCGTGCCGCGTCGATCTGCATACCCGGTCCGAGGTCGTCGATGGCGTCGCCGTGCGTCCTGCCGAACGGGTCCCTGTAGACCGCGAGCGCCCGTCTGGCGGTTCTGACGGCTGCCGAAACAAACGGGTCCGGAGCCGGGCCGTCGGTGTGCTCGGTCTTGCCTCCGTCCGGCGGTCCGTCGAGCGTCTCGAGCGCACGTAGGGTCGCGGCGGCGCCGTCCGGCTGGTCGGCCGCGAGCCCGCTCCACAGGCGGTCCAGCAGCAGGCGGGCAGCGTCGGCTCCGCGCCCCAGACGCACACGGAGCGCGACGACACGCTCGTCCAGCACCTGGGCGTGCGCGGGGAAGCCCGCCTCGTCGAGGGCTGCCTGCACCGCCAGCACCAGTCCAAGCGCCTTCTCGGGTTCCTCAGGCTCCGCCGCATCCGCGGCCGCAAGCTTCTCCTGGACGCCCGTCGTGGACGCGGGTCCCGCAAGGACTGCACCAGCCAAGCTGACGGCGTCTGGCGCTGGTACGAGGGCGGGCTCGACGACGTGGGGGGCGCAGAAGCTGACAGCCGTTGCGGCGCCGAAGAACTCCCGGACGATCTCCGGCCGGTCCCGAAGCAGCTCGGACAGCCGCTCGTTGTCCCAGATCTCAACCTCGAGACCGTCGCGGTTCTTGTTGATCTCGACGAGCCGCTGCGCGACCTTGGCCTCGTGTCCGGAGCAGGCCACCCCGATGACGAGCCGCGGGACCGGGAAGGGCGTGGTTCCCTCGTTGAACTTCTCAACGGCAGCGTCCAGGTCCGCCTTCGTAAACTTGACGTACTTCTTGCTCTGTATGCCCTCCGCCTGTCCGGCTCCGTCCAGGCCGATGACGTCCAGCCCCTCCTGCTTCTGGCCGGGGTCGCCCAGGAGCGACACCGATCGCAGCCCTCGGACCTCCCTGGCGACTCGCAACAGAAGCCGTTCGAACTGCGTCCAATGCATCCGCTCTGTCGGCAAGAGTGGGAGTTGCGGATCGACGGGGGCCGCCGTCGTCTCGTCGGGAGGCTGCAGGCGGGCGTCGCCCTCCGGAAGCTCGGTAAACCCTGCTGCGAGCAGATCCTCCGGGTCGAGCATGTCCCTCCTGTCCGGACCAAGGTCGGTGTTGAACGAGGGAGATGCCCCTGAACGGCGATTCCCCCTGCGTGCAGGCTAACCAGCGTCGGCCGGCGCGTGAATGCAGACCCGGTCACCTGGGCAGACGGCGCTGAGGTCAGCTGGCGGCCGGCTGGCGACGTCCCGCGAGACGAACCTCCCGCGGCGACCTCGCGGGCGACCAGGCTTCGAGCTCGATCGTCTCGCAAGCGGATCGGCGGATCCAAGCGGTCAACGCAACAGGAGCGGTCCGATCTGTTCGATCGGCTTCTTGAACGCTAGTCGTTTTCGGGGTCTGTCGTTGAGCTCGGCGGCGACCCAGTCCAGGTCGGCTTCGCTGTGCACCGACAGGTCGGTGCCCT